>Ga0209751_10002213_pt1 | contig 19620 bp, 22 predicted proteins | sample RifCSP13_1_FD_184019 | JGI IMG/M metagenome (GOLD analysis project Ga0209751, IMG submission 184019) | Soil microbial communities from Rifle, Colorado - Rifle CSP2_sed 13_1 (SPAdes) (version 2) | ecosystem: Environmental > Terrestrial > Deep subsurface > Rock core/Sediment | place: Rifle... | reverse complement strand
GGCGTTCATCAACGCCCTGCCTGGGCTCGACAAGCTCCATCTGGAGGGCGACGAGGCCACCGGCGCGTCGATTGTACGGCGGGCGGTGGAGGAGCCGTTGCGGCGCATCGCCATCAACGCCGGCAAGGAGGGGTCGGTCATCGTCGAGCAGGTGAAGACGGCCGCCAGGAAGGGCTGGGGCTACGACGCCCTGCGCGATGAGTTCGGCGACATGATCAGCAAGGGGATCATCGACCCGGCCAAGGTGACCCGAGCCGCCCTTGAGAACGCCGCTTCCGTGGCGGCGATGGTGCTCACCACGGAGGCGCTCGTGACGGACATCCCGGAGAAGACGCCGGCGATGCCGTCCATGGGTGGCCACGACATGGACTACTAGGCGTCGCCAACACAGCGACAAGGGGGGCGGGTCAACCCGCCCCCCTTGTTTCTGGGTACTCAGACGCCTACGGGACAGGTCGGACGCGCGGCGTCCCGTCGGTTGGCCTCAGGTTCGTAGTCCTCGTTGAAGCAATGTAGGGGCGGTTCGCAAACCGCCCCTACAGGCCGAACCTAGCGTCGAGCTGCTTGGACTTACCAGCGCCGTCCGCCGCCGCCGCCACCGCCCCCTCCACCGCCGCCGTAGCGGCCGCCCCCGGTGGGGCCGGTGCTGCGCCGCGGGGCGCCGCTGGTCTCTCGCTCACGCGCCTCATTGACCCTGAGCGTGCGTCCGCCCAGCGCCGTGCCGTCGAGCAAACGGATGGCGGCCTGTGCCTCTTCGTTGGTCGACATCTCGACGAAGCCAAAGCCGCGCGACTGTCCCGAGTAACGGTCAGTGATAATGGTGAGCGACACCACCGTGCCCGCCGGCTCAAACAGCGCTCGCAGCTCTTCCTCGGTCGTCGAGTAAGGAAGGCCGCCTACATACAAACGAGTCGCCATGGACTCCCTCCAAAAGCTCCCTCAGGAGCAGACTTCTCTCTTCCGCGCTTTATCAAACTGCACCGGCGCGGAAGAGCATCGTCGGAGGCAGCCCGCAAGAACATGCCCACTGGGGCATACTACGCACTAATATGCTACACCAAGGGTCGCTCGAATGCTAGATGCTGACGGCGAGGAGAGCCGGCCTAGAGGATGATCTCGCGGAAACGGCGCTCGCTGCGGAAAGGGCCCACGACGGCCAAACGCGCCTGTCCCGGTAGGAGCCGCTGCGCGACGTGCTGAAGGTCGGTCGCGGTGAGACCGTCGATGATGGCGACCACCTCGTCTGGGGTAAGGATGCGGTCCGAGAGCAGCTCTTGGCCGCCGAGCCAGGCGGCGACGGCGCGGGTATCCTCCATGCGTAGAAGCAGACGCCCCTTGCTGAGCTCTCGCGCCTTCGTGACCTCTTCCTCCGGAATGGGGTCCAGGAGGCGGCGAACCTCGGCCTCGATGGCCTGCAGGGCGGGCACCGCCTGCGCCGGTGAGACGCCCGCGTACACGACCATCGAGCCGGTGTCGAGGTACTGACTCAGGCGGCTCTGGACGTCGTAGGCGAGCGCGTGCTTCTCGCGAATTTCCAGAAACAGGCGGCTGCTCATGCCTTCCCCAAGCACGACGTTGAGGAGGCCGAACGCGTAACGGTCGGGGTCGAGGCTCCCTACTCCAGGAAGCGCAAGGTTGAGATGCGCCTGCTCGGAGCGCCAGTATTCGAGGCCCAGGCGAGGCTGCCCATCCGCCTCTACCGCTGGGTACCATGTGGAGGGTGTACCACGTCCCCAGTCATCTAGAGCGGCCGAAAGCATCTCCACGACCTCTTCGTGGACGATGTCGCCCGCGATGCTGATCACCGTGTTGTTGGGCACGTACTGGCGGGCGACGTATGCGAGGATCTGGTCGCGCGTGAGGGCAAGGACTGACTCGCGAGTGCCGGCCACCTCACGGCCGAGGGGCTGATGTGGCCAGCAGACCTCGTCGATGAGGGTCTCGACCCGACGCTCAGGCGCGTCGTTCACCATGGCGAGCTCCTCGAGGACGACCTTGCGCTCCTTTTCGATCTCCTCCGGGGCGAAGAGCGGGTGACGGAGCATATCCACCAGGATGTCCACGGCCAGGGCGAAGTGGGGACGGGCTACCTTCACCCAGTAGACCGTCAACTCACGGTCGGTGGCGGCGTTGAGGATGCCGCCGACGCCCTCGATGGCTTCGGAGATCTCTTTTGCCGTCGGGCGTCGCTCGCTCCCCTTGAAGAAGAGGTGCTCGAGGAAATGGGAGATCCCGGCGTCTTCGTCTGATTCGTAACGTGAGCCGGTGGCAATATAGACGTTGACAGAGACCGAGCGAGTGTGCGGCATGCTGCTGGTCAGGATCCGCAGGCCGTTCGGTAGGACGGTGCGCTGGAACATGCAACCTCCGGAACAGACGAGAGGGAGGCCAAAACGCCCCCCTCTGACGCCTGCTGATAATCCAGTGTACTCACGGTTGGCGCGTACTGTCAAAACCCGTCGTTGACGGCCTTCTGAGCGCCTGTCTATGATGGCCTCGCTTCAGAAAGGGGCGGCCGAGAACCATGCCATTGCTGCTCGTGGCGTTGCTTTTGCTCCTCGTTGTGGTGGGCATGTCCGTTTGCCTTCCACTTACTGGGTCTGCTGCTGATGCTCATCATGGCGGGGCTCATCGGGGCGCTTGCTGATGCCGTGATGCCGGGTCGCCTGCCGGGCGGCTGGCTGGGCGCGACCTTAGCCGGTCTAGTGGGCTCCTGGCTGGGGGCCCTGATTCTTGGCCGCCTGGGGCCGAGCCTCTTCGGCATCCGCGTTCTCCCCGCCTTTCTAGGAGCCCTGGCGGTAGCGTTTCTCGTCGCGTTTCTGAGCCGAAGGAACACCGAAAGCGGCGCAGCTGGGTGAGCCATCCGTCGAACCCGTTATCGTCAGCCGCCTGCAGCCGGCGCTTCTTCTTGGGTTGGCGGCCCAGGCCGCGCTTGCCGCGTGGCGAAGCGCGCTAGGTTCTCCAAGCCAAGCCACAGGAGCAGCCCCAACGCCGTCAAGCCCAGGAGCAGGGCGAGGAGCAGCAGAGCCTCGAGCGCCGGGGGCTGTGCGAGCTCGCTGAGGCGCACCGCGAACAGCAAGAGCCCGCCCGCGATGGCGTTCCAGGTGGCGTGCAGCGCGAGGGCCACCGCGAAGTTGCGGAGGAGCAGGTCGCCTCTACCTTCGCGGCGCCAGGCATAGTAACCGGCCGCCACGAATCCTGACGCCACGGGGTGGAGGGCGCCGCTGACCAGGCGCAGCAGGGCATTCACCGTCCAAGGCGCGCGCTCGTCCAGGGTCAGCCCGAGATAGGCCAGGTTCTCCACGATGGCGAAGGCCGCCCCGCCGATCATGCCGAGCAGAAAGGCCTCGGAGGCGGAGCGCAAGCGCCGGCCCAAGACGTAAACCATCAGCGGCTTGAGCGCCTCCTCGACGAGTGGCCCTAGAAGCACGACCTCGATGGCCAGCAGCGGCCCGAGAGGGCCGAACAGAAAGCGCGCCAGAGCAGCGGGGTCGCCGGCGAACGGCAACTCAGAGCGAAAGTTCGGCCTGAGCCACAGGAGAGCGACGAAGGGCAGCGCCTCCAGCGCCGCCGCCAGCGGCGTGGCGATGAACGAGCCGACGCCCAGGACAAGCAGCGTCCGTTGCCAGGTCGTTACTGGTCCTCTGCGCCGTGATACGACCGAGACCGCCGCCAGCGGCGGCAGCGCCGCGGCAAAGAGCAGGGCCACTGGGTTGCCCTCCTGCCAAATCACGCCAACGATGCTCACTGCCCACAAAGCCATGAGCCAGCCCACGGCGGGAAGACGGAAGATGGGAGGGGCTGCGGCGCGGGCCGCGAGCGCGCCAAGCAGCGCCAGCCCTCCGCCGATGGCTCCGGCATAGCACGCCATGGCGAACAGGAGGGGGCGAAGCGCCGCTGGGGAGCGCGTCAGCCCGAGCCAGACCGCCGCCGCCGCAACGCCCGTTAGCAGCAGCGTCCCCAGGAACAAACGAATAGACAGGCTGATGCCGAGCGTTCGAGCCTTGTGCGAGGTCACGGGAGGGCTACTTCCGACGGGCCTCGACTCAGACTACCTTCGCGGCGCAGTCCTTCGGAACGACGACCGAATAGTCCCGGTTGCGGGCGTCGGCGACCGTATGCAACACGCAGATATCGGTGCACACGCCGACAACCGTGATCGTGTCGGGCCGCAGTGCCTGAAGCCGCTGCTCCAGGTCGGTGCCGAAGAAGCCGCTATAGCGCCGCTTTGGGATCACCACGTCGGTGTACGCGCGCAGTTCGGGGACGACTTCGGCTTCCTCGGTCGCGCGGATGCAATGCGGCGGGAACATGCGAAACTCAAGGTCGTCCGGATCGTGGTTGTCGCAGAGGAAGATGGCGAGAGCGTCCTGCGCGCGCTGGTCCGCGAAGAGGCGCTGGATGTGCGGAATGATTTCGCGGGCCGCCGGACCCGTGAAGAGGGGCATCCCCTCTTCGCAGAAGCCACCCACCATGTCGATTACCAGCACAACGTCGCTCATTGTCTGCTCCTCCGAGCCAGGGGGTCCACGGGGCTTCCCTCGCGCAAGCAATTCTAGCACGCGCAGCGCCGCCCGCCGCGTCGTGGCGCACCGCGACGCGTGGTAGGATGGGGCAAATCAACTCAAGGTTGCCTGCGATGCTTTTGCCAGCCCATGATACCGGCCTGTTCACGGATCTCTATGAGCTCACCATGGCCGCAAGCTATCTACGCGAGGGGATGAGTGAGCCGGCCACATTCAGCCTGTTCATTCGCAACCGTCCGTCTGACCGCGCCTATTTCGTCGCGGCCGGCCTGGAGACGGCCGCGCGGCCTTGGTGGCGACCAGGGTCGCCAGGTGGCACGCGTTGATGACGGCCGTCTCGACGAGCTGCGCCTCTATGAGCAGCGGGCGTCGGCTGCGTGCTGGTGCGCCTGGACAGCGGCGACCTGCTGGCCCTGAGCAAGGAAGCGAGGCGCATCCTGGACAGGGCTGGCCTGCAAGAGGTCAGTATCTTCGCCAGCGGCGGGCTGGACGAGTTCGCGATCGATGAGCTCCTGCACGCAGGCGCTCCTATCGATGCTTTTGGGGTTGGGACGCGCATGGGAACGGCGGCGGACACGCCTGTTGCGGATACGGCCTTCAAGCTGGCCCGCTACGGCGAACGGCCGGTCATCAAGCTCTCCGCGGGCAAGGCGACCTGGACCGGCGCCAAGCAGGTGTGGCGCATCAGGGATGGCGCGGGGCGTCTCGTGCACGACTACCTTGCCTTGCGGGACGAGCCCTCGCCGCAATCCGGGGCCGAGCCACTGCTGGAACGCGTTGTGGCCGGCGGCAAGCGGCTGGCGGCGCCGACGCTGCTGGAGAGCGGCACCCGTTTCCAAGCCGACTTCGCGTCACTGACGGACGAGGCCAAGCGGCTGCGCTCGCCTGAGCCTCCGGCGGTCGTTCCAACGGCGATGCTCAGCGGCCTTCAAGCGACGACTCAGACAACGGTCCGACGGCGTGAGCTAGGGGAATCATGAAGCGCCGGCGGTCTGCTCGCGGGCGCCTGGCGGGACTTCTTACAGCGACAAACTGAGGCCGCCATCGACGGCGATGACCTGGCCGGTGATGCCGGAGGCTCGAGGAGAGGCGAGCGCGAGCACCCAGAAGGCGACCTCCTCAGCCTCGATGGCGCGACCCAAGGGCGTTCTCTCCTGGATGACGCCCCAAGCCCGTTCGTTCACGTCCCGGGTCAGGTCGGTCCGGACGAAGCCCGGCGCTAGCACGTTGGCGGTGATGCCCTGGGCCGCGTATTCCTTGGCGACCGTGAGCGTCAGGCCGATGACGCCGGCCTTGGAAGCCGCGTAATGGGCTTGGCCGCTGCTGCCGGATATGCCCGCTACACTGCTGATGTTGATGATGCGTCCGAAGCCGCCCTCGATCATGACGGGCAAGGCCTCTCGGCAACAGTAGAACGTGCCGGTGAGGTTCGTTCGCACTACCCGGTCCCACTCCTCCGTAGCGAGGCGCATGGTGAGCACCTCGGAGCGGGTGGCGGCGTTGTTCACGAGGATATCGAGCCGCCCGGTCAGCGCTTGCGCCGCCTTCACGTAGGCCCGTGCGGTCGCCGGGTCGCCAACGTCGCCGCGGAGAGCCACGACGCGGCCGCCGGCAGCTTCGATCTCTTCGCATGTTGCGCGGGCAGTTTCCTCGTTGGTCGCGTAGCCCAAGACAATGTCGGCGCCGGCTTTGGCCAGAGCGAGGGAGATGGCTCGTCCGATGCCGCGCCCACCGCCGGTCACGATAGCGGTGCGTCCGGCGAGGTCAGCGAGCATGGCGCCGTGCCGAGTTGGCGGGGAGCTTGACAGCGTGTCCGTTGGCGTTTGCCCTCACTTAGCCTTTATAATCGGGGTCAACACAGGGTCAAGCGAGGTATGTCCTAGCATGGAGCGAGTTGTGGTCACCGCCGTAGGCATTGTCAGCCCCCTTGGCCTGGACGTGCCCACGACCTGGCAGAACCTGATCGCCGGCAAGTCTGGCCTGGGCCCCATCACGCTGTTCGATGCCGTGGAACAGGAAGTGGAGACGCGCATCGCTGGCGAGGTGAAGGACTTCCAGCCCGAGGAGTATATGGACCGGAAGGAGGTGCGGCGCACCGACCGATTCGCCCAGTTGGCGCTGGCGGCAGCAAGCGAGGCACTCAGCCGGAGCGACCTGCCCACTCTTTCGCAGGAGGGGCGTGATAAGGTCGGCGTAATCATTGGCACAGGCATTGGTGGCCTCGAGTTTATCACGAACCAGGTCTTGGTTATGAAGGAGCGCGGCCCGCGCCGCGTCAGCCCGTTCACGGTGCCGGCTCTCATGCCGAACGCGGCGGCAGCGCAGGTCTGCATGCGCTGGGGGTTCCGTGGACCTTCTTTCGCGACCGTGTCTGCCTGCTCGTCCGCCGCCGATGCTATCGGCGTCTCGCTGGACCTGCTCCGCAGCGGGCGCTGTGAGGCGATCGTAACCGGTGGGGCAGAGGCACCCATCATCCCCATCAGCATCGCGGCGTTCAACCAGGCGGGCGCGCTCAGCACCCACTACAACGAGGAGCCAACGGCGGCCTCGCGTCCGTTCGATGCCAAGCGGGATGGTTTCGTGATGGCTGAAGGGGCCGCCGTCCTGGTGCTCGAGCGTGAGTCGTACGCACGACAGCGCGGCGCCACCATCCTGGCGGAGCTGGCGGGCTACGGTGCCAGCGACGATGCTTTCCATATCACGGCGCCCCCTGAAGATGGGAATGGGGCGGTCCGGTCCATGCAGGAGGCTCTCCGCAACGCCGGCATCACCGAAGCCGAAATTGACTATGTGAATGCCCACGGCACGTCGACTCCCATCAACGACAGGACGGAGACGTTTGCGCTTAAACAAGTGTTCGGCGAACGTGCGGCTAGTGTGCCCATCAGCTCCACAAAGTCGATGACCGGCCACATGGTTGGGGCAGCGGGGGCTGCGGAAGCCATCTTCTGCATTATGGCCCTTCGGGAAGGGATTATCCCTCCAACGATCAACCATCAGTATGCTGACCCGGACTGTGACCTTGACTATGTGCCGAACGTCGCGCGTCGACGGGCGGTCAGGGTCGCGATGAGCAATTCGTTCGGTTTTGGTGGCCACAACTCCACCCTTATCTTCCGCCGCTACGAAGGCGGCGAAGACGGGACGGCGTGAGCTATGGACGTCAAGACCAGGTACTCTTTTGAGCCGTTCGCCGACATGCGCGAGTACAAGGAAGAGGCGAATCGCTCGGCCATACGGAATCTCGCCAGCCAGCTTGTCCTGCCTAACCAGGGCTGGATGGTGCTCGATGTGGCAACGGGCGTGGGCACGATCATTGAGCTGCTGTGGCAGGAACTTCTGAGCCGTTTGAACAAGGGCACCATCATGGGGGTAGATCTGGCCAGCGGCGCCCTCGCTCTTGCTGCCTCAAGGCTGAAGGAGGCGACGCCAGACCTGGTTCGCGGCGCCGCGCAGCGTCTGCCGCTGCAAGAGGGCAGTGCCCACCTGGTCACCGCCGGCAACATGATTCACAACCTGACGCTCGAGGACAAGAAACGCTCTCTCCAGGAGGCTTTTCGCGTGCTGAAGCCCGGGGGCGTATTCTGGTTTAACACGACCTTCTACTTGGGAGCGGTGCCCGAGGGCAGCGCCAGTCGCGTCAACATCGGCACAGTGGCCACTGCCGTACGCCTCATCCAAGAGATCAGGCCACGGGTAGTTCGCCGGAAAGAAGCGCGCCCGGAGGCGCGCACTTGGCTCTCTGTCGATGCGTACCGAGAGCTCGTTTCCGAGGCGGGTTTCGCGGTTCGAAGCGCTGTCGAGCACACGGTCAAGGTCTACGCGGAAACTTGGAAGGCCATCAACGGCTATAGCGAGTACGCGGCAGGTGCTCTGCACGGCTACCCGGTGGACGTGGCCTGCGAGGTGCTGCCGAAGGCGGCGGAGATCGCAATGGGCCAGCACGGCCTCGTGGATGAGGTTGGGACCCGGTACATCCCGCGCCGCTGGCTTGAGATAACCGCCGTCAAGCCGGGGTAGTGCGGGAGCTGCCCTGATTTCCGGGGCTGGCTCCAGATCGGCGATTGATAGAGGAGGCAGGCGATGCAGGTCAGCGCTAGCGTACGCGCCGTTCAGGTACCGGATGACAGCCCGATGCACCCGCAGTTCACCACCATGTACTTGGTAGGGAAGGACCAGGTGCTGACCATTGACTCGGGCGAAGACCTAGAGCGGTACCGGTGGATGCTGCGGGGCTATCTTGCCGCCACCGAGCACGCCGAAGTCGCGCTTGCTGGAATCACCCACCATCATTTCGACCACAGCGCCAACCTCAAGTGGCTGCGCGAGACGTTTGGCGCGGATATCCTGGTGCATGAAGAGGGGCAGCCCATCCTGCAGGGGCGTCTCCCCGATACGGGCGTGGTCGTGATGCGTGACGGGCGAGTCATCGACCTTGGCGGCGGCGTGCGCGTGCGCGTCCTTCATACACCCGGGCACAGCGTCGACTCCGTTTGCTACTACCTGGAGGACGAAGGCGTCCTTTTCAGCGGTGACACCATTCTGGGTCAGGGCACCGCGACGATGCGCGACCTGTTCGACTACATGCACAGCCTGGAACGGCTGCGTGAGCTGCCGAACCTGAAGGTCATGTGTCCTGGGCACGGCCCTCTGATCTGGGACCCGCGAGAGCGCATCCAGGAGTACATCGACCACCGGAACCAGCGAGAGCGGCAAATCCTTGTCGTGCTGGGGGAGGGGGGCGAGCTTACGAGCTGGGATATCATGATGCGCATCTATACGGACGTCGATCCGCGCCTGCGTCGCGCCGCCGATGGCAACGTACAGACCCATTTGCGCAAGCTAGAGCGCGATGGGCGGCTCAAGGTCTATCCTGGGAAGCCCAAGGAGCCGTTGCCGGAAGACCTAGCTCGGCAGCAAGAGGAGGCGCGTGCTGCGGCCGAGCTGCAGGCCAAGTCGCAGGAGGCCGCGGCGAGGGCACGGCGGCAGGCGCTCAACGCACAGGAGAACCCCCAGGCCGCGCAGTGGGAGGTCCCACCGAAGTTCGAGCTTATCGGCTCGCCGCGAGACTAGGCCCTGGGTCCGCCATATGTTTACGCTTGGTCATCTGTCCCGCTACAATAGCTAGAGCGGCCCCGTGGTGTAGTGGCCAAACACGCCGCCCTGTCAAGGCGGAGATCGGCGGTTCGAATCCGCTCGGGGTCGCCAGTCGCATCAGCCAAGGCGCCGATTACTTGCAGACACTTACTCGGCTGCGATCGTGGACACGGACTCCAAGAACGCCACGCCCCTGGTCGCCAAGCACTGTGTGCCGTGTGAAGCCGGCACGCCGCCGCTGACGCCAGAACAGGCGCAGGCGTTTCTCCCCCAGATTTCTTCCCGCTGGCGACTCGAGCCCCTGCGACTCGAGCGTGAGATCGTCTTCCGCGACTTCGGTCGGGCGATGGCCTTCTTGAACGAGGTCGCCGAGATCGCCGAGGGAGAAGGACATCACCCGGACTTCAGTTGCTCGTACAACCGCGTCACGCTGCAGCTAACTACGCACGCTATCAAGGGCCTCTCGGAGAACGACTTCATCCTCGCGGCCAAGATCGACGAGCTGCTGCGTCAGCGCCGCCAAACGACGTAGGGGCGGCCACGCGGGGCCGCCCTGCTCGTTGGGAGGTGGGCTGGCCCCATCAGTCGGCGCGACTATCGCAGGTCGACTTGGCGGCTCTGGTGGAGGACTTCGAAGAAGGCATCGACGACGTGCGGGTCAAACTGGGTGCCGCGGTGTCGCTGCAACTCCTCCAGCGAGTAGACGACCGAATGGCCCGGCTTATAGACGCGCTCCGAGAGCATCGCATCGAAAGCGTCCGCGACGGTGGCAATTCGCGCCCCGAGCGGTATGTCCTCGCCGCGCAGACCTTGCGGATAGCCCCCGCCGTCGTACCGTTCGTGGTGCGCTAGCACGATCGGGCTGGCTTTCTCCAGGCGTGTCGCGGGGGCGAGGATCCGCGCACCGATGGCCGGGTGTTGCTTGATGAGCCCAAACTCCTGCTCGGTCAAAGGCCCCGGCTTGCGCAAGATGTTGTCGGGGATTCCGATCTTGCCGATATCGTGGAGCAAGCTGCCCACCCGCACTGCCTCCAGCTCGTCACCCTGAAGGCCCATGGCTTCGGCGATGAGGACGGCGCTCTTCGAGAGCCGCTCGCAATGCCCTTGCGTCTCAACGTCTCTTGCTTCGAGCGCGTTGGCCAGGACGGCAAGGGTGGCAAGGTAACCATTCTCAAGATCGCGGACAAGAAGAGCGTTCTGAAGGGCGATGGCCGCCTGGCTGCCCTGGATGGTCAGCATCTCGATCTCGCCGTCGGAGAACTGCCGGTCCGCGCCGGCCTTTTTCGCGCGAAGAATGCCGAGGATCGATCCGTTCGCTTGCAGCGGCAGGTAAACGACCGGCCCCTGTTTCGGGGCGCCGGCCAAGGCTGCGGGCAGGTTGCTGGCCTCTCCCTCCATGGTCGTCAGGGGCTCGGCGGTCTTGATGACCCACTCCAGCAGTTGGCTGTTCAACGGGAAGGCCTTTTCCTCCTGGGGGAAGGTCGCCTCTGCCCGGTACGAGAGGCTGTCCGGCTTGTCGGGCAGCAGGACGCTCACCTGGTCGGCCTCGATCCCCTTGGCCACCTGCTCGACGATGACCTTCGTGAGGCGGTCGAGGCTCATCTCGCGGTAGAAGGCCTTGCTCGATTCGTGGAGCGGCATGATCGCCTTGAGCCGCGCGTTTTCCTTGACGATCCGGCTCTTGGCGAGCGCTTCCTCGACGCTGAGGCGGAGCTCGCTCGCCGTGAAAGGCTTCAGCAGGAAGCCGGTAGCGCCGGCGCGCAAGGCGTCGACGGCGGTCTCCATGTTCCCGTGGCCGGTGATGATGACCCCCGCCATGTCCGGGTAGAGGTGCTTGATCGTGCGCAACAGCTCAATGCCGCTCATCCCCGGCATCATGACGTCGGTGAGGAGCAGGTCGAAGGATTCCTGGATGGCCAGCTCGATGGCCTCATGCGGGCTGGTGGTCCCACGCACGACGTAGCCGCTGCGGGTCAGCCCCATCGTGCAGGCGTCGACGATGGTCGGCTCGTCATCCACCAGGAGAATGCGTTCAGCTGTTCCGGCGTTGGGCACCGATCTCCTCCTCTTGCACCATGGACGCGGGCGGCAGCCAGACGGTGAACGAACTCCCGTTCCCGAGCTTGCTTTCCACGGTAATGCGACCGTGATGTTGCGCTATTATACTACGACATACTGCAAGTCCTAAACCAGTCCCCTCCGGACTGGGCTTTGTCGTGAAGAAGGGCTCGAAGATCCGGTCGATATTCTCAGGTGAGATGCCGACGCCGGTATCGGCGAACCGCATGTAGACCTCGCCGCGCAGCATGCCGGTCGTGACCGTCAGGGCCCCTGCCTGCGGCATGGCGGCGATGGCGTTCATAGCAAGGTTGACCACCACCTGCGCCATCAGTCCTTTATCGACCATGACGGGCGGCAGATTGCCGCCGTAGTCCTCCACGACGGTTACCTGCGCCATTTGGGCGGCGTGGCCGACGAGGCGCAGGCCGTACTCGAGGGCGGCGTTGAGGCTCATGCGCTCGGGCTGGGGCGCCTGCGGCCGGGCGAAGTCGAGGACGTCGCGGACGACCCGCTGGGCGCGTGTCACCTGCTCCTCCATGGTCTGCGCGAGACGGCGCTGCTCCTCCGGCTCCACCGGGCTCTCGACCAGCAGCGAGGCGTACATGTGGATGGAGGCGAGCGGATTGTTGAGCTCGTGGGCGACCTTGGCGGCCAGCTCGCCCAGCGCGGCCAAGCGTTCGGAGCGGATGAGCATGTGCTGGGTGGAGCGCAGCTCCTGGAGCTGCTGCTGGACTCGCTCGTACAGGCGGGCGTTCTGGATGGCCAGCGAGGCGCGGGTGAGGAAAGCGACGAGCGCCTCTCGCAGGAGCGGGTTCAGCCGCGTCTCGCCCCGCCGGGCCACCGCGACGAAGCCCAGATTGCCCTTCGCGCCCGGGATGGCCGCGCAGCAGAAGCTGCTGAAGTCGCCGACGGTGGCCGGCAGGTGCGGGACATTGGCGATCAGCTCGGCCGGTGGCACGGGGCGTCCCGCCTCCAGGACGTATTTCCTCGCCTGGAAGTTGGAGCGGAACAGCCGCCGGAATGCCTGGCTTTCGCCGGTCTCGTCGATGTCCTCCCGGTAGATGCCCGGCTCGCCGATGCCGCCGTACAAGTGAAGGGCGACCGCGTGCGCCTCGGCCAGGATGCGCGACTGCTGCACCACGGCGGCCAGGACGCCTTCAACCGAGAGTGCCGTCGTGGGCGCGTGTGTGGCCTGTAGGAGCGCACGCGTGCGACGCAGCTCGGTGGCCAGACGCGACTCAGCCAGACGGCCGCGCTCGACGGTCAGGGTCAGCACAAAGGCCATGAGGCCGAGCCAGAACAGCTGGAAAAGTACTGTGCCAACGTGATCGACCAGCGACGCGTGCGAGGCGGCGACACCAAGCGCCAGGGAGAGCGTGGCCACGATCGGGCCGTAAACGATCTGCAGAGTCCCAAATCTCAAGCAGTGGATGGCCAGCAAGGGGTAGTAGATGAATAGGAAAGGAGACGTAGGCCCACCGGTGACAGCAATGGCGGCAGCAACGAAAGCAGCCTCGACGCCGAAGCGGTAGTAGCCACCGTAGAGCCACTGGGGGCGTCTCGGGATCAAATATAGAGATGTGAAGAGGTTGTCGGCCAAGAACAGCAAGAGGATTGTGTACATCTCGCGGATCTTCCCAGGGCTCAGCAGCGGAACCGCGAGCAGACCCGCAAAGAAGGCGAAATAGCGTAGGAATACGAACAGGCGCTCGACGCGGATGTACGAGTACGCCGCTCCAGTGGCGAACGCCGTGCGGTCTGTCAGCGGATGCTCAGGAAAGAGACGGAGCGCGAGATCGGCGATAGCTTCACGTGCCCTCTGGTAGCGAGTAAGAACGACGCTCATGACCGTTCCCCACTTGGTGTCACAGACACGTATGTGGGTTGTGTGGACTGAGGTGCCCACTCCCGCACATCCCGCAGAGCGTAGATCTCCGTTCCGAGTTCGAGGCCTCTCAGCAGTCGCTTCTGAATCCCGCTTGGTGTAGCGAGTGCTGCAGCCATGATGCGGGCGCGCTCCATCGCTGCGGCGCGCGCGCGTTCAACCAATTGCAGAGCTTCTGTTTCTGCTCCCTGCCAAGTTAGGCCCGGCTTTTCTCGGCGCAACTGGACAGCGTGAACCAGAACGCTGTTGAGAGTACCTTCCCGGCGCTCTCGCTGATACGTGGCAAGGTCATTTGTCAACCGCAACGCGTTTGCGCATTGCGCTGCAAAAGCCAGTAGATCAGGCACATGTGGGATCAGCTCTATCCTATCTTCCGCAATGATGCCAGTTAACCACAAGAAAGCTAGGCCAATGCTGAGCCGTGAAAAGGAGAAATACTCTTCAAACGTTGGAAAAGAAGGATTCGTCGATTGGCCGCTGAAGCGCCGGTTCATCCAATACTCGTACATCGAGCCATCGAAGACTTGTGTTAGTGCTGCTGCCCAGGGCGCCTGAAGCGGCGGCCAAGTCGTCCTCGTCGCCAAGGAGTCGCGAAGTTCTTTTAGGGCGGCAGCGTAAGGATGCGACGCACGAGCGTCGGGATAACAGGCTACCTGGAGGCAGTCCGCGATAATCCTCGACAAATCGGGCTCCGAGAGAGCCTGCCCATCGAACAGGTCATCCGCAGCCGTTATCCAGAGGACCGTTTGGACGACGAGGCAGATAGCCTCGGCAGAAAGGCCTGCGTGCTGAACGATGATTACGGTAGAAACAGGGAGAATGGACCTTGGTGAGATGAAGTCGTGCTTCTCACACCAAGCCGCAACCTCGTCGGTGACGGGACCAAGAAGGCGCTTCAGACTCTGGGCTTCTTGATTCGTAAGCGAAGGCAGAGCCTGTTCAAGCGCGGCATAGTCGGGTAGCACGGCTGACGCAGATGCCGGGTGCCCTTGATAACCGTGTGTCACGGGCATCGCCTTCCCGTCAATCACTGCAACAGCGCATCGGCTCGGAAGAGGCTGCCGAGCTTGATGGCGTGAACCATAACGTGAGGAGCATACAAGCCTTTGCCGACCCACAGAGGCGTCGGCGGATCGTGCAGATGGTCTGTCAGATAGGCAATGCCAAGCTCCAAGGCGCCAAGCGAAGCTTCACGGAACGCAGGGTCTGCCAAACTTGAGACGATGAGCGTGTCGAGCGCGAGCGCCGTCTCTTCGGGGGTCCTATCCGTGACTCCCCAGGTGCCATCTTCATGCTGCTGGCTGAGGACCCACCCCGTGGCTGAACGCACGGCTTCTGGTGCGATGCCGGCCAGCGCTCTGACAGCCTGGGCGGTTGCATAGAACGGCGAAGCGTGCCACTTGTCCTGCCAGTACGGCTTGCCCTCTCGGGCGCCCTTGAGGTAGCTTACCGCCTTGAGCAGCATCCGTCGGCGCTCCGGCGTGTCGGGCTGGAGGCGGAGGGCTTCCAATAGGTGTGCATTTGCAGTCACCGAGGGATTGCGCTCGAAGGCGTAGCAATAGAAGTGATCGTCGGCCTCGAAAAGATCGAAGCCAGCGAAGTCGACCTCCATCTCGTGCTGCTGGAATAGGACGATGGCGGCCATCGCCGTGGTATCGAGGTCTGGGATCGTCCCGGCCTGCGCGTCGTGCATGCCCTGCGGTGTCCAAAACGAGGCGAGGAGTTTCACCGCGTCAGGATAGTCTTCGAGGTGGGATCTCACCGGCAGGAGTTCGCGCAGAACCCAGGCGAAGTCGTACATCGTGAAAGGCCAGAAGAACGGGATGCCACCGTCGGCGTGGGAGGCCGCCAGGTCCTGCAGGAACGTGGCTGCATCTGCGTCGTACCGCTGCATTTCCACATACGCCGTCGCCGAAGGCGACGCCCCGTACGAGCCATTTGGCGACTGGCAGCGCTGGACGAGCATGGGAGCGAGGCGGTCGCCGAGGTACTCGAGGGAGTGGGTGAGCGTGGTCGGGCCGCCGTAGATGGCGATGGGGGGGATGCGGCGCAGCTTGTCGGCCTTGATGGCCTCGATGAACTCCCAGTCCTTGTAGGGGAGGCGCAGTCCGAGGGCCTGGGCCTGGCGCACCAGCTCGGGGAGGATGAGCTCGAAGCCGACGGTCTCGGCGGGGTCGTCGCGCAGGTTCGGGCGCTCGCGGTTGAGGTAGAGGACGCCGCGCCGGACGGCGAGCTGCGCCTCGTCGTGCCGGTGGGGGCCGGCGGCGGCGAGGGCGACGAGGGCGGACATGGTGCAGATGACGCGGTCGTGGGCGAAGGGGATCTCGGCGCCCCAGGAGCCGTCGGCGTGCTGGTTGCGGAGGAGCCAGTCGAAGGAGGCGGGGAAGAGGGGCTCGTCGGGGTTGTCGGGCTGGCGGAGGCGGGCGACCCAGGCGGTGTCGTAGGCGCAGGGCGACATGCTCCCCTCGCCGAGGGAGTCGAGGAGCTTGGCGGCCTCGGCGGTGAGGTCCTCGAGGGCGATGGTGGCCACGGTCAGACAGTCCTCGTCGGTCGTCGATTAGGTGGACCGCGTAGCGCCTGAGAAGAGGCGCCGACAGTCCGCCATGGTGAGGATACGCCAGGGACGGTCCGATGCCAAGGGGGAGGGGGTGAGAATGCGGGAAGGGGTTGGCTTGCTGGGCATCGGAGGGCGGGCTAGAATGGGCTCGTGGGCGGTTAGCTCAGCGGAAGAGCACTTGCTTCACACGCAAGGGGTCGTAGGTTCGAGCCCTGCACCGCCCACCACCACGTATGCGACGCGAGGAGACTCGTACGGTAACGGTCGTCTAATTCAAGCCTTGAAACGGGCATTTTGCGGAGGGCTTTGGGAAAGGACAGGAGGCCTGAGTCTCGTTGATCCGTGACGTTGTTCTTCCCCCCCCCCCCCCCGTCAAAGGGGGGAACCCCCTCTGAACTCCCACGCGCCATGGGACGTATCGCTCGGTGGGTGAGCCCACCGCGCGGGGAGAGATGCGCATGAACCGATATACACTGCTGTTGGTGCCGGACCAGGAAGAGGGCGGCTACACGGTGACGGTGCCGGCGCTGCCGGGATGCATCACGGAGGGCGACTCCCTGGAGGAGGCGATGGCGAACGCGAAGGATGCAATCCGCCTCTACCTGGAGGACCTGATCGCGAACGGCGAGCCGGCGCCGCTGGAGGGTGAGCCTCCGAGGCTGGAGGCTGTCGAGGTGGCTGTTTAGGGCACCAGCGGCGTTGCCTGCCGATGGTTCGACAGGCTCACCATGAGCGGAGGCGGATGGGGGGACGGGCGTAGCACGCTGCGCCCTACGGGTTGACTCGTCGAAAGGGGGCACGGTTCACCGGGAGCCACCGAGAGCGCCGAGGGGGTGAGGTGGTCAGGCTAAAGCCTGAGCCGCCGTCGGGAGCAACGTGGCGGATGACGTAGTCGAGCTCGAAGTCGCGCTCCTCGACGTGGAGCCGAGGGTCTGGCGCGTGGTCGCTGTCCCCGCGACGATGACGCTTGCTGACTTCCACCGTGTGCTACAGGTGACCATGGGGTGGACCGACTCACACCTCCACGAGTTTGTCACTGAGTCGGGACAGCGGTACGAGGCGGTCGACCCAGATGTTGACCCTGACGGCCCTGAGGATGACGTAGGAGATGCGAGCGAGGTCGTCCTGGGCGACGTGCTTCGCGCACGAGGCGCCTCGTTGAAGTATGAGTACGACTTCGGCGATGGTTGGGAGCACCGCATCAAGGTGTTGCGGACCCGCGCCGCAACCATGGGGGAGCGCTATCCGCGGTGTATCGCCGGCGAGCGAGCGTGCCCACCCGAGGACTGCGGCGGTCCTTGGGGCTACGCGGAGCTCCTGGAGGCGCTGGCCGACCCTGGCCATGAGCGCCACGACGAGCTTCGCGAGTGGGTCGGCCCGTACTTCGACCCGGAGGCGTTCGACATCGACGAGGTCAACCGACTGCTGCTGACGTTGGGGTGAGGCAAGCCAGCGGGCTACGCGCCTGCGGGCTGTTCGGTCCTTACCGTGGCGATGATGACGGGCTCTAGGGGAGGAGCGTGGCCGTCTTCCTTTAGCGACTCCAGGTGAGAGAGGATGGCCTCCCGCGCTTCGTTCAGGAGGTCTTCCAACGATTCACCTTGAGCAAAGCAGCCGGGCAGGGCGGGGACCTCGGCCCAATAGCCGCCCTCTTCCGCTTTGTGAATGACGACGACGTAGTCCATCAGCCGGGTTACATGGCAAGGCCGCGGACGGGGACGAGGCGGCGGTTCAGGGGGTCGGCGGCGAGGCCGAAGCCTTCGAGCGTGTAGGCGCCGAGCAGGGGCATGCTCCCTTCGTCGCCGAACACGACGAGCGTGGGCAAGGTCTGGCCGTCCCAGCGGGCCAGGGTGACGGCGAGGTCGCGCTCGATGATGCGCCCGCCGGCCGTGAGGAACTCGCGCTGGAACTGGGGCGCGACGCCGAGGCGGGCGAGGAGGTCGGCTGGCAGCCAGGTGTACGACGCGCCCCCTTCGACAAGCTCAGGGCAGGCTCCGTCGACCAGCGCCTCGACCCGTTGCCAGCGCACGCCCTCGGGGTCGCCGATCTCGATGGGAGCGCTGAACGTGCCCACGTAGGTCATGCTAGGGCGAGGCTGGGGCGAGGTCAAGGCGATGTGAGGCGCTGGTCTTCCCACCCGCTCGCCCTGGTACGTACTGGGGGACACCCCCAAGCCCCCGTCCCTTCGACAAACCCTTCGCTGCGCTCAGGGCTCCCCTTCGACGTGCTCAGGGTCGGCTCACCAAGACAGGCTCCAGCCCCCGTCCCTTCGGCGGGCTCTCGCCAGAGGCGAGTCGCCTTCGGAGACAGGGCAGGCTGGCTGAGGATGATGGTTCGACAGGCTCACCAAGAGCGGATGGTCCAGATGCGCCCGTTGCGGGGCTGCTGGGTGGCGGGTAGAATGAGCGGGTGAAGCAAAATGCAACACTTGACGCCTCTTTCTGGATCAACCTCGTCGCCGCAAGGCTGCTGGCGCACCTGCTGGATGACTTCGACCTCTGGGTCCCAGATGCTGTGGCCGGCGAGCTCCCTGACTCCTACGCGAGCGGCGCGCTGCTTCGCGAGCTCATCTCCGAGGGCCTCGTCCGCACGATCGGGCCGACTACGGCGGCACTGCAACGATTCGGCCCTGGCGAGCGCGAGGCGATTGGCGTCGCCTCGGAGCACCGCGACTGGGCTCTGCTTTTGGACGACGTGCGCCCCTTTCGCGCGGCCCAGGAACTGGGGCTCGACCCGATCTGCAGCCCGGCGTACGCGGCCTCCCTGTACGCACGAAAGCTGCTCGACGGACCGGAGGCGCTTCTGGCGCTGGCGCGCCTCGCCGCGCGGTCGACCGTGAGCCCGCAGCTCATCGCCCTGGCCCTGAGCCAGGTGGCAACCATCCTCAAGGAACGGAGGTAACTCGATGCCAACCAAACTGACGACGGTGTCCGTTCGTCTGGACGACGAGTCCGGCGCCCAGGTCGAGAAGGCGGCGCGACTGCTTCGCCAGTCCAAGGGGGCCTTCCTGGCCCGCGCCGGCGAAGAAGCAGCCCGCAAGCTGCTCCTGGAGTGGGCCGCCCAACGATACCTCACAGGGACGGCCTCGCTGTCCGAGCTGGCAGCTGAGACGGCGCTGGCGTTCGAGGCCATCGCTCAAGCGGTCGTCCAACAACGCGGCGAACAGGCCGCCGACATGTACCTGGCAAGCTCCCGCAGGCTGGCGAAGACGCTGGGCATACCCGAATTCTACGCCGAGGCCAAGCGGGCTGTTGAGGTGATTGGGACGCAGGAATAGCCTGCGCGCCTCAGCCGGCCTCCCTCTCCCTCGACCTAGCGCTCGGCTCGCCGGGGCAGGCGCCCTCTGGACGCTCCCCCGGGCGGTGAGCGATGTGCGGCGCTGGTCTTCCCACCCGCCCACCCATGACGTACTGGGGGACACCCCCAAGCCCCCGTCATCCTTCGACAAGCTCAGAATGAGCGGTTTGCGCCCCTCTGGACGCCCCCAGGGGCTG
>Ga0209751_10002212_pt1 | contig 19622 bp, 58 predicted proteins | sample RifCSP13_1_FD_184019 | JGI IMG/M metagenome (GOLD analysis project Ga0209751, IMG submission 184019) | Soil microbial communities from Rifle, Colorado - Rifle CSP2_sed 13_1 (SPAdes) (version 2) | ecosystem: Environmental > Terrestrial > Deep subsurface > Rock core/Sediment | place: Rifle... | reverse complement strand
GCAAGGTCAACACGGATTACCCGTGGGGCTCCCTGAAACACATCCACCTGGCCGATCTGTTTCGTGGAACCACGCTGATCACCTACCCGATCATGACGGCGGTGTGGGAGAACGGCGAGGCCACTGGAGAGTATTACGACCGGGATCAGAAAGGCGCTCAATGGTTGTTCGCAACCCTGAGTTCGATCCAGGACGGCACCCTCGACTTCGAGACCGCTAAGCGCCAATACTTCACCAACATCCTCTTCTTCAACATCACACGGGAAGAGCTGGCGAAGATGGAAGCCAAAGGCGAGATCGATCCTGAGATCCGCAACGAGGTGTACGAAAATGCCCGGAAGTTCCGCAATGGCGAGACGATTGAGCCAGGTCGGGAAGTTTTGGTCGATGGCGAGCCCATCGGTTTGAACGTCCTGCCCTCGGGCAGTTTCATGGCCCTCATCGGGACCAAGACGGTGATGGTGGAGACCATGACTGTCCCTGGACGCCATCGTGTGGCCCAATTGGTTGCCAAACATAACGGCAACCTCTCCTTGACAACGTTCGTTCCCCAATCGTAATTTGATTGGATGACCTGGGGGAGGGAGCAATCCCTCCCCCTCTCTATCCTGGGCCCATCTCTCGGGATGGGCTCAAGCTAGAGAGCGGCGGTCGTTCTCGGTAACACTTGTGTCAGTTCGTCGTTTTCATTAGTGACCCTAGTCCCTCGTAAACTAGAGTCGATAGGAGGCTGTCCATGCAAGACCCCATCGTCGTGTCGGTAATAGCCCTGGCCTTTTACCTGGCCTTGGGCTTCTATGCTCGTAGGAGGTCCCCATAATGAGCCCTTGGTCGGCCCTCTTGACTGTAATGCTTTGTTGCATTGGTATATGCAAAAGTGTACAGGATCTACTTGGCCCTTTCATACCTGCTAACCCAGATGACCTGGGAATGGGAGATGATCTATGAGATATATCACAGTAATGGATAAGGATTTCAAGCTGACACTCGTACCTGAACGGGAACTCGAGATGGGGGAAACCCTTGCCGCAACTCCTGCCGATATGCCTATGGCTATTGAAGGCCATGAAGCCCTCTTGACCGTCAAGGCCGTGAAGGGTATTGCCTTCCTGAATGCTCGCCTCCCCCTGCAACTCTAGCTCCTGCATGAGCTTCTTGACACCGAACAAGTGTTCGGTTATTATTGAAGGAGACCCACTATGAGAAAAGGTAAGACTGCACGACTGGCAAGACAGCAACGAGCCCTAGATCGCCTGGTAAATCAGGCTCTATATGCTGTAGACGAACAGGAATGGAAAGCCATCAACGATATGATTGTACGCATACAAAAGAACATGGGGAGGCAAGGGTCGTAATACCCCCGTGAAAACGCATTCGGAAGATTGGAGACCCTTATGTACACTCTAGTCTATCTAAAGCATATGAATGAGAAAGATGTTGTCTTTTACTTTGAAGCGGAGACCATGAGCTCTATTCTACGAAAGATTAGGGATATAGCCGCAGAGTGCCTTAGTTCCAATGTGCGGTTCCAGTTTCTCCGTATTCTGAAAGATGGAGAGGAGCTCTGAGGAGAATACTTATGGACATCACTCTATTTGGTCATGAGGTAAGTCTGTACGGGAATATCCTTCACTTCATCCTTAGGGTCTATGACAGTAAAGGTTATGTGCATTTCGTTGTTTCTACCCTAAAGGATAAAAAGCCTTACATCTGGAAAGAGAACCGAAAGGATTTCAGCGGAAACTGGCTTAGGCTTTCGTGAAAAGACTACTATTCCACTCTCTCATTCGTCTCTCTTACATCCTGATCATTCTTCTCTATCTGGAATGGTTAGGTATTGTAAGAGTTGTCATCCCGTAAGGAGAACGCAAAATGAAAGTAAGAATTGTGTCCATTGGAAAGATTGATGCTCATAACCGTTCCCCCGAGAACTACAGACTCATTGTCGGGAAAACCGGAGAGTTCGATCCATGGGACAGCTACGGCAATGGCTGGTATTCTGGAACTTTCTCTCCAGATGAACCAGCCCACGAAGACTCCCCAAGCTTGTTTTTCCTCTATGTCCGAGTTACCAAGATATAGGAGGTCTATGTGGAAACTTACAGCACTCTAAGAAATCTAACCAGGTTAGGTAAATGCTCGGTCTGCCGTTATGAAGGGACAGATATCAAGCACCTTGAAATCCATCCATTCGGAAGTGAGGGTGTAGACATCTGCCTCGACTGCGAGCTGGCAATCTGCGAGTTCATTACGAAAAGAAGTGCTTGGGCTTTAGAGCTCAGGAAGCATGAGTACATGATGAGGAAGCAGATCCGTAATAAGTTCCCTATCGAGGATGAGTGGGGAAACAATCTCGAAGAAGATCTATTCACTGGAAGGTAGGTGAATACTTTATGAAAAAGCACATCGACATCAAGATCGGCAGCCTAAGGATCAATGGGCTGCTTTTGAATACGATACAGGTATATTGGCTGAAGCCTACCCTGAAACAGATCGACGCCCACTGGAATATGAACTTTCCACCAGATCCGGCAGACCCTTATCCACCCTCGTTGAAGATCCTCAGGATCAAGGCCATTCGTGCTATGACCGGTTGGGACCTTCTACAATCTAAACTGTATGTGGAACTTCTATCAGATTAGCTCCTGCATGAGCTGAAGGAGGACTATGACTAAATCTATATATGTAGACATAGAGGTTGACCTTTATGGGTTCTGGGGACTAAGGGACTTTCGGTATAAGTTCTTTAGAAAGATGCTCGATGGAGAGATAACTAACATCGAACAAAATGGAGTATCTCTTGCTCCGGAGCTGATCAAGCCTAGCAACATCGATGGGCCTGTAAAAGTAACCAGAGCTAGTAGGGTCATTCACTATTTATGGATTTACCCTGTTGATCCCAATGATGAGTACGAACAAGTCAAGCGTATGGCTAAAGGATTACCACCCACTTAGGAGAACACCCATGAGAACGCTCTATGTAATTGCCTTCGCTTTATTCCTTGCTATTGTCACAGGAACGGCTCTAGCAGGCCAGATCTATCCACCCGATCCAGCTCCTCCAGGCTGCGAGACACAAATAACCATGGATTGGATAGTAGACTCAGGGAAGACCCCTGAGTGGACTATGGTCCATGAGACCGAGAGAGATAAGCCGGCTCCTAACTGCGGAATGTCAATTGCCTACCCCGGTGGTTCGTTTACTTATACTGGTACCGGGCTGGCCTGTAACGACGACGGGGCCTGCATCTATAACTATGCCTCACCCGAAGGCTCTACCTGGCTTAGCAGAGGGACAGCTCCTACAGGAGCTATGCTCGATCGGGGATCTGTCTTCAATGGGACACCATTGCTGGTCGAGACACCGGTGCCAACCTCAACTCTCATTCCTAGCCCAACTCCAACACTACCGGTGGTTACCCCATCCCCATCTCCTACAGCCATATCCCCAACACCTTCTCCCACCGCAGTGGCATCCAGCACTAGGCTATATTTCAACTACTTGTCCATGGCAGTAAATTGGCCCTGTGGTGAGGGGCGTGTTCGTGGCATAGGCGGCTACTGTTGGGTTGTCGCCCCAGGAAATCAATAATATGGATAGATTAGACGAGATTGCTGGCTTGCTTCGCCAGCTAGATAGCCTAGACAGTCCTTACGGTCCGCACTCAGCAGCCATCTTTGCTGGTCGGAAAATCGTTATCCGAAACTCGATGGGTCATCACGTCGAGTTCTATAACTACCTTCAGGCAACAGTCTATCTTCGCCAGGAGATAGCCCACATGGAAGAGGTTGCTCTAGGAGATTGACATGGCAAGAACAGTTCGCTTTTTCAAGAACAGAATGGAAGTGTATGCGAGTTATTCCTCCGCTCAGCTAAACTATCATGGCCCGAAGCCTGAAGATCTTGAAGAGGGCCTCAATCTCTCGATCGCTAAATGGACTGCTATTGTCCAGTACCTGGAAGAGAACTCTAACTATGTCGAAGATGGTGGTAAGAATACCTGTGGTCTCTGTATGCTATTCTGGGACTTCGACGGTTGTAATGGGTGCCCCATCCAAATTGAGACTGGTGGGAGAAGTTACTGCGAAGGGAATGAACCCTTCCAGTTTTACTCACTGGAAGACTTCTATTCTGATGAAGTACTCGATGCGGCTAAAGAGGAGCTGAAGTTCCTAAAGCAATTGAAGAAGAAGTATCTGTCACAGGAATAAAAAAGTAGTCAGTCCGTTTCAAACTGAAATAGACTCATTCGGGAGAGCTAAAAATGATCGCTAAATACTTGAATTACTTCATCCACAATTACAGGATTGAGCCCGGAGATGGAACTTGCTACCGTTTTGGGTATCAGAGATTTCATCAGGATCCAGACAAAGCTTATATAGTTGACTCGGGTGTAGGAGAGCAAGCATACCAGAATTATGTATGGGCTTATGTGAAGATGGCTTCTTCTTCAGGAGTAGCTACTATTCCTATTTGGGATCTAAAGAACCTAAACCTGCACGAGCTGGCAGGCTATCTGAAGACTCATGGCTTTGAGCAGGTCCAGGAATACACGCTCTATGCAGTCCTGCTTGCTCTTAGTGTCTTAGTGGCGTTCCCCGGAGCTGTAAATAAGGCAGCCGAGAGGATGCTCAAAGCTCCAGAGTATCTCTAGTCTTCTTCAAACTGGCTTTCCAGGATTTCCCCACTCTTTCCAGAGATGTTGATCTTGACCCCGCCAACCTCGATGGTCACGTCTCTGTGTGAGGAGATCCCTGGCTCCAGATTGATCCCCTGCAAGAAGTCTGCGCTGGTATCGGAGGCCCTGTGGACATTGCTCAAATGATCGAGCTTGCTGTCCAGGTATTGCAGGATAGCAAGCCGGTCAGATGCAAATGTGTTCTTGTCTAAGGCGTCACCGATGAGCGTCCTTAGGACTTCTCCCTTGGAAATGACGATATCAGCATACTCGATCATTTCCAATTCTTGTTTAGCCTGGGCTAAGAGGTCTCTGGCCTCTATGCCCTTGGCGAACCAGCGATAGTAGGTCGCCTTGGAGATACCTACCCGTTGGAGAGCAGTCCCTAGATCGTCACCTATCTTCATCCAGTTCATGACGGTCAGGATCTGCTCAATACGGAGGATCTCTTTAGGAGTGATCTCGGTAGTCATAAATAAATTGTAGCACAAAAGTTCAAGGAGACAGAAATGAAAACTCTTATATACAGTAACTATTATGAACCACTTGTGAGGAGACCCTTGGTGAGAAGGTTATTGGGTCTTCCGGGACATGAAGTTATAGACTTCGACAACGGCGTACTTCGGTGCCCAAGATGTGACAAGAAAGGACGTAACATTTCTCATGGTAAAAATCGTGTATGTAAGAGGTGCAATCTATACATGGAAAGATGGGGAAACATACTAGAGACTAGATAAGCTCCTACAGGAGCTTGACCTGAAACAGGAAAGGGGCTATAATAACCGAAAAGGTTTTCGGTAGTAACAGCCTCCCTGCCAGAACGTTTATAGAGTAGGAGAAAACCTCATGAACCAAGGCGATAAGCGTAAAGTAGTCAAGACCAAGGATAAGCCCGATGTCAAACCACGGGTTATGCCTAAGGTTGAGCCAAAGCCCGAGGAGGTACCCATCCTGGCCCCGGACTGGTTCACCAAGAGACCAGAGCCTGCTGTAGTACCCGCCATCCCGATCGAGGTGGAAGTTGGACAATATCAGTAATGTGAATATCGACCCGGAGCTAGGGCTTGCCTTCAAAGCCCTGATCCGCAAGAACGGGAAATATGTAAGCCAGTTCGATGAGGATTTTGTCTGGCCTAGAGATGGGTTTGTAAAGTCCAAGTGCGTAAACACCATAGGCTATCCCCAATATGGTCCCCATGACGAGACTCGCTCCGCATTCAGCGAATGCAGATGTGGGATCTACGCTGCTTACAAGCCGTCCTATGCCCTGCAACACAAGAACACGGGGCAGCTTACGGGTGGTTTCTTCATGCTACAGCCTTACGGCCCTCAAGTAGATTGGGGGAATAAAGCCGTAAGGTCGATGGCGGCCAAGCTGGTAGCCGTAGTGGAGTATAACGTCGTCACTCAGGGTTTTTCGATTAGCACCTCGGAGGCTGCCAGATACTTCAACCTCCCCATATTGGATCCCAGGAAGGCAATCCTGGCCTTCGAGATACACATGCTTGGGTTTGCTTACGAGAACGGACTCGACTGGTGGGAGCCAATGAACTATCCCAAGAATAAGTTCGCTCAACTCATGAGGGACTTTGCCCAGGGGATCGCTATAACCTGGGACAGCATTATGACAGGAGACCTTTAGTGATCTGGAACAAGATTGTCGTGAATATGGCAAAAATGGTTGCCCTCGATATGCTCTATAAAGCGGGGGTGTCTATTACCTTTTCTGATGATCAGAGAGTAAAAGTAAACGCACGGGATCTGACGGGGATAGGACAGCTGAACTATCTAAAGATTTTCTACCGACCGATCTGGAGAACGCTAAAATGCAATACAAACACAAGTCATGGGGAATTGCCGGATGTGATGTGCGGCGAGTAGGGAAAGCTTACCTGTACACCAATGGTGTATGGGAGCAAGCTGGACAGGATTTAGAAGAAGCCTTCAGTATCTTTAGTAGTTATATCTGTGACCCCCCAATCTGGTTAGAAGACCCGGCCCGTCTGGGGATCTCTCCCCAAGGAATATCGGTTGTCAATGTAAGCGGGTTTTACAATGCCATGGACTGGATTGGTAAAGACTATCTAAACCCATCCGACATCTTGATGGAATGTATGATGAAGGATGGCAGCACACTCTACCCACTATCACCCGCTACGGCTGGTGGCCTGGAGCTTCTGGAGCCAGGGGTATCAGAACGATACTTGATCCATCCAACCGGGATGGTCTTCAACCCCGAGAGGCTGTTTTCGGAACGGGTAGTTATTCCGGAAGGGCCTCCGGACTGCTTCAAGCCAGAAGACGAGCGGGAGTTTCACCAGGCCACGGGGGAGTATTGCGCTAGCTTACACTGGCAACGAGTAGAGTACAGAGGCCGGAAGAAGAAAGAGGATCGTATCTTCAACCGACAGATTGGCGACCTATCTTACCCGGCAGCTCTACCCCCAAAGGGGTGGGAGCCTGAATACGGGGTGGCAATTATCGCCAGGATCCCCATCGATGAAATCCACCTGGTGGTAGGCAATCCGGAAGAGAATGAGCCTGCTATGAATGAGATCATCCAGAAAGCCATTGACTTTCTGGGCGGCCTGGACCTAGACTTGCCAGTCTTCTTGACCGACAACTAAGGAGAATGCTCATGTTGAACATAGATAGATTAGTCCGTTTATATAATGACTATATTGAGGAGTACAGGAGTTCTGACTTCGTTGCCGTAAACACGACGGGAGTTCATGTGGGGGCAGAAGCTTTACTAGAAACCTTCGCATTGAACCAAATAAAGATTGTTCCCCGAAATAGTGAGGAGTATCCCTGGGTACTATCTGTTGATTTTGAAGGCGTGAACTTCTTTGCTCTACCATCCCCTGAGTTTATGGAAAAGGTATGGCCGCCACCAATATCCTAAAGACGGATATTCCAGAAAGAGCGATTGCCTACTGGTGTGTCCATCTTGATCGAGAAGGGGTATGGGCTTTCCTCAAGGCCCCATCCCTCGATAAGGATAGCCTGTCATTTGTGATCGTCAAGGACGGGAAAGACTGGACTGCCAGGAGAAAGTTCGATGACTGTATCAACTTCTCTCCTGGTGGAAACAATCCGGAAAATCACTGGAGGTTCTGGTTAGAGGAGCGAACATGAGTAACTTAGAGGATCTAACTATCAAGTGCAGAGAAATGAAGTACGTCTTTACCCTAAGTGTGGATACCAGCGGCCTGGTAGAAGCTAACCTTATTCAGCAGTCGGCTTTCACCAATGAAGTTGCTCGTGAAGTCCTTACACCATCTATACAATGTCGATCTATCCTAATAGCTCTTGAATGGGCTATCAATTATCTCTCAAGAGTCGGATGCTACGAGAGGGACTGAGGAGCGAACATGAACGCAGATACTAAGAGAGCGACACAGAGAATACTGGAGGATGGGTGGCACGCATCGCCCGATCTGGATGAGCATGGTTGGCCCTACCTATTTGCAAACGGTGTAGCTGAATGGGAGTTTTACGAACTGTATCTTGGAAATGACTCCCATCCAGCTGCGGTCGTCTCTGCTAAGGATAACGAAACAGCTGTCAAGGCTTTCAAGGGCCTGTTTCGTCTTGATGAAGCTCCTGCCTGGGAGATCGTGATGAAGATTGTTGAATACGAGGTGATTGAGAGCAAGGGCCAATGATCTACCAAACAGTTCAAACCGGGTTGTATTCCTACGTACAGGAATGGTTAGGCACTCTCCAGAACGAAGAGTGGTGGGAGTATGCGCTTATGCACTCTCACCGGGGGATGGTCGTTGATATTCCGGCTGTCTTGGGTGATTTAAGTGCTCCCAAGAGGCTGAGGCTATACGTCGATGAGGCTGTAGCCCAAGGCGCAACTGATTTGATTATTTGGAGCGTCGTGTGAGAACAGTCTATATAGAATTGGACTGGAAAGGACCAGGGCACTATCGTGCAGTTCGATCCTATAGTGTAGACGAAACTAGCTATATGTCATTGCAATATATTTGCGATCCCTACGATTTCGAACGCGCACGACATACTCGTGATAAGGGCTTCAAGGTCTTTCGAGCCATGACGCAAGCCGATTTGCCAGAATTGGAGGACCGATGATCTTCTTTCACTACAACAGTTTTCAGGAATTCCACCCGAGTGAAGCAGACTGGTATCTGGTCTGGGGATCTGATAAAAACCGGCCTTGCAAGATCGCCTGGTGGAATGACTCGGGAACCTTCTATGAACGGGACACCAATAACAACATTACCCGAGAAGTCGAGTTCTGGGCTGTTATCCCAACCTTGAACACACTCCTCCATAACTACGGGAGGGAGATCTAATGATCTATTTGCTCGATCGCATGATTGAAGGCTTTTACAAGAACGGGAGCTTCGAGGAAGGTCAGGGTGCTTACTATAAGCGTTTCATCGAGCAGCTTCCCGAAGTCGAGAAGAGTAGCCTAGATAAACTATGGCTTCAGAAAGTTGTGCCTCTATGGAGAGAGTGGATCTCTACCTGGCTCGAGCTGGGGAATAAGAACCCCTGGATTGTCGAGGCTGTTGATCCTCCCTTCAACGCTGCTAGTTTCTATGACTGTAATACTTTGCTAGAACTGGCAGCCTTCTTCCGACATGGGAACTGGAGCCTGGGAACGGCTTTTGCGTATGCCAACTTCTGCTTCATCAACCAGATCAACGGAGGCTCGGAATGGCTTGTCATTCGGAATGATCTTGCCTTCGAGAGCTTTTCTACAAGACTGATGCTCGAGAGCGGAAGTTTCCTCAACACGATGAAGTCAATTATACAAGCCACACCTGAGCAACTATCCACTTGGAGCTACTAATGAGAGATCTCTATAAGGTGTTGGATCAGATCATGAACCAGGTACCAGGAACCTTCGAGCGTCGGGAGGAAATGATCCGAAGGCTGAACGCCATTCAGGATAGTGCTGCCTATACCCTTCCAGATTACATGGGAGAAAGATGGCACGAGGCGCAGGTGGTCTTGCTCGATTGTTTAGGGACTAATGCCATGAACAGCAAGCTTGCCTGGGTGCAAACCATTATCAGGATATGGACAAAGGTGGAGTAACCAAAATGCTTGACGAATACGATATTGGGGAAAGCCCCTACGAAGAACAATGCGCACAGGTTGGAAGTCCAGATTACCAGGCCAGGGCTAGACTGGAACTGAAGCATTTCAAGCGTATGATGGAAACACTCCATCCAGTCCCTGAAGATGTCAAAGGTTGGTACAAGGTCAAAGCCAATCCCCATGATTTTGGTACTTACTACTCTCTTGCTGCTGTCTTTGATTACGACTACGAGGAATCGGAAGAGTGGGCTGCTCAGGCCGAGAATAAGGTTCCAGAGTATTGGGACGAAGAGGCAAGGTTAGCTCTTGCTCAATACTCAGCCGATAAGTTTCATGAAGAAAATCCACAATGGAGGGATCGCTGATATGGCAGGTGAGAACAATATTACCGGGTTTGATATTGTCAGATTTGATGATGATGTCATAAAGTCACCCGAGAACGAAAGCATGGGTGCTACGGTCCTGGAGACTTATGGACAGGAAGCATACGACCTGATAAGAAGGCTAATCTCTTTGGAGGACTAACATGACAGACATAACCGAGGGCATTCGCAGGATAGAAGTAGCAGTTCAGCAACTTTCGGAAGCCTTTACCAGGCAGCAACTGGAAGCAGAGTATGGGCAGGTTTGGGATACCAATGAGATGTCTCGAGACTTCGAAGCTGAGGGCTTTATGGCCCCCTACGTGATAGTCAAACGTCGGAACGATGGCGTCCTAGGAACTTTGGAATTCCAGACCAACATCGGCCACCGGTTTTACTACAACTTCAAGGAAGACAAACGATGACTCTTCAAGAATGGATAGACCAGGGCGGCAATATGATCTCGAACCGGGTTTCTCTTGGCTTGTGCCAATGTCTGGGAATAACCGAAGGGAAGCTCCGCAGGATGGATCTCTCAGAGATCTTTGTTTTAGACCAAGATCACCCGGAATGGTTTCATGTAGAGCAAGCCAGGAGAGAGATCTCCAGATTTGCTCACGATAACAATATGAAGCTGGAGCTGTAACATGGACTGGATGAATGCAGATATCGACGTATTAGAACAGGAGATCAGAGGGCTTCTCCAAGATGCACTTGCCTATCATGGATGTGAGGCGGTAGGAGCCGGCCTTCGAAGGCTTCTGGCTGACGACCGGATTATGCCCATTTACGGGCACAATAGCTTCAACGAGATGTATTACATTGCCAACAATATCTCCAGAAAGGTGGACTTACCCCTTGGCGATGCTTTCCGGGAATATCTGAAAGATATTGGGGAGACACTGATAAACGTGTGGGTATATCAGGCCCGGAAAGAGAAACAGAGAGCAATCGATGAGGCCCGGGAGCGTGTCGGTTGGTACGAACGGGAGGAAGAAGATGAATGAGGAAATCATAGCCCACGGTGCCAGCTCTTTAGGCATAGCCGTAGATGGCCGGGAAGTCTTCCTTTGCGACGACTGCGAGGGCCTATGGTACGTAGCCTGGAAGCCAACCGAGGCTTATCAGGAAGGCCCAGAGGCAATTATCGAAGGGGACCAGGAGGCCGATCACATCTTCCACCAAGGGCCGCTCTGTAATCCGGAGACGGATAAACCTACTTACTTCCTATTCGAGTCTCTAGCAGACCGGCTATTTGGGGATGATCCCTTTGAAGAGGAAGATAGCGATGGCGAAGGTAATTGAAATTCTGAACATGAAGAAGTATTGCAGGTTGGCTCCAGATCATTTGCAGTATACAAATGTTTGGAGATACTCCAAAGAGCTTGAGCAATGGCTAACAGATCGAAAGATTCCCTTTGAGATTAGGGAGGGAGCAAAAGGGATTGGAGATACCAGAGAGTTACTAAAATGAGTGAAGAACAGGAAGCCTATAACGCATGGTTGGCACAACAGGAAGCAAATAGGGCTTATGGACAGGCTGAACGTGCCCTGGATCGAGTTGAGCATCTTGAGGAGAAACTTGGAGAGTGTGAGGAACGGCTTGGCATGGCAGAAGAGCTCCTACAGGAGCTTGTTGACACCTTTGAGAAAATCTTTGACATAGTTGGTTGGAAAGGGGTCTTTTTGAATGTAAAGGCGTTTCGAGGGATGACCGAGATCCTTAGAAAGGCTCGCAAGTTCCTGGAGGACAAATGAGATATACCCGTTTTATTGTCAGGCGAATGATGAACAAACTATCAGAAACCCGATATAAGGTCAGGATCATAGATCCTAATGGTCACTGTATTCGGGTTTTTGAGGGTGAAGGTATTTCGGAGACTGCTCTCTTGCGGTTGATGAACTACCATGACCCTCAGCATAAATTCGGGGTTGACTACTGGTAAGGAGAACGCAATGGCAGAAACCCATCAGGAAATGGTGAACAGGCTGGCAAGGCAATATAACGAGTCGGTTTTTGCTAGAACTGGAGAGCTAAAGGATCTCTTGGGTATTGGGGAAAGGTACAAGCCCAAGGAGTTCTCAGCTCTCTATAACCAGTATTATCCAGCCTTTAGGGTGCCCCTTGGTACTGGCTTCGATATTCTCTATCAGTGGGTATGGTGGCACCCAGAAAGTGCTGACTTCTGGATCGAGACCCTGGGAGTCTTGAAGGAGAACACAGATGAGTGAAACTGTTTGGGTACTCTATATAAGCCATGAATATGGCAGCAACATGGGTGTGTACAGGACATCTGAGAGAGCTGACGAGTCCCTCTATGACTATGTTCAAAGGTGGTGGGACAGAGAGCTTCCAGATGATGAAATGCCTGAGGATAAGCAAGAGGCCATCGACAAATACTTCGAGCTCAACGAGGACGAATGGTATGACCTGGAGTCCATTGAGATCACCGAAGGACCAATCAAGGAGCTTTCAAATGAGTGAAGAACAGTTGGAAATGGATTTGCAATTTGTCAAAATGGAATTTGAGAACGGGAAGCTGGTCAGGAAATTTGATCTTGACCTTCTGCCACCCTCCAAAGATCTGCGCCGGGTGATTACTCCTCAGAACGACATCACAGCAGATCTACAGAGGTTTGGTCAGGAGAAACCTCTCCTGGTAGCGGATGTTGATGGTCATTACATCCTTGTAGATGGGCGCAAACGAGTGATCTGCGCCCGGAGGCTTGGTTGGAAGACTGCTCTGGCCCTGGTCCGTAAGATGTCTCTCAAGCAGGCCATGATCATGTCCGCTCGGGCCAATAACATCCGCACTTCCAATGAGCTCACGGACATCGACGCCATCCGGGAACTGATGGATACCTACCCATCTACATCTACGGATAAGACCATCTCGCACTATACCGGCATTCCGGTTGGGACGGTCAAGAAACTGAAGAGGATGGCGAAGCTGGATGCTCGCCTGATTGCTTCAGCGCACGAGGGCCTGGTTTCTGTGACCACCCTGAATGAGATCACCAAGGTTCCAGGGGCAGAACGACATGCCCTGGAGACCATTGAGGAACGGGCTCGGGAATATGAGCAGGGTGAAGGTGTCTGGAAGTCGGGCAAGACCGGAAAGACCCTTTCTAGTCCACCGATCCTGTTTACAGTAGACGACGTAAAGGATGTCCAACGAGTCGCCAAGGCCCATGCGATTGAGGCACTCCCCCTGGGAGGCTTCAAGATCCCAGAGCGTAAGCAGGGATATGCGGCCATGACCGTAAATGGCGACTTCCTGACGAGCCTCCAGGAGACTCCGGAAGATGTCGCCCTGGCGATGGGTGGGATCCGGCACATTCTGGTTATGGTGAAAGAGGTACGGGGATAAATGAAACGAAGGAAACTGACCAATGACGAGGTAGTGGAATATGCCCTAGGGATGGATCCAACTCCAGAGCCGACCTCTAACCTAATTCGTGGTCTCATGGAGAGATACGAGGTTAGTGACAAAGAAGCTGGAAGGGCATACAGCCGGGTAGTAGAACAGGATCTCATTCATCAAGTCTGGGAAACCAGATGGGAAAAAATGAAGGATAGCGTCAACTTTAGCACCGGATACCTAAACGTCCCTCAAGGCTATGCGACCTGGAAACGTAAGGAGAATGCTCTATGATCTACAAATTTGTCTCACACGAAATACCTGAACTGGAAGCCATGAAGAATACTTTTCCCTACCAGCTCCACGAGAAACTGGAACGGGGAGAGAAGCCCACTCGGGAAGAAAAGGACTCGGCCTTCTCGCAAATACATGGCAATATCTGGAGTAAAGCCGGAATTGCCCTGCATGGTTGGATGTTCAACTATCAGGAGTGGCTCAACGAGTATTGGGTGGAGTTCGATTATGGAGGCAATTTGGTTTACGAACGATATTTTGCCTTCGATAAGACTTCTATCCGGAGCGAGCTCGATCACATCAGTCGGATCGTGGAGGTGAAATGACATTCCGCTTTCTGACTGATTGTGTCCATTCCCGAGAGAAGTGGATAGTAGACATGACAGACCAAGCCAGGGAGATCACCTGGAAAACTTTCAGAAAGAACGTTCCAGTAGAAGAGGTTCGGAGGATCTTTCCAACCTATTCCTATAACGGAGAGACCTACAATCCTGAGACGGGTGACCTTACAATCGGTTTCCATATCAAGGATGATTACGGAGTCGGTTTCTACAAGAGTGTTTATCGAGGCCAGCTCTGCTATTACCTTGATCACTCACGCATTGAGTACATCTTCGTGGAGGCAGATGACCTATGAGCACACCTAGAGATACAGCCACCAGCAGACAGCGGATCAATGCCGACAGGATTATTAGCAAGCTCGAGAAGAAGCTCGAAAAAGGAAACTACGAAAACTTCGGGATGAAAGAGCTTCGTAGTTATAGAGATCTTCTACAAATGGAGGATGATCTGACTTACCAGGATAAGTGCGAACTGGCAGACAGCTTGAGCGAGCGAATTGAGGAGATACAGCACTAATGACCCTGTACGAAGATTTTCTCAAGCTCTACCACGAACGGGATTTGAAGAAGATGTCTCTCGGTGTCCTAAAGCTCATGTATGAGCAGATGGATGACCTGAAAGACGAACGACAGTTCAGGGACATGGAACACTTCATGGGCCGAGTAGAAGCCATGGCTAAGGATGGCAAGGTCGAGCTTCCGGGAATGATGTACGGGATGATCTGGGATTGCTGGCGTCAGCTCTATGAGCTGAAGATGAAACGGGTAATGAACCTGTCTGATTTCAAGTGGGAACTGGAGGACTGAGATGGAATGTCCTATTTGTGGCGGGACTGGCATTGCACAGGGTAGTCTGGGATTTCTGGTTTGGTATAGATGCGAGGATTGTGGAATGGATTTCTCCAGTGAAATAGACAAAGAGGATCTTGAACCTGAAGAGGAGGACTGAGATGCCCGAGGATAGTCTCTATCTGAAATATGCTGAATACTGGAAAGAGCCAGGACCTACAACTTTACCAAGAGTTGTAGAGCTGGCTAATTGGTTGCATAACGAGAAGAAATTTGGCACCAATGTTGGTTACGGCGACACTGTAATCAAGCAGTTCTGTAATGAGTTTGATAGTACCCCCGGAGCTCCCCAAGCCCTGATTGAAGCTGGCTACTTGATCGCAATGGAGTCCTGGGGTCATACATGGTGGCAGTGGCAATATCCACCCACTTTTGGAGGACTGAAATGAGTGACATCAAATGGGTTACAGTCCAGTTACCGGACTGGCTAGTGATCAACCTGGTGGACGGGATCTTGGATGATGAGATCGAGAACTATAAGAGCAAACTCCACGATAAAGACTTTGAGCCTGATCGAGAGGAAGCTCAATACTTCAAGGACAGGATCGAGGATCTTCAAGAAACGATTGAGAGCCTGAGAGGACCATTCGAAAAGATCATGAGAGGTGAGGCATGAAATACTACCTGATTTTCATTTGGGGGAGTACAGAGCCCGAGCTGAGAGGGCCATTCGACAGTGAACGGGTACGAGATGTCCAGGCTGGAAAGATGTGCTCGGCGTATGGTAGAGAGCATGGCTACTATAAGCTCTCTATGAGCCCTAATAAACACCTGGTTATTCTCCCCTTTGGGAACGGTGAATTGGAAGATCTGGTAACAGCACATGAAAGGGAGCGTGGAGCATGAGTGTTACCCAAAAACTTCCTTTTGTTCTAACTGACCAGGACGGCAGAATTGGAGAGATCAAAGGCCGGGCTGTTATAAACGGCGGTGCTCTCTCTATCTATATCGATGGCTATGGTTCATTCGATTCCCAAGATGGGTGGGGTTCGCCAATCTGGATTGAGATCTATGAAGGCGAGCTGCGGGTAATCACTTATCCAGACATCAACGACGAAGATCCGGTGATCATTCCCATGGAGGATGCCAAAGAGAGCAATCGCCAAGATCTTGAAGAGGACATACCGTTTTGATCCTAAAACTAGAAATCCCCGAGGGGCTCCTGGAAGTGTTCGAGGAGCTCTTCGGGGTTCCCCTGGAATACTATTGGGATCCCTTCTGGGGGTGGGAGCGATCTCCTAAACTCAAGCAGTTCAGGAAGGACTTCCCTACCCTCTATAAGCACCAACGGGAGTTCCTGGAAACGTTTATCGCCCTGGAGAACGAACAGTTCGAGGACTTCAGGAAGGAGGCCAAAATCATCCTCGATACGGATGGTATGCGGCCTTATGGGAAGCGGCAGGAAAACCTGCTGAGAAAGCTGAAACCAAATGGATAGCCTCGAGAGCGCAAAAGCACAAATGAACGTAGTACGGGACTTTCGGACGAAGCAGGCTAGACTTGAATATGCCAAAGTCATGGCCCTAATTGCCATCGCAGAACGACTTGAAGAGGTCTGCGATCACCTGTCAACCATCTCGACTTTTTTGGGCGAGGGTGCCCCTTATGAGGTGCAAAAATGATCCATAAAGCGCCTAATGGAAGTTTCTATTCGCTTCCATCCACAGCCTATCCCTATCAGCGTGAGATAGCTGAACATGCCTGGAATGTCTATAGTCACGTTCTCAAGGAGAATATGTCCTACTCCTGGAATGACTTCGCAGATGAGATTTGCAAAGTATACGATGTGGTGGAGAACGTCCACAATGCAGAGGTGGTAGCCGTCCTACGCCAACTTCATAGACTGGAGTTTCTCTATGAGTAACTACCCGAATAACGCTCTATATCCAGAAGGCCCAGATTGGGATGAGAACAGGACACGGCCCTGGAATTGTCGCAAATGTGGCCGCTTTGTAAGCCATAAGCCTGTAGAATTTCAGATAGCTATCCCAAATGGTTACCCACTTCCAGATGGAGGTTGGGTGCAAACAGGTCCAGATGATGTCTATCTTGAGTATGTCTATCCTTGTACTCACTGCGGAGAGGGGTATATTCCATGAAACTCAAAAAAGGTGATCGAGTTTTAGTCAGGGCTGTAGTCTACTCAAAATGGCCTCGTGATGGTGGTTACCGCTATTGGGATAATCAGGGAGAGGATTACTGTGTTCCAGAAACCCCTTTGACGAGGTTTGGAGAACTAAGGCCGCTAATTAGGGTTCCCTCCAAAGAAACGTGGGAGGGAGTTGTAGTTGGCTGCTCTGTCCGTAAGACTGGTGTGTATGTCAAGGGATATGGTTGGGATAACCCAGGAGAACTACGGGAAGAGAAGAACCATCCTGTAGTTATGGTCATTTCGGTAGAGACCCAAAAGTGGATCAATCCTTATGCCTGCTTGGAGAAAGACTTAGAGCTCCTACAGGAGTAAGAAAGCACTTGACACCCAGCTCCTACGGGAGTACAATACCGAATAGGTTTTCGGTAAGGGATCAGAAAATCTGGGAGACGCTCTAAAATGGCAAATAAGGAAGCTGAAGCCGAATTCGCCCGGTTGTGCTCCAGATATAGTATCTGGGCACATAAATGGCGCAATGTTTATACCTGCTACAAGTGCAAAACCCCAATCTTTGATAAGCTTACTAGCCAGCTCGACACTCGACCGGATAAACAGAGAGAGACGGTTGTAGACTATCTGGCTTTCATTGAGGAAACTCCAGTCTGGATTGAGTGCAAAGGCAAGAAAGGTACAACCTCCTGGCCTTTCTCCGACATGGACCCAAAGCAGAGGAACTTCCTGGATGCCTTCACAAAAAGGGGTGTCCAATGTTCTGTCTTCCTGCTAATTGGCAATGGTAGACTGCCTCTAGGAAGAGGGGCCTGGTGGATCCCCTGGTTTGTGTTCAAGAACCGCTGCAACCTTCTCCTACTAGACCGTGGCATAAAGTCTATCCCTTGGGTTTATGCCTGCGAGAACCTTCAGGAATTTCGATTAGAATGGGATGTGGGGGGATGGACAATCCCGAGAGAATGCTGGATCGCACAAGTTTACCCGAACGTACACAACCTACCGCCTTTGTTCCAAGAGGCTGAATAACATAGAAGCGAGGGTTCTCGAAATGTCTCAAATGCCCGTAAAAGTAGAACTTTCTTCCGTTCCCAGATGGGCGGTTGAAAAGTATCCAGAGAGGCAAGCTGACCAGGAGCGTTGGCTTGTCTCTTATTATTTCTGGTCTAGGTGGGACGGAAATCCAGCAAAGATCCATGAGATCAACCAGGACGCCAAGATGAAGGCCAGGGCTATAGCAGAAGCCGGCCTTCAAGCTATTGATAACGTCCTGGATCTTGAACAGGTTTCCGGCGAGACAGCTATCTCCTTGATCGTGGAGGCTGAGGAGGAGAAATGGTACAGGTTTGCAGAGGTTTCGGACCTGGTAGAGTTCCTCCATGACAAGATGGATGAATATCAGGAGAGTGCGGAAGCCAGGGGCACACGTCGAGGGGGAGTGTATGAGGTCGCCAACTTGATCAAGGTTATCCAGGCCCTGGTCAGCATGGGAGTTCCTAAAGAAATGATCATCCCCATCCGGCATAACTTGACCAAGGCCAGGTATGCCTCGGGGGAAATGGCCCGGATCATAGCCAGTGACCTTCCCGAGAAAGAGAAACAGAAGCTGCTCAAAGAGATCCTAGAACAGATCGCCAACCATCAGGTCACAGTCAATAAATTTTTGGAGAATAACCAGCGCCGGGCACTTGAAGCTGTGGCGGGGGAGTTGCCGATCGACGGGATGGTCTCTATTCTCAGAGAGGGAGAGATCATCTTTGTGCGCTCACCCGATCACGCTATGACCTCAGCCATCCAACACGCTCTACGTGGTCTGGTCAACGGCTGGTCGGTCACAGATGCCGTTGAGTTAGCAACACGGATCACTGACGAGATCTCCACCAAGGATAAGTACAGGCCAACCAGAGTTATCCAAGAGGGCCAGTCCTATACCCTTATTCAGGGAGGTGAGGGGATCATGATGCCTACCCCTGAAAGGTTCGAGACACTGGTTATGATGGAGGTGGGGCGAACGATGGAACTGGTCTCTCAGATCCTGGAGAGTAGCCCGTCAGCATACCTACCTATCTTCAGGGTAGGAAGCCGGATCGAAAGCGAGGACAGGTTAGAAAGGATCATCCGGAAAGAGTTCCACCTGAATGAAGCCTCCCCATTCAGTAAGTTGAGGGAGGCGGTATGTAACTTCTATAAGCTCCCGCAGGAGCTGGACAGGATCTATCAGGTTGTCAACTTCGATCTTACCTGGAGTTCTGGCAAGCAACTGGAATATGGGATCGACTTGGAGGAAGAGAAATGAATAAATGGGCACATCATTTTGCGGGACAGATTATCCATCCCTTTATTGTAGTCTGTTGGTCTTGCCATAAACAGCTACTTGGCCCAAGGTACAGGAGTGAAGCCCACTTCAGAAAGGGGCTAATAGACATCGGCTGGATACAGGTTGAGGAGATATGGGTGTGTCCTCAGGATGCAGAGGAAGTCACCAGAACAGGAATACGGAAGTTCTAATGAGCGATCAAGATCAGGATCTTTTCAAGGTTACTGTAAGCGTACAG
>Ga0209751_10002210_pt1 | contig 19640 bp, 17 predicted proteins | sample RifCSP13_1_FD_184019 | JGI IMG/M metagenome (GOLD analysis project Ga0209751, IMG submission 184019) | Soil microbial communities from Rifle, Colorado - Rifle CSP2_sed 13_1 (SPAdes) (version 2) | ecosystem: Environmental > Terrestrial > Deep subsurface > Rock core/Sediment | place: Rifle... | reverse complement strand
CTTGCGCTCTTCGATGGTGGAGAGTGAACTGCAGTCCGTAAAGCTAAGGCCTCTCCCGTAGTGGCGCCGAAAGAGCGGGATCGCTCCCTGGAATGCGGTGTCCGATACCCGCACGAGCGGGAAGAGCACGGGTCCCCCCGCGGAGAGGGGAGCGCGCGCGACATCTAGAAGGCGGTCCACGGCGCGGAGCGGCGCACGCCTTACCATCAGAAGAGTGAGCGCCTCGTCCATCACGAAGTCCGTGACAAAGGGAGCGCCCCACGTGCCCTCGAGGATCCGGTCGACGAGTTCGACGGCCTCTTCATGCCGATCCTCGCGCCGGTTGATCCAGGCCGCCAGGACGTCCGTGTCCACCAGGACGGTCACGAGCGGGACCCTCGTTTCCGGCCGTAGACGGCTTCATCGACATCGCCCAGCTTGAAGCCAAGATCGAGAGGCATGGCGTGTACGCGTTCGATTTCCTCGCGCGTGAGAGGCCGCCACGCCTTTCCCATGAGCGTCTCGGGGGACGCTTCCCCCTGGTCGAGCAGCCGGCCGAGAAGCTCGTCCTGGGTAACCCTCCGGCCGGCCACGAGGCGAAGCGTGGCCTGCAGCCGGTCGAACCGGCGCTTTTGGGCCTTGTCGATCTTCAGCGTCGTTGCTGCCACGCCAATGGCATACTTTGGATACTTGGTATACCTTTTGGTCAGGGCGGCGCCAGCCGAAGCGCCTCTCGGGCAGTCCCGGCAGGGCGTGCGACCGCGCCGCCCCAAAGTTGATGAGCACCCCGCCGCCTCGCCCACCGATGTCCGCGCCCGTGACTAAACGATGCGCTCCCGCCCACCCGTAGCGGGAGCGATCAACGGGCCTGTCGGACAGCCAGGTAGTCTAGCGGACTTTTAATCCGCGCGTCGGGGGTTCGAATCCCCCCAGGCCCGCTTTCCCCTCTCACGAGCCCCGCTCAGTCGCCAAGGCAACGGACGGTGGTCGGCGCGATCGCGTCGGCCACCTCGCCAAACCGCATGTCCATCGCGCGCGTCCCGTTGTCGAGGGAGTGTGCCTCGACGCGGTCCTGCGCGGCGGTGTAAACGTACGGCTCCACCACGAACGAGCGCGTGAAGCCTTGTGTGCTTCCGCCCCACGACCACCACGAGCAGCTCGCCCGCACCGGCTCGCCCTCGTAAGCGATCTTGTGCACCACCTCGAACCCGGCTTCGACGGAGACCTTGATCACGTAGGCGCCCTGCCAAACTTCCTGGCCGTAAGTCGAAGCCGAAGCGCTCGCCCCCGCGCGGCTCCAGTTGATTTCGAAAACGTGGACTGGAAGGACGAGCATCGACCGCTCCGCGATCCACGTGAAGGCGAGGTGGTCGGTCGAGACCGGCGTCCACGAGCCCCGGTCGCCGATCACGAGTTGTGCGACCTCTGACGGGTGCTCGAAGTCCCGCACGTCGAAAAGGGAGAGCTTCACGCCCTGGAACCACGCGAAGTCGCCGGTTTGCGCCGCCGCGGTGTCCTTCCCCACGCCGACAAGGAAACCGTCGGCGACGGGGTGCAGGTAGTCTGAAAACCCGGGAATCTTGAGGTAGCCGAGGACCGCCGGGTGGGCGGGGTCTGAGAGGTTGATTACGAACAGCGGGTCGACCTTCTTGAACGTCACGAGGTAGAGGCGCTCGCCCATGAAGCGCGCGCTGTAGATCCGCTCGCCGGGCGCGAGGCCCTCGAGGGTGCCAAGCAGGCTGAGGTCTTCGGAGAGCACCGAAACGAGGTTCTCCACCCGCCCGAGCGTGGTCGCCACGCGCAGGTTCCCACCGTACTCGTCGAGCGCGAACTGGTTGAGGACGCGGCCGGGCACCTCGCTGGAGGCGGCGCATTCGACGGCCCCGCGTCGAAGCGGCAGCTTGTGGATGGCGGTGACTTCGCCCGCGCTTGAGGACAGGCGGTGGGCGGCCCGGCCGGCCAGGTACAGATTCGACGCCGACACGTACATCGTCGCGCCCGCGTCGGCAAGGAGCGTTGTCAGGGTGGGGGCTGCCGGAGAGCTAAGGTTCAGCTTGATGAGCGTCAGCAAGTTCGTGGCGTTCTTCGACGAGTCTAGGTAACCGATGTCGGAGGCCTTTAGGGCGCGCGCCTGGCCGTCGACGGTGAGCACGCGCAAGGTGATATTGCTGTCCGACCCCCCGAGGTTGTCCGAATCCTCGACGTAGGCCACGCGGCCATAGTTGGAGAAAAGGGCAAAATTCAAAACGACGAAGAGGTGGTCGCCGATCGCGCGCGCGCCCGCGTAGGTCCCGTTGAGGGAGATCTCACGTTCAAGCACAAGCGGGCTGGCCGTCCGGCCGTAGGTTCGGATGACCACGCTGTTCGCCTCCGCGGAAATCACCGCCAGGTGCGCTGGGTCGATGAGGAGCGCGCGAATCGTGCCGCTTACGGGAAGACGTTCGAGAATGCGCGCGGACTCCGGCGGATAGATCTGGGCGACGACAAGCGAGGAGCCCTGGCGTGTGTACAGCATCCTCCCGTCGGTCTTCATGAAGTCGGCCTCGTCCACGCCCGCCACTTGGGTGTTGGCGAACGACCCGTCAGAATCGAGCGTCGCAAAGTTGAACGCAGTCGCATTCAAGACCGTGACCCACCCGTAGCGGAGTACCACGTCCCCGCCGCTCCACGCAGGCGGCAGCCACTGCGCCAAGTGCGACGCGTTCGAAAAGCGTGAGAACCCCGCGCAGGTCGGCGGAACCGGCGCGTCGAGCGAGGCCATTTGGGTCGTGTGGGAAACACGGAAGAGGGTTTGCCGCGCCTCCGGGGTTTCGGCCAAGTGCGGGGCGATCGGGTCCGCCGCGGGCTCCGGGCCTTCCGGGAACTTCGAGACCTGGCCAGGGCCGGAGGCTGGTTGCGGCGAGAACCACGGGTTCGACGAGGAGGGCGTGGAGACGGGGACAGCCACGGACGAGAGAACCGTGAACGAAACAACCAGAAGAGACGCTGTTGCCTTTGCCACCAAGCTTGCCTGCACCACTCGCACCCAGGTGTTTGTGGGGGCCGGGCCATTAAAGGACTCTGGTATGGTGAGGACGGGAAAGTGAACCGCTGGCTGCCCCGGCAGGCAACTAAGCCTCCCGCCAGTCCACGCCCACGGTCCGGAGCCCCAGCTTGCACACGACGGGCATCCGCCGCTTGTGGGCCGTTGCCTCGACGCGGGCGCGCACGCTCCTCACTTTCGCGAGCGGCACCTTCGCGCGCCTCGCGATCGCCTCGTCGTCCATCTTCAGTTCGAGCCCCAGGAGGACGCGGTCCAAGTCCTCGTACGAGACGCCGAGCTCCCCCTCATCGGTCTGCCCGGGCCAGAGCCCCGCCGAGGGCGCCTTGTCGATGATGCGCTTCGGCACGCCGAGCTTTGCGGCAAGCTCGCGCACCTGGGTCTTGTAGAGGTCGCCGATGGGCAGGAGGTCGCAGCCGCCGTCGCCCCACTTCGTGAAGTACCCCGTGAGGAGCTCGCTCTTGTTGCCGGTGCCGAGCACAAGCGACTTGCGCCGGTTCGCCTCCGCGTAGAGCGCAGCCATCCGCAAGCGCGCCTTCATGTTGCCCCGCTGGGCCCGGGTCTCCGAGCGCGTCGACTCGACAAGCGCGAAGTAGGGGACGGTGAGGTCGCGCGCCGCGAAGGGCACCTTGAACTTCGCCGCGACGGCCCGCGCGTCCTCGAGGTCGCCCTTCGGCGCGCGTTCGATGCGCAGGAAAAACGCGGCGACTTTCTTTGGCCCTAGGGCACGCGCGGCAAGGCCGGCCACGAGCGCGCTGTCGACCCCGCCCGAGAGCCCCAGCACCACGCCGGAGGCCCCCGCGTCGCCGACGTGGTCCTGGAGGAACGCCTCGAGCGCGTCGAGTGCTCCCTCCGGGAGCGAGGCGCGCAGGGCCATATGGCAGGGCGATTGCGCCGGCCGATCATCTAGGTTTGGCCTCGCAGCCCGTCAGTGGAGCGCGAGCGAAAGGGCGTCATCGGCCTGGACGTGGTTGTCGAAGTGGATGTGGGGCTCGCGGATGAGGACGAGGTACCAGAACGCGATGAACCACTCGTTCGTCAGGAGGCTGAGGAGCAGGAAGAGCCAGAACCGATGGCGCTTGACCGGCTTTAGCGCCGGCACCTGGAACGGCACGCCGAGCCCCGCGGCCGCCTGCCCCGCGTGGTTGAGGAACCGCAGGAAGCGTTGCTCGTGCTCGTAGGGGAACTTCGAGATGAACCACAGGAAATAATAGCGGATGAAGGGCAGCGAGGTGGCCAGCGACCAGAGCACGCTGCGGCCCCGGTCCTCCGCCTGCGCCTGGCCGTGGAGCATGGCCATCTGGAGCAGGCTGCTGGCCACGGCGTTGAGCTTCTGCTCTTCGGCCGCCTTCGCGTGGAGGTACTCGATGAGCGCGCCGCGCAGTCGCACCTCGCGGTCGAAGTGGCGCGTCATGCGGCGGATCAGCGTGCGGTTGATTACGCCGTGGATCGCGGTGCCCGTAAGGAGCCCGATGAGCCCGAAGATGATGAGGAGCAGGATCTGGCCGGTTGAGAAGAAGACGAGCACGGCGAAGCCTAGGATCGCGGTCTGGATGAAGGGCCCGACGAGGAAGAGGATGACCCAGGTGTAGGAGACGCGCAGGTCGGCCTTCGCGCGGTCGGCGATCGCCTGGTGGAGCGCGGCGCGGGCCGCCCCGATCTGGCCGCCCCAGCCGATCGGGGGGGCCTGGATCGCTCCGGCGATTGTGGGGGGCTGTCCGGTCGCTGTCGACACGCGGGGCAATTTCCCCGAAGGGGTATCTAGGTTTGGCCCGACGGGTCCCTTCCAGCGTGGCCCGGGCGGCGGCGGCAACTTCCAAGTACGCCGAGGCTTGTCCGAGAGCCGATGCGCATCCTCGGCGCGCAGTGGCGCCCCAAGACGGGCGGTACGGCGGCCAACCTCAAGCGGATGCTTGACGTCGTGGCGAAGCGCAAGCCCGACCTCGCGCTCTTCCCGGAGATGTGGCTCACGGGTTACTCCGTGCGCGACAGGGTGATCGAGCTTGCCGAGCCCGCCGACGGGCCGTCGGTCGAGGCCGTATCGAAGGCCGCGCGCAAGCACAAGTCAACGGTAGTTTTCGGCTTCCCCGAGCGCGCGCGCGCACAACGGGGCGCGATCTACAACTCCGCCGCGGTCTGCACGCCCGACGGCGAGGTCGGAGTCTACCGCAAGTGGTTCCTGCCGAATTTTGGCCCCTACGAGGAGAAGATGCACTTCCACAAGGGCACGGTCGTCCCCGTCTTCGAGACGCCCTTCGGGCGCCTGGGCGTCCAGATCTGCTACGACCTCTTCTTCCCCGAGCTTGCCAAGGTGTCCTGCCTCAAGGGCGCGGAGCTTGTCGCGAACATCTCCGCCTCGCCGATCACGGCGCGCTCGCTCTTCGCCCGGCTCATCGCCGCCCGCGCGGTCGAGAACGCCGTGTTCTTCGCGTACGTGAACCGCGTCGGCACCGACCTCGGGCTCGTCTTCGCGGGCGGCAGTGCGCTCGTGGGCCCGCGCGGCGAGGCCATTGAGGAATTCCCGCTGGTCAAGGAGGCCCTCTTCGAGTGCGAGGTCGACCTCGAGGACACGGACCGGGCCCGGCCCTTCCGCCCGACGCTCCGTGACTCGCGCGCCGAAGTCTTCGACGAGGCCGCCGGACTTGTCCGGGGGCGCAAGGGCGGCACGGACGAGTGAGTCCGCGTCCGCGCGGGAAGTTTAATAGCCCCCCCTGGGCTCGCCGAACCCGCAGCCCCGTAGTGTAGCGGCCAATCATGCGGGCCTTTGGAGCCTGAGACGGCAGTTCGAATCTGCCCGGGGCTACTCCCCTTCACGCAAGGCGCCTGAGTCAGTCCTGCGCCAGGCCGTGCGCTGAATGGCCTTGGTTGCCGCCAAGTTTGGGGTCCCTTGAGCGCCGAAGGCCTTGAAACGGCCCTTTCCGGTTCGAAGCCGGCAGAGCCCATGCACCTTCGAGCCAGTCCCGCCGCGGTGGGTTGCGATGAGGCCCGCCCCTTCGCACAGCACGGACAGAGCGGACGCGGAGATCTCCGTGAAGGACGGGCACTGCGCAACGAGCGATCGCTCGACGACTTTGGCAAGGGCATGGGTGAGCGCTGGTGAGGCATTTGGCATGGGCGCCCGGGCCAGTCAATGCCAAGGCGATTCGCTTCCGCCCGCGCTTCGACATCGAGCTACGCGAGTAATTCGGCGAGGTCAACGGGGTCGTCCGGTCCCGCGGTGAGGTCGCTTTCCCCGGAGGCGGGGAGCCGGTCGAGTTCCGCCTGCGCCCCAAGATTGCTTTGGTCCCCAGTTCGTCCAAGGCCCGCCGAATCCACCCCCAATCCGACCCGCCGCCATAACCGGCCCTGGGTGATTCGACACCCCTTCTCGGATTCGAATCTGGCGAGATGGTGCGGCGGGTGGTGGACAAACCACGGAGGGAGGAAGCTTCATACCTCCTCAGAATCACCCGGCGTCCACTCAGACGCGCGCATTTCCCGTTGTGCGTTTGACACCAAGGCTATCCGCCTGCCTTTGCGAGCGCCTCGGAGAGCCCCCGATGGGTGGTCCCGCCGGTAGGCGATGGAGGGTGGCCTGCGCGCCCGGACGCTCCCACGGCCCCGCAAGCGCGTGTGGGCCCGCATCGTATTTACAGATTACCCGGACCCTCGCATCGGGGCGCGATGTGCGGTCGGGCCGAAGCCCTTTTGTAAGATCCTGCCGTGCCTTTGGCAATGAGAGCGCGGGGGTTTGGGGCCGCTGCAATCGTCCTTATCGCCGCAACGATCGCCCTGGTCAGCGCCCCGGCCCTCGGGGCCGACCCGGTCCAGATCATCGATGTCGACACCGCCCCGCGGGCGGTTGGACCGGGCGCCAACGCCACCTTTGAGTGGACGGTGAGGAACCTCGACACCCTCGCGTATGATGTTTCCATCGCCGTGGCCCCGGTGGACGGGTGGACGGCGACGGTAAGCCCGGCGCTGATTCCCGCCCTTGCGCCGAACCGGGCCGCAAGCGTCCGGCTCACGGTGCAGGCGCCGCCCCATGTCGCGGCCGAAGTCACCGCGGTTTTCCTGCTTCGCTTCGAGGTTGATGACAGCGGGGCGGTCGTTTTCGTGGGCTCGCGAAATGCTACGGTGAGCGTGCCCTCGGCGCTGGCCGAGAAGCGCGTGGTTGGCCTCTTTGAAAACCCGCTGCCGGAGCCACTCGACAACGAGTGGGGCGTGTTCCTCCTCGACGTGCTCATATGGCTCGGGGTCGCCGTGCTCCTTCATTTCCTGTTCGACCCGGTGGCCAAGCGGTTCACAGTCAAGACAAAAACTCAGGTGGACGACATCATCCTGCGGATTGTCAAGACGCCGCTCGCCATCCTGCTGTTCCTCTACGGCGCGCTGAACTCGCTCACGGCCCTCGACGCGCACCTGCCGCCCTGGCTCATAAACGGGTTGCTCGTCGCCTACGCGTTCGGTTCGAGCCTCATCTTCTTCTACCTTGGGTACCGGATTTTCCGCGATGTGTTCCTCCATGTCGCGCGCGGGCTTGCGAGGCGAACCTCGTCGAACATCGACGACGTGTTCCTGCCGATCGTGGAGAAGGTAGGCCTCGTGGTGATCGCGCTTGCGGCGCTGGGGCTGCTGCTCGGGTTCCTCAACGTCGACCTGACGCTCTTCGTCGCGGGAGGCGTCGTGACCTCGATGGTCGTCGCGTTTGCGGCGCAGGACAGCCTGTCGAACTTCTTCTCAGGGATCTTCCTCCTCACCGACCGACCGTTCAAGGAGGGGGACACCGTTGTGCTTGCCGACGGCGACTGGGTGGAGGTGCGGAAGATCGGCATGCGCACGACGCGCCTCTTCCGCTTTTCGGACGCGGCGCTGGTGACCATCCCGAACAACAAACTCGTGAACGAGAAGATCGCAAACTTCACGAACCCGCGCGACCAGGGGCGCGTCATGATGAAGTTCCACGCCGGGTACGGGTCGGACCCGGCGAAGGTCAAGGCGCTCATCCACGAAGCCATTAACCGCAGCCCGAACATCGTGAAGCAAGACCCGTACAAGCCGATCGTGCGGTTCGACGCGTTGGCCGACTCGAGCCTCGAGTTCTTCGTGCTCGTGTGGATCGACCACCGCGACAACCGCTTTGCCGTGCAGGATTTCCTGAACAGCGAGGTCTACGCGGCCTTCGGATCGGCGGGCGTCGAGATCCCCTTCCCGCAGCGGACGGTGCACCTCGTGGTGGAGGGCGCCGTGCGCCCGGGCGGAGCGGTCGCGCAGGAGACCGCGGAGAAGGTGAAGGAGCGGCTGGCCGCGCGCGGCAGACCGCAGCCGGCGCCCTCGCCCACGCCGGCGCCCGCGCGCACCGGCGAGGCAGACAGCGGCCTTGCAGGCCGCAAGGTCGAGCCGAGCGAGACGGTGGGGGAATTCTTCGACGAGATCGTGGGCCCGGCCGCCACCGTGCCGGCCGGCTCGCGGCTTGTCGACGCCGTGCGCTCGCTCCTCGCCGTGCCCGTGACGCGCAAAGTCTACGTGGTGGACGTGGAGGGCCGCCCCGTGGGCACGCTCACGATGGAGGACCTCATGCGAAACGTCAGCAACCGGCTGGGGGCTAGGGACAGCGGCATTGTTGCCTTCCTGCGCTACCTGAAGGAGATGCGGACGGACGCCGTGGAAGCGTTCACAAGGACTCCCAAGCCGGTCACCCGCGAGACGCGCTTGGTGGACGTGGCGTGGCTTATCGTGGACGAGAAGCTGAACGACTTCCCCGTGGTGGACGCGGGGGGCCGCATCGTGGGCGAACTCAACTCGCAGCGCCTCCTCGAGGTGGTGCTCGCCCTGATGGACACGCAGGGCGCGTCGGACGGGGCAGCCTGAGCCGCGTAGCGACTCGATTCCGAGGGCGATCGGAGGCGAAGTCCGCGCCGGTCGTCGCAAACCGCTCGCACGGCCTCGACCGGGGGCACAGGGAAACACACAAGAAGGGGGAGCGATATCTCATGAGGTCTGTTTCGGAATGGCCGGCGGCGCACCGGCCTGTTTACACGCGCCCCAACCCGCGGAGCGGTGAAAACTCGGAATTGAGGTTGGTGAGCGCACGTCCCGGAAACCGGTTCGCCCGTCGCCTCGCTTCGCGGTCCTCGGCGCGGGCCACGGCGGCCTTGCAATGGCCGCCCACCTGGCGCTGATGGGACACGAAGTTCGCCTCTGGAACCGCAGCAAGGAGCGCATCGAACCCCTCATCCAGCGCGGAGGCGTCGACCTCGAGGGCGCTGTGCAGGGAACAAGCGTCCTTGACGCGGCAACTTCGGACGTGGGCGAAGCCGTCGCCGACGCCGACATCATCATGGTGGTCGTCCCCGCCAACGGACACGGCGACGTGGCCGCAGTGCTTAGCCCCCACCTGCAGGCCGGCCAAATCGTGGTCCTCAACCCGGGCAGGACGGGCGGCGCCCTCGAGGTGTCGAAGATTTTCCGGGAGAACGGCGTTTCCCCCGAGGTCATCGTCGCGGAGGCCCAGACGTTCCTCTACGTCTCCCGCAGGGTGGCGCCCACGCAAGCGAAGATCTTCCAAATCAAAAACTCGGTGCCGCTCGCCGCCCTGCCCGCCTTCCGCACGCCGGAGGTCCTGCGCGCCCTCAACCCCGTGTTCCCGCAGTTCGTAGCCGGAAACAACGTCCTCCAGACGAGCTTTGACAATATCGGCATGGTCTTCCACCCGGCGGTCATGCTCCTCAACGCCGCTTGGGTCGAGGCGCACCACGACTTCGAGTACTACATCGAGGGGATCTCGCCTTCGGTGGCGAGGCTGCTTGGCAAGCTCGACGACGAACGCCGCGCGGTAGCGGCTTCGATCGGCGTCAACACGCACTCTGCACGGGAGTGGCTCTACCTCGTCTACAATGCGGCCGGGACGACGCTTTACCAGGCCGTGCAGGCGACCCCGGGGTACGCGGGGGTCCAGGCCCCGAACACGCTGTTCCACCGCTACCTGCTCGAGGACGTCCCGATGTCGCTCGTCCCCCTGTCCGAAACGGGGCGGCAGTACGGCGTCCCGACGCCGACCACCAACGCCGTCATCCACCTCGCCTCGGAATTGTTGGGCCGCGACTTTCGCAAGGAGGGCCGCACGCTCGACAGGATGGGGATTCGAGGGCTGACCGTGAAGCAACTTCGCAAGCGCGTCGTGGGCGGGTTCGTGCCGCGGGCGGGGGCGGGCAAACGCCGCGCAGGGCGAGGTGGGGACGAGCGGCGTGGGGCGACGGAGGCCGCTTGAATGCCCACGATCCTAGGGGCCTGCCTTGGCAACTGCGTTCACGTCGCGGGCATCCAGAATTTCCTGGCGCTCGCCGAGAAAAGGGGATTCACGGCACGGTTTCTAGGCCCGGCCGCCGGCGTGCAGAAGGTGGTGGACGAGGCGGCCGCCGCCCGCCCGGACATCCTGGCGCTCTCGTACCGCCTCACGCCGGAGACGGCGCGGCAGGTCTTCGCCGAGCTTTCCGCGGCGCTGGCGTCCTCCTCGTTCCCTGCGCCGAGGATGGTCTTTGGCGGCACCCCGGCCGTCTGCGCGGTGGCGAAGGAAGCCGGCATCTTCGAAGCCGTCTTCAGCGGCGAAGAGCCATTGGAAGCCGTCGAGGCGGTGCTCGGCGTCCGCAGTCAGGCGGCCTGGGCGGCCCAGCCCCCCCAGACCCTGCGCGAACGAGTCGCGGCCCAGCAGCCGTACCCGCTCATTCGGCACCACTACGGGCGACCCTCGCTTGCGGAGACCGTCGAGGGCGCCGCCCGCATCGCGCAAGCGGGGGTCCTCGACATTCTCAGCGTCGCCACCGACCAGAATGCGCAGGAGTTCTTCTTCAGGCCCAGGGAGATGCGCCCCGAGTTTGACGGAGCCGGCGGGGTGCCCGTGCGGAAAGCCGAGGACCTCAAGGACATCTACGAGGCGACGCGTTGCGGTAACTACCCGCTCGTCCGCTGCTACTCCGGCACGGCCGACCTGCTCAAGTGGGCGCCCATGCTCCTCGAGACGATCGGGAACTGCTGGGGGGCCACACCCCTCACGTGGTATTCCGAGCTCGACGGGCGCAGCGACCGGACCCTCGAAGACGCCGTCCGCGAGAGCCAGGAGGTCGCTGCATGGTGGGCCTCGCGCGGCGTTGCGGTCGAAATCAACGAGCCGCACCAGTGGGCGCTTTGGAACGCGCACGACGCGCTGTTCGTCGCGACCGGGTACATCGCCGCGCTGAACGCCAAGGACGTGGGGGCGGCCGACTACGTGATGCAGCTGATGCTCAACACGCCGCCGCTCACCTCGCCGCGGGCCGACCTGGCCAAGATGACCGCGCTGATCGAACTTGTCCGCCACCTGGAGTCGGAAACGTTCCGCGTCTACCGGATGGTGCGCACCGGGCTCACCTCGATGCCGGTCGACAACGCCGAGGCCCGCGGGCACCTCGGCGGCTCGATCAGCTGGGCCATGGCGCTGCGCCCGCACATCGTGCACGTCGTCGGATTTAGCGAGGCCGACCACGCGATCCGCGCGGAGGAGCTCATCGAGTCGTGCAAGATCGCCCACGGCGCGATCCGGCTTGCGCTCAAGGGGGCCCCCGAGGTGGCGGGCGACGCGTGGACGAGGGCGCGGGCGGACCACCTCAAGGTTGGCGCCGAACGCATCCTCCGGGCGATCCGGACGCTGGGGACCGAGTTCGATTCGAAGGAGGCCCTCACGGACCCCGCGGTGATTGCCGCCGCAGTAAGGCGCGGGGTCCTCGACGCCCCCCACCACCGCGGCTCCCGGGCGGCCCGGGGTGCCGTCCGCACCGCCGTCGTGGACGGCGGCTACGAGGTCCTCGACGATGCCGGCCGGCCCGTTGCGGAGGAGGACCGCCTCCGCGCGCTCGGACTCTGAAGGGGGTTCCGAAGTGTGCGCCATTGCGGGGGTCTGGGGTCGCAACGACCGCGCGCTCGTCCGGCGCATGCTCGGGAAGATGGCCCACCGGGGTCCGGATGGCTCGGGCCTCTTTGACGGCGCCGGTGTGACGTTGGGCCACCGGCGCCTCAGCATTATCGACCTCGAGACCGGCGGCCAGCCGATGGAGAGCGCCGACTCGGAGCATGTCATCGCCTTCAACGGTGAGATCTACAACTATCGCGAGCTGCGACCGCGGCTCACCGGCCACGAGTTCGCTTCCCGGTCCGACACGGAGGTCTTGCTCCACGGCCTCGAGGAGTGGGGCCCCCGATTCCTCCCGATGTGCCGCGGGATGTTCGCCTTTGCGCTCGTCGGACCCGACGGCCTCCTGCTCGCGCGCGACCCTCTGGGCGTCAAACCGCTCTACTACGCGACCGAGGGCGGGGCCTTCGCCTTTGCCTCGGAGATCAAGGGACTCCTCCCGTTCTCGAGCCACGTGCGCGAATTCCCGAATGCGAGCTACCTGCACCTCCCCCGCGGCGCCCCGCCGCGCCGCCGCCCGTTGCCATTCCGGCGTTTCTACCGACTCCCGCGGGCGGCCGGCGAGAAGCGGCCTGCCCGGTCGGCCGCGGCGGGGGTGGAGCGGCGCCTCACGACGGCCGTGCGGCGGCGGCTTGTCGCCGACGTCCCGGTCGCGTCGTTCCTCAGCGGCGGACTGGACAGCTCCTTCGTTTCCGCGCTTGCAAGCGCCGAGCACCCCCGGATCGAGACGTTTTCGTGCGGCATGGAGGGGAGCGAAGACGAGCGCTTCGCGCGTATGGCCGCCGAGCACCTGGGCACCCACCACCGGCACCGCGAGTACGCGGAGGACGAAGTCATCGCCAGGCTACCCGAGGTCATCCGATTCCTCGAGTCGTTCGACCCCGCGCTCGTGCGGAGCGCGGTTCCGAACTTCTTCGTCTCAGAGGCAAGCGCACCGCGCGCCAAGGTCGTGCTGACCGGAGAGGGGGCCGACGAGCTTTTCGCGGGGTACGACTACCTTCGAGCGTTGCCGCGCCGCCGCCTGCACGGCGAACTCGTGAGGATCACCGCCGAACTCCACAACCGGAACCTGCAGCGGGGGGATCGGATGACGATGGCGAACTCACAGGAGGGCCGCGTCCCCTTCCTCGATGTGGACCTCGTGGACTTTGCCCTTCCACTGCCCGACGACCTGAAGTTGCCGCGGGGGGCGGGGGCCCCCTCCAAGTGGGTTCTGCGGAAGGTGGCGTCGCGGTGGCTGCCGAAGGCTGTCGTGGAGCGGCCGAAGCTGAAATTCTCCGCCGGCGCGGGGTCCTCCGATGTCCTGGCCCGCCACGCGGAGCGCTCGATCGGGAACCGGGCGTTTGCGCGCGCCGTGGCAAGAGCGCGCGTGCCGCTGCGCTCGAAGGAGGAGTTGCTGTATTACCGGCTCTTCCAACGGGAGTTTGGTTCTCTGGCGCCGGAGGGGCTGATCGGGATCACGGAGGATTATGGCACTCGGGCAAGGGGGTCCGCGGCGTGAGGTGCCGTTGGGGCTCAGAAAGGCGTTCATCGGCCCGCTTCGCTGGCCGACGCGGGGGCGTTCACGCGACCGGCACCGTGAAGGCCGACTCGAACCCGTTTTCCCGTGGGCCCGGCTGAGCCCATTTGCCTTCCAATCCGCGGGGTGTTCGGCCCCCTTTGGACCCAAGGAGCCCCGGGAGGCCCGGCGACCCAGAGAAGCGAGATATAACACAAATGTTAAATGCGGAATGCTCGATGCTCCGCCCATGGCGGAGCCGGCTGAAGTCACGGTAATCCCCAAGCGAATCGGCGGGAGCCTCGCGCTCTTCCTGCCGGCCGAGGTGGTGAAACGAAAGGGAATCCGGGAGGGCGTGCCGGTCCGGATTGCGATCAGCCAGGAAGGCAAGAGCAAGGCCCTGGGCGCGCTGAAGAGGAAGGGCCGCCACCGGCCCTTCGACCGCCATTCGGAGGGGTTCTGGCCTGACGAGTAGGACAGTGGTGTTCGACACCTGGGCATGGTGGGAGGTCCTCCATGCAACTTCGATCGGCGAGAAGCTTGCAAGGAAGTACCTCGAGGCCCCCGACGTCCGGCTCCTGACGGTGGACCTTGCGATGGTCGAGATCTCGGCAAAGCTGGCGCGGGAGGGCCGGAGCGCCGAAATCGGGCGCGCTTTGGCGTCGGTGGAAAGCGCCAGCGAGGTGGTCCCCATCTCACGAGAAGCGGCGCAGGCTTCCGGTACCTTGCTCGGCGAGTTACGCCGAACGGATCGCAATGCCAGCTTGGCGGACGCTGTCATGCTATCCGTTGCACGCGCCGAGGGCGCGAGCCTGGTCAGCGGTGACCCCTGTTTCCGGCGCGAGCGCGATGTCCTCGGCGGGTGACGGTCGGGAACGCGGCGGTTCGCAGGTCCGGCTCCCTGACGACGCTCGTCATGTCCATTGCCTCGCAGGGACGCCCCACAAACCGAGGCTCCTGTCGGACGTGGACTCGAACCGCTGTTCTGGTGCGCCCGGCTGAGCCCATTCCTTCTCCACCCCGACAGCCCGGGGATCGCCTAACCAGCCCGATGGTTTGATTTGGGGCGCCGAACAAGTTGCGGGCGGAGCTCGAATGCTAACACCTCGGATGGCGGCTTCGTTTCTGCTCGTGGGCATGTCGGTGGGCGTAAGCGGGTGCTTCGGAAACACGGGCGGGTGCGTGGTTACCGGAGCCTTTCTCGATGCGGCAGACGGCCGCTCGGCACGTGTGAATGTTTCGGGACTGGATGCGCACCTCTCACAGTCTTTCGAGAACGCGTCGTTCTTGCTTTCCATCGAGGTCGGGGGCGGCAATTCCACGGCCTACCACCTGACCTTCGCCCCCTTGAGCCCGGACAGCGGCGCTATCTTGCTCAACACGCAATCCTTTAGGCCATTCCAAATGGATCCACTTGAACTCAGGACAACCTACACGTTCGGGTTCCGCCTCATCGTCACATCGGACGATCCCGCGGTGAGCGCATGGATCTTCTTCGGCGCGGACAACATCGTCACGGGGTGGGTACAGGTAGCCCAGGACCGAAGAGACATACACGCTGGGAGCGCGGACTTTGCCATCCCTCCATCAGGGGGACGTTTTGTGGCCGCCGAACAACTCGATTTCGATCTCCAACCGATTCGGCTATGCAGTTAGTAGACGAGGACGCTGCAGGTCCTTGTCCGCGGCTCGGATCGCCCTTGCCAGACGGTCGGAGGTTCGAACTGGTTTTCCAATGCGCCCGGCTGAGCCCACCCTTGGCCCCCTCGCCCCTACATCCCCTGCTCTTCGAGGCAGCAGTTCGTCACGACGACCGTGCCGTCCTCGGCCACCTCGACCTCGATCGAGGTCCCCGTGAGGTTCCGCACTCTCGCCTTCCCGATGGATTCCGTAGCCTTCGACTTCACGCGTGTTGGTTTCGTTTCGGCCATACCCCTCACGACCCGTACTGCTTCGGGATGTCGCGGGGCCCTGGCGCCTTCTTCGGCGCCGGGGCGCCTGCAAGCTCTTCGGGGGAGGCTGCGCGCGCCTCCTCTTCGACCTTTGCAACCCACCCCTGGACCCGCTCGCCGAATTCCTTCGAAAACTTGCGCCGGAAGGACTGCGCGAAATAGCGGCGCGCGCCTCGCACGAGGATCTCCATGGAGATGTTCAGCAACGTTCCCGCGGGCGTCTCCTCGAGGGTGAATTCCGTGCGGTGGTACCAGGCGCCCGCCTCCTCCTCGACGCGCCAGCGCGACGGGGGGTACTTCCGCAGGACCGCCTTCGAGGCGTAGGGGCGCCCGGCAAGGCGCCCGACGTCCTTCGTCGTGTTCTGGAACTTCCAGGTCTCCACGACCTCGCGCGACTCGAGGCCCTTCGTGTACGCCCCGTCCTCGGAGGTCGGGCTCGTCATCCACGCGTAGACGAACTTGAGCGGGGCCTTGACCTCAAAGGACTGCTGCCAGTGCATGGGGTCAGGGGGCGGGGAGGCCGCGAGCCTAATCAAAACTTTGGGTGGCGGCCCCTGGCCGGCGGGCGGGAGGGCGCTCCCGCTCGCCCCCAGGGCTTACCCGCCGCAAGCAGGGAGGGCTCACGAGTCCTTCTGGAAGTCGATGATCACCGCGAAGGTGAGCGGGTAGATCGGGTGCAGGTTGCTCGTCTTCAGCTCAACCTTGTAGGTGTCCCGGATCTGCAGCATCTTCGCCGTCACCTGCGCGAGGTCGGCGCCGCCGCTGTCCTTCATCTTGTACTTGCGCCGGATGAGGTTGCCCTTCGTGGTGATCATGGGCTTCCCCGTGGGGTCGAGGAGCGAGGCCTTCATCCCGCCGATGAGGGAGCGCTTCACATTGATCGCCGCGACCACGCGGCCGTCCGAGAGCGTCACCTGGTACGCAGCCTTGAAGGCGCCCGAGCCCTTCGCGATCGTGCCGACCTCCCGGTCGTCGGCCGTGAGGATCCTGTACGAGCGGCTCATGTAGCGCTTCGCGAGCTTGCCGGCGACCGCGCCCACGAGCGCCGTGCCGACCGCTTGGCCCGCGTCCTGCTTGATCTTGAAGAGCGCGTTCTTGTTCTCGTCGAGCACGTCGTAGGTGGCCCCGATCGCAAGCGCGCGCTGGCGCAGCAAGAAGTTCGTTCGTCCGGCAAGCGGCAGTTCTTCCATCCTAGCGGGTCCAACAGGCATTTTGAGAGCCCCCAGGCGGGATGGAGGCCCACCCCCGATAAACGTGCCGCCCCTACGGAGGTGCACGATGGCGAATTTGGGCAGGGGAGTTCACGGGCTGCTGGCACCGGGAGCGGCCTGCCCGCGCTGCGTGCGCGCGAAAAGCTGGACGGCATCCCCCTCGCGCCGCGCCTCGACGTACCCCGTCTGGGCAAGCGCCTTCACGGAGCGCTCGACCTGGTGGGAAGTCCTGCCGAGCATCTCGACGACCTCGCGTTCCGTGATGCCGGGGCGCGCTTCGATCGCCCTTAGCACCTCACGATCGTCGGCGGCAAGCGCGTAGGCGTCCGCGTCGATCTTGACCTTCGTTGCGGTGAAGCGCAGGTACATCCCGTCGCGGGCGGCCCGCACGAGCCCCGCCTTCTCGAGCGCGTGGAGGTGGTAGGCGCACACGCCGCGCGCCACACCCGCCTTGCGCTGGAGCTCGGAGAGGTGGATGCCGGGCTCGTACTCGATGATCTGGTAGATCCGGCCGCGCACGAAGTGCGTGAGGAGCCTCTCGCGCGCCTCGCGGTCGATGAGGGCGCCAAGGAGCCCCGCGAAGAGGAAGTAGAGCCCGATTTCCGTGCCGCCGAGGAAGAGGCCGGCGGCGCCAAGGCCGATGAGGGAGAAGACGAGCAGCCACGGAGTCGCGCGGGCGGGGAGCTGGGCCGGGGACCTCGCCTTCACGCTCACGGAGCCGGAGGTCGAGGAGACGCCCGTGGGAGCGGTGGCGGTGAGGGTCACGGCGTGGTCACCGGGGTCAAGGACCACGCCTTCGAGCGTGGAGCCGACGGCCACAAGCTCGCCGTCGACACGCCACTCGAAGGCCGTTTCGTCGGGAGCCGGGACGTCCCCTGCCCACGCAAGCGCGACCGGCTCGCCTTCGTCGAACTCGAAGTCGCCGCCAAGGGCCACGATCCGCTCAATCGACGGCGGCGCGACACCTGGCACGAAGCTCACGCTGAAGGTGAAAGGTTCCGGCGGAAGGCCGGGGTCGCCGGCCCAAACCGTGCGCGCGTACACGCCCGGCGCCCCGCTCAAAGGCAGGAAGAAGCGCCAGTACGTGTGTTCCTCGTTAAGCGCCGCCGCCTCGGAGGGCGTGCCCGGCTCGCGCGGGTCGGAAAGGTACAGGTGGCCAAGGCGCCGCAGGGAGCTCAACTCCACGAAGAGGCCCGTGGTGCCGGAAGGCCCTTGCAAGAGGCCCCCGGGGCTCATCTCCGGGTTGGCGGGGACCTCGAGGGCGAGACCAGCGGGCGCCGAAGCGTCGTAGAGCGTGAGCGTGACAGCGCCATGCGAGCCCGCGAGCCGCGAGTCGGCCGCGGTAAGGACGAGACGCAAAGCCCCCGGCGATGACGCGGCATCGGCGGCGATGGTCACGGTGTAGTGGTCTGCGTCCGTCCGCTCGAGCGCGACCACGGAGAGGCCCGGCGGGAGCGACGAGGGGTAAAGGGTCACCGGGTCGCCGTCGGGGTCCACGGCCGCAAGTGAGAAGGAGACCGCGCCGCCGAGGGGTAGGGGCTCGACGGCGCGGGGAAGCGTGAGGACCGGCGCGCGGTTTGGGGGAGCGGTAGGTTCGACGGAGAGCGTCAGGGCCGCGGGGTCCGATGCCTCGCCGTCGCGGTCGTACGCGGTCACGAGCAGGAGCGCCTCTCCGGTAAAGGGCGCGGCCCACGAGAGCGTGAGCGCGCCCGGCGAATAGCTCACGGTGAGGGCCGAGGCGGCCGCCCCCGCGACGGAGAGCGAGAACGTCAGCAAGTCCGCGCCCGCGTCGTCCTTGAAGTAGCGCGAGAAGTCGATCGCCAGGGGGCCCGTTTGGCCCGCGGCCAGGGCGACCGTGGGCAGGGGCGCTCCGACCGTCGGGTGTGTCACGCAGCGGTTGACCGTGACCTCGCGCACGGCCGTGCGGACATTCCCGGCCCCGTCGCGCGCAACGACCGTGACGCTCGCCCCCTGGAGGCAGCCTGAGCCCGTCGAAGGCAGGGTGAGGTCGCGCACCTCGAAGGAGCCGTCGAAGATGTTGGCCTCAACGAAGCGCCCGTTCACGAAGACCGCGGCGCCGCGCTCCGCCTGCCCAAGGACAAGCGCCCGGTCGCCCGAGAGGGCCGCACCGTCGGTCGGTTGGTAGACCTCGAGGGCGGGCGCTTCGTTGTCGCGCGTGACCAGGAACCCGAGGTCGGTGCGCGCGCCGCCGGCGGTGAGCGCCGTGAGGCGGACAACGTTGAGGCCGTCCGCGACCGGCACGGCCGCGGCAAAGGCCCCGGAGGCCAAGACCGTGACCGGCGCGCCGTTGGCCTCAAGGAGGGCGGCGGGGTTCGAGAGCGCGCCCTCCACGGTGATCGACGGGGCGTTCGTGGTGAGTCCGTCCTCGGAGGGCGCCGTGACCGCAATCGTCCCGGCCGGCCCGGAGGCGAACATCGCGCCCTGGGCGCCTGCGGCGGCCGCGACAAGGAAGGCGAGAGCCCCGAGGCTGAGGAGCGCAAAGCGTCTCCAACCGGCCTTCGCGGGGCTCGACAGGGCTCGCCCTCCTTGCCAGCCGTCTTGCTGGCTCACGGGGTTCGACCTTTGACGTATAAAACCGATTTGGCGCGGGGCGCCCGATCCGGCTATGTCCCTTGGGCCTTGGGCCTTAGTCTTCGGGCAAGGGCTTCTTGGCCGGTGGCCTGGCCGGGGGCCTTGCTGGCGCCTTGGGCGCCGGCTTCGGCGGGGGTGCGGGCGGCTCGTCCGCCTCTTCGAACTCCGTGACCTCCTCGAAAGCCGGCGGCTCTTCGGGTTCCGGGGGCGGGGGCGCCGACTGCATGGTCTCCTCGAACTCGCCTGCCAGGTCCTCACTCGGCGCCTCTTCGAATTCCGTGACTTCCTCGAATGCGGGCGCCTCTTCCTCGTCGCCCTCAGGCAACGGCTTCTTTGCCGCGGGGGCCGGCGGCGGCGGTGGGGCAGCGGCCTTGGGCTTCGCCGGCGGGGGCGGCGGTGCAGGCGCCTTGGCCGGAGCCTTCGCGGGCGGCGCGGCCTTCATGGG
>Ga0209751_10002206_pt1 | contig 19662 bp, 19 predicted proteins | sample RifCSP13_1_FD_184019 | JGI IMG/M metagenome (GOLD analysis project Ga0209751, IMG submission 184019) | Soil microbial communities from Rifle, Colorado - Rifle CSP2_sed 13_1 (SPAdes) (version 2) | ecosystem: Environmental > Terrestrial > Deep subsurface > Rock core/Sediment | place: Rifle... | reverse complement strand
TCGGCCGGACGACGACGATCCCGGTCCCGGAGAGAGGGTTCCGCCCAAGGAGCCCCGTCGAGACCATTGCCGCCAATCGTGCTGCGGGCGTCCACACCCTCGTGCTGTTGGACCTCAAGGAGGATGGACGTTTCCTAACCGCGATCGACGCGATCCGGTATCTGCTCGAGCTGGGTGGCCAGGACTTTCCGCCAGGGACGCTCGTCTGCGCGATCAGCAACGCCGGATCCCCGAGTCCGGTCGTGCTCGCGGACCGTGCTGACCGACTCGTGACAAGGGACCTCGGCCCGCCGCTTCATTGCCTCATCGTGCCCGGGAAGCTTCACTTCGCGGAACGAGAGGCCCTGATCCGCTTCGCCGCGGCGCCGGAGGACGCCCTGCCCCCCGCCTGAACCCCCTCGCCCTCCTCGGGCGCTTGTTTTCCCTTATAAATAGAATCGCAACCGCCAAATAGCAAGGGGCGGTGGCCATCGTCCGTGGCGAAAGGACTTCTCCTCGACTTCGAAGCCGTTGCGCATCCCGCCGGCGGCGACTCGCTGCAACTCCTTCGGGAGATTCAGAACCTGGGATATGAGGTGTATTGGAGGGAGTTCCTGGCGGCGTGCGACTACGTCATGTACGTCGACTCGCCGCGGAAGGGTCTCGACAGCGCGGAACGGTTCCTCGAGACCGTGTTCGAAGAGCTCGATCAAAAGCCGACGCGGACGGAGATCATGTCCCTCGCCCCGGTGTTCGCCGAGCTCCACCGCCACGCGCTGTACGACGACGTCGTTCGTGCCCTGCCCGGTCTTGCGAAGGGGCGCAAGGTCGCCATCGTTTCCAGCCTGCCTCCCTTCCTCGTCGCACAAGCCCTGGAGCCCGTGAAGTCCCACATCCTGGCGGTCGTGACGCCGAAGGAGGCGAAGGCGGTCCCGCCGAACCCGGCGGTGTACCGGGCGGCGGTGACGATGCTGAAGCTGCGTCCGAAGGACATCCTCCTCGTGTCCCCCCATTGCGCGGACCTTGCCGTCGCGAAACCGATCGGACTGCGCCCTGTGTTCATCCGCCGCCAGAGCGACGCGTCATGCTCCCACGCGGTGGCGACGATCCCGTCGTTCGAGGAACTGGAGGCCGCCCTGAGACCTCCCGCCAAACCGGCCCCCGCAACCGTGAAGGCCCCCGAGGCCTCCGCGCCATCCGGGAGCCCCGCCGCAGGGAAGTAGGCCAGCCTTCTTGGTATGCGAGGCTACAGGGTTAGGGAGGGCTCAGTCTCCCAGGGGCTTGTCAGGAGAGCAAGCCGGCGATGCCTTCCGCGCGCATCTCGAGGAGGAGCCGCACCCGCAACGGCAACCCTGAGGATGGGAGTTCCGCGACGAAGACCGCCAGAGTCGCGACCTCTTCTGCCATCCACCCCGAGGGACGCACGGCTTCCAAGCGTAGGGCATCTTGGAGAGTCGCCCGGAGGTCCGGTCCCGCGCCGTTCTTGGCGGCGATCGACCGCATCGTGAGGAGGGCGAGGTCGATCCGCGGGAGGACCGGGACGTACGAGGCCGTGACGAAGCGCACAAACCGGTCGTACTCCGCCTCCATGTTTCGAGCGCGGTCCGCGTAGAGCGCGCCGTACGTGTTCGCCGCCTGGATCTGCAGGGAGAGGCCGGGGTTGTTGAGGTCGAGGGAATGGAGGAGGCCATCGACCGCCGCGCGTACCCCTGCGAGGTCGGTTGCGACGAGGCCCCCCTGGATGAGCGTGAGGATCTCGTCGTCCGCGAGGATCCAGTCGAGGTTCGTCGGGAATGGGTGTTTCCGGATCGTCCAGAAGTCGAACGCGAGGCGGACGTCCGCGTCCGTGTACGACGGGTACACCGCCAGGACCCGATCACGCGCGTCCGCGAACTGTTGGTCCTGGTCGAGGTGCTCGTACCAGCCCGTGGCGAACCGCCAGGCGTTCCGGGAGCCGTCCCACGCGCGCTGCGCGAGCCCGAGGGAGAAGGCGAGGTCGTCCGTCCGGGGCTCCGCCGGCGGGAGGAAGTGGTCCACATCGGCGAGGAGGGCCCCCGCGCGGAAGTACGGGTCCGCCCAGAGATCGTTCGCGAGCCCGGCGTGCGCGCCGAAGTTCGCGGCCTGCGCGGGCATCGCTACGGAAAGCGCCAGCAAGGCGACGACCGCGGCGAGAGAGGCGCGCACGCCAGGGGAATCGTTGCTGCTCGGCTTGAACATCGCGGTCGGACGAGTCCGGGCTGGGCGGATGCTTTAAGGCTTGTCGGGTCCTCCACTTACTTCCCACTGGAGGATGTGGTGTCGGGGGGGGGTCATACGTGTCCGGAAGTCGAGGTCCTAAAATGACGTGGGGCAGCATCGCGGCTTGGTGGCTGGTGGCGGCGTCCATTCTCGCAGGCATCGTCCTTTGGGTGCCCGTCGGCTCCGCGTCCACCTGGACGGAGACGAGCCAGCCGGACTTCCTCGGGGGGACCCTCACGGATGTGTCCGTGACGCCAGGCGGGGACGTCTCCCTGGTTGGGTCCGAGGTTCCGGCCCTTGCGAAACAGGGCATGGTCCTCGATGTGGGCTCCGGCCCCAACGGAACTGCGGACAGCCGTAGGGCGTTCAACCCGTTTGTGCTCCGCGAGTCGGCGGGGACGTACAAGATGTGGTACAACGGGTACGACGGGTCTCGGTACCGGATGCTGTTCGCGGACTCGCCCGATGGGATCGTGTGGACGAAGCGAGGCGTCGTGATCGACGTGCTCACGCCACCGTGGAACTTCGACTCCGTCAGCAGCATGAGCGTTCTCAAGGAGGGGGCGACGTATCACATGTGGTTCACCGCGGGCTTCTGGAGCGGCGGACCCGGCGCGGGCGGGTTCTGGGGACAGGTCTATCATGCGACCTCGAGCGACGGGAGATCCTGGTCCATCCAGGGACCCGCCCTCGGCCTCGGGGCCCTCGGGACTTGGGACGACTCCACGACGAACACCCCATGGGTCGTTCGGGACACGGGCGGCGTCTACCGCCTGTATTACGCGGGCTGGGACGGCTCGCCCGCCGGAACCTACCGCATCGGACTCGCCACCTCCGCGACGTACACCGGCTTCACGCGTTCTGGCGTCGGCCCCATCGTGGACCTCGGACCGGCGGGTGCCTGGGATGATCTCCTCCTCGCCCGCCCGAACGTCGTCATGGGCTCTCGCTGGATGATGATATACGGGGCCAGTGACGGAGCGACAGGTCGCGGCGGGCTCGCGTTCTCCGACGATGCAGGGTACACATGGACGAAGTGGACAGGGAACCCGTGGCTCGTACCAGATCCCTCGCCCGCCTGGGATCGGGTGGCCGCCGGATCCACGGCCTATGTGTCGGACCCGGCGGGCGAACGGCTATACTACACGGGAGGCGATGGGACGAATTACCGAATTGGCTACGCGCTACTCTCAAGTAGCTTCGTCTCGCCGGGGACGTACGAGTCCCGCGTCTTCGATTCAGGAACCTCAGGAACGTCGTGGCAGACCGTCGCTTGGGGCACGACAACGCCCGTCGGGACCGCGGTCGTGTTGTCGGTCCGCGCGGGGGACTCGTCCCCGCCCGATGCCTCGTGGACGCCTTGGACTGCGGTCACGGGCCCTTCGTCGGGATCGCCGCTGACGCTCCCACGCTCCCGGCACATGCAGTATAGGGTCGAACTAAGCACCATGAACGGGAGTGCGACTCCGGTGCTCCACGACGTGACCGTCACCTACGAGCCGAACGGCGTCCCGTCCGCGTCCCCCCTGTCCCCTGCCGGCGGTATGTGGCTCCAGGACCCGGCACCGACGTTCCAGTGGACCGTCTCGGACCCCGAGGCGGATCCCCAGACTGGTTTCGAGGTCCAGGTGAGCCCGGATCCCACTTTCGCGAACTATGTCTCGAGCGGAGTTCGGTCGGGGTCGACTCCCCTGTGGCAGTCGCCCCCCTTGGCCGAGGGTCGATGGAACTGGCGGGTCCGAGTCGCGGATCCATTCGGGGCGTGGAGCGGGTGGGCTGCGGAGTCGTTTGGGATCGACAGCACGCCCCCGTGGACGGTCGCCTCCTTGGCCGGAACCTCCGGCCTCGCCGGGTGGTACCGGGGACCGGTGACCGTGACGCTCTCCGCGACCGACGCAACGAGCGGCGTCGCAGCGACACAGTACCGCAGTGACGGCGGCGCATGGCAACTCTACGGGAGCGGAATCCCTGTGACAGAGGATGGCGCGCATCTCATAGAATTCTATTCCACGGATGCTGCGGGCCTGACAGAGTCGACGAGGTCCCTCGCGTTTCGCATCGACGCCTCGCCTCCATCGACGACTGCGTTCCTCTCCGGTCAACTAGGCCAGAACGGCTGGTACGGGAGTCCGGTGGCCGTGACGTTAGTGGCATTGGATGCGACCAGCGGAGTATCGTCGACAGAATTCCGGGTTGACGCCGGGGCGTGGCAGGCATACTCTTCCCCCGTGTCCGTCACGGGAGAGGGCACTCATCTTGTCGAGTTCCGGTCTGAGGACTTGGCGGGAAATGAGGAGAGCGAGGGAACCATCGCCTTCTTCAGCGATTCGATGCCGCCCCAGACTGTTGCAAGCCTCGCGGGTACGGCGGGCGGGGGAGGATGGTACATCTCGTCGGTCACGGTCACCCTGAGCGCATCGGACTCCACCAGCGGGGTGGGAGTGACGGAGTACCGCCTCGACGGGGGCCCGTGGCGTACGTACGTCGATCCATTCGCGGTCGGAGGCGAGGGCGCGCACGGCGTCGAAATCCGCTCCATGGACACCGCGGGCAACGTCGAGTTTCCAGAGACCGTCTCCTTCAGAATCGACACGGAGGCACCCGAGACTACCGCCACGCTCCTTGGACGACGACCGGATTCCCGCTTCGTGGAGCACGCAGTCATCGATCTCGCAGCCGCAGACGCGACGAGCGGCATTTTCCTCACCGAATACCGGGTCGATGGCGCCGAGTGGCGATCCTACGCGGACGCGTTTGAAATTACGAATTACGGGACACACACCGTCGAGTTCCGTTCCACGGACAACGCGGGGCTTCAGGAGGCCACGCAGTCGGTAACCTTCCAAATCGAAACCAGTCTGCCGACCCCCGCCGCGCCCGTGGTGCCGTGGCTGTACGTCTTCCTCGTCGCGATGATCGCAGGATTCTCCCTGCTCGCGTTTCTGCTCGCTCGCCGGCGCCGGCAGACGATGGAGCCCCCTCCCCCGGAGGCGCCAAAGCAATAGTTTCACCTACCCCCTCCCCCTACCATTACGGCGGGGAAGTCCATGGCCGTAGATGGTAAGAAGATGGAAGCGAAGACGATCGAGGAGCTCCCCGGGGTAGGCCCAGCGACCGCGGAGAAGCTGAAGGAGGCGGGATACACGGACATGATGTCCCTCGCGGTCGCCTCCCCGGGGGATCTCGTGGACCTCGCAGAGATCGGCGAGTCCGCGGCGGAGAAGATCATCGTCGCCGCACGCAGGGCTGCGGACGTAGGCGGGTTCGAGACGGGCGATGTGATCTTGGAGCGGCGAAAGAGCGTCGCGAAGTTGACGACGGGTTCGAAGGCGTTTGACGAGCTCCTGGGCGGAGGCCTTGAGACGCAGGCGATCACCGAATGCTATGGTGAATTTGGGTCGGGCAAGAGCCAGGTCGCCCACCAAGTGGCGGTGAACGCCTCGCGCCCCGTTGACGAGGGCGGCCTCGACGGCCACACGGTCTGGATCGATACGGAAGCGACGTTCCGCCCCGAGCGAGTTGTGCATATGTCCGAGGCGGTGGACCTCGATGTGGACAAGGTGCTCGGGAAGATCCACGTCGCGCGTGCGTTCAACTCTCATCATCAGATCCTACTGGTCGACAAAGCGAACGAACTCGCGAAGGACTTCCCCATCCGGCTCATCGTGGTGGACTCGCTGACCGCGCACTTCCGCGCTGAGTACATCGGACGCGGCGTCTTGGCAGAGCGTCAGCAGCTGTTGAACAAGCACATCCATGAGCTCATGCGCTTCGGCGATGTGCATAACGCGGCGGTGTACGTCACAAACCAGGTGCACGCGAAGCCCGATGCATTCTTCGGCGATCCCACGCGGCCGGTAGGGGGCCACGTCGTGGGCCACAGCGCGACCTTCCGCATCTACCTCCGGAAGTCGAAGGGCGGGAAGCGGATCGCGCGCCTTGTGGACTCCCCGAACCTTCCGGAGGCGGAGGCCGTCTTCTCCATCATGGAGGAAGGCATTCGCGACTGAGCGCGCCGGAGAGAACGTTCGCGGATATAGCGACCTTTCACAATCGCTTTATAGCCTACGCCCGTTCGGCCCGCCGCCATGGGCGCGCCGCCGCGAATGCTAATCCCGGGACCGGTCCCAATCGACCCGCGCGTCATGGAGGAACTCTCGAAGCCCGCGCAGCCCCACTACGGAGAGGAATGGGTCCGGAAGTACCACGAGATCGAAGGCATGCTCCGCCGCCTCTTCCAGGTCCGGGACGCGGAAGTGTACCCCATCGCGGGGCCGGGGCATGCCGGAATCGAGACGATCGCGTTCACGCTCCTTCGCCGTGGGAACCCCGTCGCGGTGATCGACAATGGGTTCTTCGGCGCCCGGTGTGCGGACGTCCTCCGCACGCACCACGTGAAGGTCGAAGTCGTGAGCGCGAAGTGGGGGGAGCCGCCGGATTTGGCGGCGGTGGAGAAGGTCGCGAAGAAGGGAATCACCTGCCTGGCCGTGGTCCACAACGAGACGTCGACAGGCATGACGAACCCGATCCGTGAACTCTCGGAGATCGCCACGAGGAACGGCGCGTGGGTGATCGGCGACGCCGTCTCCTCCCTTGGCGGTATCGCGCTCCCGTGCGACGAGTGGGGGATCGAGACCGCGTTCGCCGCCAGCCAGAAGTGCCTCGCGTCCGCGCCCGGCATCGCCCCCGTCATGGTCACGAAGCGCCTCCTCGAGGAGGCCGACCCCGCGACCGCGGAGGGGTGGTACCTCAACCTGTTCACATGGGAGAAGATCAAAGAGGAGTGGGGGGAGTGGCACCCCCAGCCGACGACGATCTCCTCGAACGTCCTGTACGCCTTCCACCGAGCACTCCAGCTCTTGCACGAGGAGGGCCTCGAGAAGCGCATCCGCCGCCACGCGACGATCGGCCGTGCGTACCGCGAGGGTCTCAAGGGCCTCGGGTTCGCCCCGTTCTGCGACGAGAAGTACGCGTCGAACACGGTTTCGAGCGTGCGCCCCCCAAAGGGCCTCGACGCGATGGACCTGATCAAGCGCCTCAAGGCGGACCACGCGATCTCGATCGCGGGAACGCTCGGGCCGATGCGCGGGCAGGGCATCCGAATCGGCCATCTCGGGACGCAGGCGTCGCCCGAGTTCGTGGAGCCGATGCTTACTGCGCTCGCCGGTTATGCGAGGAAGGCCGGCGTCAAGCACACCGAGGACGCGGTCGACCGCGCGATGCAGAATCGCCGCCAAGTCGCGTGATCACGAGGGAGCGAGGCGAGACCCGAAGTAGAATGCGATCGTCCACGCGAGGCCGTTCTCGAAGTACGAGGGGATGAGCTCGGGTCGTCCGATTACGATCGCCGCGCACACCCCGGCGGTGATGCCGATGGCAGCCACAGAAATCACGTTCCGAGCCGCCGCGGCCGCTCGGCCGAAACCCTTGCCTGCCCGGGCTCGGCGGAGGATGACGGCGGAGACCGCGAACCCGACGAGGTAGCTGACGACGACTTGGAAGACGAGGAGGAGGGCCTGCGGAATCGCACCGTCTCGGTAGAAGACGTAACCGATCACGCCGAGGAAACCCGCCGCCAAGATTCCGCGGACTACGCCCCGTGGGACGTACAAGGGCTGTCGCACTTTGTCCGGACCTTCCTGAACGGGCACGATGGGGGCCGAGCTGCGGACGCCGAAGTAGAAGGCGACGACGAGCAGCGCGGACTCTACCAGGATTGGCGGTGCCACCTCTCCGTTGAAGGTCGCCTCCCCGCGGAAGATCAGGTACCACAAGGTGCCGCAGAGCGTGAGGGCGAGAATCGCGCGTACGCTCCCCGGCGGAAGCCGCAGGGGTGCGGGGATCTGAGACGAAACCGATGGCGCGAACGAGGATACCGAGGGATCTCCTGACGAGGAGTCCGGAGTCAGGGGACCGAGGGCATCCATCGCGCGACGATGCGCGGTCCCCGGTTAAAGAATCTTCGACGTGATTTCACAGACGTGGCTCCCCGGGAAATCCTCAAGTCCCCCGGGCTGGTTCTGGGTTCATGACGTTCAGTATCGTCGCGTGGGATCCGAAGACGGGGGACCTCGGCGTGGCGGTCGAATCGAAGTTCCCCGCGGTCGGATCTGCCGTCCCGTTCGCCGTGGCGGGCGTGGGCGCCGTCGCGACCCAGAGCTTCGCGAACACGACGTACGGTCCTCGGGGCCTCGCGATGCTCAAGCGGAGGGTTTCGCCGGGAGACGTGACCGCCGCGCTGACGGCGCGGGACAAGGAACGGGAGAAGCGGCAAGTCGGCGTCGTCGACGCGCGCGGGCGCGCGGCCTCGTTCACCGGGACGGAATGCATGGACTGGGCGGGCCACCACGTCGGCCGCGGCTTCGCGTGCCAGGGAAACATCCTCGCCTCGGCCGGTGTCATCAAAGCAATTGCTCGGGCCTACGCGTCCACGAAGGGCGACCTGCCCGTGAAACTTTTGGCGGCGCTCGTCGCGGGTCAGGAGGCTGGCGGGGACCGTCGCGGGCAGCAGTCCGCCGCACTCCTCGTGGTCCGCAAGCGCGGCGGGTACGGAGGATTCAACGACCGTTGGATCGACCTGCGCGTCGACGACCACCCCCGGCCGATCGAGGAGCTCGTCCGCATCTTTCACATCTGGGACCTGACCATGCTCACGCGGGAGGATCCGGAGGACATTGTCGACATCGACGCGGAAGTCGCCGCATTCCTTCAGGGGTTCCTTTCAAATTGCGGCCTGTACAAGGGCCCTGTCCACGGAAAGTGGGACTTGAAGTCGAAGGAGTCGTTCGAGTCGTGGATGGGCGTCGAGAACCTCGAGAACAAGGTTCGCAAGGATGGGAAGCTGTGGGGCTCGGTGTGGCGGTACGTCCGCGAGAGGGGACGGTGACCCGTGTCGCGCGTGATCCGGGCCGTGATGGTGGAGGGTCAGGCGATTCTCGATGCGGGTGCCGTCGATGACGTCCTGGCGGTGCTTCGGAAGGGTGGCCTCATCGTGTACCCGACGGACACCTTGTACGGCCTCGGTGCGGACGCGTTCAACCCGGATGCAGTCGCTCGGGTCTTCGCCGCCAAACAGCGGCCTTCCGGCCAGATGGTTTCGGTACTCGTCCCGAACCTCGACGCCGCCAAGGATTTCGCATTCATCTCCCCGCGCGCGGACACCTTGTGCCGTCGATGGCTGCCCGGTCCCCTGACCCTTCTGTTCCGACCTGCCGCCAGCGCCCCGAAATACCTCGTGTCACCAGAGAACACAGTCGCGATCCGCGTGCCTAAACATGCCGTCGCACTCCTCATCGCGAAGCGTTTCGGTCCAATCACCGCCACAAGCGCAAACCTCCACGACAAGCCGGCGCCCGTCGAGGCGTGGCAGGCGGCGGAGCAGCTCGGCGATAACGTTGAACTCTACGTCGACGCGGGGCCGTGTCCCGTCGGGCGCGAGTCCACGATCGTCGATTTCTCGGGGCCCGAGCCAAGGGTTATACGGGAAGGGGCGGTTTCGGCGGACCGCCTTGGACTTGTCGGAAGACGTCGTTGAGAAACTCCGACGGGCCGGCAAGGTCTCCCGAGAGGCCCGCAAACACGGTGCGGAGATCCTCCGGGAGGGGATGACGATTCTCGATGGCGTCGAGAGGATCGAGGAGTTCATGCGCGCGCAGGGGTGTCCTCCCGCGTTCCCGACGTGCCTCTCCGTGAACGAGGTGGCCGCGCACGACACGCCGACGCATAAGGACGTGCGGACGCTCCGGCGGGGCGACGTCGTCAAGATCGACCTCGGTGCCCAGGTCGACGGGTATCTCACGGACACCGCTGCGACCGTGGAGATCGGGACGCGGAACTGGACGGAGCTGATCCGCGCGTCCGAGGCGGCGTTGGCGGCGGCGATCGAGGTCGTCCGCCCGAAAGTGCCGACGCGCATCATCGGTGCGGCGATCGAGCGGACGATTGAGTCGTTCGGCTTCAAGCCCATCGCGAACCTTACAGGCCACTCCATCGAGCGGTACACGGTCCACGCTGGTAAGTCGATCCCCAACGTCGGCGACCACGGGGAAGAAGTGCTCGAGGAGGGCGACCTGATCGCCATCGAGCCGTTTGCTACGAACGGCGCGGGCAAGGTCGACGGGCGGAAGTCCGGGAACATCTACCGCGTCATGCGGGTGCGCGAGGTGCGCCCGGAGGCCACGCTGAACTTCCTCCAGACGGTCGACCGCACGTTCAACCGCCTGCCGTTCGCGGAGCGCTGGTGCTACAAGACGGACAAGAAGGCGCCCGCGCACATCGCCCGCCTGCTCCGGCAAGGGCTCGTCTACGCGTACCCCTCACTCTTCGACATCGGGAAAGGGATGGTGTCCCAGGCCGAGAAGACGATGATTGTCACCGGCGACGGCGCGGAAGTCCTCACTTAAAGTCGCCGCAAAGCCTTAAGGGCGAACCGCCCGATGGGTCCCCGCCCGCGAGGCCTTCCTTGACGGACATCAAGAGAATCGTTCTGGACGTCCTCAAGCCCCACAACCCGTCGATCGTCGAGCTGTCGCGGCGTCTCGCCGGCCTCCACGGGGTCACGGGCGTTAACTGCACGGTGGACGAGGTGGACCAGGAGACGGAGAGTCTGAAGATCACGGTCGAGGGCACGAGCGTCGACTACGGGAAGGTGGAGGCGATGGTGCGCGAGCTCGGCGGCGTGATCCACTCGGTCGACTCCGTGTCCGCGGGCAAGAAGCTCGTCGAGCCCGCGAAAAGCGCAGCGCTGGACGTCTAAGCCTTCGCCTTGGCGGCGCGCGCCTCTTTCATCTTCTCCCCGACCTTCCGCAACACGCTCGTCTTGAAGTAGCCGGCCTTGACGAGGACCCGCCCTTGGCGGTTCCACGGGGCGGACGGGTGCGCGCGGTCCGCCTCGACCTTGGGCTTCAGGCCGAGGGACTCCGCCGCCTGCGCGATCTCGTCGACCGTCGGAGAGTGCACGGCGACCTTTCGGGCGACGCGGCGCCCGGCGTCACGCGAGAGCTCCGCGTCGAAGTACAGCGGGTACAGCACGAGGTGGCGCTTCTCCTTCGCCATGCCCCGTGCGGGAGATGGATGCGGGGCTTGAACCTTCGGTTCCGCGAAGGTAGGTTTATTCGCGCACCCCGCTTCCCAGGCTCGGGGGAAGGATGACGGAGGATCTCGTCGACTTTGCGGTCGAGCACGCACGGTCGAAAGGCGCGACCTACGCGGAGGCCCGCTTCGAGCAGCAGACGAATGAGGACTTCGTCGTCCGGGGCGGAGTCGTGGACGCCCTCGACTCCACGGAGTCCCGCGGGATCGGCGTGCGAGTCCTCGCGGGAGGCTCGCTCGGCTTCACCGCCACGAACCTTCTCACGCGTTCCGACGTGCGCGAGATCACTGAACGCGCCATCGCGCTCGCCAGGGGAGCGAAACGGAAGAAGCCCGTGAAGTTCGCCCAGGAGCCCGCGGTCACGGCCGACTGGTCCGTCCCCGAGGCCCGTCCGCTCGCGGATGTGTCGGTCGAGGAACGGGTCGAGGAGATCGTTGGTATCGATCGTGACTTGGTGGGCCTGAAGTACAAGATCCCCGGCCGCTTTTTCACGTGCTACAGCAACCGAATTTCGAAGTACTTCGCGAACAGCGAGGGTTCGAGGATCCGATCGTACAGTCCGCGCGTCCGCCTGTACTACCATTTGACGCTCATCAAGGGAGGCGACGTCGAGCAGTGCAACGAGAATTACGGCTGGTCCGGCGGTTGGGAGGCGCTCGAAGAGGTCAAGGCCCGAGAGCGTGTCCTCGAGGCCGCCAGGACCGCGATCAACGCGCTGGAGCACGGGAAGAAGTCGCCGGAAGGGAAGACGGACCTCGTCGCGGGACCCCAGGTCGCGGGAATCGCGGCGCACGAGTCATGCGGGCATCCCACAGAGGCGGATCGCATCCTTGGTCGCGAGGCGTCGCAGGCGGGGAAGTCGTTCATCACGCCGGACACGGGCAGCATGAGGATCGGCAGCAAGGTCGTCAACGTGGTGGACGATCCCACGATGGAGCACGCGATTGCATACTACCAGTACGACGACGAGGGTGTGAAGGCGCGCCGCCGATACTTGTACAGAGGCGGGAAGGTCACGGAGTTCCTGCAGAACCGCGAGACCGCCGCGGTGCTCGGCACCCGCTCGAACGGTGCCGCGCGCGCGACAAACTACGACCGCGAGGCCATCGTGCGCATGGCGAACACGTTCGTGGAGCCCAAGGACTACACGCCGGAGGAGATGATCAAGGACGTCAAGCACGGCGTGTACATGAAGTCGTTCATGGAGTGGAACATCGACGACAAGCGGTGGAACGGCAAGTACGTGGGCCGGGAGGCGTACCTCATTGAGGACGGCGAGGTCAAGGGCCCCGTCCGGAGGACCGTCGTGGAGCTCACGACGAAGGCGTTCTGGTCCGCGATCGACGCGGTGGGGAAGGACCTCGAGCTGTTCCATGCGGGGTGGTGCGGGAAATCCGACCCCGGACAGGCGCTCGACGCGGCACTCGGGGGGCCGACGATTCGCCTTCGCAACGTGTACCTGAGGTGAGGACATGGACGACCTCGCGGAGAAGATCGTGACGACGGCGCTCGGGTTCGGCGCGAAGGATGTGGTTGGCCGCGTTATCGTGGACCGCAACTACCAGATTCGCTTCTCGCAGAACGAGCCCGCGATCGCGAACGAATGGCGCAAGACCTACGGCCAGGCGTTCCTGAACTACGAAGGCAGGATCGTTGGCGGCGAGATTTCCGACCTGAACCAGATTCCGGAAACGGTCGGACGCCTCGTGAAGATCGCGAAGGGGTCCCAGCCGAACCCGGAGTTTGTGGGCCTCGCGAAGGGGCCGTTCAAGTACCGGCGCCTCGCCTCGGACCCGAAGGTCGTGAAGCTCATGGACGGCTCGGAGTACGTGCAGGCCGCGATTGGCGGCGCGCTCGAGGAGGGCGCCAAGGAGACAGCAGGCTCCTTCTGGCGGTACCACGAGCAGCACTACTTGCACACGTCGAACGGGGCTTCAGGCAGCGAGGTGAATGCCGGGCTCTACCTCTCGATTCGCGCACACGCGGGTCCGGAATCCTCCGGTCATGGCGTCTCATGTGCGAACCGGAAGCTTGCGTTCGACCCGGAGCGGGCGGGACACAAGGCGGGGAGGATCGCGGCGCTCGCGAAGAACCCGAAGCTCGGTACCCCGGGCGCGTACGACGTCGTCTTCGATCCCCTCATTGCTGGTTCGCTCATCGACCAGCTGGGGGGCCGGGCCTCCGCCTATTCCGTGGCGGCGGGCTTCTCCCCGCTCGCGGGCAAGCTGGGGAAGAAGGTCGCCTCGAACCAGGTCACGCTCGTCGACGACGCGACGGCGGACACGTTGGGGTGCCGGCGCTTCGACGAGGAGGGGGTGCCCGTCCGCCGAAAGGCCATCGTGCAGAACGGCGTGCTGAAGACGTACCTCCACAACACGAGCACCGCCAAGAAGTTCAAGACGAAGACGACCGCAAACGCGGGCCTGGTTGCGCCTTCCGCCCACGCACTGATCCTCGAACCGGGCGACAGGACGAGGGACGAGCTCTTCCAGGACGTGCGGGACGGCCTTTGGCTCACGAACACGTGGTACACGCGCTACCAGTCGTACGTGGCCGGCGACTTTTCGACGATCCCACGGGACGGGATCTTTCGGATCAAGGACGGGGAGGTCGCAGAGGTGTGGAAGGACATCCGGCTGACTGACAACCTGCTCGGCGTTTGGAAACGGGTGAAAGGCCTGAGCAAGAAAACCGAGCAGGTCCAGTGGTGGGGCGAGGTCCACGTGCCGACGATGGCTCCGTACGCGCTCGTCGCGAAAGTCAACGTCACGCGAAGTGCGATGTAGCTCTCACTTCTGGGGCCCGAGCAACACAGCGTTCACGACGCCGTCCTGGCCAGGCCGCGACGTCACGCGCGCGAGGCCGATCTCCGTCTCAATCGTCGCCGTCCGCGTCACGATATTGCGCGTGACGAAATGCGGGTTCGACGGGTTGTCCTTCACGGTGACGATCTTGACTTTCTTCGTCGTCCCCGTCTTGGGGTCCGTCACGTTGGCCCACTCCGCGTTCAGGATTCGGACCTTCTGCCCCGCGCCCCGCACGCGGTAGAGCTTGACCTTCTGCGGCCCGACGAACGCGAACTGCTGCTCCCGCCCGATCTCGAACTTCCGCTTCTTGCGAAGGGGGCGCAGCCGGCCGCCCGAAGGCTTCCGTCGCGATCGTCCTTGCCACAAAGCCATGGGAAGCGCTCGTACCGCCAGACCGTATTTGAGGATTCCGGTTTCCCATCTTTGGTGGTTCTCTCCCTACAGGAGCTCGACCCTCGCATCGTCTCCGTCGAGGTCGATGATCGCGGAATGGCCTTGGTTCGCAGGCCCTGCGTTCACGATCGTGGTGGGGCCGTGGCGGGCGATCCCGCGCGCCTCGTGGATGTGGCCGCAGAGGACGAGCGGCGGCTGGAACTCCTCCACGATGGCGCGGATCGACGTGCTCCCGACGTGCGCGCCCGAGCCCACGACATCCACGTATCCCCTTGGCGGTGGGTGGGAGACCAGGACCGTGTCGGGCTGCATGAGCGGTCGGACTGACGCCAGGATCTCCTCTTCCGTGAGCTCGAACGGTGTGCCGAACGGCGTCGGGTTCGAACCGCCAATCCCGACGAACGTGCGCCCCATCACGCTCGTCCTTCTCACGTGAAGATCCACGCCGAGTTCCCTGAGCACGGGCACGATGCCCCGGGGGTCGCAGTTCCCCGGAACCGCCAGCGTAGGCACCGCGAGCCCTGCGAGGAGCTCGCGCGCGAACCCGACGGGCCCGAAGTTCGTCAGGTCCCCGGCGGCGATGAATACGTGCGGTCGGTGCTCGGCGATGCGATCGCGGATCATCTTGGCGGCGGTCCGCGAGGCATGGATGTCCGATGCGACGAGGATCCGCATCCCGTCACCCGAGGGAGACCCCGAACGTGAGGTCGCCGTAGACGAGGAAGTACGCGATCGCGTATCCCGCCAAGGCGCCCGAGTTCAGGAGCGGCAGGCCCGCCTGCGGGTTGCCCTTCAGCACGAACCGCATCAACAGGCCGAAGCCGACGAGCGTCCCGAGCACGGTCGCGACCGCCACGATCTGGTTCCCCGCGATCCCGAACACGGCGACCGGTCGGCTCAGGAGCGAGACGAACGCGGACACGACGAGGATCCCGGGAATGATGATGTCGCCCAGCCCCATGAACATCGCCTCGCGCTCCTCGCCCGATTCGATCTGCTTCCGGAGGCTCAACTGGCGCAGGAACGAGTAGCCTCGGTGTTTCGGGATCACGATCAGGATGGGGAGCCTCTGGCCCGCGACTGCGTCCGCTAGGACGACCATGTGTTTCGTCTTGTACACGGAGATCGCGTCGTAGATCGCGAGGGCGACGAGGAGGAGGACCGCGGGGAGGATCGCGAACGACATCCCGAGGAGGGCGATGACGCCCACCGCCACGAGGATGCCGACCGCGTCGACGAGGTACCATTCGGGGTGTTTCGCCAGGGCGTAAGTCAGGGCCGCCGACAGGACCAGGGCCTCAAGGAACGCGAGGCTGTCGGCGATCGGCGAGCCGAACCAGACGAACAATGCGAAGAACGGGATGAAGAAGACGAACAGCATCGTGAAGAACATCGAGAACAGGATCAGGTACTTCATGATGTTCGCGCGGCGGCGGCGCACGACGAACAGGATGAGGCCCGTGAACGCAAGGATCAGCACGAGGTAGACGAGGGCGTTCACCGGGTCGTTCGGGTTCTCGAACACGGGCTCCGTGTTCGCGAGGTACAGAGGTGTGATCGCAATCGCCGCCAATTGCGTGAGGCCGAGGATGCCCGCCATCGCGAGGACGGGAGGGAGCTCCTTGCGCATGGCGTATCGGACCTACTCGCGATTGATGTGGCCGAACGCGACCGTACCCGCAATCTTTTCGATGAACACCTTGACGATCTGCCCCTTTGCCGTGCCCGGGATGTAGATGATGTACTTGTCCTTCTTCGCGATCCCGTCGCCCTTCTTGCCGACGTCTTGGATCATGACCTCGTACACCTTGCCTTCCTCGAGCGCGGCCTCCTCGACCTTCGCGGTCTTCTTTACCATCTTCACTGGCCGTCGAGCGCCGCACGCGTCGCACTCCAGGATTGCGACGCGGTCCTCCTTCACGAGCCGGGTGTCCGGACGGCCGCATTCGGAGCAGGTGACGTAGGTGTCGATGTAGGACTTCACGCGGTCCGCGACCTGCTGGGCGGTCACTTTCCCCTTAAACACGACACGCCGTTCCTCGAGCGAGCCTGCGGTGCCGAGCTCGCGGAGCAGGTACTGCAGGACCTGGTTCGGCTCGCGGTTGATCGCGGTCGTGATGTCGATGAAGTTGCGAAGCACGGTCGTCTTCCCCTCGGAGATGAGCTCTGCGTCGGGGATCTGGAACCGCTCCCCCGAGGTGATGGGCTTCGGCATCGCCCCCTTCGCACGTTGGAGGAGCGCCTCATAGGATTGGCCCATGGTAGCAGCGACGAACGTGAGGGCGAACGATAAACCTTTCTCCGAGGACGCCGTCGGTAGGAACGTTCATGAAGCGTTCGCCGTTCGCATCGGCGTGGGCACGGAACCGATTCCGGACGAGGCCAGGCCGTTCGTGCAATACCTCCCGATGCTCTCGAACTTCATCCAGACGAACCGTAGACCCACGCGCGGCGAGCTCACCCTGTTGAGGATGTTCGCCCCGGACATGTTCCGCCGCCTCCAGGGGCTCACGTACGAAGAGATTATCACACTGGCATCCCCCTTCGAAGCGGACGCGGAGTACGGGGTCTACGTCCGGCTCGTGAAGTCCGACCCGGGGCGCGCCTGGATCACGGACGTGCTCGCGCAGATCAAATCGTTGTGACTACCTCGACGCTGCGCGCACGAGGCCGAGGTGGATCGGGGACGGCCGCAGCGGCCGGGACCGGAGCTCGGGGTGGAACTGGGACGCGAGGAAGTACGGGTGACCCTGTAGTTCGAGCACCTCCATGCGCCGTCCGCCGTCCGACCGACCCACGTACCGGAGGCCCGCTGCCTCGATCTTCTCGAGGTATCCGGGGTTCACCTCGTACCGGTGGCGGTGTCGCTCGAAGATCGTCCCGTCCCCGTAGAGCTTCGCGGTCTGGCAGCCCGCGTCGAGCAGGATCTCGTGCGCGCCCAGGCGCATCGTCGCGCCCATCGCCTTCACGGACCTCTGCTCCGGGAGCAGGTCGATCACGGGATGGGGGGACTGCTTGTTGAACTCCGAGCTGTTCGCGTCTGCCAGTCCAAGGACGTTGCGGGAAAACTCGATTGTAGCGAGTTGGAACCCAAGGCAAACGCCCTGGAACGGGATGTTGTTTTCGCGGGCGTACCGGACCGCGGCGATCTTCCCCTCGATGCCCCGGTCGCCGAATCCTCCGGGCACGAGGATGCCGTCCGCCCCGCCGAGGAGCCGCTCGGCACCGTCCCGTTCGATGTCCATGCTCTCGACCCACCGGATGTGGACCCGGCACCGCGTGGCGGCGCTCGCATGGTGGAACGCCTCGATGTGGGACAGGTACGAGTCCCGGAGGTGCGTGTACTTCCCCACGAGGGCGATCGTGCACTCGCGCTCGGGGTTGCGCAGGCGGTCGAGGTACTCCCGCCAATCCTTCAGGTCCTCCTGGGTCGCGTGGAGCTCGAGCCTCTTCATGATGTAGTCGGTGAGATGCTGCTCGTCGAGGGTGATTGGGACCTCGTAGATCGTCTGCGCATTCGGCGCGCTCACGACGCCTTCGAGAGGGACGTCGCAGAAGAACGCGATCTTGCGGCGGATGTCGTCCTGGAGCGCCGCCTCGCCGCGCGCGACAATCGCGGAGGGCTGGATGCCGATGCTCCGGAGCTCGCGGACGGACTGCTGCGTCGGTTTCGTCTTCTGCTCGCCCACGGTCGCAACGACCGGCACGAGCGTGGTGTGGACGAACAGGACGTTCTCGTGTCCCTCCTCCATCGCGATCTGTCGCGCGGCTTCGAGGAACGGCGCACCCTCGATGTCGCCGACCGTGCCGCCAACCTCGACGAGGACGACGTCTGCCTGATCGCGTGTCCCCACCCTCCGCAGCCACTCCTTGATCTCGTCGGTCACATGGGGAATGATCTGGACCGTCTTGCCGAGGTAGTCGCCGTTCCGCTCCTTCTCGATGACGTTCCGGTAGATCTTCCCGGTCGTGATGTTGTTGTCCGCCGTCAGGTTCACGTCGAGGAACCGTTCGTAGTTCCCCAGGTCGAGGTCCGCCTCGCCGCCGTCGTCGAGGACAAACACCTCGCCGTGCTGGTACGGGTTCATCGTGCCCGCGTCCACATTCAGATACGGGTCGATCTTGATCGGGACGACCTTCAACCCCTTCGACTTCAGCAGCAGTCCGATGCTCGAGGCCGTGATGCCCTTGCCGAGGCCGGACATTACGCCTCCCGTGACGAAAATGAACTTCATGCCATCACGGGCTTGAGCCATTCCTTGGGCCCCACATAAGGTTTGCGACGAAGTCGAGAGGAACGGGCGCGTCACATCACAGGCGCTGAACGACGGTCCATACCAACGGCAAGAAGAATACGGAGACGATCCAGGTTAGGGCGACCGCCATTAATGCGATGCCGAGCTTCGCAGTCAAGCCGTCGCCGTGAGTCGCGAGATAAAACCCGAAGAGCCCGAGGAGAGGGAAGACGGTGAAGTAGCAGACATTCAACCACACGAGGTGCCCTTTGTGCCTCGTGGCTTAAGGGCGCCGTAAGGACGCTACCGCTCGCTCCCGCGCCCCCTCGGCCGTTTCGGTGAGGCTCGAACAAGATTCGCGAGCCGCCAACGAAGGAACGCGTACACCGCCGCCAGGTTTCCTGCCCGGTCGTACGTTCTCAGAATCCGCTCGGCCTGACCCGACCTCTCCTGGAGGGCCCTCGAGAATCGTGCGACGTTTGCAAGCGCTCGGGTGACCTCGTCGACGATGGGAACTGTCGCCGCCACGGACGTCCGTGAGAGCGGGTTCAGGTCCACGCTGATCACGACCTTGCCCATACGGACGAGGGCCTCCGTACGGTCCCCGTCCTCGAGAGGCACGAGCACGACGTCCGCCCCGTAGATGCCCTCGCGATGGCATCGGGCCCGTCTCGACTCGATGCCAGGGATGCGGGCGTCGGGGTGCGGACCGAGGACATCCGTCGCCCCAGCCCTCCGCAACACGCCCACGACCTTCCTCACCCTCGCCTCCGTGCGGTGGAACAGGTTCACTTCGACACGCGCCGGGATGGCCGCGGCAAGCCGTGCCACCTCTTTGGCGGCGAGCGCGGCGACGTTACCGTTCACGGAGATCACGGGATGTTTGGCGGTGAGGAGGTGCGCTGCCGCCGCGCGCTCC
>Ga0209751_10002205_pt1 | contig 19674 bp, 19 predicted proteins | sample RifCSP13_1_FD_184019 | JGI IMG/M metagenome (GOLD analysis project Ga0209751, IMG submission 184019) | Soil microbial communities from Rifle, Colorado - Rifle CSP2_sed 13_1 (SPAdes) (version 2) | ecosystem: Environmental > Terrestrial > Deep subsurface > Rock core/Sediment | place: Rifle... | reverse complement strand
CATATCTTGAGGCATGAAGATTTCCTCCCTTAATCACCCGCATTAGTTGTCTGCTTCACTCATAGCACAGGACGCGACATCTTCCATCCTCTACCCTCCATCTTCCATCCTCCATCTTCTATCCTCCATCCTCCATCCTCCATCCTTGAGTTCTCCTTGACTCCCTCGCGCGTTTCCCTTAGCGTCCGATCCATGCGCGCCCGCAGCGTAACTTCCATCTTCGGCTTGGGCGACCTGGCGCCGGCAAAGAAGAAAGCGCTCGGCATCGTCTACGCTTCCAGCGTCGCGCTGATGATGGGGGTGAATTTTATTCAACCGGCGCTGCCGGCGCTGAGCGGCCCATTCGGGATCAGCGATTCGGCGCTCTCTTTGGTGATGACCGTTTTCACCGCGCCGGCGATCTTTCTTTCGCCGATCTTCGGCGTCATCGCCGACCTCCACGGCCGGCGCCTGCTGCTCGGCTGGGGGTTGATCATCTTCGGACTCTTCGGCGCGTCGATGGCGCTTGCGCCGAGTTTTACCTGGCTCCTGGTCTTGAGAACGCTTCAAGGAGTCGGCTTCAGCGCGGTGATCCCGCTCACCATCGTGCTCATAGGCGACCTGCTCGAAGGCGACAATGAAATCGGCGGCCAGGGTCTCAAAGTATTCCTCGACCGGATCGGCTATTTGGTCTTTCCGCCGCTCGGCGGCCTGCTCGCGACCATCGCGTGGTTCTGGCCTTTTGTTTTCTACCTCCTAACCGTGCCGGTGGGACTCGCGGCGCTGGTTTGGATGCCCGAGACCAAAAGCAAAAACAACGAAAAGACTCTCACCTACCTCGGCGACATGCTGCGCCTGGCGCGCCATCCGCGCCTCATGGTCGCGTTTTCGGCGGGCTTCCTGCGCTTCTTTCTCGACTACGGATTCTTGACCTATTTTCCGCTCTTCCTCGTGCGCACGCATGGCATCTCAACAGCCACCGCAGGTTTGCTTTACGTCTTCTTCTCCGCCGGCGCCATGATCACGGCGAGCCAGGCCGGACGCATCGCCGCCGGGCGCGACAAGGCCCATATTCTCTTCATGGCCTTTGTCGTCAGCGGCGCCGCGGTGGTTGCGGTGCCGTTCGTGCCGGGAGTCTGGCTAGTCGGCTGCGCGTTGTTTTTTTACGGACTGGCCAACGGCGTGATCTCGCCGATGCAGAAAAGTCTCTTGACGCAAAACGCGCCGACGGAACTGCGCGGCGGCATCGTCTCCTTCGACCGCTTGATTCAGCAAGTCTCCAAGACCACTTCGACGTCAATTGTCGGACTCTTGCTCGTCACCGCCGAGCTGCCGACGATTTTCTGGATGCTTGGTATCCTTTCCTTCGCGAGCGTCGCATTGATGGCACTGCTCTTGCCGAGCCCAAGAAACGCCGTTGCTACCCCAGGTGCTTCTTAAACCGCAGCGCGCTCAGCACCATAAAAAAGATTCCGAAGCCGATCAGCGCGAGTGTTTCGTCCCACAGCGCCGCGATTCCCGCCCCGCGCAGAATGATGCCGCGCAGGATTTCCAGATAGTAAGTCGCGGGGATAAAGAGGCTGATGAAATAGATAATCGCCGGCATCGATTCGCGCGGAAAGACGAATCCCGAAAGCAAGAATGACGGCAGCATCGACATGAGCGACATCTGCATCGCCTCGCCCTGATTCTTGGCGAAGGTGGAAATAACGATGCCGATGCCCAGCGCCGGAACGAGAAACACGCCGGACAATAACAACAGCAGCGCCACCGAACCGTTGACCGGCACGCCGAAGAGAAAGACCATCACCAGAAGAACCAGTCCCGTTTGACCGAAGCCGATCGCCGTGTAGGGCAGGAGCTTGCCGAGAATGAGACCGCCCTTGGACACCGGCGTCACCAAAAGCTGTTCGAGCGTGCCGCGCTCCCGCTCGCGCACGATGGCGAAGGCGGTGAGAAAAACCGTGACGAGTTGAAGAATGATGCCGATGAGGCCGGGGACGAAGAAATTGACGCTCTCCAGATTGGGATTAAAGAGCAACCGCGGGCGGATGTCGATGCTGAATTGATCGACGCTCAGCCCTTCGCGCCTGAGCGATTTTAAGAAACCGATTTGCTGGCTCGAGTTGAGAACCTGCAAGGCCGTGGTCGATTCCGAGCCGTCGATCTGCACCTGCACCCGGGCCTGGCGCCCGTTGACGAGATTCGTCGAGTAGTCCGGCGGGATTTTTATGCCGACCTTGGCCCGGCCGCTGACGATGGCGTTGCGCAGCTCTTCGTCGGAATGGACCTCTCCGACTATGCGAAAATAGCGAGTATTCTCGAATTCTTTGATCAGCTCCCGGCTCTCGCGATCGCGGTTCAAATCGAAAACCACGCTGGGAACGTTTTTTACGTCCGTGTCGATGGCGTAACCGAACAGCAAAAGCTCGATGAGCGGGATGGCTAAAACAAAACGCGTCGCCGGGTCGCGCCGGATGTGAATGACTTCCTTGGTGAGAATGGCCCACAGACCGCGGAACATCATAAGATTCTTGTCTTTGAAATGTTGAACAAAACGACTGCGAGAAACTTTATCGCGCCAAGCATGTCCTGAGTCTAATCGAAGAACTCGCTAGGCTCGCAAAGGAATCCGGAAATCCCCCTTCATCCCCCTTTGACAAAGGGGGAAAGAGAGGGATTTGAGGAACCTTGGCGTTCTTGGCGCGAGACATTGTCTAATCCGATCTTCTCTTAATCCCGAATTTTCAAATATCTTTGGCTAGCCTTTCAAGTCGTTTCGGTGCAGACGGGTAAGCGTGACGAACACGTCTTCCAGCGAGGGCCGCGCGGCGCGGCAACGAACCTGCCGCACGCCCCGCTGTCCCAAGTAGGACTCCAGAGCGCCGGCATCGCTCTCCACGCTGGCGAGCGCGTGGATCGCGTCGCCGAAGATCGTCGCGTCGCGCACGGCCGGGTGCTCTCGCACCAGCGCCAGCGCCTGGGTCGAGTCGTCGCACAAAATCTCGTACCACACCGAGCCATCCGGGGTGATTTCCGGGAGCTTTTTAAGCTCCTCTGGCCGGCCAAAAGCGATGAGCTTGGACAGGTAGATATAAGCGACCCGCGAACAGCGTTCCGCCTCGTCCATATAATGAGTCGTGACGAACAGTGTCGTACCTTCGCCGGCCAAGCGAAACAGCAGGTCCCAAATCTCCCGGCGTGCCACGGGGTCGATGCCTGCCGTCGGCTCGTCGAGAAACAGGATCTTCGGTCGATGGAGGAGCGAACAGGCCAAGGCCAGCCGTTGCTTGTAACCGCCGGACAAGGCTCCCGCCAGCTGTCCCAGGCGATCTTCCAAGCTCACGAGGTCGACGACCATTTTGCGCCGGTCATCCCGCTCCGAGCGGCCGAAACCGTAGATCGCGCTGTAGAAGTCGAGATTCTCCTGGACGGTAAGGTCTTCATAAAGGCTGAAACGCTGCGACATGTAACCGATCCGCCGCTTGACCTCTTCGGTTTGCTGCACGACGTCGAGGCCGTCGAGCTGCGCGCGCCCGGCGGTGGGCTGCAAGAGGCCGCAGAGCATGCGGATGACCGTGGACTTGCCGGAACCGTTGGGGCCGAGGAAACCGAAAATTTCTCCCGCTTCGATGTCGAGGCTCACCTCATCGACCGCCACCAGTCGGCCGAACTTTTTGGTGAGGCCCTCGGCGATGATTACGCTATTCACTGAATGTTTTTTCGTCTAACCACGACGCTCACGCAGGACACGAAGGGTTCGGATATTTCTAATTGTAAACTTCGTGCTCTTCGTGTCCTTCGTGGTGAAATCGGTTTTTCTTTTTTTGTTGCGGCTAGTTTTTCGGTATGGTGACGTCTGCGTTCATGCCCGGCCGCAAGACATGGTCGGGATCGTCGATGACCACTTCGGTCTGGAAAACTTGCAGCACGCGCTCTTCCCAGGTCTGCACGTTGCGCGGCGTGAATTCGGCCTGGCGGCTCACTCGCCGCACGATCCCGGCGAAATCACGATTGGGAAACGAATCGACGCGCACCCTTACTTTCGCGCCGGTCTTGACGAACCCGAGCTTGGCTTCGGGCAGGTAGGCGCGCACCCACAGACTGTTGGTACGCAACAGCGTCGCCATCGGTTTGCCGGCGCCCACCAGGTCCCCCGGTTCCAGGTCCAAGACCTCGACGACGGCGTCCACCGGCGCTTTGATCACGGTCTCGTCAAGCTGGCTGCGAATCAGCTCCACACGGGCCCGCGCCGCCTCGACTTCCGATTTGGCCTGCGCCACTTCTTCCTTGCGAAAACCGCGCTTTAACTGGCGCAGCTTCGCCTCGGTCTCCGCCAGGCGCTGGCGCGCGCGTTCGATCTCCTCGGTGCGCGTTCCGGCAAGAACCAGGTCGTAGCGCTCCCGCGCCGATTTCATCTTTTGCTCGGATTCTTCGGCTTTCGCCTGGGCGTCGTCGAAGTCCTGCTTGGCGATGAGATCGCGCTTCGACAAGTCTTCCATGCGCCGCTGAAGTTTGCGGGAATTTTCCGCCTGCGCCTTCGCCGCCAGCCAATCGGCGCGCGCTTGATCGATCTCCTGTTGGCGCGGACCCGCGACCAGTTGACTCAACTCCGCCTGGCTCTGTTTCATCGCGGCCTCCGCCTGCTCGATCTCTTCTTCCCGATACCCAGCGGTCAACAATGCGAGTTTGGCCTGCGCCTGCCGCATCGCCGCCTGGGCCTCGGCCAGCGAAGCATCGAGTTCCCTGGGCTCGAGCAAGACCAACACCTCGCCGGCTTTGACGGTTTGCCCTTTGCGGGCGACGACCTTGAGCACCCGCCCGCCGATTTTCGAGCCCACATGGATATCATCGGCCTCGACGATGCCGGAGATGACGATGGTGCCCTTAGGGCCAACCATGTTCCAAAGCGCGTAGCCCGTCCCCATGAGAACGGCGCCGATCAGAACGCAGGCGAGTATAAGACTCTTTCTCATGACTTTGCTTTCGCAATCGGAATCGGTAGCCAGTGCAGCTCGCCCGGCTGATTAACCGCTGAACGTTAGCTCAATTTCTTTCCCTCGCGCCCTTTGCTTCTTTGGGCGGTAATCGTGCTCGTCTGTCGTGCTCGTGCTCGGACAAACACGAATCACGAAGCGCCCATGAAGGTTCCCGGCTAAAACCCTTTGAACTCCGTTTCCTCCCGGTTTTCGACCTCCAATTGGATCGTCGTGTGCTCGATGTTGAAACGCCGCCTCAGGGTGCCTTCGATGCCATTGAGCACCTCGTGAAAATCGCCGCCGTTTTCCACCACCGCATGGGCGCTGAGCGTGTAAACGCCCGAGGTGACCGCCCAGACGTGCAGATCGTGAACCTTGGCGACGCCGTCGACGGACTCGATGGTGTCGCGCACCTCGTCGAGCCGAATTCCCCGCGGCACGGACTGCATCAGGATGCTCAAGGACTCCGCGATTAAATTCCAGGACGAAAAGAGAATGAGCACGCCAATGAAGATGCTGATCAACGGATCGGCAAGATACCAGCCGGTGAGAAGCATGATCAAACCCGCAGCGATGGCCCCTACCGAGCCCACGGCATCGCTCACGACATGCAAGAACGCCCCGCGCAGATTCAAGTTGTGGCGGTGCGGATCGTACAAGATAAACCCCCCGGCGATATTGACCACCAGGCCGATTACGGCGACGATAATCATGCCGCGGCTGGCGACTTCGGGCGGAGCAAAAAGCCGGTTGTACGCCGCAGTGAAGATGATCCCGACGATCAACCAGAGCGCCAAGCCGTTGAAGAGCGCCGCAAGAATTTCGATCCGATGGTAGCCATACGTGCTGCTGTCCGTCGCCGGCCGCTTGGCAATATGGAAGGCAAATAAACTCAGCGCCATGGCCGCGATATCGGAAAGCATATGGCCCGCGTCGGAGAGCAGTGCCAGGCTGTTGGTCAAAAACCCCGCGATCAGCTCGGCAAAGAAATACACCGCGCTGATGCCCAATGCCGCTTTCAACCGCCGCGTTTCGTTGTGCCGCTCCATCGCTGATCCCAGCTCTGATTAAATTACTCTGACCTTAACAATCGCTCAAGGGGGCGGTGGAGGGTCTTTCAACGCCAGAAAAAAAAGTCTTCCCCGACTGTTCATATAACCGGCCGCGCCGGCCGCCCGATCGCCCGTGCCGAAAAAAAGATCCACGCGCTGAGATCCGCGGATCGCGCCGCCGGCGTCTTGGTTCAGAACGATGCGGGAGAACGGCTTCCAGCCCACCAAACGCCCGGCGTCGTCGATGACCGGCTCCTGGGTTTGAACAAAAGCAAGCGCTCCTTTGGGGAACAACCACGGGTCGGTGGCGATCGAGCGGCCGGCCGTCACGGGAACTTCGAGACTTCCTATGGGTCCTTCAACAAAGCGAAAGAAAATGTAACTTTCGTTGTATGCGAAAATTGCATTCCGTTCTTCCGGGCGCTCTTGCAGGTACCGGCGCAACCGCTGCATCGACATCTCTTCCTGAGGAATTTTGCCGTCGTCGATGAGTAGTCCTCCGATGCTCCGGTAGGCTCGACCGTTCTGTGCCGCGTAGCCCACCCCTATGCGGCGCCCATCCGGCAACCTGAGGATTCCCGAGCCCTGAATATGGAGAAAAAAAACGTCGATGGGGTCTTTCAACCAGGCGATCTCGTAACCGCGGCCGCGCAGCGAACCGAGGTCGTCGATTTCCCGGCGCGAATAGTAGGGAACGAAATTCTCTCCCTCAAGCCTCCCGACAACTTTCTCCGTCGTCGCCGCTGGCGTCAAGGTGACCTGTTCAGCCGTGATCATGTCGCCGGGTTTGCCGTAAATCGGGTAGCGATACTCCGCCGTCGGAATCAAGCTGCCGTCGATCACCGGTTGGTAGTAGCCGGTGAAAAGAACCTCGAGCGAAGCGGCATCGCTCGCAGACGGAATCAGCTCGAAGCGCTCATTGAACTCTTTGGTCCAACACTCCCGGCAATCCCATCGGTCCAGCAGTTTTTCAAAGACCATGAGCGTGTCGAGAATTTCGCGCGCGGTAAAGCGCTGCGGCTGCTCGCCGACCACGCGGTCCGGCGGCAATTTCTCCAGGTAGGAAACGCTATGGCGAATGGCGCTGCGCAGAGACTCCCGGTCGAGGTCATCGGCAATGAGCGGAGGTCGGGATGGCAGCGGCTGGCCGTGGAGGCTCGCCGCGACAATAAGAGGACCGAGGAAAACGCTGGTGCTCCAAATCCTCAATCGCCGCCTGTGTGCCTTGAACGTACGCGCCACTTGAGACAAAATTGTTTTCGTTGAATCACAACGATATCAGAAAAGCAGTCGCCCGGGTAATCGACAAGCTGCCGAAAGAATTTCGCGAGCAACTGCGCAACGTCGAGATCGTCGTCGAGGCGCGGCCAAGCAAAGAACTCTTGCTGGCCGAAGGCCTCGATCCGCGCGAAGATACGCTGTACGGCATTTACCAAGGCGTCCCTCTCCCCGACCGCTCCGCGCTCGATCCGCCGCTGTTGCCCGACAAGATTACCATATTTGCCGAGCCGTTGCTGGAAGATTTTCCCGATCCGGACGAACTGCGCGAGGAAATTCGCCTGACGGTCCTGCACGAGATCGCACACTACTTCGGGATGGAAGAAGAAGATATCGAAGATTTGGGATACTGAGCGTGCCCGAGGATCGAAGATAGAGAATCGAGGATCGCCAGTTTAAACTCTCGATCCTCCATCATCGATCCTCCATTCTCGACCTTGATCGGGTCAGTCCCAATCTCTACCGCGGAAAAGACTCCACGGCGAGCTTCCGAGCTAGAGAATGAAAATATTCTTGGAGATCCACGAGCGAAAGTGGAGAGATCATGAAGTCCGGGACTTTCAACAGCCGAACCTCGGACAAGACGAATGCTAGCGTCGCCTGGGAAACGCCGGCATCCTTCTGCTGCGCAATCGCAATGTAGTTTTCTAACGGATATCCCGCGCGTCCGAGGAAGTATAGGTCGATATAATCCTTGATCTCGATCCGGCTGATCACCGTGCAGACCTTATTCGCCGTGATGTCGGCTAACGTATCGACAACGACGCCGTCAAAACGTTTTTTTTCCAGGGAGACTTGCGGAACCACCTCTTTGACCAAGTCCACGATCACAGAATCGGCATTCCGGGTAATCCGGTAACGATGAAATAGTGGCGCGGTCTGCAGCGAGACGGCTTCGGCGTGGAGCTTCGCCGCGGTATCGGCGACGTAGAGAGACACTCGGTCAAAAGCAGCACCGTCCAAAGTGAACAAGTCGAGGTCTTCAGAATAGCGGTGTTGTAGATAAAAAGCACTGAGCGCGGTTCCTCCTGTCAGGAAAAACGGCGCAGCGTCCTCAAAAAAGCATGATAAGAACTCCCACTGCAAAGGGGAGAGAATATCTTTAGGCGATAAGGCCATCGGCACGCCATGTGGAATAAAAGAATTCCCAGAATCTTTTCTTTCGTCCGAGCCGCGAGTGGAGCTTGTCCCAGTTGGCGGCTAGAAAGGTAGGCGAAAGATACTCCCAGACCTCTTCAAAGCGCGCTTCTCTGAGGATCTTGGCCGCGTAGTAGAGACGCGCTTCCTCGTCTCCACCTGACAAGAGTTGCTTGAGATCGGATCGAGTCGTCGGCTCATCCCACAAGAAGTCGGGCCTGTCGGTCACGTCCTGCATTATTTTTACATGCTACCATTATTGCCACAGGCTTTAAACTCACTCTACCTTCCAGGCCGGGCCAAAAGTTGGCATAAGACCATTCATCGAATATTGTGCCGTCCATATTGGTGATGCGGGGACAGCCTGCCCTCTCTAATTGGCGCTTTAGGCTCTCGAACGCGGGTGGGCAGAGGGTTGTCGGGGCAATTGGAAGCTTAGTAGATGAATCGCAATGGGCCACTCTAACCTACCTATACGTTAGCCGAGAAGTCTGACATGATCTCGGAGAGGTTGTTTCCAAGACTCCAGGCCCGCTTTGGCGATCGATCCAAGAAAATCGTCGGTGCACGTCAAGTTGTGTTCTCGGCCGCACACGCAGAAGTTGGCGATCTCATAGTTCAAGACGACGACGATGAAGTCACAGTGTTTCTCGGCAGGTTTACTCACTGCCACATCGGAAACTATGATGACGGTCTGACCGACGTGGGGCGCGAGGAGCGGATTTCGAACGAGGTCATTCGTTTCCTTGAGGAGACCTTCGCAGACCAGGTTGAGTTTTGGGGCAATCACCGAGGCGGCAGTTCGCGGCGGCGCAAACCGAAGCCTCGATCGTTTCTATCAAAGCTGTTGTATGGCAGCCGTACTTACGTGTGGTCCGGTCCGTTAGAGAGCGGTGCCCCAGCAGCACCAGCGTCGAAGCAGGTTAGGATCGGCTAACCTCGTGCTTCAGCGGCCAGGGATGCGCGCAGGGCAGTGATGACTCCCGGCCGGGTCGTTCTCGACGCCGCGCCGGGCACGGAGTCGTTAACCTCCGAAATCACTCCAACCTATTTCTTCTCCCGCATCGCCGCGTACACTTTATCTGCCGTGATCGGCAGATCGCGGACTCTCACACCCACGGCGTCTTCGATGGCGTTGGCGATGGCAGGCGCGACGGAAGTAATCAGGTTTCCGCGATGCACTTGACTTTGTAGCAAGGGCTGCCACCGTGCTCGCCCAAGCCCGCTGGCAAATGAAATCGGTGAAGTCGACGGGGAATTGCGCTTAACTAAATTAATCTTACCGCAACTGCCCGCCGGGAATATGCACGAACGCGCTCATCTCGTGGGCAAAGGTCACCGGCGCCGCACTGCAGACATAGGTCGGGGTAATCTGATCGACGCGGGTGACGCCCAATAGCGCCATGTCGACTACCAGCTCCTCTTCGAGCAGTTCAAGCACGCGCACCAGTCCGGCGGCTCCGCCCGCGCCCAAGCCCCACCCCTGGAGTTTGCCGATGGTCACCGCCTTGGCGCCGAGTGCCAACGCCTTTACGATATCGGTGCCGCGCGTCACGCCGCCGTCGAGGACGATGTCCGCTTTGCCTCCGGCCGCTTCGACGATTTCGGGCAGAGTGTCGATGGTGCTCCGGCCGTGATCCAGCTGCCGCCCGCCATGATTGGAAACGTAAATGACGTCGACACCGTGCTCCACGGCCAACTTAGCGTCCTCCCCCGTAGCGACGCCTTTTAATATAAACGGCAAGCCGGCGATTCTTTTGATCGCCACCATCGTTTCCCAGGTCAGCATCGATTGAAAATGGCGGCCCGTCTCGGTTCTTCGGCTCGGCGGCTGCCAGCGGTTGAGCAACGGCCGCTCGCGCCGGCTGTAATGGGCCGTATCGACGGTGAGGCAAAGCGCGATGTAACCGGCTTTCTTGACCCGCCCGAGGATTTCCGCGCACCAGTCTAAATCGCCGCGCACATAGAGCTGAAAAATTTTCGGCTGGTTCGTGCTCGCGGCGATCTCTTCCAGGCTCGGCTGCGTCACCGAGCTGACGAAGTTCATGGTGCCGAACTCCGCGGCAGCCTTGGCCACGGCGACTCCGCCCTCGGGCGTGATCGTTTGCAGCGAACCGATGGGCGCCATCATCACCGGAATGCGCAGCTTCTGCCCCAGGAAAGGCGTCGACGTGTCGACCTTCGATACGTCCACCAGCACCCGCGGCCGCAGACCGAGACTATCGAAGCCCAAGCGATTGCGCCGCATCGTGGTTTCCGACTCCGCGCCGCCGGTCAGATAATCCCATACATCCTGCGGCAGATTGCGGCGCGCCGCCTGAATGATTTCCTGGTTGCTGACGTAATCGAGGCTCATGGGAATTTCTCCTTTTCGAGTCGTGGTGATGCAAACTGCTCCGCACCCTATCGAACAGCGCGGCGGGCTGTCAAATTTGGGATAAGTTGAGGGTAGCCGAAGGGAAAGATTCAGTTCAACGTTCAAGGTTCAAGGTTCAAGGTTCCGGGTTTGGCCAAGGTTTTTGCCTTCGTCGTTGAACTTTGAACCCGGAACTTTGAACTCAATCGTCAGGCGGCGTCCACATGTTGGCGCGGATAACCTTCCGCCCGCAGTTCGTCGAGCCGTTCTCGCAGTTTTCCCAGGTGTTCTTCGGTGAATTCACGCAGCTCGGTTACCGCGGTTAGAATCTTCACCAATTTCTTCTCGTTCGCTTCTTCGCGCAGGCGCGCCATCGCCACTTGGCGCTCCAGATCAAAAAGCCGCCCTTGCGCCTGTTCGATACGGACACCGCACAGAAAATAGGTCGCTAATACCGCCGCCGCCGTGCCCAAGGTCAAAAACGACGCCCAAACGGTCCAGTCATCCATGATCGAATCCTCCATTTCCGCCCCTGTTCATTGCTCCGACAGCCAGGGCCGCTAGTGATGAGTACTGAGTACTGGGTGCCGAGCGATAAAAGCAACAACCTGGAAATAACTTGTCTTGCTCAGCACTCGTTACTCAGCACTCAGTACTTGTTACTAGTTCGTAACGGCCCCTTGAGACGCCGAAGAAACCAGCTTGGCGTATTTGGCCATCACCCCCGACGTGTAAAGCGGCGGCGGCGGCGTCCATTGGCGCAAACGAGACGAAAGCTCCTCCGGCGAGACTTCCACGTCCAAGCGGCGCGCTTTGATATCGAAAACGATTGTGTCGCCGTCGCGAACCGCGGCGATGGGTCCGCCGTGAGCGGCTTCCGGCGCCACGTGGCCCGCCATCAAGCCGTGGGTTGCGCCCGAGAAGCGGCCATCGGTGAGCAGTGCGACGGAATCGCCCAGGCCCGCGCCTACCAGCGCGGCGGTCACGCCGAGCATCTCGCGCATCCCCGGTCCGCCCTTGGGCCCTTCGTAGCGAATAACAACGACGTCGTTGGACTTGATTTGTCCCTTTTGCACGGCCTGGAAGGCGTCCTCTTCCCGGTCGAAGACCCGCGCCGGGCCTCTGTGAATCATTCGCTCATGTCCCGCGACTTTCACCACGCATCCTTCCGGCGCGAGGTTGCCTCTAAGAATCACCAGCCCGCCGGTCGACTTCAGCGGATTCGACAGCGGCCGAACGACCTCTTGTCCCGCAGTCTCTTTGGCCGCCTGCGCGGCTTCCGCGATGGTTTTGCCGGTAACGGTGAGCGTGTCGCCGTGAATCAGACCAGCTTCAACCAAACGTCTGACAACCAGCTGTATTCCACCCGCTTTGTATAAATCATTGGCGACGAAACGGCCACCCGGCTTGAGATCGGCGATCAGCGGAGTGCGCGCGCTGATGCGGTCGAAGTCGTCGATGGTCAACTCCACGCCCGCCTCGTGGGCTATGGCGAGCAGATGGAGCACCGCGTTGGTGGAGCCACCCGTGGCGGCCACCGAGGCGATGGCATTTTCGATCGCTTTGCGCGTGAGAATTTGCGACGGCCTGAGGTCGCGGCGCAGGAGCTCGACCACCAGCTTACCGGCGTTGAAAGCCGCCTCATCTTTTTCGGCGACGGTGGCGGGAATGCCGTTGCTGCCCATCGGCGAGATGCCGAGAAACTCCAACGCCGTAGACATGGTGTTGGCGGTGAATTGCCCGCCGCAGGCGCCCGCGCCCGGGCACGCGGCGTTTTCGACGGCCTTGAATTGCTCGGCGCTGATCTTACCGCTACTGTAGGCGCCCACCGCCTCGAAAACGTCTTGGATTGTCAGATCGCGGTCGCCGAGATGGCCGGGCGCGATGGAGCCGCCGTAGAGCGCGAGGCCGGGAATATTAAGCCGGGCAAGCGCCATGACCACGCCCGGATTGGTCTTATCGCAGCCCGAAAGACAGATGAGCGCGTCGAAATGATTGCCGCGCGCGACCAACTCGATGGAATCGGCAATGACTTCGCGGCTGATGAGCGAACACTTCATCCCTTCCGCGCCCATGCTGATGCCGTCGGAGATCGACACCGTGTTGAACTCCATGGGCGTCGCGCCGGCGGCGCGAATACCCTCTTTGACCTTGGCTGCCAACCGGCGCAAATGAAAATTGCACGGCCCGATCTCGATCCAGGTGTTGGCGACCCCGACGATGGGCCGGGAAAGGTCCTCGTCGGTAAATCCCGTCGCTTTGAACATCGCCCGCGTCGGCGCCCGGTCCGGGCCATCGGTGATAACCGCGCTGCGCGGTTTTAGATTTTCAGCCATGGGTCGCTCCTGAACTTAATCGATAAGTAACACCAACTTAACTACGCTAAAGCGCCATTTGCAAGCATAGCAGGGTTCCCGCCGTGCCTTGGTTAATTTTTTATGCTAGACAATTAAGCTGTGCTATAATATATAACTGCAAAAGCGAAAACCGCCTGGAGAACAAAATGACTGGAGCCACTGTCGCTTTCCTTCGAACCCTCGCGCTGTTTACCCTCATAGTCGTCCGCCCGGCCTTAGCACCCGCCGCCGATCCTTTTATCGTGGGCGTTTCCGGACCGTCGATCAATATGATTCATGCTTTCCTCGCAAGGGATTTGGGATTTTGGCAAAAATATGGCGTCGAGCCTCGGGTTGTCCTCTTTGAAGCCGGCTCAATCTTGGCCCAAGCCATGCTCTCGGGCGACGTCAAGATGTCCATCTCCTCGGGACCCGCCGTCATCGCAGGGCGCTCCCAAGGGGCAGAGACCATTATTGTTGCTGCCTGCGTTAATACGCTCCCCTATAGCCTGGTCTCCGCCAAGGGAATAACCAAGTGGGACCAGCTCAAAGGAAAGAAAATAGGCATCAGCCGCTTCGGCTCGGGAACGGATACGGCGATCCGGTTGGCTCTTAGAAAATTCGGCCTCGACCCACTCAAGGATGTTACGATTCTCCAAATGGGCTCGCAGCCCGACCGTATTCGGGCCCTGGCGGCCGGCAGCCTCGATGCCACGCTTGTCTCCCCGCCTTTGGATCTAACCGCCAAGAAGCAGGGCTACAACATTCTCGTCAACCTCGCCGATCTCGCCATTCCCTATCCCCAACAGGTGGTCGAAACCACCGACCGTTTCATCCGGGAAAACCCACATATGGTCAAGAACTTTCTGAAAGGTTTCCTCGAGAGCGTCCACTACGCAGCCTCGCACAAAGACGAAACCAAAAGAGTAATTGCGAAGTATCTGAAGGTCGCCGATGCCGAGCTGCTCGAGGCGACTTACCAGAGTTTTCTGCAGGTCACAGATCGAAGCGGCTATCCGAACATGGAAGGCATGCGTAACGCCATGGACGAAGTGGCGCAACGGGTGGCGGTGGTCAAGACCAAGAAACCGGAGGACTTCGTCAACACCCGCTTTCTCAAGGAACTGGAGAAAGAAGGGTTTCTGAATAATTTCCGAAAATGAGGTTCGCGGCGTCTACGGCACGACTCTCCCCTTTACGCAGATCGATGTTTTCACGCACAAACCCTGCGGTCATCGAAAGCGATCAGTTCCTAACCTACGTCGATGGATCTCTGCGCGTCGCATGACCAGCAAAGGCTTTCTCATCGCGGTCATCGGCGCGCTCACGATCACCACGTCGGCGGTCCACGGCCAACTCTTCGAATCCGATTCCAAGCGGCTCGGCGGCTCCAAGATGGACATAGTCGTCAGAGAAATCGAAAGGCGGGATCGTTCATCCGTGGTTGCAATCAAAATCACTAACATCGGCTCCTCGGTGGGCTCTTCGTTTTTTCTCCTCTGCAGCTTGCGTCAGCTCGCCTTGGAGCGCGGCGGCTACCGTTACATCGTCAAGCTCGAGGAACAACCGAAGCGCGGGCAGATGCTGGTCGGCTTTCTACGCAGTCCCGCCGAAGGGCTTGCGCTCCTGGGTAAGGAATTCAGCGCGATCACAGCGACCGATGCTGTGATCGATCTGGAGCAGTTCGGCGAGATTTGCGCGAAGATGAAGTAGTCAAACGCGAGGATCCCGTTCGGCGCATTCAACCGTCGCTGCCCACCGCGGCTGCGGACGCGGCGATGCGGAGGGCGCGCGCCAGCCATTCGACGCCCACGAGAATCACGGCAAGCAGGAGTCCGATCCCATTCGTCGCCCAGGTCGACGCTGCGTAAGGACCTCCGTGAACGACGGGAATCAACAGGCCGATGGCCGCGAGAGTAAAGAGTAGGCGCTTGACCGCTCCCACCGGGCGAAACAGGTAGCCGATCAACCCGACGCCTAATCCGGCCAACGACATGATCCAATCGTACCAGTGAATGCGCTGCGCTTTGTCCCACCACCCAGCGGGAATCAAAACAAACGTCGCGCACAGCGCCAGGCCGAGAAACAACCCCAGGTATTGTTCATTGAAAACCAGCCAGCCGACCCATTGCGGCGCGTTGAACAAGAAAAAGATGCCAGCCAGCGGCAAGGCGATCAGCATGCCCTTGGCCAGCCAACCGGCGGGGCCGCTCAGGTCGCGGGAACGAACGCTTTCTTCGATCTCCAAGGGGACGTCCTTCTTTTCAAGTCTCGGGGGGTCTGCTTTTGGGCTTCTAGTGTATCAGAAATTCGATGACGAAATCGGTACGCCCGTTGTCGTCATTCCCGCGCAAACGGGTAATCCAGCTGGGGACTGGCTACTTTTTCGTCTTCGAAAAAGTTGCCTGTCCCCTTTCCTAGCTATCGCCAGCTCGCCCGGAATGACGTGCGGCAGAGTCCCGGAACTTAAGAGACACCACGCTACTGTCCGCCAAATGCTTTGGCTCTCTAACGCAAAACCCAACCTCCAGACCTAAAACTCTCATCAGCTGCAGACTTCCTTGGTACGCGCATCATGCTTCGCCGACCAGACTTTCATCTCCTTATAAAAACTAACCGCGCCCTGATGGTAAGGCACGGTAAAATTCGTCAGCGCTTGCGTCCCCTTGGTCCACTTCTTAAACAAGGGCTGAATGGTTTGGAGTTCACCTAAATTGTCCCACCAGGCTTTGAGCAGCGTCGCGATGGTTCGGTCGCTCACCTTGGCGGAACTGACGAGTTGCAATGGATAGCCGATGACGTGAGTCTCCCCTTTGATACCCGCGACAGGATCGGACTTCACCACCGCAGCGCCGTAACGGTTGAGGACCTTGTTGGCGGCGTCCGTGTTCGGTACGCTTAAGAAGCGAATCGGTTCCATCGCGTTGGCTTCCTCGACAATGCCGATGCCGACGCCGGTGAACGAAGCGTCGACTTTTCCTTCCGGCACGGCTCTGACGCCATCGTTGAGATTCGACACCCGCACCTGCACGACGTCCGCCGCTTTCAACCCGGCGGTTTCCATCTCCGCGCTCTGCCAGGTCTGATTGATCGCGTGCCCGCCGTAGTCCCAGGCCATGCGTTTACCCTTGAGGTCGGCGAGTTGTTTGATGTCCGACTTGTCACGCACGAGGATTCCGACGGTAAACGGAAACACGCCGCCGGAAATCACACGAATGCTCGGATTGGGCTTTTTGTAATCTCCCGTTCCACTTGCCGCCATGTAGGAATCGAGAATATTGATGATGCCCATCTCGATCTCGCCGCTCTCCAGCAAAGGCATCCAGGCGTTGGGCCCGTTGTAAGGCTGTACCTTCACTGAGATGGGCGTCGCCTTGCTCCCCACCGCCGCTAGACCGGAGGCTATGGCATGAGCGCCGGTGCCAGCGGGGTTAGTGCCGATGGCGACGGTGCGCGGCAGGTCATTGCTCTTGTTGGCCGTCGGCCCGCAGTCGATTTTAGCGTCGGAAAAAATCCCCTCAAACCACTCATCAGCTTACCAATCCGAACGCGGAGAAACCGTCCAGGCAAAATGATGCGATCGAGAACCGGCCAAGGATGGCTTCTGGCGACCACTCAACGGCAAGGCGCTGAAACTGCCATGCTACGGCAAGGTTGTCAGGGCTTGTCATAAAATAATCCTTATTGTCTTGCATTCTACCTGTAATTAGTGATAGGTGACCGTTCGGAGCCTATGGCGTCAGTACTTTATAGGCTTGGAGTTTCTCAATGACACCGTCCTTGCCCGCCATTTTTGGCCGATTCAAAACGGAGAAGCTCCGTTCGTCACAAAGGAAAAACGATAAAGCTCAGATCCATTACGGGCTGCTCGGCGCAAGTAGTCCGTTCAACCGGCAAGCCCAACTCTCGAGTCTGCTCGCAAGGATCCAGGTGGACGGCGCGCAAACCCATGAACAAGAGATCGATCGGCTTCGAGCTGTTGACGACTTGAGTGACACCGAGCGGGAAATTGTGAGAGAGATTTTTTGTCTTGGTTTCGATGCGGCTGAAAAGGAACAGAGACAAGACAAGATGCGGGTTTATCGGTGGCTGTTGGCAAGACTGCTCCTCAATCACACCCTCGATCAACCGATTCCTCTAAATGTACTTCCCCCAGAGATACCGCCAGTAGTGACCGTGCATGTCGCGGAGCCATGTGTCACCCAACAATCGCCAAAGCAGGAGGACACCGCGCGTCAAGTTACAACGACATCGGTCTCGCGGCGGGTGTTTAGATACGCTCTCTGCTCTATCGGCGTTGCGGCCCTTATCTCGATAGGGGTTGCCTTCCGCTCGCCAACAGAGGTTCGCGATGCAGTCGTGCCGGTCCGCGATAATCAGCAAGATATCGCACGCGCCTCGGCGGCGCATGAAGATAGGTTCGAACCGGTAGCCCACGCCGGCGCGCTCCCCCCCCCTGCTGAGATCGCACCAGTGGCAGAGGGAGCATCAGCAAGTATGGCGGGACCGGCACACATGAGCGATGCAATAGTTGACGAAGTCGCGACCTCGTCAAAGATCCCTGCTACTGCGAAACCCGATACCCCGGCGCAACCCGGGATGACAAAATCGCCGGCCAAGGTTGCCAACCAAGCCATCACCGTCGACGCTGCCATGGGTAAAGACCGTGAGCGGGAGCCGGCAAAGGATTCCTTGCCGATCTACCAAACGGGGCGCCGTATTCTCTTACGAGAGGAGCCGCGCTTCGGCGCACCGAGTCAAATTATGCTCGACGCCGGCGCAAGACTCATCGTTCTCGAAATCAACGGCCCCTGGCTCAAGGTGAAAATGGAAAACACTGGATCCCCGGGCTTCGTGAGAGAGGAATTCGTCGTGCCAACGGGCGCCGTGGCGCCGTCGGGCGCGAGCAAAGATCAAAGCCCGCCCTGAGATTCCGCCATCAAACGTGCCCTTCCGGACCGACTTTTCTACGTAACGCGATCCATCATTCATTGCCGGTCGACGCCCGGAACCGCGATCACGCTCGCTTGGACCGGTCCTACGCCCTACTCGGCGCCACTGGGTTACGGTCCGGCGGCTTCGCCAAAAACATGAAAACGGTCGCCAAAAGGCTCACGGCGGCGAAAATAGCGAAGGCGATCGTATAGCTCTTGGTGAGATCGTAAAGAAAACCGGCGAGAAGGGGGCCCATAAAGGTGCCGGTCGTCGTAACCGCTCGGCTCATTCCTTGGATCGTAGCAAAGGCCTTGGTGCCGAAATAATCGGCGCGAATCGGCTCCTGCAGCGAGGCGAGCCCGCCGTAGGCGAGAGAGTAAATGATCATGCAGGTCGTGAAGACAAACGACTGGGCCGTGTACCCCATGAGGAAGACGGAGACACTCAACGCCACGAGAAGTCCCATGACCAGGCGCCGCTTATCGGCCAGATCCCCCAGCCAACCCATGCCGATGCGTGTCGGCACGCCGATGAACGCCGAAAGGCCGAGTAGGCCGCTGGCGGCCGCCATGGTCCAGCCGCGGTCCACCAGCAGAATCACAAAATGGACAGAGACTCCCTCGGTCACCATGTGGCGCAGCGCCATAGCGATTGAAAACGTCCAGAAGGCCGGCGTATGCAGCGCCTCGCTCAGCGTAAACTGAGGATCCGACGAACGACGAGCCAGCTTTCCCTCCTGGAATGTTCGCTCAGGCGCCAGTTGCTCTTGCGACTCTTCCGCTTCGGAAATCCGGCTGATCAGGTAAGCTAACGGAAACCCCACGACCAAAATAATGCAGCCCGATATCACCGCGGCGATACGCCAACCCCACCAAGCGATCATCCAGCCTAGGAATGGCACCAGCGGCCCGGAGAGACCCGGTCCCATGCGAAAGATGCCGAAGGCCAAGCTCCGTCTTTCGCGGAATGCTTTCGCGACCAGCACGCTGATGGGCAAGTAATATCCGATGCTGGAACCCAGAACGATGCCCAGAACGATTACGACATAAAGCATCGGCAACGAATGCACCAAACTCAGCGAGAAAAAACCCATCGCGCATAGGGTGATGCCGACAAACATGATCCGCCGCGCTCCCAGGCGGTCGATCACGTAGCCCTCGACGGGACCCAAGAAACCGGACTCGATACGCGCCAGCGAGAAAGCCCCCGATATCGCCGTCCGGCTCCAGCCGAACTCCCGCTCAATCGCCGGGAAGAACGCGCTCATGCCGAAATAAGTAAAACCGGTGCTCACGGCGTGCGTGATGCATCCGGCGATGACGAGCCACCATTTACGGTCCATCAAGAATGATCTCCGAAGTCGCTGCTCAAAAACGTGTGCAGATTAGCCGAAATTCAACAAGTAAGAAAGCCAACTGGCACCTTATTGTTATACGACCTAAGAATGGTGCGAGAAGAAACGTGTGAAGCGATGGTGCTGGAGCGATCAGGCATATTTCTTGCCCCAAGCGACTCCGGGGCGCGAATTAATTGCAATCCGAAATAGTAACCGCAGCGCCTGAATGGATGTCTTTGTTGACCTTGACACCTCGGCACAGGCGGCGTTATAGCTCGGCCATCGA
>Ga0209751_10002201_pt1 | contig 19690 bp, 21 predicted proteins | sample RifCSP13_1_FD_184019 | JGI IMG/M metagenome (GOLD analysis project Ga0209751, IMG submission 184019) | Soil microbial communities from Rifle, Colorado - Rifle CSP2_sed 13_1 (SPAdes) (version 2) | ecosystem: Environmental > Terrestrial > Deep subsurface > Rock core/Sediment | place: Rifle... | reverse complement strand
GCCGTGTCGGCCGCGCTGCGCGGCCTGGCCGTCGACCTGGCCAAGATCCTCGAGGACTTCCTGCTGATGTCGTCCGGGCCGCGCACGGGTTTCGCCGAGATCAAGCTGCCGGCACGCCAGCCGGGGTCGTCGATCATGCCCGGCAAGGTCAACCCGGTGATGGTCGAGAACCTGGCCATGATTTCGTATCACGTCATCGGCGCCGACACGGCCGTTGCCTGGGCGGCGTCGCGCGGCCAGCTCGAGCTGAACGTGATGATGCCGCTCATGGCCCACGAGGTGCTCGAGTCGCTCTCCATCATGGCCAATGGCTGCCGCCAGTTCGCGCGCGAGTGCGTTGCCGGCATCGAGGCTGATACCGAGCGCGCCGCCTGGTTGCTCGAGCAGTCCTCGGCCATGGCGACGCCGCTCGCCCCGTACATCGGCTATGCCCTCGCCGCCGACATCGCCAAGGAAGCGGTCAAGACGGGCAAGACCATCCGCCGACTGGTGATCGAGAAGGGCGTCTTCACCGAGGAGGAGGTAAACCAGATCCTCGACCCGCACGAACTGACCGAGCCGGGCATCGCCGGCGGCTTCCGGTTCGAGCCACGCATGCCCGAGGGTTACAAGCGCCCGACCGGACCGGCTGGCGGTGGAGGCTAGGCCCAATAGGCCGACGAGGGGCCTTCAGACGCCTGCTCTTCCGGCCCGAGGCCACGCGCGACTCGTACGACAAGGTCGCGCGCCGCTATGCCGACGAGATCGCCAACGAGCTAAACAACAAGCCATTCGACCGTGGGTGGCTGGCTGAGTTCGCACGCTGGCTGGACGCGTCCCCCGGCGACCTGGTCGTAGAGCTGGGCTGTGGGCCCGGCCACGTGGCTGCCTATCTCGCCCATCGTGGCTTCCAGGTCTGGGGGCTCGACATCGCTGTGGCGATGGTCGCCGAGGCAAGGCGCCTCTTCCCCGGGATCCAGTTCGTCGTGGGCGACATGCTCAAGCTGCCGTTCGGCAGCGCGACGCTCTCCGGCGTAGTCGCCTTCTATTCGATCATCTATTTCGACGACGAGCAGCTGGCGCAGGCGTTCTCCCAGATGGGGCGCGTCCTCGAAGACGCGGGCCCGGTGGCGCTTGCCTTCCACGTCGGCAACGGCATCGTCCACCGCGACGAGTGGTGGGGGCACCCCGTCTCGCTCGATGCGCGTTTCCTGAGCACGCAACATGTCGTGATGCTGCTGCGCAGGGAGGGTTTTCGAGGTGATCCTGTCCGACGAGCGAGACCCGTACCCACCCGAGGTCGAGTACCAGAGCCGGCGCCCCTACATCATCGCCAGGCGGGCGCCGCGCTGAGCGACATTCCGGACCTGGCAGTTCGCGCGCGACGAGGGCGAGGGCTTCGAGTCGGTCGCCGACTGGCGCGCCGCGCACGAGCGCTTCTGGTCGGAGCAAGCCATAACCGACGAGATGCTCATCGTGTGCGAGCACTTCCGGCTCATCGAGCGCCTGCAAATGAACAGCTGACGTCGCTGGGGCTAATATCGGGCAACGGTCGGAATTCGACCGCGCAACCACCGCGCCCGGCGTCCCCCAGAACCCGCGCCGGGGACGTGTGGTCAGCGCCCTAATGAGGAGGACACACATGGCTCCAAGGCCCCTGGTGAGTCTGCTCGGCGGACTCACTCTCGTCGTCGCCGCGTGTGCTGGCCCAGCCGCCACGCCGACCACTGCGCCAACGGCAGCCCCGACCGCGGCGCCGACAGCTGCATCCACGCCGACCCCGGCCACCGTCCCCGACAAACTGGTCCTCGGCCTCGTTCCCTCGCGTGAGGCGGACGTGCTGGTCGAGAACGCTCAGCCCTTGGCTGACTACCTGACGCAGCAACTCGGCATCGAGGTCGAGAGCTTTGTGCCAACGGACTATCCGGGCCTCGTCGCGGCCATGAAGACCGGTCAGGCGCACATCGGCGCCTTTGGTCCCTTTGGCCTGATCCAGAGCGTCGACGAAGCCGGCGCAGAGATCATCCTGCAGTCCGCGCGAGACGGTGCCGTTACGTACCACACCCAGTGGATGACGAATGATCCGGACACGTATTGCCTGGACGCGGTCGTCACCGACGACGCGGGCCTGTCGTATTGCAACGGCACGATGGAAGCGACCGAAGGGCCCCTCGGCGAGGATGCAATCGCGCTGGTCCCGGAGGGAGCCACGGTTTCCTTCGTGACCCAGACTTCGGCGTCAGGCTATATCTTCCCGGCACTCCAGCTGCTCCAGCTGGCAGGACTCGACCGCGAGACTGACATCGATCCGCTCTTCGCTGGTGGCCACGACAACTCGGTCATCGCGATCTGCAACGGCGACGCGCCGGTTGGCGTCGCGTTCGACGATGCCCGCACCATCCTGCAGGCAGGAGACTGCGCCGATATATCTAACGTCGTCGTCTTCGCCTTCTCGCAGGAGATCCCCAACGACGGCGTATCGGTGGCGGGCAACCTGCCCGAGAGCCTGAAGCAGCAGATCGCCGCTGCGCTCATCGCGTACGCTGAAACCGAGGAGGGCGCTGCCGTCCTGGACAGCATCTACGAGATCGATGAGTTTGCGCCGGCCGATCTGGAGGCCTTCGACGTCGTCCGCCAGGCGGCCGACGAGCTTGGTATCACGTCCGACTGACCGGACAAAGATGAACGGGCGGCTGGCGCGATCCAGCCGCCCTTCATCACACCTCCCATGATCCGTTTCGAGAACGCATCCGTCGTGTACTCGGGTGGGGTGCACGCCCTGCACGACTTGACACTTGAGATCGCGGACGGCGAGATGATGGTCATCGTCGGGCTCTCCGGCGCCGGCAAGTCGACGCTCATCCGGACGATCAACGGGCTGGTCCCACTGACCAGCGGCGACGTCACCATTGACGACCGCAGCGTCAGCAAGGCGAGGGGCCGCGAGCTGCGCGAGATCCGTAGCCGGATCGGCATGATCTTCCAGACATTCAACCTGGTCAGCCGGACGACCGTCCTCAACAACGTTCTGATGGGCCGGCTTCACGCGACGCCGACCTGGCGATCGCTGATCGGCCGCTATCGAGATGAGGACGTCGAGATCGCGATGCAGGCGCTTGAGCGGGTCGACATCGTCGACAAGGCGTACGTGCGCGCGTCCAATCTGTCAGGCGGGCAGCAGCAGCGCGTCGGGATCGCCCGCGCACTCGCCCAACAGCCCAAGATCCTGCTCGCCGACGAGCCTGTCGCCTCACTCGATCCGCCGACGTCGCATGTCGTGATGCGTGACCTTCAGCGCATCAACCGCGAGCTGGGCATCACGACCATCGTCAATCTCCACTTCCTCGACCTGGCCAAGGTCTATGGCGACCGGATCATCGGTCTCCGCGGTGGGCAGCTCGTCTATGACGGCAACGCGCGCGATGCCGACGAGGGCGTGTTCCGCGACATCTACGGGCGATCCCTTACCGCCGACGATGTCCTGGAGGCCGTGCCGGCGGCATGACCTCGGGCGCCGCGCTGAGCAAGTTGAGGCCGCCCGCACCCAAGTCTTCCCTGATCGTCCCGGCCGGCGTGCTGGGAGCGCTCGCCTTGACCATCTGGGCTGCCAGCGATCAGTTCGGGATCGGATTCGACCCGATCGCCATCCTCGCCGACATTGGCCGCGGGAGCGAGATCCTGGGCGAGGTCTTCCGCCCCAACTTTGCATTCTTCCCGCGGACGATCCAGCCGATGATCGAGACGATCCAGATGGCCATCATCGCCTCCACGATCGGCTGCGCGATCGCCCTGCCGGCGGCATTCCTCGCTTCACGCGTCACGGCTCCGGGCCGCCTGTCACTCGTCGCCACGCGCAGCGTTCTCAACGTCGTCCGCGCGCTACCCGACCTGCTGTACGCGATGGTCTTCGTGGTCGCGTTGAGCATCGGGCCGCTTCCGGGCATCCTCGCTCTGATCTTCTTCAACATCGGCGTCGCAGCCAAGCTGCTCTCGGAGACGGTCGACGCTGTGGATCGGGGACCGCTCGAGGCGGCCAGCGCTGCCGGCGCTGCGCACGTGGAAGTGGTTCGCACCAGTGTCCTGCCTCAGGTCCTGCCCAACTACGTGGCCTATTCGCTGTACGTGTTCGAGCTCAATATCCGGGCATCTACGGTCATAGGAATCGTGGGCGCCGGCGGCATCGGCAACGTGCTCAACGAGCAGATCGGTTTCTTCAACTTCTCCAACGTCGGCTTGGTCATCCTCGAGCTCTTCCTGTTGGTGTTCGCCATCGAGCTCGTGTCGATAGCGCTGCGAAGGCGGCTGACGTGACGGCGAGCGCGGCGCTGGCCACCCTTCGGCCGAACGCGCCATCGCACGCCAAGAGAAATCTCGCCATCCTGGTGGCCGCCGCGATCGTCAGCTGGGCGTTCCTGACGGTCGACGTACGCCTAGACCGGCTTATCGATCTCCCAAGGCAGCTGGGGCGCATGTTCGGCTTCATGTTCCTGCCGCCCGATTGGTCGTACGTCGAGATCGCCGCCCCGGCGATGGTGGCCTCGATCCAGATGGCATGGATCGGCACCCTCATCGGTGCGATCCTTTCGCTCCCCCTCGGTTTCTTCGGTGCCAAGAACATCTCGAGCGGACCTGTCTCCAACGTCGTGCGCGTCCTCCTGAATGCCATTCGCGCGTTTCCCGAGATCGTGCTGGCGATTGTCGTGTTCGTGCCTATTGCCGGACTGGGCCCGGTGGGCGGCGCCCTGGCGATCGGCGTCCACTCGATCGGTACCCTTGGCAAGCTGACCGCCGAGGCTATCGAGAGCGTTGATCGCGGCCCGATCGAGGCTGTCCGCGCGACCGGTGCCCGCTCGCTTCAGGTGCAGCGGTGGGGCGTGCTGCCACAGGTGCTGCCCGAGATCATCGCGTTCTGGCTATACCGGTTCGAGATCAACCTGCGCGCTGCCGCGGTGCTGGGCATCGTCGGCGCGGGAGGCATCGGCGCCGTCCTTTCGAACACGCTGGCCTACCGGCGCTTCGACAAGGCTGGCATGGCGATCATCGTGGTGGTCCTGGCAACCATCGCCGTCGACTACATCTCAGGGACGATCCGACGACGGATCATCGAGGGCACCGGCGCGAAGCGGATCGTTGGCGACGATCTTGAGCAGCCTGAGCTGGCCGAATCCCCCACGTGAGCGGCTTCATCCGGCGCACGCGTGAGGTGCGCGATGCCGAGGAACGCGATCGCCTGGCGCCGCTGGCAACCCGTTCGGCGGTCAGCCGCGGGCGCGTCCGCGACGAGCCGCCCGACGAGTACCGCACCGCGTTCGAGCGCGACCGCGACCGGATCATGCACTCCAAGGCATTCCGCCGGCTGAAGCACAAGACGCAGGTCTTCATCAACCCCGAAGGGGACCATTTCGTCACCCGCCTGACGCACACTATCCAGGTAACCCAGATCGCCCGCGCCCTGGCCGCCGCGCTGAGCCTGAACGAGTCGCTGGCCGAGGCGATCGCACTCGGCCACGATGTCGGCCACTCCCCGTTCGGCCACACCGGAGAAGAGGCGCTGGCGCCCTATTTCCCCGGTCGCGGCTGGCACCATGCCGCGCAGAGCGTTCGCGTGTACGAGGTGCTCGAGGATCTCAACCTGACCTGGGAGGTGCGCGACGGTATCCGGGCCCACACTTGGCGGATCGAGCCTCCGCCCACGACGCCCGAAGCGTTGTGTGTCCGCTACGGCGATCGGATCGCCTATCTGACCCACGACGCGCTCGACGCGGTGCGTGCCGGCATCCTGTCTTTCGACTCCTTCCCGGCCGCCGTCGGCGTCCGCTTCGGCACGCCCGGACGGGGCTGGATCGGCGCGATGATCACAGCCGTCATCGACGAGAGCATGGCCGCGGGCGAGGTGCGCATGGACCCCGACACGCTGGCGGTGATGCACCAGTTGCGCGAATTCATGTTCGAGAACGTCTACATGTCGACTCAGCAGCGCGCTCGCCAAGACGGCGCCATCGCGCTCATCCGGGGGCTCGTTGACTACCTGCTCGCGCACCCCGACGAGCTGCCGTTGAATTTCCGCGGAACCGATGCCGACCTGGTGACCCAGGTCGTCGACTACGTCGCCGGCATGACCGACCGCTTTGCGGTTGCCACCTACGAGCGGCTGTGCGGAGCTTCACCGGTTGTCGCGGCGGGACTCGCCTGATGCCCGACAAGAGCGAGCGCCTGCGGCTGGGGATAGACCTCGACGGTGTGGTGGCCAACTTCAACGTCGGCTGGATGGAGCGCTACAACCGCGAGTTCGGGACCGATCTCCACCATTCCCAGGTCGTCTCATGGGACGGCTTGCACAAGCTCACCCACTTCCCGACGATGGACGACTTCTGGGCCTGGGCGCAACTCGGCGCCACGAGCTTCTTCCGCGACCTGCCCGCTATCGAGGGTGCCGTCGAGAGCCTGCACGAGCTTGCTCGAGAGCACCGCATCGTGATCATCAGTTCCAAGTTCGACTGGGCCATCCCTGACACGCTGGCGTGGCTGGCCGAACACCGCGTGTTGGCGCGCGAGATCCACTTCGTGTGGGACAAGACGACCGTGCCCTGCGACGTGTATCTGGAGGACGCGCCGGCGAACGTCGAGGCGCTCGTTTTGGCCCATCCCAGATCACTTGTCTGCCGCATGATCCGGCCGTGGAACCGTCCCGTCGAGGGAGCCGTAGACGTCGCCGATTGGGCCGCGTTCGGCGCGACCGTTCAGGAGTGGGAGCGGACGCACAGCGTTGCCGAGGACGCGGGCCTGCCGCGATCGTGACCGGCACGGGCGCCGGCACGGGCAGCCGGCTGGCCGCCGTTGCGCAGGCGCTGCTGGTCACGTTTCTATGGTCGACGTCGTGGGTCCTGATCAAGATCGGCCTGAGCGATCTGGATCTGGCGCCGCTCTCCTTTGCCGGACTGCGCTACGCGCTCGCCGCCGCCGTCCTGCTGCCATTGGCGATACCCGCACTCCGTCATGCACGGACACTGGGCACGGGCCGCGGCACGCTCGCTCGCGTGGCTCTGCTCGGACTCCTCTTCTACGCGGTCACTCAGGGTGCCCAGTTCGCCGCGCTCGTCTATCTGCCGGCGGTGGCGGTCTCGCTCGCTCTCAGCGCGACCCCGGTTCTGGTCGCGCTGGTCGGGCTGCGTGGTGGCGAGCGACCGACTTTGATCCAGGTGGTGGGAACGCTGGCCGTCGTTGGCGGGGCGGCACTGTACTTCGGACCGATCGAATTGGGACCAGCAGCGACCCTTGGCCTCGTCATTGCGACTGTGGGTGTAGCCGCGAACGCGGCCTCGGCGCTGCTCGGCCGCGCCCTGGCGCGCGGCGCCGTGGCCGCCGTGGGCGGAATCCTCGGCCTGACCACGGTGAGCATGACCATCGGCGCACTGGTCCTGCTCGGCATCGGACTCGTCCTCGAGGGGCCGCCGGCGATAGGCGCATCGGGCTGGCTGGTCATTGCCTGGCTGGCAGTCGTCAACACGGCCTTCGCGTTCACCGTCTGGAACCACACGCTGCGCACGCTGACGGCGGTCGAATCGAGCGTGATGAACAACACCATGCTCATCCAGGTCGCGGTTCTGGCCTGGGTGTTCCTGGACGAGGCGCTCGACATGCGCCAGGTGGCCGGACTGGCCATCGCTCTGGCCGGGGTACTCGCCGTCCAGATCCGCCGGCCGCGTGTCATCCAATCGGACGCAGAGGGGACGTGACAGCGGCGCCGAGATCTATCTAGCGTGTCCTGACCCCGAGATGTAGCGACACCTGGCCCTGCCCAGGCCGTTCTTGGACTAATTGCAGCGTGACAACCGCTAATCAACTGAGATGGCGCTGGTTATAGTCATACGTCACGGTGAGCTGCAGGTAGACGAAGTCCCCCGCGCGATTCCTGCACGCGGCGCTCGGACCGCGCTCGACCAACCTGCAGTAACAGTTGCTACGTTGAAATCAGGCCAAGAACGGTCGCCGCGGTGGGCAGGCGCCGATATCGCCGTGTCTCGGAGATAGGACACGCTAGGCAGCAGCGTTTCGGGCGGGCGGGGCAGAGATCCGGCTAGGTTTCCCAGTCGGCCGCCTGCCTGGGCTCGGCAGCCTGGACCCGTTGCACGTGGACGTGCTCGGCGAGCCCCTGGTGGCGGATCAGCATTGCGCGGTTGGCAGGGTCCGCTTCGCTGGAGGCGCCTCGGTGCGTTTCCTCTGGGCGGGAGTCCTCTGGTGGTTGGCGGTAGTAGGCGTCGGGGTAGTAGTCGCTTGGTTCCACGGTCTCTCCTTGAGTGCCAAGTACGTCAACGAGGTCGAGCATGACGTCGTTGCCTTAGAGGACGATGAAAGGCAGCCTTGAGTTGGCTGTTCGACGTTGGGCCGTTCAACCAGCCGGTCACAGCGTCGGGGTGATGGCCTAGGGTGTGCAAATGGCCCTGCCGCTCCCCGAACGACGAGTCGTGCTCGTCGGGATGATGGGCAGCGGCAAGTCGACTATCGGCCGGCTGCTCGCTGAGTGGACTGGTTGGCCGTACCACGACAACGACGCGCTGCTCGAGCGCGCGGCAGGCGCGTCGGCGCGCGAGTTGCTTTCCACGCGCGGCGAAGGAGTGCTGCGCGAGGCCGAGTCGAAGGCCCTGGCGTTGGGGTTGAGCCTGCCGGCCCCGTGCATCGTCGCGGTCGCGGCGGGCACGATCGTGGACGCTGCCAACCGCGCCCAGCTGACCGAGGCGCTTGTGGTTTGGCTCCGCGCGCGCCCTGAAACGCTCGCCCGCCGCGCCCGCCGCGCCCGCCGCGCCACTCACCGTCCGTGGCTGGACACGGACGCGGCCAGATGGATGCGCACAACGCTCGCCCAACGCGCGCCGCTGTACGAGTCGGTGGCCGACTTGATCCTCGACACGGACGGGCGCCGGACGACAGACATCGCACACGAAGTCCTCGGCTGGCTGCTTGGACTCGGCGCCTACCATTGACCTCGATGAGCGACCTGCGCCTCGGCATCCTGCTCTGGAACCAGTCGACCGACTGGCCGGCCTACGAGCGCGCGGCGCGTCGCGTCGACGAACTTGGCTACGACCACCTGTGGGCGTGGGACCACCTGCACGCCATCTTCGGCGAGCCGCAGCAGAACTTCTTCGAGGGCTGGCTGACGCTCGCGGCGTGGGCCAAGGTCACCACCAGGGTCCGGCTGGGGCTGCTGGTCGGTGCCGTCCCGTTCCGCAACCCGGGGCTGGTGGCCAAGATGGCGACCACGCTCGATCACCTCAGTGGCGGTCGGGCGATCCTGGGCATGGGCGGCGCATGGTTCGAGTACGAGCACGTGGCCCACGGAATCGATTTCGGCGCGAGCCCGGGCCAGCGTCTTGGCTGGCTCGATGAGGCGGTCGGCGACATACGCCGGCTGCTCGACGGCGAAACCGTCACCTCGCCAGAGGGCGGGCACTTCCACCTGCACAACCTGCGCCAGGAGCCGCTGCCGCTCCAGCGCCACCTGCCGATCATGATCGGCGGCTCGGGCGAGCGAAAGACGCTGCGCACGGTCGCTCGGTACGCCGACATGTGGAACGGCATGGGCCCGACGGAGAAGATGCGCCACAAGGTCGAGGTACTGAAGGCGCATTGCGCGGACGTCGGCCGCGATCCGGCGGAGATCGAGTTCACCCTCGGCTGCAAGCCGATCATCCGCGACTCGGAGGCCGAGGCGCGCCGTGCCTGGCGCGAGTGGATGGCGCTCAACCAGACGCCGATGACCGAGGTAGAGGACGACTCCACCTTCTGGCCGGGCACGCCCGAGCAGGTCGCCGAGCGGCTGCTCGAAGTCAAGCCGCTCGGCTTCAACACGGCGATCGCGGAGATCCCAGCGCCGTACGACGACGAGACGCTCGAGCGCTTCATCGGTCAGGTCAAGCCGCTCGTCGACCGCGGCTAGTTGTGCGTCGCCTGGGCATGGCATTCGTTTCGAAGGCTTATGCACCGCTCCGATTGCTCAGTCACTCAGGGCCAGAGTGACTGGCTAATCGTTTGCATGCATGAGCCCCGATTCCAGGGTGGTCTCGGCCAGCACGGCTCGCCGGTGACATAGATGGGGACCTGGATCTACTTCATCCATCCGCCGCGTGAGAACTTCGCCGAGATGATGACCGACGCGGAGGCGGCCGTACCGCGTGTCGCTCCTGCGCGGCCGCGACGAGGCCCGCATCGCCGCGGAGCTGGCCACCGAGCCGGCCAAGGATCCGGCCACACAGCCGGACTAGACTGCACCGCCGGATGATCGAATCGACCGACACGTCCGCACTCGCCGCGACCGCCACTGCCGAAGTCGACGTGCAGGACTATCGCGAGGTCCTGACGCGCTTCGCAACCGGGGTCACCGTGGTCACGACGATCGAGGAGACGGCGGACGGCCCGCAGCCGTGGGGCACGACGGTCAACTCATTCACGGGCATCTCGCTCGACCCCCCGCTGGTGCTGGTGGCGATCGGGCGCGAGCGCTCCATCCATCCGATCATCGAGCGCATCCATCGCTTCGGCGTGAACATCCTGGGCGAGGATTCGCAGGCACTGTCCGACTGCTTCGCCGGCGCGCCGTCACCGCTGCCGCGCTCCGCCTTCTGCAACGCCCCCTATGCGCTGGGGGTGGCCGGGCTGCCGGTGCTCGAGGCCGCGGTCGCCTACCTGGCCTGCGAGGTCGAGCGGGTGATCGAGGCGGGCGACCACACCATCTACCTCGGTCGAGTGGTCGAGACCGGTTGCCGCGACGAGGTCGGCTGGCCGCTGCTGTACTTCCGGCGGCGCTACCTGTCGATCGAGCGCGCCGCGACGCCGGACCTGCGCGGCAAGCCCGACACCCTGCGCTAGCCGCCCACCGCCCACCGCCGCGAAACGCCTGTGCCGCTCATCCGCGCCAATGGGATCGACGTCCACTACATGGTCGAAGGCGCCGGGCCGCCGCTGATCATGCTCCACGGTGCGACCTCGTCCGCCGCCGAGGACTGGTCGGCCCAGCGGCCGCTGTTCCGCAAGGCGTTTCGCATCCACCTGGTCGACGCGCGCGGCCATGCTGGCACGAAGTGGGACGTCCGCGAGGGATTCAATCGCGACATGCTCGTCGACGACCTGCTCGCCTTCGCCGATGGGCTGAACCTGGCGACCTTCCACCTCGTGGCGTTCAGCATGGGCGCGATGACTGCGCTCACCTTTGCCACGCGGCATCCGGAGCGGCTGCGGACCGCGATCATCTGTGGCATCGACGTTGCCCGCGAGCCGCGCACCAGCGTCGCGCGGCGGTTGATGGACCCCGATCGCATCGAGCGCGAGGAGCCCGACTGGGCGGCGCGCCTCGAACGTCGCCACGGGCCGGTCCAGGGCCCGGGCGCCTGGAAACGGTTGCTGCGTGCAATCGTCGATGACGTGGGCGATGCGCCATTGCTGACGCCGGCCGAGCTGCGCCGGGTGCGCCTGCCGGTGCTGCTCGTTTACGGCGACCGGGACGTCTTCGTGCCGCCCGACCACGCCGTCGCGATCCATCGTCAGTTGCCCGACTCACGGCTGCTCATCTCGCCCGACACGCCGCACCAGGTGATGGTCAGCCAGCCGGCACTGTTCAACCAGGCCGCCGCGGTGTTCTACCGTTCGACCGAGCAGATTGCGCGTGAGCGGGCCGAGCGCGGCAGGGTGCGACCGGCATCCGCTCGACATCGTGACGAGGGTGCCGCCCTGTGGGACCCGGCGGCGGTGGCCAGGGCCGCAGGGATGGCCAAGGCCGGCTCGGAGAGCGATCCTTTCAGCAACTGGTAGGAGGCAGATCGGAATGACAGCGACGTTGCTCGCGATCTTCAAGCGGCCCGAGGGTGGCGAGGACGCCCTGGACGAGTTCATGGGCCGTTACCTCGACGAGCACATGCCGCTGATCGAGATGGTGCCCGGGCTGCGCTCGAGCGTCGTCGAGCGCGTCGCCCAGCACTACGCCGGCGACGACATCGTCGTCGTCACGCGCATGGAGTTCGACGACCGCGCCGCGCTGGAGGCAGGCATGGCCAGCGACGAGATGCGCGTCGCCGGGCGCAACCTGCGCGAGATCGCGCCGGGTCTCTTGACCCTCGTCGCGCTCGAGGAGGAGCCGGTCTCGTGACCGTCAGCTACGACGTGGCGGGCCGCGTCGCGACCGTCCGGCTGGATCGGCCGGAGGTCTTCAATGCGTTGGATCGGCTAACTCTGGAGGCCATCCGGGACTCCTTTCGCCAGGCTTCGGCCGACCACTCGGTCGGGGTGGTCGTGCTCACCGGTACCGGCGATCGGGCCTTCTCGACCGGCGCCGACCTGGACGAGCAGCAGGCATTCCTGGCTCGGCCGAGCGACTACTGGGACTGGATGAGCCGCTTCATCGAGGCGATCGAGTCGATCAAGGACTGCGCCAAACCGGTCGTCGCGCGGCTCAACGGGATGGTCGTGGGCGGCGGCAACGAGCTCAACATCGCGTGCGATCTTGCCGTCGCGGCGGATGACGTCGTGTTTCGTCATGTCGGGCCGTCGCGCGGCTCGCTGCCGGCCGGCGGCGCAACGCAGTGGATGCCCCTGTTGATCGGCGATCGCCGCGCGCGCGAGGTGCTGCTGCTCAACCGTCCGGTGAGCGCGGCGCAGGCGCTCGAGTGGGGCTGGGTCAACCGCGTCGTGCCGCGCGGCGAACTGGACGCCGCGGTCGCCGACTACTGCGACGAACTGCTGGCCAAGATGCCCGAGATCGTCCGCGCCACACGGGTCCAGCTCAACTACTGGAAGAGCCAGGCCTGGGCCGCGACCGTCCAGATGGCGCGCGAGTGGCTGACCGTCCACGCCGCGTCCGCGGAAGTGGCGGAGGGGCTGGCGTCGTTCCACGAGAAGCGGCCGCCCGACTACGAACGGCTGCGGGTGGACGTCGAGGAGGCAGGCAAATGACCGGCGAAGGCACCGACAAACCGCGCGTGCGGGTTGACAACCCGGCTACCAATCCGGCTACCGGGGCCGCCGTCGACGGGGTGGCCCTGGTCTGGCTCGATCGGCCCGAGGTGCTCAATGCGCTCGACTACCGAACGCTCGGGGAGCTGACCGCGGCGCTCGAGGAACTCGACCGCGATGAATCGGTCAGGTGCGTGGTGATCACCGGGGCTGGCGATCGGGCCTTCGCCGCTGGGGCGGACATCAAGGAGATGGCTGACGCGACGCCGGTGACCCTGTCGGTCAACAACAACTTCGCGCGCTGGGAGCGGTTGCGCCGGGTCCGGGTGCCTTTAGTGGCGGCGGTGCGCGGCTTCGCCCTGGGCGGCGGCTGCGAGCTGGCCATGGCGTGCGACATGGTCGTCGCCGCGGACGACGCCGTGTTCGGCCAGCCCGAGATCAAACTCGGCATCATGCCCGGCGCCGGCGGCACGCAGCGTCTGACCCGCGCGCTGGGCAAGGCCAGGGCGATGGAGATGATCCTGACCGGCCGCAACCTGGGCGCCCGCGAGGCCTTCGAACGCGGTCTCGTTTCGCAGGTCGTGGCGCGCGAGGAGACGCTTGGTGCTGCCTTGGCGCTGGCGGCTGAGGTGGCGTCCATGCCGCCGCTCGCCGTTCGCGCGGCCAAAGAGGCAGTCAACCGGGCTTACGAGCTGTCGCTCGAGGCGGGGCTCGAGTTCGAGCGGCGCAACTTCTTCATGCTCTTCGCCTCGGACGACCAGAAGGAGGGCATGACCGCCTTCATCGAGAAGCGCAAACCCACCTGGAAAGGCCGCTGACCGATGACCGGCGAGACCGTGCAGCGCGCCGCGGCCGAGGGTGTCTTGACGCTGACTCTTAACCGGCCTGACGCGCTCAACGCGTTCACAGTCGAGATGAAGGAGGCGCTGCTGGCGGCGCTGAAAGACGCGGCGCGCGACAAGTCCGTCCGCGTCGTGATCATCACCGGCGCCGGCCGCGCGTTCTCGGCGGGCCAGGATCTCAAGGAGCGCCAGGGGCCGAACGTCACCGACCTCGGCACAGAGCTGCGCACCCGCTACAACCCGATCATCCTGGCCATGCGCCGGCTCGAGAAGCCGATCATCGGCGCGATCAACGGCGTCGCCGCCGGCGCCGGCATCTCCGTCGCGTTGGCGTGCGACATCCTGATCGCGTCGGAGAGGGCCACCTTTATGGAAGCCTTCGGCCGGGTCGGACTCGTGCCCGACACCGGCTCGACGTGGTTCCTGCCGCGCCTCGTGGGGCCGGCGCGGGCGGCCGAGATGATCTTCACCACCGACCCCGTCGACGCCACCACAGCTGAACGAATCGGCCTGGTCAACCGCGTCGTGCCAGCAGACACGCTGATGGACGAGGCCAACGCGCTCGCCGCGCGGCTGGCTCAGGCCGCTCCCATTGCGCTGGCGCTGGCAAAGCGGGCGCTGAACCGCGCCCTGGAGTCGGGCCTCGAGGAGGCGCTTGAGTTCGAGGCCCAGCTGCAGTCGATCGCCGGCCGCTCCAACGACCACAAGGAGGGCGTCGCCGCATTCGTCGAAAAGCGCCCCGCCCGCTTCAGCGGCGAGTAGCCAACGACGTGGCCGACAGTCTGATCGTCGGCGTAGTCGGCGCCGGCACGATGGGCGCGGGGATCGCCCAGGTCTGTCTCCAGGCGGGGCACGAGGTGCTGCTGCACGACGTCGATCACGCCGCCATCGAACGCGGCCGTGGCCGCATCGCGGACGGCCTCGCGAAGCTGGTCGACAAGGGCCGACTCACCGCCGCCGACCAGGCCCGCATGCTCGCTTCCCTTCGCGACGCGCACTCGCTCGAGGGTCTGGCCCAGGAGTCCGACCTGGTCATCGAGGCGGCGCTCGAGGACCTCGATCTGAAGCGGACGATCTTCCGCGCCCTCGGCGCAGCGGCCCAGCCGACAGCCACTCTGGCCACCAACACCAGCGCCCTCTCCGTGTCCGACGTCGGCCAGGCAAGCGGAATGCCGGAGCGCGTGGTCGGGCTGCACTTCTTCAACCCGGCACCGGTGATGCCCCTGGTGGAGGTGGTGGTCGGCCGCCAAACAGCCTCCGATACGATCGATCGGGCGACCGACTTTGCCGCCGGCCTGGGCAAACAGCCGGTGGTCTGCACCGATTCGCCCGGCTTCATCGTCAATAGGGTCAATCGGCCGTTCACCCTTGAGGCTCTGCGCATGCTCGACGCGGGTGAGGCTGGAGTTGAGCAGGTCGATCGGGCGGTCCAGTCGGCCGGCTACCCCATGGGCCCGTTCGCACTGATGGATCTGGTCGGCATCGACATCAATCTCGCCGTGGCAATGGCGCTGTGGGTCGGCTTCGACGAGGCGGCGCGCTTCATGCCGTCGCGCGTCCAGAGCGAGCTAGTCGCCGCGGGCCGCCTTGGCCGCAAGACCGGCGAGGGCTTCCATGTCTACGAGAACGGCCGATCAACCGGGCTCTCCCCCAGGCTGGCTGAGTTCGGCATCCAGCCGGCCGAGACGTCGCTGCAGGATGCTGAGATCGTGCGTCGGATCGAGTTGGCGATAATTAACGAGGCCTATCACGCGGCCGGCGAGGGTGTCGCCCAACCGCCCGACATCGACCGCGCCCTGAAGCTCGGCGCGAACCATCCCCACGGGCCCTTCGAGCGCGCCGCGCAGCTCGGCCTGCGGGCGGTGGTGGAGGGGCTGCGTTCACTCGAAGCGCAGTACGGCGAACGCTTCCGCGTCGCCCCCGCGCTCTGGCAGATCGCCTCCGTTTAGCTCACAGGCGGAAGAGAAGCGCCCTCTCCTGGCCTGCCAGGTAACAGACGATCACCATCGCACTGCCGTCCGGTGAGACGTGGACGGCGTCAAATCCAACGAAGAACGGTGCGGGCGTCGTCACGCTGGTGAGCTCTGTGTCCTTGAGGACCGATAGGACCTGCGGTTCGTCGAGCTGATCCCAGTACCAGAAGACGAGGGTGGAGTGGTCGGCGGACGTTGAAACGTAGTTGCCGACGCGGTCCCAGCGATCGAGCACCGAACCGTCCAGCGCATGAGCTGTCGCCTCCCCGCTCTCATAGTCAGTCAGCACGAGCCGGCCATCTGCATCCCACGCCGCGTTGCCCGATTCGTATGGGTTCTCAAAGCTCTCCTGCCTACCTGTCAGGAGATTGGTGACTTCAATCCGACCGGGTACGCCCTCACCGTCCCCATACCATCGCGCTGAGCGAGTGAAGTCGGCGTCGAAGACTCCCCCACCGCGCGCGTACCTGTCCAAACCCGGCCAAGTAACGATTTCCCACCAACTGTCGCGTGTCGGGCCGCTTTCCAACGGGTGCTCGACGAGCAGGCGGTCTCCGGATCTAGACCACGTGTACGGAGCCCCTCGCTGCTTGGCTGTCAGGCCACCCTCCCAGGTCCAGATCTGGTAGGCCACCTCGCGATACCAGCCGACTCCGCGCCTGCATATCCAGCACGTCATGATCGCCAGGGCACCGTGGCCGTTCGACCGGGCGTAGGCGAGATTGGCGTCTACCGCTTCCACGTCATTCGATCCGAGTCTGGCTACGAACGACGACGCCTGAGGGAGGCCGACCCTCTCCTGCGAGACGATCTGCCCGGAGGCGCGCTTGTAGACCGACAGCGCGATCCGCTCCGAGTCCAACCACACCGCGTCGTCGTAGCCTTGGAAGGTCTGGATAAGGTTGCCATCTCGGTCGAATACGTCAACGAATTGACTGCTCGCGGGATCATTCACGCTGGTGCGCACGACCAGGATGTGCTGTCCATCGGCGGACCACGCCAGGAATGGGTTCGCCAGCAGTCCACCTGAGCTGAGCGGTATCCAGCCGCGATAGTCGATCGGCGTGGCGGTTGGTCTGGGCGAGGGCGACGGGGAGGGGCTGGGCGGTGACGTGGGGGTCGCGACGGGGCTCGCGATCAGTTCCGTGGTCGCAGTGGCCGCAGGCGTCTGTGGTCCCGAAGGGTGCGGCGCGGAGGTTGGCGTCGCGTTAGGGCTAGGAGACTGATAGGTCGTGGCACCGCAGGCGACGAAGACCACTTGTGCGCAGAAAGCCAGGATGAGCACACGCCAAGCCATTCGTCACCTCGGTCTCAAGTGCCGCGCAAAGCCAGTATTCGCTGCTCGCCGTTGCAGCTGTACCTGCCAAACGACCCAAACATCAGACGCGGCCCCATACCACACGGTGACGCGCCCGTGGCACGTTTCCATGAGCTCGCCGACGGACGATGAAGCATCACCGTCTGCGCCACGCGAAGAGTCGAGTGGCGCGCACGTCGCACCAGACCAATCCCATCTCATCGGGAGGGTTGACGCCCGGGGACGTCAACGCCTTGACCCACTGTGCTGACGATCCCGTAAAGGCGCTCGCAAACACCTCCGGATAGCGGGCCAGGATCTCGCGGTTGCGACGCGTGTTACGCACGATCCACACGGCTGCGACCCGATAGGGTCCGCGTTCGCCGCCGACCGTGGTGGCGAGTTGCTGCGCTTCCGCGATCTTCCGCCGGGTGCTCCGGACGCTCCCGTTAATGTTGCCAAAGGTGTTCCAGCACTCCTCGATGATCAGCAGCCGAAGCCGATCGTCACGCAGGCAGACGTCCACGGACAAGGCAGGGTTGGCCGGCCGAGTCGGTAGCTCGAAGCTTCTGCTACGGCCGACCTGCCGTCCGAGCCGGAGCGCCAACTCCTGGATGGTCAGGTGGCCCGCGTCCTCCGGCTCCTGTGCTGCGTCACGTCCGAACTCGACCTTCAGCGGCATGACGAGCGCCTGGGCGAGGGCGAACCAAACCTCCAGCGATGCGCTGCTGCCCTCGCCGCGTTCAATCTGGCTCAGGCGACCTAGCGTCAGGTCAACCTTCTCACCGAGTTGCTTCAGCGTCCAGCCGCGTCGCCTGCGCGCTGCACGAACGCGCGCTCCCAATGCCGCGGTCGTCGAGCGTGCGAGGCCGCGCCCCGCCAGCCGAGGCCCAGCTCGAGTGAGCCTGTCTCTCCGAGGCAACGGTCGCCCTCGATCTTTCTGGTGGGCGGGTGGGGTAGCGTTGGTAAGGAGTCGGCAGGAAGTCAAATCCCATTGTCACCTTCGGGCCTTACCGCTCTCTTGGCGGCCGCTTGCCGGGCAATTGCCTGCATAGCTGGCGGGATCTTCGACCGGCCCATGCGGGAAGGCGCCTGCGTGGACGGCCAAACGGGACCATGCATCCCCCGACATCTACGTTATGGCCTGTCTTGGCCAGGAGGTGGAAATGGGATTTGAACGTGTCAAGGCGCGGTTGCTGAAATGCTCTGTCGCCATGCTGACTGGCCCGGACGGTACCCGAAGCGTCCTCAGCAGACCTGACCATTGGGCTATGCCGGTGCAGGTAGGCACCACTCCTACAATCGCGTCATGAGTCGGGACCTGGATCGACCCATCCGCGAGGCATGGATCGTGAGCGCCGTCCGCACGCCCGTTGGTCGGTATGGCGGCGCGCTGGCCCGCGTTCGGCCGGACGATCTGGCGGCGATGGCGATCAGGGCGGCGGTCGAGCGCTCAGGCGTCACGCCGGACGCGATCGACGACGTGATCCTGGGTTGCGCCAACCAGGCCGGCGAGGACAACCGCAACGTCGCGCGCATGAGCGCGCTGCTGGCGGGCCTACCCGTGGAAGTGCCCGGCCAGACGGTCAACCGGCTGTGTGGATCTGGGCTACAGGCGATCAACTCCGCGGCCCACGCGATCATGGTCGGCGACGGCGACGCGTTCGTGGCCGGCGGCGTCGAATCGATGACCCGCGCCCCGTACGTGATAGCCAAGCCGGACCAGCCCTACGATCGCGGCAACCGCCAGATGTACGACAGCACGCTCGGCTGGCGCTTCACGAACCCCAGGCTGGCCGAGATGCACCATCCATACTCGATGGGCGAAACCGGCGAGAACATCGCCGAGCGCTCTGGCGTGAGCCGCGAGGAGCAGGACGCGTTCGCCCTGCGCAGCCACCAGCGCGCGGTCAAGGCGATCGAGGAAGGCCGCTTCATGAACCAGATCGTGCCGGTCATGGTGCCCCAGCCCAAGGGCGAGCCCGTCTCCGTCGAACGCGACGAGCACCCGCGGGCCGACACAAGCATGGAAGCCCTGGCTCGCCTGCGTCCCGCCTTCCGCGAGGGAGGCACGGTCACCGCCGGCAACTCCTCGGGGATCAACGACGGCGCGTCGGCGACCGTCGTCGTGTCAGACGACTTTGCCCGACGCGAGGGCCTGCAGCCGATCGCCCGCGTCCTCTCGACCGCCGTCGCCGGTGTCGACCCGGCGGTGATGGGCCTCGGTCCGATCCCAGCCACGAGGATCGCACTGCGAAGGGCCGAGCTGGATGTCGAAGACATCGACCTGATCGAGCTCAACGAGGCGTTCGCCAGCCAGTCGATCGTGGTCATGCGCGAGCTCGGCCTCGATCCGGACAAGGTCAACGTGAACGGCGGCGCGATCGCGCTCGGCCATCCCTTGGGCATGAGCGGTGCGCGCCTGATCACCATGCTCAGTCACGAACTGGCGCGCACGGGCAAGCGTTATGGCCTGGCAACGATGTGCATCGGAGTTGGCCAGGGCATCGCGACTATCATCGAGCGCCTCGATCCAGCGGCGGTCAACTGATGGACAACGATCTGATGGCGCGGCGGCTGCGCCCGCCTTCCCAGCCGCCTTCCCCGCAGGCTTCTCCGCATGCCTCCCCGCAGAACGGGCAGCCCCAGCCCATTGA
>Ga0209751_10002199_pt1 | contig 19695 bp, 21 predicted proteins | sample RifCSP13_1_FD_184019 | JGI IMG/M metagenome (GOLD analysis project Ga0209751, IMG submission 184019) | Soil microbial communities from Rifle, Colorado - Rifle CSP2_sed 13_1 (SPAdes) (version 2) | ecosystem: Environmental > Terrestrial > Deep subsurface > Rock core/Sediment | place: Rifle... | reverse complement strand
TCATCGAGGACGGCTCGGCATGGGTCCTTGCCGGGTTCGGCACCAGGACCGAGTGGTACCGGAACTTGCTGGTGGATCCGAGAGTCGAGATCTGGCTCCCCGGCCGGGTCGTAAGCTGCCGGGCCGCAGAGGTCACCGACCCGGCGATCCGCGATCCGCTGCTCCCGAGGCTGATTCGCGCCACGGGTGTGCCGGGTCTGCTGATCGGCTGCAACCCGTGGACCGCCCCCGATTCGAGGATCGTGGAGATGCTCCGCGGCATCCCGCTGATCCGCCTCACGCCCCTCGGCGAGCCGCTCGTGGCGGGACCCGACGACCCGGGCGGAAGGGCCTGGCTGTGGCGCCAGGGCGTGGTCGCTATCGGCGTCCTTGCGATCGCCCGGCTCCTTGCGGGACTCCGCCGGCCCCGCCCGCGCGCGGATCAGCCGGAAGGATAGCCGAGGCTTCGCCAGGACGGGCCGCCGGGAGCCTCGATGAGCTCGACGAGGACGCCACCGGCCGAGCGCGGGTGGATGAACGCGACCGGGCCCTCGGCGCCGCGGCGCGGCGCGCTGTCGATGAGCTCGAGGCCCTCGATGCCCAGGCGGGTGAGCTCCTCGGACAGGTTGGCGACCTCGAGGCAGATGTGGTGGAAGCCCTCGCCCTTCGACGCCAGGAATCGGGCGACGCCCGTCGTCGTGTCGGTCGGCTCGACGAGCTCGACCCTCGACTCCCCCACCCGGAGGAACGCGATCCGGACACGGTCGGACTCGATGTCCATGATCGTCTCGAGCTTCAGCCCGAGGTAGTCGCGCCACAGCACGGCGCTGGCCTCGATCGAGCGCACGACGAGTGCCACGTGGTGGATCCGGCCCGGCGGCAGAACGGCCATGTTCGCGCCTCCCTTCGAAGGTCGGGTCAGACGGTGATCAGCTCGCGATGGACGCCCCAGGCGACCCGGAGGCGGTCGGCGATCTCGCCGACCGTGGCGTAGGCCTTCACGGCCTCGATGATCGGCGGCAGGAGGTTGTCCGTGCCAAGCGCGGCGTCATCGAGTCGGCGGATGGCTGCCCCCCAGGCGGCCGGATCGCGCTCGGCGCGGATCCGGCGGAGCCCCTCGACCTGGCGATGTTCGCCCTCGGGATCGATCCGCTGGGTCGGCGGCGAAACCGACGCCTCGTCCCGGAAGCGGTTGACCCCGACGACGACCTGGTCGCCGGCGTCGATCGCCCGTTGCGTTCGGTAGGCCGACTCCTGGATCTGGCGCTGCTGGAAGCCGGCGTCGAGGGCGGCGAGCGTGCCGCCCATCGCGTCGATCTCGGCCAGGTAGGCCGTGGCGGCCGCCTCGAGCTCGTCGGTCAGGGTCTCCACGAAGTACGAGCCGGCCAGGGGGTCCGGCGTCTCGGTGACGCCGGCCTCGAAGGCCAGGATCTGCTGGGTCCGCAGGGCCAGGCGGACGGAATCTTCGGTCGGCAGGGCGAGGGCCTCGTCGCGCGAGTTCGTGTGGAGGCTCTGGGCGCCGCCGAGGACAGCGGCCAGGGCCTGGTAGGCCGTCCGGACGACATTGTTGTCGACCGACTGGGCGGTCAGCGAGCTGCCCGCGGTCTGGACGTGGAAGCGGCAGGCCATCGAGCGGGGGCTCCGGGCCCCGAAGCGGTCCTTTACGATCCGGGCCCACATCCGGCGGGCGGCGCGGAACTTCGCGACCTCCTCGAAGAGCTCGGACCAGGCGGCGAAGAAGAAGGACAGGCGCGGGGCGAAGTCATCGATTGCCAGGCCCCGGGCGAGGGCCGCCTCGACGTAGGCGATCCCGTCGGCGAGGGTGAAGGCCAGCTCCTGGGCGGCCGAGGCGCCGGCCTCGCGCATGTGGTAGCCGCTGATCGAGATCGTGTTCCAGCGCGGCAGCTCGCGGGCCCCGAACTCGAAGATGTCGGTCACGAGGCGCATCGACGGCCGGGGCGGGTAGATCCACGTCCCGCGGGCGATGTACTCCTTGAGGATGTCGTTCTGGACCGTGCCGGAGAGGCGGTCGCGGGCCACTCCCTGGCGCTCCGCGGCGGCGACGTAGAGGGCGACGAGCGTGGCCGCCGTCGAGTTGATCGTCATCGAGGTCGAAACGTCGCCGAGGGGGATCCGGTCGAAGAGCGTCTCCATGTCGGCGAGGCTGGAGATCGGGACGCCGACCCGGCCGACCTCGCCCGCGGCCTCGGGGGCGTCCGAGTCGTAGCCCATCTGGGTCGGCAGGTCGAAGGCCACGGACAGGCCCGTCTGGCCCTGTTCGAGGAGATATCGGAAGCGACGGTTCGTCTCCTCGGCCGTGGCGAAGCCGGCGTACTGGCGCATCGTCCAGAGGCGGCTCCGGTACATCGTCGGCTGGACGCCCCGGGTGAACGGGAACTCGCCGGGGCGGCCCAGGTCGCGGTCCTCGTCGAGCCCGGCGACGTCGGAGGGCGCGTAGAGGTCGCGGACCTCGATCCCCGACGACGTCTCGAAGCGCTCACGCCGCTCGGGGGCACCTTCGAGGGCCGTCGCACGAGGGCCCGCACGCCAACGGTCGCGGCCCGGATCCGGCGCCGGCCCGTCGCTCATCTGCCCCTCCCCGCCGCGTGTCACGAGATGACGAGGAGGAGGTCGCCCACCTCGATCGTCGTGCCCGCGCCCACCGCCACCCGCTCAATCGTGCCGTCGCGTGGCGCCCGGAGCTCGTTCTGCATCTTCATCGCCTCGACGACGAGGAGCTGCTGGCCGGCCGTCACGGCATCGCCGGCTCCCACCGAGACCGAGAGGACGACGCCTGGGATGATGGCATGGACCTCGGCCGGGCCGCTGTGCCCGATCTCCTCGCGGCCCCGGCGGGCCCGTTCGCGGAGCGCGGCCCGGGCCGCCGGCTCGATCTCGAGCTCCACGCGCCAGCCGCCGACGACGACTTCCCGCCGGACGATGCCGTGGTCCGCGCCGTGAGCCGGCGACCGCGGGAGGATGAGGACCCGGTGCCGGGTTCCGGCCGGGCCTCCGCGGGCGAGCGTCGCCCGGACGCCGTCGAGCGGGATCAGCTCGGCGGTGGCCGGCTGCCCGTTCAGGATGACATGGCGAGCAGGGCTGGGGGCCGGCGGTGCAGCTGGCCGGACGGGTGGCGCCCCAGCGAGGAAGCCCAGCCCGGCGACCCGCGGTGCGGGGGCGACCGGGATCTGCGGCGGCTCGAGGACGAGCGGCGGCACATCCACGCGGGTTCCCGGGGCGAGACTGACCCGGACTCCGCGGGGATCGGGCATCTGGGGGTCGGCCGATTCGGTCGCGCGGCCGATCCGGGGGTCCGCGGATTCGGTCGCGTGTCCGACCCGGTCGCGCACCGGGTCGCCCGGCGGCCCGTGGGACGGTCGCCGGGTGGTCACCGGGGCCACCGGTCCTGGGCCGCCTCGAGGCCAGACCGTGCCCACCGCCCATCGGCCGAGGCACCTCCGCCGGGGGTCGCGGGCGGCGCGACCCGGACGGAGGCGGCCGAGGCTCCGCCGGCGGCGACCGCCGCGTCCATCGCCTCCAGCCCGGCGGCGAGCTGTGCGGTCTCGACGGCATGCCGGAAGTCCGAGGGCCCGTCCCAGTGCTCCCCGACCCAGCCGGTGGACAGGTCGGCGGCCCGGAACGACGCGTCTCGGGCCACGAACCGGTGGAATGGCAGCGTCGTCTGGATCCCGGCGATCTCGACCTCGTCGAGGGCCCGCCGGAGCCGGTCGATCGCCGCGTCGCGGTCGCCGGCGTGGACCATGACCTTGGCGATGAGGTTGTCGTAGTCGGCCGGGATCCGATCGCCGGCTTCGAGGGCGGTGTCAACCCGAACCCCCGGACCCGACGGCATCGCCCAGCGGGTCACGCGCCCCGGCGCCGGGGCGAAGTCACGGGCCGGGTCCTCGGCCGACAGCCGCACCTCGATGGCGTGGCCGGACGGCGTGGCGGACCGAGCGGCGGCCTCGAGCGCCGCCGGCGACAGCGGCCGGCCGGCCGCCAGGAAGAGCTGCTCGCGGACGATGTCGAGGCCCGTTACGAGCTCCGTCACGCCGTGCTCGACCTGGAGGCGGGTGTTGACCTCGAGGAAGTAGAAGGCCCCGTCGGGCGATCGGAGAAACTCGGCCGTCGCGGCGTTCCGAAGCCCCGCCGCCGAGGCGACGCGGACCGCCAGCTCGTGGAGGTGGACCCGATCTTCGACCGTCAACCCCGGCGCCGGCGCCTCCTCGACCAGCTTCTGGTGTCGGCGCTGCAGAGAGCAGTCGCGCTCGCCGAGGGCCACGACACGACCGTCGACGTCACCGAGGAGCTGGACCTCGATGTGCCTCGCCGGGCTGATCTCGCGCTCGAGGTAGACCGATCCGTCACCGAACGCGGACGCCGCCTCCCGCGAGCCCGCGACGAGCGCCGCGGGCAGCTCTGCGGGCGTGGTGACCCGCCGCATGCCCCGGCCGCCGCCGCCCGCGGCCGCCTTGACGAGGAGCGGGAACCCGATCTCGGCCGCTTCGGCGACGATCGCGGCGACCTGGTCGGGTCGCTCGAGCGGTGCCGGCCGGAGGGTCCCTGGGACCGCCTCGACCCCGACCGCCGCCGCGGTTCGGCGGGCGTGGAGCTTGTCGCCGAGCGCGTCGATCGAGGCGGAGGGCGGTCCGACGAAGGCCAGGCCGGCCTCCTCGACCGCGCGGGCGAATGCCGCCCGTTCCGCGAGGAAGCCGTAGCCCGGATGGATGGCCTGCGCCCCGGTCTCGATCGCCGCGGCGACGACCGCCTCGATCCGCAGGTAGCTCTCGGTCGGTGCCGCCGGGCCGAGCCGGACGGCCCGGTCGGCGAGCCGAACGTGCGCGGCGGCGGCGTCGGCATCGCTGTAGACAGCGACCGCCTCCATCCCCAGCTCGTGGCAGGCCCGGATGATCCGGACCGCGATCTCGCCGCGGTTGGCGACAAGGACGCGACGGAACGGCGGCCCACCCGCCTCGTCTTTGCGCAAAGACGGCACGATCGCCGTCTCAGAGCGGGATGTTGCCATGCTTCTTCCGCGGGTTCGTGTCGCGCTTGTCAGCCAGCATCTCGAGGGCCCGGATGATCCGCGGCCGCGTCTCGGACGGACGGATTACGTCGTCGACGTAGCCGCGGGCCGCGGCGACGTACGGGTTGTTGAACTCCTCCTCGTACCCGGCCACGAGCCGTCGGCGCTCGGCGGCCGGGTCGTCGGCGTTCGCGATCTCGTCCTTGAAGATGATGTTCACCGCGCCCTCGGCGCCCATGACCGCGATCTCGGCCGTCGGCCAGGCGAAGTTCATATCGCCACGGACGTGCTTGCTGCTCATGACGTCGTAGGCGCCACCGTAGGCCTTGCGGGTGATGACGGTGACCTTCGGGACCGTCGCCTCGCAATAGGCATACAGCAGCTTCGCTCCGTGCTTGATGATCCCGCCGTGCTCCTGCCCCACCCCGGGCAGGAAGCCCGGTACGTCGACGAGGGTGACCAGCGGGACGTTGAAGCAGTCGCAGGTCCGGACGAACCGCGCTGCCTTGGTCGAGGCGTCGATGTCGAGCGCGCCCGCGAGCACCGCCGGCTGCTGGGCGACGATGCCGACGCTCCGGCCCGCGAAGCGGCCGTAGCCGATGATGATGTTGGAAGCCCAACCCGGTTGGATCTCGAGGAACCGGGCGTCGTCGACGATCCGGCCGATGACGTCGTGCATGTCGTAGGGCCGGTGTGGGTCGTCTGGGACGATCCGATCGAGCTCCGGGTCCATCCGATCGAACGAGTCCGCGGACGCCACGGGCGGTGGTGACTCGAGGTTGTTCTGGGGCAGATGGGCGAGGATCCGCCGGGCGGCGTCGAGGGCCTCGGCTTCGTCGTGCGCCGCGAGGTGGGCCACGCCGCTCTTCGTCGTGTGGACGATGGCGCCGCCGAGCGCTTCTGAATCCACCGCCTCGTGGGTCACTGCCTTCACGACGTTCGGCCCGGTCACGAACATGTAGCTCGTCCGCTCGACCATGATCGTGAAGTCCGTCATCGCCGGTGAGTAGACCGCGCCGCCCGCGCACGGGCCGAGGATCACCGAGATCTGGGGGACGACCCCCGACGCCAGAACGTTGCGCAGGAAGATGTCGGCGTAGCCACCGAGGGACGCGACGCCTTCCTGGATTCGCGCCCCGCCGGAATCGTTGAGACCGATCAGCGGGGCACCGACCTTCATGGCCAGGTCCATGACCTTGCAGATCTTCTCCGCATAGGCCTCGGACAGTGAGCCGCCGAAGACCGTGAAGTCCTGGCTGAAGACGAAGACGAGGCGGCCATCGATCGTGCCGTGGCCGGTGACGACGCCGTCGCCCAGGAAGCGCTGATCGGCGAGGCTGGGATCGGCCGAGCGATGGGTGACGAAGGCATCGAGCTCCACGAACGAGCCGGGGTCGAGGAGGAGATCCAGGCGCTCACGGGCGGTGAGCTTGCCCCAGCCATGCTGTCGCTCGATCCGGACAGGCCCGCCGCCCAGGAGCGCTTCGGCGCGAAGCTGGGCCAGGCGACCAAGGCGTTCGTCGTTCGTCGACACCAGGGTGACTCCAGTCCGCTGTCCGGTCAGGCGTCCGGGTCGCTGCGCATTGCGACTGTCTTTGTGCAGAGACACCGGGGCGAGCATCGCGATCGACCCTCATTCTAGTCGCGCCGCAGGCCCCGACCGCGCAATCCAACCGGCATCCGAGCCGCCGACTCGGGCGCCCGGATGCTTCGTCGGCATCCCAGGGAAATCCACAGATCCGTGCACAAGTCGCCGATCCTGTGGATAAGTCGGGCGTCGCCTCGCGACCCCGCTGGGGTACGATCTGGACACGCCCGCCCCATCTGGATCGCGTCGCCGACGCGTTCGCGTCGCGCTCGACGCACAGCCCGAACCCTGCGAGGTGATGCCCCGGTGACCAAGGTGATCGCGATTGCGAATCAGAAAGGCGGCGTCGGCAAGACGACGACGGCGATCAATCTCGCCGGCGCGCTCGCCGAGGAGGGGTTCCGGATTCTGTGCGTCGACATGGACCCGCAGGCGAATCTCACGGCGGGCCTCGGCATCAACCTCAACACCGTCGATCGGTCGATGGCTGACGTCCTCGTCGGGCGCGTCGCGCTCGACGAGGTGATTCGCCCGACGGAGACGGAGCGCATCGACATCGTGCCCGCCCACATCGACCTCGCCGCGACGGAGGGCGAGCTGTTCACGATGTTGGGTCGCGAGTCGCTTCTCCGTGACGCGCTCGACGGACGGCTGAACCGGCGCTACGACTACGCCCTCATCGACTGCCCGCCGAACCTCGGCCTCCTGACCGTCAACGGCCTCGTCGCGGCGGATGGCGTCATCATCCCGGTGCAGACGCAGTACTACGCGATGAAGGGCCTCACGAACCTCGTCAAGGTCATCAATACGATCCGGCTGAAGCTGAACCGCAAGCTCAAGATCCTGGGTCTCCTGCCGACCTTCTACGACGCGCGGACCAACCTGGCCCGCGACATGCTCGACGAGCTGAAGGTCGTCGGCGACCACCACGTCTTCAACTCGATCATCCGCAACACCGTGAAGCTCGGCGAGGCCCCGCTCGTCGGCCGGCCGATCACCGTCTACGCGGGTCACACGGACGCAGCGCGTACGTACCGGGAGCTGGCGCGGGAGGTGATCGACCTTGGCTAGGACCGACTTCCGGGGCGTCGCCGCGCGACGACTGTCCGAGGAGCGCGAGCTCTCGCCCGCCATCATCAGCCTGGTTTCATCCGAAGGCCACGGGCGCTCGACCGGCGTGCGCGTCATCCCGGTCGACCGGATCGTCCCGAATCCCGACCAGCCGAGGCTGGCGATGGACGCCACGATGCTTGAGGAGCTGGCCGCATCGATCCGCGAGCATGGGGTTCTCCAGCCGATTCTCGTCCGGCCCCTCGGTGACAACGAGTTTCAGCTCATCGCCGGCGAGCGTCGCTGGCGCGCGTCGAAGGCCGCCGGCCAGGCGACGATCCCGGCTCTCGTCGAGGAGATCGACGACGACACGGCCCTCGAGATCGCGATCATCGAGAACCTCCAGCGCGAGGACCTCTCGCCACTCGACGAGGCCACGATGTTCGACCGGATGGTCAAGGACCACGGCTACTCCGTCCGGAAGCTCGCCCAGAAGCTGGGCAAGGACAAGGGCTACCTCGAGAACCGTCTCCGGCTGGCCGATGCACCCGAGGAGATCCGCGAGCTGGTGTCTCTGCGCAAAGACACCCTCTCCCACGCTTACGAGCTGATGAAGGTCGACGACGTCAAGAAGCGCAAGCGCCTCGCCGCCCAGGTGGCGCGCGGCGACCTGACGCTGGCCAAGCTCCGTGACCGGATCGAGGGCCGCCGCGGCCGCCCCGCCGCCGCGGCCGCCGGCGCCGACGGCGAGGAGCGAGCGGGCGTCAGCGCCGAGGAGGCAGAGGAGGCGGCGGCGGCCTGGACCGGCCGACGTCGGCCGTCGCAGCCGCTCCAGGACGATTCCCTGGTCAACGCCAAGCAGCTCCTGTCCGAGGCCGTCGAGGAGCTCGTCGATGTCCTCCGCAGCCCCGACGCGGTCGCCTCGATCGGGGCCGTCGACCGGGCCAACCTCGCGAAGTACCTGACCATCGCCAAGCTCAAGCTGGAGAACGCGATCGCGATGGTGCGGAGCGTCGAGCCACTCTGATCCGGATCCCCCGCTGGACCGGAACGATCCCGAATCCGGAAGCCGGCGCCACTGGCGCCGGCTTCGTCGTCTGCGCTGGTCCGGGCTCGGGTCAGCGGTTCTTGGGACCCTTGGCCTTGCCGTTGCCGTGAGTCGTGGCAGCGGTCGATTCGACCGTCCCGCCCGCTTCCTCGGCGCCGAAGTCATGGCCATGGTTCTTCTTCGCCCATTCCGAGACCCAGGCGCCGTGGTTGGTGTAGCCCTCGGGCGTCTCCTGGTGGGCAGCCCAGCAGACGACCGAGCCATGGCGCACCAGCGCGAGGTCCTCGGGGGTCAGACCGGTGGGGTCGGTGGCGCAGTTGTCACCGGCCTCCTCCGACTCGGCCTCCTCGTCCTCGGCCTCGGTCGGCTCGTCCTCGTCCTCGCTCTGCTCGTCGACCTGGGCGCCGACCGGGACGGTCTTGCCCGAGGCTTCGGAGGCGACGGCGAGGCCGTCCGCCGGGGTGGACGGTTTGCCCGCGAAGGCAATCCCCGCCGTGAACATCAGGACGATGAGGCCGATGAGGAGCGGCCGGAGGCGCGTAAGGGTCGCTGTCACGATTGAAGTCTCCCGTTTCGTGGGTTCGCCAACCATAACGAACCGCCGCGCCATCGTGTTAGGGGTACTTCCCGGCCGGTCGCGTCGCCCCGATGGTCCTGGCAGGTGTCATCCGGCAACGAGGCCGCTCCCGACGAGGGCCAGGACCCAGCCGATCGCGAGGACTGCCGTGCCGACGGCCTCGGTCTGCCATCCCAGCCGGGCGGCCCTGGCGTGGCTCCCCGTCCCGGCTCGGACGAGCGTCGCCACCCCGGTCGCGAGGGTACCGGCTCCGACGGCCACGACCGCCCACGCACCCGGGGAGGCTCCCGGCGGGAGCGTCATGACGGCGAGGGCGGCGGCGGCGCCGAGAGCGCCCGCGTGGAGACCGGCAGCGTCGCGCCGGCCAAGGCGGACGGCCACGGACGGCGCACCGGCGGCGCGATCGGCGTCGAGGTCGGCCAGCGCGTTCCCGACGGCCAGTCCCCCACCCGCCAGCATCCCGATCGGTACGAGGACGAGCAGCGCCCCCGGCGCGGTCCCGGTCGCGCCGACCCAGGCGAAGACCGGGACGAGCGGGAGGGCGACGGCAAGCGGCAGCCAGGCCCACGACGTGCGCGACAGCCACAGGTCGTAGGCATACCCGCAGCCGGCGCCGGCGATCGCCACGACGAACGTGGCAGGTCCGGACTGGGCGGCTAGCGCGAGACCCACGCCGCCCGCGGCGGCCGCCACCAGCCCGGCGACGACCGGCCGGACCAGGCCATCGGCGACGGGCTTCACCGGTCGGCGGCCGCGGTCGCGGGGCGCGTCGACGAGATCGTTGAGGGCCCCGATCGAGAACTGGATGGCCGTCATCGCGACCCCGAGACGCAGGGCCTCGGGCGTCCCGGCGCCGGCGAGGGTGGCGAGCGCGAAGGTGGCCGCGCCGTTGAGGAGCGACGGAAAGGGATGGACGACACGGGCCAGGTCGGCGATCCGCGCCAGCCTCGTGACCCCGACGTCAGACGTAGACGAGCTCGTCGAAGTTGGCTACCAGGTAGTCGATCAGGCGGCTCCGCGCGTCGGCCGCCCGGGCCCGGAGGCCCGGGACCAGGGCGTACAGCGAGATCGTCGGGACGAGGAGGCGGCCGGCGGCGTCCCGTCCCGCGGTCGCTGGCGCCCCACCACCAGATGCGAACACATGTTCGAATTCTGGCTCGCTCAGCCGCGCCGACCGACGGAAGTCCTCGACGACCCGGACGATCCCCCGCCGCTTGGCGACGTCGCGGAGCAGCTCCTGGACCCAGGCGTCGATCTGGGTGTCCGCCTGGTCCGCGAGGCGCGTCCGGTACTCCTTCGGATCGGCCGACAGGCCGGTGGCTCCCACACTACCTCCTTCGATCGCGCTCGCTCGTCCGGGCGCACGCGGGACGTGCCTGCGCGGGCGTCGGGTCAGTCAACGCCCGGGTCGGGCGACAGTATGCCAGAGGGTCCGCGGAGCTCGGCGGACGCCTCGCGCGAGCCCTCCGGCCAGTCGTTGAAGAGCTCCGTGAGCCATCGCCCGAAGCGACCCGGCGGAGCTGGGTCGGTCGCGTCCGCGAGGAGCGCCTTGAGCGCCCGCCAGGTCTCCGCGGTCAGGGCCGTGACGGCCTCGCCGGTGGCCCGCCTCTCGGTTGCGATCGGCCGCCCGATTTGGACCCGGAGCAGCCGGCGGAAGCCGAGCCACGACGTGCCGTTGATGGCGACGGGGATGACGGGTACGCCCGAGCGAAGCGCGAAATAGGCCGCCCCGTCCTGGATGTCGAGAAGGTCCCGCTCGCCGACGTGGATGCGGCCCTCGCCGGCGATCACGAGAACGCCGCCCGCCTGGAACACCGCGCCGACCCGGCGGGTCACCTCGAGGAGGTCCGTCTTGGCCGGGCGGTACGGCACGGCCGACGCGGTCCAGTACATGAGCCGGTTCCGTGGCCCCACCCGGAGGTCGTCCTCCTTCGGGCCGAAGAAGTACGTCCGCGGCCGGAGCGGCAGGGTGGCGTAGAGGAGGAACGGGTCGCTCCAGTTGAGGTGGTTGAAGCAGTAGAGGGCGGGGCCCTTGGCGAGGTGCTCGCGGCCCTCGACCCGGAGCCGGAACAGGAGGCGCATGACGACGCTGACGACGAGACGCGACGAGTAGTACCGGATCGTCCGGTTCCAGCGCGGCAGGTCGGGCCGGGGCAGGCGGTCGTCGCTCGTCATCGTGAGGAAGACGCCGACGGGGCAGGCGCCGTCACGTCCGGTCGGAGGGACAGCGCGGCCGGGTCGAGGTCGCTCAGCCGGGCCAGCACGTGATGAGCGATCGCCTCCGCCCCCGGGGCGGGTGGCACGCTCACGTTCGGGACGAGGACCGCGGTCATCCCGGCCGCCAGGCCGGCCCGGAGGCCGTTGATCGAATCCTCGATGACGACGCACCCGGCCGGGTTCACGCGGAGCCGGCGAGCCGCCTCGAGGTAGACGTCCGGTGCCGGCTTGCCGTGGTCGACCTCGTCGGACGAGACGACCACCGGGACCGTATCCCGCAGGCCCGTCGCCGCGAGGGCCGCGTCGATGACCCGCCGATGGGCGGACGACGCGATCGCGACCGGCCATCGCGCCGCGATCCGACGGACGGTCCCGACGGCGCCGTCGATGACCGGGACCCCTGTCGCGTAGCGGTTGGTGACCCGGCCGACGATCGCTTCGAGGATCGTCGCCTCGGCGGCCTCGGCCAGGCCGAGGCGCTCGCGCATGATCCGCGCCCAGCCGGCCGAGTTGGCGCCCATGACGGCCCGGGTATCGGCCTCCGTCCAGCGGAGGCCGTGCGCGGCCGCCCAGGCAGCCCGTTCCTCGTGCCACCAGATCTCGGAATCGACGATCACCCCGTCGAGATCGAAGATCACCGCCGCCACGGGCATCCGCTCACGCTGCCTCCCTGCTCTCCCGCCGCGAGCCTAGCATCCCCGGGACCGGCGACGAGATCGGCCGTTCGGCCGAGCCGATTCGGGCCGATCGACTCGGACGTCTTCGCGCGCCACCATGTACCGTCATCGGACGGCGCGCCACTCGCCATGCAGGGCCGCGGGCCCGGCGCTCGACGCCCATCGGGTTCGCCGGGCGCGCCTGGAGGGACAACCGTGCACATCGACCGCCGGCTCCTCGGCTGGGGAGCCTTCCTCATCATCGTCGGGGCGATCCCACTCCTCGTCCGGGCCGGCTACCTCGATGCCGGGCTCGTCGACGAGTGGCCCAGCCTGTGGCCGCTGCTCCTCATCGGCTGGGGGCTCGGGCTCATCCTGCGCCGGACGCCCGGCGAGCTGGTTGGGAGCGCGATCTCGGTCGTCGTCCTCGGGGTCATGGTCGGCGGGCTGATCTCGACCGGGTTCGGCGGCTTCCCGGCCTTCGGCGCCTGCGGCTCCGGCGGCGGCGATGGCGGGGCAAGCTTCGGCGACCGCTCCGGGACGCTCGAAACGAACGGGCGCGTCGGCATCGAGTTCAACTGCGGGACCCTCGCGGTGTCCGCCGTCGACGGCTCGGACTGGACGCTCACGGGAACGTCGCCCGCCGGCCGCGGACCCGAGGTCGAGGCCGACCTCGGGCGCGTCGAGATCCGGCCGCCCGATCGCCGGGACTTCATGGGCTTCTTCGAGGACGCGTCTCGTTGGCAGGTCGGGCTACCGAAGGGCTCGACGCTCGACCTCGGCGTCACCCTCAACGCCGGCGACGGCACCGTCGACCTGGCCGGGGCGAACCTCGACAGCCTGAGCGTGACCGTGAACGCGGGCTCGATCGACTTCGCACTCGCCGAGGTGGCGGCGCTCTCCGACGTGAGCTCGACCGTGAACGCCGGGTCCGCGACGTTCGACCTGCGGGGCGCGGTACGCGACGTAACCATGACCCTCAACGCCGGATCGGTCGCGGTGTGCGTGCCGAAGGGGCGGCAACTCAGTGTGACCTGGAGCGGCGCCCTCGCATCGAACAACTTCGACCAGATCGGGCTCCTGAAGGTCGACGATCAGCACTGGATCACCGCAGGCGTCGAGTCGACCGTCGAAGGCCCGTTGACGCTCCATGTCTCGGCCAACGCTGGCTCGTTCTCGCTCGACTTCGGAGGTGCCTGCGATGCGTGAACGCCTCTATCGCTCCCGCGAGGAGCGCGTCCTGTTCGGGGTCGCCGGGGGCGTCGCCGACTGGCTGGACGTGGATCCGGCGCTCGTCCGGATCGTCTTCGCGCTGCTCGTCTTCGCCGGCGGGATCGGCTTCTTCCTGTACATCGTCATGGCCATCGTGGTGCCCGAGGAGCCCGTCTACCTCGGAGCGCCGCCATTTCCGGGGGACCCGGTCGCCGGCTCGTCAGCGCCAGCCGCCGCGCCCTCGACCGCGGCAGCGGCTCCGGCTGCCCCCGAGCCGACGGGGCAGGCCTGGGTCGACGCCCGGGCGGCGCGGCGGGCAGCCCGACGCGCCCGGCGGGCCGAGGGCGACGGCCGCGGCATCGTCATCTTCGGCGCGATCCTCATCGTCGTCGGCGCGTGGTTCCTGATCCGGCGGTACGTCCCGGCGCTCGACGGTGACCTCCTCGGGCCGATCGTCCTGATCGTCATCGGAGCGCTCCTGCTCGGCGGCGCGCTCACCCGCGGTGGGAGCGGGACGCCGCCGGCCCAGGGCTGAGCAAGCGCGGGCCCTGGCGGCTCGGGGCCTCCGGCGACACGGATCCGTCATACGGGCCGCCTAGACTCGGTGCAGCACCGAGAGGAGTCGCCCCGTATGTTCCTGTTTGGCAAGTCGTCCGCCATGCCCACCGCCGAGTCCGCCCTGCCCGGCCGCACCGAGCCGATCCTTCGGGCCGGCCCCCATCACGTGAACGGCCGCCCGATCGCCGGGCCGTACCCCGACGGAACCGAGATCGCCGAGTTCGCGCTCGGCTGCTTCTGGGGCGCCGAGAAGGGTTTCTGGCAGCTGCCCGGCGTCTGGGTCACCGCCGTCGGTTACCAGGGTGGCTTCACGCCCAACGCCACCTACCAGGAGGCCTGCAGCGGCCGGACGGGGCACGCCGAGGCGGTCCGGGTGGTCTACGACCCGTCGATCGTCTCGTACGAGCGGCTGATGAAGCACTTCTGGGAGGCTCACGACCCGACCCAGGGCATGCGCCAGGGCAACGACATGGGAACGCAGTACCGCTCCGCGATCTTCCCGCGCAGCGACGCCCAGCGAGCCGCCGCGATCGCCTCGCGCGAGGCCTACCAGCAGCAGCTCAGCGCCGCCGGCTTCGGCGAGATCACGACCGAGATCTCGGGTCCACCGGCCCCCGAGTTCTTCTTCGCCGAGGACTACCACCAGCAGTACCTGAGCAAGAATCCCAACGGCTACTGCCCCGACCACGGCACCGGTGTGGCGTGCCCGATCGGGATCGGGGTGAACGCTTGACGCCGATGGCTCGCGAGTGATCCGAGTCCTCCACCACGTCCAGCTCGCGATGCCGGCCGGACATGAGGACGAGGCGCAAGCCTTCTACGAAGGGATCCTCGGCATTCCCAGGGTCGCCAAGCCGGCGAACCTCGAGCGACGGGGCGGCTGCTGGTTCAGGTCACCGACCGTGGAGGTCCACCTCGGCGTCGAGGCGCCCTTCTCGCCCGCCCGGAAGGCGCACCCGGCGTTTCTCGTCGAGGACCTCGCCGGGTTCCGCGAGCGCCTGGCGCTGGCCGGGTTCGATGTCGTCGACGACGAGCCGCTCGAGGGCTACGACCGCTTCTACACCAGCGATCCATTCGGGAACCGGATCGAGCTGCTCCGCCCACCCAACGCGGGCGACGGCGGCTGAGCACACGGGCGCTGACCTCGACCTCGAGACACCTCAGGTCATCCGGCGAAGCACCCGGCTGGCGCGCAACGTGACCCACTTGCTGGGCTGACCCTGGACCTCGAGGTCGACCCAGGTCTTGCCGTTGTAGGCGCAGCGGTTCTTCCAGCGCCCGTGCTCGTCCTGCTGGGCGAGGAGCCACTCGCGGGCGGCGGCCAGCCGCGGGTCGCCGCCGTGACCGAGCTCGACGAGCGCCTCGAGGACCTGGAGGACGTCGGTGACGTATGCCGACGGGAAGCCGAGCCTGAACCACGAGCCGTTCGGCCGGACATTGCCCCAGCCCATCGGGTAGTCGGCGACCGCGGGATCGCGACTGAGGAGGAACGCGGCCCCGGCCACGATCGCCCGGTTCACGAGCGGCGACCGCCGCTCGACCGGGACCCTGGCGAGCCCGAGGATGGCCTTGGCCGCGCCCCAGCCGCACGCTAGGCCCTCGTTGGCCGCGCAGGCGAAGCCCGGGCCGCTCGTGCCCGAGGCGTACCACCGCTCCATGCCTTCGCCGGTGATGGCCCGGGCCTGCCACTCGATCGCGCCCTGGACTCGCGCGTCGTCGAGCCAGCCGAAGCCGATGACCGCCCGCAGCAGGTTGCCGTTGAGGCAATGGATGACCGCCGACGGCGGCGGTGGCCGGTCGACCCGCCCCGAGGCCCCGAACCCGCCGCTCGCCGCGATCGAGTGCGCCAGCACGTAGTCGCAGGCCCGCCGGATCCGCATGTCGCTCCCGTCCGCGCCAAGCTGGTCGAGGAAGATCAGCTGCCAGACCGTGCCCCGGTACTTCGTGGCGTAGCCGGCTCCCGGCTTCTCCCAGTAGCCCTCCGGGTGCTGGGCCGCGAGGATGGCGGCGATGGGGTCTGCGAGCATCGCCGCCCGTCGCGCCGCCATGACCTCGGGATCGTCGGCCGGGCGGTCGAGCAGGTCCCGCAGCGCCAGGTGTCTGACGGCCGGGGCCGAGGGATCCAGCAGCCACGGCAGCGGATCGGATCGGAGCCTGCCCGGCCAATCGCCTGGCGCACGCGTTGGGGACGCCGCCTCGAGCATCGTCATCGCTCCCCTCCTCTGGGTCGTCCTCCAGTCTCGCCGCACCGGGACCACCTGGCGAGGGCCGAGCGGCCCGATGCGGAACGCCGGCCGGCGGCGTCTGACGGCCACCTCCTCGGACTGGGCGCCTCGGCAATACACTGCGGGCGTGGTCGAAGATGCCGCCTTCCCGGAGCGTTCCGTTCGGCCCCGCCTCTGGCTGGTCCGGCACGGTGAGACCGAATGGGCCCGGATGGGACGCCATACCGGCGCCACCGACATCCCCCTGACCGAGGCCGGCCGGGCCCAGGCCGAGGCCGTCGCCCGGCGCCTCGCCGGGATCCCCTTCGCGGCGGTCAGATCGAGCCCCCGGTCGCGGGCCCTCGACACCGCCCGCCTCGCCGGCTTCTCCGACCGGGTCGAGACCGACGAGGACCTCGTCGAGTGGGACTACGGCGCGGACGAGGGCCGGACGACCGAGGAGATCCGGGCCGAGCGGCCCGGCTGGACGATCTGGCGGAATGGCGTCCGCGGCGGCGAGGCGATCGAGGGGGTGGCGGCCCGAGCCGATCGTGTCATCGCCCGCGCGAGGGGCCTCGACGGCGACACCCTGATCTTTGCCCACGGCCATCTCGGCCGGATCCTCGGCGCCCGGTGGGTCGGCCTGCCACCCTCGGCCGGCGCCCGGCTGGCCCTCTCGACGGCCACGATCTCGGTCCTCGGCTGGGACCGCGAGACGCCGGCGATCAGCCGCTGGAACGACGGGGTCGACCTCGACTGACGGTCGGGCCGACGGTCAGGCGGACGGTCGGCCCGGGGCGGCGGCCTCGACGAGCGGCACCCGGACGGTGAACCTGGCGCCACCGGGCTCCCGGTTGGCCGCCTGGATGGTGCCGGCGTGGCCGTCGGCGATCCAGGCCGCGATGGCCAGGCCCAGGCCGGCGCCGCCGGGCGGAGCGCCGGCGCCGCGCCAGAACCGCTCGAAGAGCCGGGGCAGGTCCTCGGGGCGAAGGCCGCGGCCCTCGTCCTCGACGGTGAGGACGGCGCTCGAGCCGTCGCGACGGACGGCGACCCGGACTGAACCGCCGGGCGGGCTGTGCCCGATCGCGTTGTCGACGAGGATGAGGACGAGCTGGCGAAGCCTGGCGGCGTCGCCGGCGACCACCGCGGGCTCCGGGTCGACCTCGACGCGGACGCCCTGCTCGCGGGCCGGGCCGGCCAGGGAGCCGGCCGCGTCGGCGGCCACGTCACCGAGGTCCACGGGCAGGCGCTCGAGGCTGACCGCCCCGGAATCGGAGCGGGCCAGGAGGAGGAGCTCCTCGACGAGCCTGGTGAGGTGATCGACCTCGGCGCCGATATCGTCGAGTGCCTCGCCGACCGCCGCGACAGGCTTGTCGCGGTGGCGCCGGAGGTGCTCGACGGAGGCCCGGATGACCGTCAGCGGCGTCCGCAGCTCGTGGCTCGCATCGGCGGCGAACTCGCGCTGGCGGCGGAGCGCGGCCCGTTGCGCCGCGAGCGACTCGCGAATCGGGATGAGCGCCCGCCGGGAGTAGACCGTCCCGAAGCCGATGGCGACGAGGACGACGACCACGCCGCCGGCCAGGAGGACCGCGAGAAGTCCCTGGAGGGTGCTCTGCTCGGCCGTCCGGTCCTGGTAGACCTGGACGTAGACCGTCCCGATCTCGCTCTCGAGCGGCTCGGTCACGAGCCGGACCGGCGTGCCCTCGACCGTGGTCGTGCGGACGTCGCGCCCGGAGGCGACCGCGGCCGCCAGCGAAGCGGCGTTCGGCATGCCTTCGATCAGATCTGTCGAGCGCGGCGCGAGGACCGTGCCGTCGCCCTGGAGAATGATCGCGAAGGTGCCGGTCCCGAAGATGAAGCCGGTCGGCAGGTCGTCCTGGCCGGGTCGGGGCCGCGGGCGCCCGGGTCCGGGCTCCTCGACCGCGTGGCGGACCGCCTCGACTCGCGAATCGAGCTGTTTGATCCCGCTCGCCTCGAGGGTGCCGGAGACGCTGACGTAGAGCGCGATCGCGAGGACGACGAGGACCAGGAACGTCGTCCCGGCCGCCCACGCTACGAGCCGGCGTCCGACGGAGCGGACCATCCGCGCGTCGGCCGCGAGGGCCTCGGCCTCGGCGGCATCGGGCCCCGGGATACCGGCGGAAACCGCCTCGTCAGGCATCGCTCAGGCGATAGCCGACCCCGCGAACGGTCTCGACCCGCGAGCCCGCATCGCCGAGCTTCGTCCGCAGGTAGTGGACGTAGGCATCGACCGCGTTCGGCGTCACCGCGACGCTGTAGGGCCAGGCCTGGTCGAGGAGCTGGTCGCGGGTCAGGGTCTGGCCGGGATGGCGCAGGAAGCACTCGAGGAGTGAGAACTCGCGGGGGCTGAGATCGACCGGCCGGCCGTTCACCGTGACCCGTCGGCCGGCCTCGTCGAGGGCGATCGGGCCGACCTCGAGCCTGGGCTCGGGTCGGCGCGGCCCCGGCTCCGCGCGGCGCGCCAGGGCCCGGAGGCGCGCCGAGAGCTCCTCGTAGGCGAACGGCTTGACGAGGTAGTCGTCGGCGCCGGCGTCGAGCCCGGTCACCCTGTCGCTGACGGTGTCGCGAGCGGTCAGCATCAGGATCGCCGTCTCCGTGCCGCGCTTGCGGAGGCGCCGGGCGACCTCGAGGCCGGAGATGTCGGGCAGGCCGATGTCGAGGATGACGGCATCGATGCCGTCGGCCTCAGCGAGATCGAGGCCGGTTTCGCCGTCGACGGCGAGGTCGACGACGTGACGATCCTCTTCGAGCAGGCGCTTGAGGACCCGGCCGAGTCGTTCGTCGTCCTCGATGACGAGCAGATGCATCGCGCTCGGGGCTCCCTGCCTACGGGACGATCGTGATGTCGGCAGCCGTGGCGCCGGTTCCGATCCGGAGACCCAGGCCATCGAGCTCGACGATGACCGTCGTGCCCGTGGACACGTCCGAGGCGGACGCGTCCGCCTGGCGATGGTAGTCGGTGGCCTGATCGATCGCGATGGTGACCGTCGTCCCGGTGGCGAGCTCGATCGTGATCGAGTCGGCGTCAAGCGCCTGGACCGTGCCCCGGATCGACATCCCACCGGCCTCCGGCCCGAGCTGCCCGGCGCCGTTGCCACCCGGCCCGCCCGGCAGCTGGCCGTCCGCGCCGTCTGGCTGGAACCCGCCGGGGAGGAGCCCGGTCCCACTGTCATTCGCGCTCGCGCCGGTCCCCGGAGCGGTCGCCCGTCCGGCGGCGAACGCGATGCCCCCGAAGAGGATGGCGAGGGCGGCCGCGAGGACGACGTTGACCGCCAGTCTGGCTCGATGCGATGGACGGGGCATGGCCACCCGGGGGGGTTCCGTCGCGGGATCAGGCGCCCGCGTGGCGGGTTCGGCGGGCACGGCAGCGGCGACCTCGGTGGGTGCCGCGTCAGTCCGCGGGCTGGGCGCCGCGTCGGCGGGCGCAGGCGTGGTGGGCCCGTCGAGCGCTGGGGTTGTGTCGCTGGTCATTGATCGTGCTCTCCGTGGCGTGGGCCGGCGCGAACCGGGCCTGGTTGCTGAGTTCAAGGGAACCCCTGCTGGGTGAGAACTCGCTGAG
>Ga0209751_10002197_pt1 | contig 19703 bp, 15 predicted proteins | sample RifCSP13_1_FD_184019 | JGI IMG/M metagenome (GOLD analysis project Ga0209751, IMG submission 184019) | Soil microbial communities from Rifle, Colorado - Rifle CSP2_sed 13_1 (SPAdes) (version 2) | ecosystem: Environmental > Terrestrial > Deep subsurface > Rock core/Sediment | place: Rifle... | reverse complement strand
TCTCGCACTCTTGATTTCCTGAGAGCTAGCAGAGACTTTCTTTTAGATTGCTTAACCTCTTCTTAAGCGCAGCTTTTGGTGCAAAAGCCATACCATTATAAGAGGCAGGAGGAGAGGTTACTTGCGTGTTTATTCCTCGGCTCTCCCTGCTTCGCTTTCTTATGGTTGGCAAAAGACGCTCCGCCTTTTCCTAAATTCTAGAAAGGAGGTGATGGATTCGCCTTCGGGACGCAGTGAAGAGGAGAGCGGCTTATCGTTGACCTTCTGCATGGCCTCGAAGCGGTGACCTTTCGAGCATTCGTATTCGTAGAGAGGCATAGGCGGGAGCGCAAGCCAATCATACCGAAAACGGGAACCGAAGACCACCCGTCGACCTTGTCATAAAAAATTTTTCCTGGTATAAGAATTTATGTTTGCATTGAAGCGGTTCCGTGCTTAAAAACCCAGGCCTCGGTCTGGGTTTTTTGTTTCCTTTTTCGGGAGGCAAGCCATGTTGGATCAGGAAATCTTACCCTTGGGTTTAACGTTTGACGACGTACTTCTGGTGCCGGCTGAATCGTCCATTCTCCCCCGGGATACTGACGTCGCGACTCGTTTGACGGAGCGCATCGGACTCAATATCCCGCTCCTCAGCGCGGCGATGGACACGGTGACCGAGTGGCGCACCGCCATCGCAATAGCGCAAGAGGGAGGTCTGGGAGTGATCCACCGCAACATGTCGGTGGCGGCCCAGGCCGCGGAGGTCGAGAAAGTCAAGAAATTTGAAAGCGGGATGATTGCGGACCCGATTACGGTGCGTCCGGAGCAGAAGATCGCCGAGGCGAAAGAGATCATGCAGAAGTATGGCATCTCGGGTCTGCCGGTAACCCAGGACGGGCGTTTGGTGGGAATTCTGACCAATCGGGACCTGCGTTTCGAGAAAAGGCTGGATCGGCCGGTGGCGGAGGTTATGACCAAGGAAAACCTCGTGACCGCCCGGCCGGGTGTGGATCTCGATGAAGCCAAAGAGATCCTCCAGCGCCATCGGATCGAGAAGCTATTGGTTATCGACGAGCGTTATCATCTCAAGGGGCTGATTACCGTCAAAGACATAGAGAAAAAGATCCAGCATCCCTTCGCCTGCAAGGACGAGAAGGGCAGGCTGCGGGTAGGTGCGGCGGTGGGGGTGGGACCCGACTGCGACGAGCGCGTGGACGCGCTGGTCAGGGCTGGAGTGGACATGATCGCCGTGGATACAGCCCACGGCCATTCCAGAAATGTTTTGGACGTGGTCAGGCGACTGCGCCGTCGCTCTTCGGATTTGGATATCGCGGCCGGGAATGTGGCGACGGAGGAAGGAACCCTGGCCCTGATCGACGCGGGCGTCAACGCGGTCAAGGTAGGAGTGGGTCCCGGGTCGATCTGCACCACGCGTGTGGTTTCAGGGGTAGGTGTTCCCCAGCTTACAGCCATTGCAAGCTGTGCCAAAGCGGCCGAGCGGCACAACGTCTCTATCATCTCCGATGGCGGTATCAAGTATTCGGGCGATATCACAAAAGCGCTTGCCGCCGGCGCCCATTCGCTGATGATCGGGAGCCTTTTCGCCGGCACCGAGGAGAGCCCCGGCGAGACTATCCTCTATCAGGGAAGGACTTATAAAGTGTATCGCGGTATGGGCTCCTTGGGTGCTATGGGGGAGGGCAGCAGGGACCGGTACGGCCAAGGTGATGTAGAGGACAAGATGAAGCTCGTTCCTGAAGGGATCGAGGGCCAGGTGCCTTATAAAGGATCGCTGGCTTTCAACGTCCATCAGCTCATCGGGGGCCTGCGCGCAGGGATGGGCTACCTCGGCTGCCGGACCATCCGTGAGTTGCGCTCGAAGGCGCGCTTCATCCGGGTGACCGCGGCGGGGCTCAGAGAAGGCCACGTTCACGATGTCTTCATTACCAAGGAAGCCCCTAACTACAGAGCGGAATGATCCTCATCCTCGACTTCGGTTCTCCATACCGGGATGTCTTTCAGCTTGTTACGTGATAGCAACATCTTCCAGGCGTTTGTGCTCTTTTACTGTCGAAGCTAATTAAACCTGGGCAACACAGGACAGGAATGAAAAATTCCATCGCAATCATAGATCTCGGAGGTCAGTACTGTCATTTAATCGGGCGGCGACTGCACAGACTGGGTATTCATTCACGGATTTACAGGCCCGAAACACGAGCGCAGACCCTTGGTGGCCATGCCGGCATCATATTGTCTGGGGGTCCACAGAGTGTGTATGAGGAGGGTGCACCTAAGATCAGCCAAGAGGTTCTTCAGCTCAAAGTACCCATCCTAGGAATCTGCTATGGCCATCAATTACTGGCTCAAATGCTAGGGGCAAAGGTCGAAAAAGGTAGGAGCGAGTATGGCCCTGCGAAGCTTTCCGTTGCTTCCAAGAACAGCCTATTTACAAGATTGCCTCAGGAACAGACTGTATGGATGAGCCATACAGATACGGTAACTGAACTCCCACGCGGATTGCTGACCTTGGCATCGACGGAACAATGTCGTATCGCCGCGTTCGGTGGCACTGCCAAGGGTTATTACGGAGTGCAATTCCACCCCGAAGTCGTTCATACGCAGTATGGGGAACAAATCCTCAGACGTTTTGTTTCCTCAATCTGCGGCCTCAAAGTAAGGGAAGATGCAACGGATCAAATCAAGCCGCTCGTCAGGAACATTCGCGCCAGGGTCGGTAAGAAATCCGTCTTTTTTCTCGTTAGCGGCGGGGTGGATTCAACAGTAGCCTTTGCTCTTTGCGCCAAAGCGCTTCCCAAAAAGCGTATTTTGGGTCTTCACGTTGATACCGGATTAATGCGCAAAGGTGAAACAGAGGATTTGCGCGCCAATTTATCTGCCTTGGGGCTGGCCGATAGATTGCAGATCATTGACAAATCCAGGTTGTTTCTTGCTGAGCTGAGAGGAGTCATTGATCCGGAAGAGAAGCGGAAAATCATAGGCCGCCTCTTTGTCGAAGTGCAGTCGGATGCGATGCGAAAGTTTCAAATTGACGAAAAGCATTGGCTGCTCGGACAAGGTACCATTTATCCTGATACCATCGAGTCCGGCGGAACAAGAGGCCTGGCGGCTGTGATAAAAACGCACCACAATCGCTGCCCTGAAATTATAGATTTGATCCGAAAAGGCCGTGTGATTGAGCCGCTTGTTGAATTTTATAAAGATGAAGTGAGAGAGCTAGGCAAGCGTCTGGGTCTCAGCTCTAAATTGACCAACGGGTGGCCATTCCCCGGTCCGGGCTTGGCGATAAGATGCCTCTGCAGTCGGAGCAGGGCGAAAGCCCAGCCAGCCGGCAAGGCGTTAGCTACATTAATAGCCGATCGAAACTATGAAGGGGTCCTGTTGCCCATCAAGAGTGTGGGGGTCCAAGGTGATGCCCGAACTTACAGGCGCGTGCTAGCCCTGCATGATCGCCGAGGCCTGTTTGACTACGGGACGCTTCAATTTATAAGCACAAAGGCATGTAATGTGCTTGCGAAGACAAACAGGGTTATTACCTTCGTTGCTGGAAATGTGACTAGCCTTGCGGCGGCTTCCGTCAAGCGCGCCGAACTTAATTCGGAACGTCTACAGTTAGTTCGAGAAGCCGACTTTATCGTGAGATCGAGGATGGAAGAGAACAATCTCACGGAGAACGCATGGCAGTTTCCGGTGGTGCTGGTTCCGATTTCCTTTGCCGGCGGTGAGACCATAATTCTTCGTCCTGTAAATTCAGAAGATGGCATGACGGCTGACTTTGCGAGGCTTCCCAAGGGTGTATTGCGGCGCATCGCGGAGGATATAATTAAATTGCCGGGTGTCGATGCGGTTTTCCTTGACGTCACCAGTAAACCGCCAGCTACGATTGAGTGGGAGTGAGATTTTTCCGACTGGAGGCAACTTGGTTTTATCGGTGTGGCTCTTTTTTTGATTTGACACGGATCGCTGCCGCTATATACTTGGACTTATCGGGTTTCCATAACCAGCAGAGGAAGCGGAGGTCTTATGAGCGGGACCATACGCGCTCGGGTGAAGCATGGTGTCTTAGAGCCACCGGTGAACCTCCTTATTCATTTGCCACCTCCTTGTTAGTCGATTTCGAAACGAACTGATTATTTGAAATAGCCCTCCTTCATCAGCTGCTCCGCGAGGCTCGTGTCAATGAAGACGGTCGGATCTGCAGCGGCCGCTTTCGGGGTAGCCTTCTTGATGGTCTCCAGAGAAAAGGTGACATGCTACTTTTCCGATGTCTAATGAATCAGTTTCTTTTTACTTCTCTGATTTCTAACCCAACTGGTGAACAGTGACCTTCAAGCTAACCCTCACAAACTAAAGGGCATTGATACCGACCTGGGCAATCTCCTGGTCCTGTTCGGGCTTGGCCCCACTGACACCGACCGCCCCAAGGATTTGCTTGTCCTTCAGGATCGGAAGGCCTCCCATACCCGCGAGGAAACGCCCATGCGCCAGGATGGAGATTCCGGAAAAGAAGGTCTGCCGGTTCTCCGCAGCAGTTTGAATCTCGGCCGAACTGCGATGTCCGGGGTAAGAAAACCTGCCCCGTCCATGCGCGAAAGGGAAATCACATGTGCCTCCTCGTTAACCACCACAATGGAAATATTCACTCCTATCTCCTTCGCCTTGGCCAGCCCCGCATCTATGATTTTTCTTGCGTCGTCCAGCTTCATTACCATAAGACCTCCTTACTCAATAATTAGGGTGGATTCAGGGTGAAAAAAACAAAGTACCCCTGGGAGATAGTGCTGTCAATGCCCGTGAAAGTCTGGAAGATGGGAAGGGCTACTTTTCTGATGACCATCTATGAATAGCCCTGAGTCGCGAGAACTAATCCAACAAATCAAAAGGCACCGGCGGCCTGGTCAGCCGGCCCGAGGCCCTCGCTTGGCCAAAGGTGTAGAAGCAATGAGCTTCACTGTCTCACTTTTCTTACCTCTGCACGAGTGTCCCGGTCGCTGAATCCCGGGTGAAAGGAGTCTGAGCTGGACTGAAGATGGTAATAACCTCCGGCCAGCTCCAGCGGGTTTAATGGGGAGGGCATCACTCCTTTGAAGTGCTTCCACCCTCGGAACTGGAAATTCTCCCAGGCGTGGTAGATGATCAGTTGTCCTGTCCTTACCGCAGGCGAGACCGCTGCCGCGGCCTGGAATGAGGTCAGGTCGTTATAGGCTTCTATGCGGTCTCCGTCTTCAATGCCCCGGCTGCCCGCGTCCTCACTAGAGACGAAGATCAATGGCTCCCCCCGCTGGAGCCTCAGCAGTATAGGGTCGTCCACTTGGCTGGAATGGATGCTCCAACGGGCGTGGCCGCCAGTGATCCTGAGAGGATAGTCCCCCCCGGCCTTGGGGTCATCTTTCTGCACCGGCAATTCTTCGCCGAACTCCAGATACCAGTCATGATCGGTATAGAATTGCATGCGCCGTGTCTGGGTGGGATAGGGCTCCTTTCTCTCGATATGCCAGGTCAAGGGCACGAGGGGCTCCCCCGGGGTCACGTCGCACGCATTGCCAATACCGCGAGTGGTCAAGCCAAGCCCGGTGGCGGCCACCAGGCCCTTTTCCTTTGCCTCCTCCCACGACATTTGTTCCACATTGGTCGTGTTTAGGTAATAGTCCCGTGTCACCCCTTCCTCGTCGTCCTCGGTGTAGACGCCATTGCTGGTCACCCGATCGTACAGGTTGTCCAGGCGCCTGGAGTTGCCGGCCGGATCAGTAAAGCTCAAGACTCCTCGGGCCTGGGCCCGCTCCTCGATCTTCCTGGCCAGAAGGCAGGCGATCTCCCATTCTCCTTTGCTTTCGCCCACGGGCTCCACCGCCTTGTTGACCACGAACCCGTACGGGTAGTCGACCTTCTGCGGCCCGTAAAAGCTAAACTTCTCGTACCAGCCCGCGGCGGGCAGCACATAGTCGGAGTAAAGGGCAGTAGCGGTCCAGCGGATATCCGCCGTTACCAGGAGCTTGAGCTTGGGGAGCAGGGTTTTCAAAATCTGCTCCGTCCCCTTGCACCGCCTCAAGAAGCTGCCCCCGAATTGGATGGCGACACTCGGGGCCTTGTCCGGCGCCGGGCGGACCTTATGCCACCCTTTGTCCATGGCCTCTTTAACATACGCGGCCAGCGGGCGCTTCAGCGACGGGTCCCAACTGTTGTGTTGCTGGCTCAGCTCGAGAAGTCCACTATGGAAATAGTGGAAGACACAGCTCGGCATCACCCGCTCCTGGGCCACCGCCTCCCAAGCGTACTCCATCATGATCATCTCATCGGTATAGCCCTGGGACTTCCACTGGGCGTAACGGGGATCCGCAGAGGCCGACGCCCGGAGCACGAGCACTCCCGGAATCTGCCCGCCTGCCAGGCTATCGGCGGCATTGCCGGTATAGGCGTTGTACACCGCGCCCTTTTTTCCCATGTGCCCGCAAAGGGCGAACAGAAGAATGATGGCCCGCTCGATCTCATGGCCGTGGTAAAACTTTCCCCAGTTGTAGGTGCTCACGTTGGTCACGGTTCTGGCTCGGGCGATGTCACGCGCCAGGGTTCGGATCACCGAGGGCGAAACGCCGGTAATGCTGGAGACCTTCTCCGGCGTGTAATCCTGGAGATGGGTCTTCAACCGCTCGAACACGGGTTGGACCTGAACGGGCCCGTCGGACGTCATAACCGTGTAAGTCCCCTCCATGGCGGGCACGGCGTTGCCAAGGCGCAGGCTCAAACGGGGCGCTTCCGTAAGTTGGTCAGACCTGCTGTCCCAGAAGAAATAAATGTCGTCCCGTCCACCGCGTTTGAAGTCTCCTTCCCGCAAGAACTTCCGGGTGTCCATCCGCACCAAAAGGGGAAGATCAGTTTGCTCCTGCAGGAAATCCTCCCGGTAAAGCCGTTCATCGACGATTACCTGGGCCATGGCCAGTGCGAGGGCCGTATCGGTTCCCACATTTACGGGAATCCACAGATCGGCGTGGATAGCCGAGGGGTTGTAGTCCGGGGTGATGCAGACCATCCGGGTGCCGTTGTAGCGGGCCTCTGTCAGCAGGTGGTAGTTGGAGATGTTTGTATAGGCGGGGTTTCCGCCCCATATCAAGACCAGGTCGGCGTACCACCAGTTGTCCACCGATCCCCCCACGAAAGGCTGTCCAAAAACCAGAGCAGCGCCCATGTGCTCGTCGCCCGTGTCGGTCTGGATGGAGTCATAGGGAACTCCCAAGGCGCCCATCAGGGCCTCAAACCCCACGGACTCGCTGCCCAGAGTCCCGCTGCCGCGAAGGCGCACAATGGTATCCACCCCTTCGGTAGAAAGGACCTGGATCAAGGTGTCGGCGATCTCGTTTAGGGCTTCATCCCAGCTGACCCGTTGCCACTTGCCTTCTCCCCGCTCACCAACCCGCTTGAAAGGATAGAGGATACGGCATGCATCGTAGGTGCGCAGCGCCGAGATCAGTCCCTTCTGGCACCCGCGCGGGTTCCAATCGGGCAGATCGGGATCCTTGGAAGGAGGATGGGCGCTACTCTGCTCCAGGCGGATGATGACCCCGTCTTTGACATAGCAGTTGAGGATACACGGCTTCTGGTATGCGCAGTTGGTGTGGCAAGTCACCTTGACCACTCGATCCCAATCCATATGTCCCTCCACTCGCGGGTTGGCTAGTGATAGTTCGACTTCTTTGCGGCGTGAGGATATTCCAGAAGCGTGTCGCAATCAACCTGCGAGCCTCAAGGGCTCATGACATAACCGCACTTACGCCTCCGTCGACGACACCGGTACGGTTCTCGCCCGTTCCTGATACGACTGCTTTCTCTTCAGAATCCAAGGTGCCAAATCGGTGCCAGGCATGACTATTTGACTACGATATCTGCCCGGTTCCATATGATTTTCTGCTTCGGTATTGTTCATCTGCTTTTCCCCAAGATATGATAGTATATTCGGGATCAGGCCTGAATCTGGACTCTATGACTCAAAACGAACAGCAATCTCTTGACCCTCCGTACGTACGCGCCCGTGGGGCGAGCGGTCGTTTTACAGCCAGACTGCTCCCTTTCTTGCACAATCCAACCTGACAGGCTAGCGTTAACAAATTCAATCACGAGGTACACGATTTCAATTTATGAGCACTGAACCAAACAAAGTTATCTATTCGATGGTCGGCGTCAGCAAATACTACGACAAGAAGGCCGTTCTAAAAGACATCTATCTTTCCTATTTTCATGGCGCCAAAATCGGCGTGATCGGTCTCAATGGATCGGGCAAATCGTCGCTGCTGCGCATACTGGCGGGCGTGGACAAGGAGTTTAACGGCGAGGCCGTTATCTCGCCGGGCTATACGGTCGGCTATCTGGAGCAGGAGCCGTTGATAGACGATGCGCGAACGGTGCGCGAGATCGTGGAAGAGGCCGTGCAGGAGACTGTCGATCTGCTGAAAGAGTTTGAAGCGATCAACGCCAAGTTCGGCGAAGCGATGTCCGACGACCAAATGAACGCGCTGCTTGAACGGCAGGGTGAGGCGCAGGAGAAACTGGATCATCAGGATGCCTGGGATCTTGATGCGCGTTTGGAGATGGCCATGGATGCGCTGCGGTGTCCGCCGCCGGACACGCAGGTAAAGGTGCTGTCCGGTGGCGAACGTCGCCGAGTTGCGTTGTGTCGGTTGCTCTTGCAAAAGCCCGACATTCTTCTGCTTGACGAGCCCACGAATCACCTCGATGCAGAGTCGGTCGCGTGGCTCGAACATCACCTGCAGAGTTATCCGGGAACGATCATCGCGGTGACCCACGATAGATATTTCCTGGACAACGTCGCGGGTTGGATTCTGGAACTGGATCGGGGCGAGGGCATTCCTTACAAAGGAAATTACACGTCATGGCTGGAACAGAAACAGGAGCGTCTGCGGCGCCAGGAAAAGTCTGAAAGTGAAAAGCAGAAGACGCTGCAGCGCGAACTCGAATGGATTCGCATGTCGCCGAAAGCGCGTCGCGCGAAGGGCAAGGCGCGCATAAATTCCTACGAGGCCCTGCTGCAACAGGAATCAGAAAAGCGGCGGGAAGATTTGGAGATTCACATTCCACCGGGGCCGCGCCTGGGCAACGTCGTGATCGAAGCGGAAGGGGTCAGCAAAGCGTACGGCGATCACCTGCTGGTCGAGGACATGACCTTCGCGCTGCCTCCCGGCGGCATTGTCGGCGTGATCGGTCCGAACGGCGCCGGTAAGACGACGTTGTTTCGCATGATCACAGGGCAGGAGCAACCCGACAGCGGAACGATTCGAACGGGTGAAACGGTCGCACTGGGCTACGTCGATCAGAGCCGGACGCTCGATCCAGAGAAATCGATCTGGGAAGAAATCACGGGCGGCGCGGATTTATTGAAATTCGGCGCCCGCAAGGTGAATTCGCGCGCGTACGTGGCGCGATTTAATTTTTCCGGCACGGATCAACAAAAGAAGGTCGGCATGTTGTCGGGCGGCGAACGCAATCGAGTCCATCTGGCGAAGATGTTGAAAGATGGCGCGAACGTTTTGTTGCTCGACGAGCCGACGAACGATTTGGATGTGAACACGTTGCGCGCGCTAGAAGAGGCGTTGGAGAGCTTCGCCGGTTGCGCGGTGGTGATCTCTCACGATCGCTGGTTTCTGGATCGGATCGCGACCCATATCCTCGCGTTCGAAGGTGACAGCAAGGCTGTCTGGTTCGACGGCAATTATTCCGAGTATGAAGCCGATCGAAAGGCTCGGCTTGGCGCAGCCGCGGAGCGACCGCATCGGATCAAGTATCGACAGTTGACGCGAGGGTAAACTGGGCCGGAAGCACACAAAAGAGCTATGTCCGATTTGCTATTTGACCCGGACTCTCTGTATCTGCGACTCGATACCGACACTCGATTTAAACACCAGGGTTTGTCTTGTCGTTCATGTGAGAGAATTGAAACGAACCAGCAACACAGGCCGGCTCGCGCTAAGGGCGCTCGTGAACAGCGAGATGCGGGTACGAGGGGACACAAGAGAACCTCTCGACCTGAGGGATCTCTTAAACTCTCGGTATCGGACTTTTTTGTTTTACCCCTCCGATGATGCCGTGGAATTAGACAATGAGCTTGTGGCGCGAGACCGGACGCCCATTCAACTCATCGTTCCCGACGGAACCTGGCGGCAGGCGAGCAAAGTTCATTTCCGGCATCATGAATTGAGGGACGTGCCAAGGGTGAAGATCAGCGCTCCGGACAGTTCGAAGTTTCATCTGCGCGCCCAACATAGACCGGAAGGGATGGCCACCTTGCAAGCCATAGCTCATGCTCTTGGCGTGCTTGAAGGCGATCTCGTGAAGGCTCAGTTGATGAAGCTTTATGATCTAAGAGTCGAGCGAGCGCTGGTTGCGCGCGGTTGGTTGAGCGGAAGCCGTCAGATGTGGAGGAAGCGACATGACCTTGGCCACCTATAACCACGTTCCTCTTCCTTCCTTTATATATGGCACGGCTTGAAAAAAAGAGGCCGCGACCCAACTGGTGCAATTAGCCGTGGTGTCGGGCTTCACGGCCCTGGTGGGCGAAGCCTTAGAGGCGCCGAAGGAAAGGGACGGATGGAGGAAATCGAATCGTTGAATACGCCGGAGTCCGAGGGGTACATTTACGTCCGGGAAGCCGCCGCGATGGAAACGTTGGTCCAGCGCATCGGCGCGGCCGAAAGGGTCGCGGTGGACACCGAGGCCGACAGTCTGCACAACTATTTCGAAAAGGTCTGTCTGGTCCAGCTTTCGCTTGGAGGCGAGCACTACCTTGTCGACCCTCTTTCCGAATTGGACCTGACCGGATTCTTGGAAGCTCTGGCCGAGAAGCCGTTGATTCTGCACGGCGGCGATTACGATCTGCGCATGATGCGAGCCTCGATGGCCTTCAGACCGCGCCGTGAAGTTTTCGACACCATGATAGCGGCGCAGTTGCTCGGGATCGAACAGATCGGGCTGGCCGCCCTCATCGAGCGATTCTTTGATATCACGATTGGAAAAGGAGGGCAGAAATCGGACTGGTCGCGCCGGCCGCTTAGCGAAGAGCAACTGCGCTACGCGGTCAACGACACGCGTTTTCTCGAGCCGCTCGCCGAGCGCATGCGTGGCGAGCTGAGCGAGCGGGAGAGGATCGATTGGCACAGGGAAAGTTGCCGGGCGATGGTGGAGTCGACCGGACGTGATAATCCGCGCGACCCCGAGGAAGCCTGGCGCATCAAGGGGGCCGGGCGGCTGACCCGCCGCCAACTGGCCTATCTGCAAGAACTCTGGCGCTGGCGCGACATGCACGCCCGGCGCGCCAACCTGCCGCCCTTCAAGGTCTTTGGGAATCAGCAAATCCTGGACCTCCTCCAATGGGCGGAGTCCCACCCCAGCGTGCCCCTGCACCAAGGACCCAAATTGCCGCGAAACATCGTCGGCTCGCGGCTGAGCACGCTCGAGGAGGCGATTGCGCGGGCGGCCGGAATGGCCCAGGCGCAATGGCCGGAACTTAGAACATTCGACCGCGGCGACGCTCCACGCACCGACTGCAAGGAGCAGATCGACGCGCTGCGCGGCGAATGCGCGCGAATCGCCAAGGAGCTGGAGATCGCCCCATCGACTCTGGCGCCCAGAGCCGCGCTCGAGGCCATTGCCCGGAGCCGGCCTCGGAGCCTCGAGGAGATTATGGAAAGCGGAGGCCTGTTGCGCTGGCAGGCCGAACTGGTGAAAGGCGCGGTCGAGAAAACCCTGATGCGTTGACAGAGCCGCCCTGCCGTTAGACAATTAGCTCATGATGCGGTGGGTAAGCATCGTTTGTTGCGCAGCAGCCCTGGCATGGACGGCTGTTTCGTTCGTCGCATACAGCGATCTGGTTTTAGCTTTTCGAACCAGCCTGGTCGGCTGGCTTATCTATGGGGCGGTTTGGGTCGCCGGCCGGGTGAATTTTGCGGGCCTGGTTAAGGTTGCCGAACTGTCCCGGAATCAAACGGTGCCTAACCGGCATCGGCTAGCCATCGCCGGAGCAGCGGCGGCCATTCTCGTTCTTGCCGTTCTAACCGCCCAATGGCTGGGAAAAAGGGATAAGGGCCGCGACGAGGATTTCTCAACTGCTCTCAGGTCCGAAGCGGAACCGGCATCGACAGGCCAAGAGCCGCCGGCGCAGGATCAACCAAAAGCCGAAAGAACAGACACTCAAAAGGCAGCAGGCCTATGGACTGTTCAGGTCGCCGCCTTAAAGAGTGAGCAGGCTGCCGTTAAGCTTGCGAAGGTTCTAAAAACCAGAGGCTGGGAGGCCTATGTGACCAGCGCCGACGTCAACGCGGTCACGTTGTACCGCACTAACGTAGGGCGCTTTAGAACACGGGCGGCGGCGGAAAAACTGCTTCTCAAACTGAAAGACAAAGAAGCCTACACGACGGCCTTCGTGTTAACCATATAACGTTTTTCCCTGCACTGTTGCCTCACGGCCGAGAGATTGCTCCGTATCCCCGGCCTCCATCAAGATTCGGCCTAAAGCCAGCAGGGCCTTTGCATGGGTAGGATCGCTCGCCAGGATTTTCCGATAGAGGGCCTTAGCCTCCTCCGCCTGGCCTTCGTTCTCCATCCGCGCCGCCTCCTCGGCCTCTTGGTCGGCCGCCGATGGCAGGAAGCGGGAGAGGAGCTCATGGGGGTGGCGCCAGGCATGCGTTTTTGACCTAGACCTGGGAATATCTGTTTAGGGCCGCCTGCCGTATTCTCCTTCCAATCATGCCCACTACTGACCTCGCGAAGATCAACGGCTTGCTCCTTCTTGGCCGCTATCGCTTACGCGTAAAGCGGAGGTGGAACCTCTGCGCGATAGCCTGCTGCAAACGGACGTGCTGCAGTCCATCATCAATGGCAGCGGCATCAAAAGACTGTCGGTCCTACTAGCTATTGACAGGCGACCCTAAAGTAGCTATTTTGATTCTCAAGTAGGTACTTCTATGCGATCAATCAGCGCAAAAGAGCTTAAAAATAAGACCGGGGAGGTGCTGCGGAAGGTGGGGGAGGGGGAGAAGGTACTTATCATGAAGCGTGGCAAGCCTTGGGCCGTATTGAGTCCCGTCAAAGCAGAGGAGCTTAGGCCCCTTGGGCTCCGCGAATATGAAGAGGCGTGGGAAGATATCGAAAAGGCGCTGAAAACCTCAAGGCCTCGTTATAGGACCTGGGAAGAAGCCATACGGCGGACACGGTGGCGGGCCTAACCATCATAGACACCTCGGTTTTTATCATTGACCTCCGGTATAAGAGGGACAAGAACTTTGCCACTAACCGCGCTTTTTTGAACCATGTAGCTCAAGATCGATCCGGGGCTACCACCATATTCAACTTGCTTGAAATCTGTGGGGTGCTCTCTTTCAATCTCAACCAAAAGCAGCTTCAAGAACTCTTTTTTCACTTCGCCAAGCACTACCAGGTTGACGTGCTTCCGCACCTCGATTTCGAAAGTCTTCTTCCGGCCCTCAAGGTCGGCGATCTTTTCGAGATCATCGCAAGGAAGGTGAGTTTTGGTGATGCCTTAATTATCGCTGCCATGGAAAAGTGTGTCTCCGGCGCTGCGAGCTTTGTTTCATGGAATGCCCAGCACTTTACTGATCGTCTTTCAATCCCTTCGTTGACCCCCAGGGAGTTTTTAGAAAAGAGATCTTAAATTGACTGACTTGAGGGAAACGGTGGCGATGGTCAGAGAGAAAAGGTCGGATAGAAAAGAAACAAAGGCACAAAAATAATTGTGGCGGATTGCGATTTGTGCTAGCGTAATTTTATTCAAATGGAGCATTCCCGTTTCGTCCACCTTCACTGCCACACGCAGTACAGCCTTCTGGATGGCGCCAATAAGGTCGAACCGCTGCTCGAGCGGGTGAAGCAGCTCAAGCAGCCCGCGCTCGCGATGACCGACCATGGCAATTTGTTCGGCGCCATCGCGTTCTACACGGAGGCCGTGCGCCACGGCATCAAACCCATCATCGGCTGCGAGATCTATGTGGCGCCGGCCAGCCGCTTCGAGCGCAAGGGGGTGGATAAAGGCAACAAAGAGTACAACCACCACCTCATTCTCCTGGCGATGAACCTGGAGGGCTACCGCAATCTCTGCAAGCTCGTGACCGCAGGCTACATGGAGGGCTTTTACTACAAGCCCCGGGTCGATAAGGAGCTGCTCAAGGAATACAATAGAGGGTTGATCGCCCTAAGCGCCTGTCTGCAAGGGGAGGTGGCGTCCGCTTTATCGGCGGGCCAGGTGGAAAAGGCGAAGGGCGCCGCCGAGAGCTACGCAGCCATTTTTGCAGATCGCTACTACCTGGAAATCCAGGATAATAAGCTCCCGCAACAGGAAAAGGTCAACCCGATGATCATCGAGCTCGGCAAAGAGCTCTCCGTTCCGGTAGTAGCGACCAATGACTGCCACTACGGCCAGAGGGATGATGCCGAGGCGCACGATGTCCTGCTCTGCGTCCAGACCGGCAAGACCGTGCAGGATGAAAACCGATTGAAGATGGAGACGGACGAGCTCTTCGTCAAGTCTGCGGAGCAGATGAAAAAGGGCTTTGATTATTCTCCGGAGGCGGTGGAGCGCACCATAGAGATCGCCGAGAGGTGCAATCTGGAACTGGAATTCGGCCGCTATCATTTTCCCCCTTTCCAGCCGCCCAAGGCGATGACTCTCGACGATTATCTCGATGAGCTGGCTCGCCAGGGACTGGAGGAAAGGCTTGAGCCTCTCAAAACCGCCCATCCCGAGGAGCATCAGGAGAGGCTCAAGCTCTACGAGAAACGGCTGAACTACGAACTAGGGGTAATCAAAGGGATGCAGTTTTCCGGCTATTTTTTGATTGTCGCCGATTTCATCAACTACGCCAAGGACCATGGCATCCCGGTGGGACCGGGGAGGGGCTCCGCCGCCGGCAGTCTGGTGGCCTACGCGCTCAAGATTACCGATCTGGACCCGATTCGCCACGTTCTCCTCTTCGAGAGGTTCCTCAACCCGGAACGGCGCTCCATGCCGGATATCGACGTCGACTTTTGCATCCGCGGCAGGGATCAGGTGATTCGCTACGTGAAGGAGAAGTACGGCGCGGACAAAGTAGCCCAGATCGCCACCTTCGGGACCCTCAAGGCCAAGGCGGCGATCAGAGACGTCGGACGCGCCCTGGGTTTTTCCTTTGCCGAGACCGATGCCATCGCTAAGCTCGTTCCCGCCCCAAAGCAGGGCTTTGATTACCCTCTAGCGGATGCCCTCAGGATGGAGCCGCGCTTACAGGAGCTCATGAAGAGTGATCCCCGGGTGCAAAATCTGATCAATCATGCCCTGCGCCTCGAAGGGCTCACGCGCCACACCTCGACGCATGCGGCCGGCGTGGTCTTGTCCAATCTGCCGCTGGTCGATTATCTTCCTCTCTATCTGGACAAGGACGGAGGGATCGTCACCCAGTTCGACATGGAGAGCGTGGAGAAGATCGGGCTCATCAAGTTTGATTTTCTCGGGCTGAAGACCCTGACCCTGATCCACGATTGTCTCAAGCTCATTCGCGCCAGCCGGGTGGCCGAGATCGACATCAACAATCTCCCGTTGGACGACAAGAAGATCTATCGTCTCCTCTGCTCGGGGAATACCACAGGGATCTTTCAACTTGAGAGCACGGGGATCCGGGAGATGACGGTCAAGATCCGCCCCAACTGTTTCGAGGATCTGGTGGCGATCCTGGCCCTGTTTCGTCCCGGCCCGCTCGACAGCGGAATGACCGAGGAGTACATCAAGCGCAAGCACGGGAAAGAAAAGATCCGTTATCTCCACCCGTTGCTGGAGCCCATCCTTAGAGACACCTATGGCGTCATCGTCTATCAAGAGCAGGTGATGCGGATCGCTCAACAGCTCGGCCAGTACAGCATGGGAGAGGCTGATATCCTGCGCCGCGCCATGGGGAAAAAAGATTCCGAGGAGATGGCCAGCCAGCGAGAGCGTTTCATCGAGGGCGCGCGCAAAAACAAGATTGAGCCAAAAAAGGCCGCCGAGATATTCGATCAGATGGAGACTTTTGCCAGATACGGCTTCAATAAGTCCCATTCGGCCGCTTATGCGATGATTTCGTACCAGACCGCCTATCTGAAAGCCCATTATCCGGTCGAGTTCATGGCCGCTCTGCTGAGCTCGGAAATGGGGGATACCGATAAGGTGATCAAAAATTTGGCGGAGTGCCGCGAACGGGGGATCGAGGTGCTTCCGCCGGACATCAATGAAAGCCGGGCCGATTTCACCGTGGTGGGGGACAAGATCCGTTTCGGTCTGGCCGCGGTCAAAAACGTGGGCGAGAAGGCGGTGGAGGTGATCTTGGAGAGCCGGGAGCGGGAGGGGAATTTTAAGTCACTCTTCGATTTTTGCCGGCGGGTCGACCTTGGCTCGGTTAACCGGAGAGTGGTGGAGAGCCTCGTCAAGTGCGGAGCGTTCGATTCGACCGGGGTCTCCCGGGTCCGGATGATGGCGGCCCTGGACGACGCTATGAAAGTGGGGCAGTCTTACCAAAAGGGGCGGCAGAGCAACCAGATCGATATCTTTGACACCCTGGGGACAGGGAACGGCAAGGAGAAGAACGATGGCAGCTATCCGCCAGCCGAAGAGTGGTCCGCCCAGCAGTTGCTGGCCTTCGAAAAGGAGTCGCTCGGCTTTTATATCACTGGCCATCCACTCGATAAATATGAAAGTGGGTTAAAAAAATGGACTACCGGAGCCATCGTCAACATCCGGGAGAAGCCCGCGGGCGGCGAGGTGAAGGTAGGTGGTGTCGTGACGGCGTTAAAACTGAGGAACACCAAGAAGGGTGAGCGCTACGCGAGTTTTCAGCTTGAGGACAGGACTGGATTTGTCGAGGTGCTTGTCTGGCCCGACCTCTATCGTCGCTGCATGGAGACGCTGGTGGTCGACGATCCGATATTGGTACAAGGGAGATTGGAGGTGGGGGAGGAAAGGGTGCAGATCATCGCAAGTGAGGTGACCCCTCTCGCTCAAGTATCCCGCGAGCCGCGGAAGGCCCGTGGAACGGAGATGGCCTCGAGGGCAGAAGAAAGCAACGGTCAAGAAGTCCATGTATATCTCCGGGGCCCCGAAGTGACCTCTGAAGAATTGCGCCAGCTCCATGACGCGCTGGTCGAACATCCCGGACCCTGCCCCGTATACCTTCATCTTCTGCTGCCGGAGCAGGCTGAAACCGTAATCGAACTTCCCATCCACCTTAGGGTCGCCTCTGGCCGGGCGTTGAGTGAGGCGGTCGAGCGCCTCTTCGGCGACCGAGTCACTTTTGCTAGTTTAGACTCTTGAAGCGAGTCCACGCGATCCATTCTCGCATCCGCGAGCAGGCCGTCCTGGTCGGTGTCGAGATCCCTTCGGCAGATCGCGGGATCCCGGTGGAGTGGAGCGTGGAAGAACTCGCAAAGCTGGCCCGGAGCGCCGGGGCGCTCGTGGTCGGCGTATTCACTCAGCACCTGAAGAGGGCTAGCCCGTCGACTTTGATCGGACGCGGGAAGGTGGAGGAGATCCGCGAGGGCCTCTTGAGTCTCAAGCCTAACCTGGTGATCTTTGATGAGGATCTTAGCCCGGCGCAGCAGCGCAATCTCGAGGCCGCTTTCCAGGTCCGCGTTATCGATCGGAGCCAGCTGATTCTCGACATCTTTGCCCAGCGCGCCAGGAGCAACGAAGGAAAGCTTCAGGTCGAGTTGGCGCAACTGGGCTATCTGCTGCCCCGCTTGACTCGCCGTTGGACGCATCTTTCTCGCCTCGGGGGGGGAATCGGGACTCGGGGGCCCGGCGAGACCCAGTTGGAAGTGGACCGACGGCGGGTGCGCGAGAGGATTGGAACCTTGAGACGTCGCCTGGCGACGGTGGAGCGCACGCGCGCCCTGCAGCGCGGGGAGCGCACCGCGGTGCCGTACGCCACTGTCGCGCTGGTGGGATATACCAACTCGGGAAAATCGACGCTCATGAATGCGCTCACCCGGGCCGGGGTCGTGGTCGAGGATAAGCTCTTTGCTACCCTCGACCCCACCATTCGCTGTCTCAAGCTGCCTGACGGAGACCAGGTGATGGTGGTGGATACAGTGGGTTTTATCAACAAGATTCCCCATGCCCTCGTTGAAGCCTTCAAGAGCACGCTTGAAGAAGTGAGGACGGCGGACCTGCTGCTTCATATGGTCGATGTGACGTCTCCTCTCTACGAAGAACAGATTCAGGTGGTCGAAGGCGTTCTAAGAGAGATCGGAGCCGGGGAGACCCCTCGGCTCATGGTGCCGAACAAGATTGACGTGTTTGAGGCGCCCGTCTCGAAGATCACTGGCGAGGGAGCGCTCGAGGTGTGTCCGATTTCGGCCTTGACCGGTAACGGGATCCAGCGCTTACTTGACGTGATCGGGACCGTGCTCGATAGGGGTAAGGAGCGCGCGCATTTCCGCTTCTCCCCCTCCCAAGGGCATCTGCTTTCGTTGTTGCGCCGGCGGGGCCGGATCTTAACGGAGGAGTACCGGGAAGACGGCGTCGTGGTGACGGCGCTCGTGACGCCGAAGCTCGCGGGTCAGATCCGCAAGCAGTTGAGAGAGCGCGACTTTTCAGAGTCGAGATGAAGGCCTTCCCATGCTCAATCTGCCGAATTTTTTGACGCTGATCCGGATCGTAACAGTGCCCGTCTTTCTCGTCCTCCTGTCTTCGGGCCTTTACCTTGAAGCCCTGATGCTTTTGATCCTCGCGGGTTTGACAGATGCTTTGGACGGTGCGGTGGCGCGCTTCACCGGGCAGCAGACTCCCTTGGGAACCTATCTCGATCCGGTGGCCGATAAATTGCTGGCCATGAGCTCCTTTGTCGTGCTCGGGCTCATCGGCAGTCTCCCTTTCTGGCTGGTGGTCCTCGTCCTGACCCGCGATATCATTATTATTCTCGGGTACGGTATGATCTATTTTCTCGTGGGTGAGCGTCTGGAGGTCCAGCCCTCTTTCATTGGCAAGATCAACACCCTGTTGCAGCTTCTCACGGTCGCAGTTGCGCTATTGTTTCTCTATGATGCCGCGCTGCTGCCATCTCAAGTCCGCGAATTTTTCATCATCGTTACGGCAGCGACCACGGCCGTGTCAGGATTCCAATACATCTATCGAGGATTGGTTTGGCTTCAGAATCGGACTCACTCCCTGCCGCGGTTAAGTTGACACGGGTGATAAAAATTGATAGGAAAATCAGACGCTTGCGTTCCCAAGGGGGGATATCGAAAACCCCCCTTTAAATTTGGGGGGAAAGCAATTTTTTCTAGGCACGTAGCTCAGTGGGAGAGCGCTTCCTTGACGCGGAAGAGGCCGGCGGTTCAATCCCGCCCGTGCCTACCATTTTTGAACTAGATGAAAGCAGCCGACAGCCATCGCATGGAGGATATCCAGGTCACTTTGTCCGGGGGAAAAGTTCTCCAGGTTCTCCGGGGTCTCCGAATCCAGGAGCTGGCGTTTTCCCTTGGAATAAACAGCCGCATCATCGCGGCCAAGGTGGATGGGGTCGCGGTCGACCTCGATCGCCCTCTGGGTCAGGATTGCACCGTGGATTGGATCCCGATGGATAGTCCTGAAGGTCTCGATATTCTGCGCCATTCAACAGCCCACCTGATGGCTCAAGCGGTCCAGGGCCTTTTCCCCGGCACCCAAGTGACGATCGGACCAACCA
>Ga0209751_10002196_pt1 | contig 19717 bp, 25 predicted proteins | sample RifCSP13_1_FD_184019 | JGI IMG/M metagenome (GOLD analysis project Ga0209751, IMG submission 184019) | Soil microbial communities from Rifle, Colorado - Rifle CSP2_sed 13_1 (SPAdes) (version 2) | ecosystem: Environmental > Terrestrial > Deep subsurface > Rock core/Sediment | place: Rifle... | reverse complement strand
GCAGCCGCAGCAGTGCTTGTCGCAGCAGCAGTCGTCACAAAGAAGGACCATTCGTCCCTCCTTTCGCGCTCAGGATACCGACTGGCCCGCCACTATGGGCCCCAATCAGGTTGACGGGTCTGGGAGTCCGTTGTACGTTTGGTACGAAATGTACGACACGAACGATGAGCACCGTAGCCACCACGTGAGAGTCAGCGACGCCAGGGAGCAGTTCGCGGACCTGGTGAATCGTGCCGCGTATAGGGGTGAGCGTGTGCGCGTGTCCCGGCGCGGTCGGGCGATCGCGGCCATCGTGCCGATCGAGGATCTCGACCTGATCGAGCGCCTCGAGGACCAGTTCGACCTCGCCGCGGCGCGAGCGGCGCTGGCAGATCCGGAGAACGCAATGCCAATCCCGTGGGAAGAAGTCGAAGCCGAACTCGGTCTCTAGAGCTCGCTATCCAAGATGGCGACGTACTCGGTTCACATTCTGCCCAGCGTGCGGCGCGATCTGACGGCCCTGCCACGCTTGGTAAAGCGCAGGGTGGGACGGGCTATCGGCAGCCTGGCGCACGAACCCAGGCCGCGCGGCGCAGTGCTCCTCTCAGGATCCAGCGACGAGCGGATCTGGCGCCTCCGCGTGGGCGACTATCGGGTCCTCTACCAGGTCCGAGACAAGGAGCTCGTCGTGCTCGTCATCCGCGTCGCACATCGACGAGAGGCGTACCGGCCCTAGAGGCAGTCGCCGCTCGCCTGCATCCTGCGGCTGGTGGCCGGTATTGCGCCGGCAATGCGCTGCCCGGTGGCAATCAGCATGTCTCCCGCTCGTCAAGCCCACCGAAGCCGGTCACGCGGCGTGGGATCGGACGGTTCACACTCAGGCCGGCCGCGAGGCGCTCACGCCCGGGTGAAGATCGAGGACATCGGCGGTGGACGGACCCGGATGTCGATCGATAGCGCCTTCCCCAGCACCGAGGCCATGGAGAAGCTCCTGGCGATGGGCATGGAGGAGGGCCTCAAGCAGGCAGTCGGCCAGATCGACGCAATCCTGCAGGAGGCAGCATGACCGGGGGCACCATGACCGAGGCCACGACCCGCACCCTTGAAGTGCCGGGCGCCGTGCTCACGTATGACCAATTCAACGTGGCTGCGGCCTCGCGTACGCTCGAGGCTTCCGACTGGTGATGGCCCGGTCGACTCAGACTGTGTTACAGTGTGTCACATGGATCAGATTGGCATGCGCGAGCTTCGGCATCGACTCCGCCAGTACCTCGCCCGTGTCGAAGCTGGGGCACGTTACGAGGTCACCGTCTTCGGCCGACCGGTGGCCCAGCTGGGGCCGGTCGCAGTAACCCGGCCGACCCTGGCGCGACTGATCGAAGAAGGGCGGGTCACGCCCGCACTGAACCCGGATACTTCGCGGCTCCCGCCATTGATCGCATCGACCAACGGGACTGGCGCCACCGCAGCTCTGCTCGCCGAGCGAAGAGGGGATCCGCGCTGAGCAGTCTGTATCTGGATGCGTCGGCGATCACCAAGCTCGTGATCGAGGAAGTCGAATCGGCCGCGCTGCGGAGTCGTGTCAAAGGTCAGAGCTTGGTATCGAGCCGCGTCGCGGTGGTCGAGGTCGGCAAGGCAGTCGCCAGGGCGAATCCTGCGGCGGACCCACAGCCGATGCTGTCACGGATCGCCTTCGTCGAGCTGGACGCCGAGCTTTCGCGCGTGGCCGCATGGACAGGTAGACCGGAGCTACGGGCGCTCGACGCGATTCATCTCGCCTCCGCGCTCCGTCTCGGATCCGCAGTCGGCGCCTTCGTTACCTACGACGATCGCCAGGCGAGCGCGGCGCGCGATCTGGGCATCAAGGTCGAGTCGCCCGGGCAGCGATTACCGTCATCAAAATGACTGGCTCGCCGCCGAATCACGACTCGTATTGACGCGACCGCAGATCCTGGCCTTCCGGCAGCGGGTGGGTGAGCTCGGCCCTCGGCGGCCAGCCCCGAAGGGCCACCGCCTGAACGAGTGTCTCGAACGCTCGCGCCGTCACGACGGCAGGAGGGAGCGGACCGCGCTGGCAACCTCCTCGGGGGAGAGGGCGAGCGTCGCCTCGCCGACAGTCAGCTCGACGCTCCGGATTCCCGGCGTGTCGGCGGCCACCGACCCGCCGAATGCCCACAGGCGCTGCTCGGTTGCCAAACGGCGGACGCCGGCGATCACCGCGGCCGGAGTCGTCCGCAGGTAGATGTGCATCATCGGCGTCTGCGGCGGGCTCGGCACTACCTCCACGCCGTCGATCGCCGACAACGCGGCGGCGATCGCCCGAGCGTGCTCAACGTACGCGCCCATGCGCGGCAGCCTCAGCCGTAGCCCGGCAAGCCCGGTCGCGGCGTACGGCCACAGGTTGAACAGCGTGCCGCCGTGCCGGTGCCGCCACTCCCGCGCCTCGGCGATGACTTCTGCGTCGCCCAACAGCATTCCACCAGCGGTGCCGCCCAGGTCCTTGTAGAAGGAGACGTAGACAGTGTCGAACAGCGCCGCGATATCGGACAGCGGCCGATCGTAGAACGGTCCACATTGCCACAGCCGCGCGCCGTCGAGATGGACGGCCGCGCCCCGATCGTGCGCCCAGCTCACCTGCGCCACCAGGTCCTTCCACGCCGGCAACAGGCCACCTATCTCGCGCTGCGGCAGCTCGATCAGCAGTGCGGCAAGCGGTTCCGGGATTCGCTCGAGGTCGGCGACGGTCATCAGCGCGCGTGCGTCGCCGACCGGCCTTCCGATCAGCCCGTGCAGGCGCTGGTAGGCCTTGTCTTCATGAAGCTCCATGTGGCAAGTCGGGTGGGACGCCACGACTCGCAGCTGCCGACGATCGGCGTGGATGCGCAGCGCAATCTGCTGGATCATCGTGCCGCTGGGCATGAACACCGCCGCGGGCTTGCCCAGGAGTGCGCGCACCTCCTCCTCGAGCAGCGCGACCACTCCGCCGTCCCCGTACAAGTCCACCGTCAGTTCATCGGGGCTTAGCGTCCCAATCTCGGATAGTGTGTTGGCCGGTGTCCGGAGGCCATGGCCGGAAAGTGCGCGATCACAAGCCGCGCGCAGGGCACGCCTTTCGTCGGCAGACAGGTTCTCCGGCTGGGTCGCTGCACGCTTCGGCGGCATCGCGCCTGACGGTACACGACGCGAAAGCCGTCACGCCATCGCCCTCGACAGCCCAACCCGCGGTCGAGGGTGCACGCGGCGTGGCGGCGCGTGCTACGCTGCCGCGATGGTGAGAACCTCGACACGAGTCAACATCGTTCTCGACGAGGAGCGGGCAGTGAAGCTGCGCCGCCTGGCAGACCGAACGCATACCAATCCTGGGACGCTGGCGCGCTCGCTGCTGTCCACGGCGCTCGACGAGGCCGACCCCGACCCGCGGACGATTACCGACATCCTCGATCGGATCCCCGGTGCCTGGGATGACGCGCTCGCCGCGACCGAGGACATCAAGGCAGGCAGGTACATGCCGCTCGAGGACCTCTGACACTTGGCTGCGGTAGTCGTCACCGCGACCGCCAAGCAGAATCTTCGATCGCTCATCGAAACGCATTCCCTGCCGGCGTCAACCGACAAGCGCGTCAGTGCTGCGCTGGAGCCTCTCAAGGACTTCCCGTTGCTCGGATCACCACTCACTGGCCGCTGGGCGGGCTTCCGCTTCATCCTCGGGCCCTGGCGTTGGATGCTGATCGTGTACCACTACGACGAGCGCCTCGACCGCGTAGAGGTATTCACCATCCGCGACGCCCGGTCGGCACGATCGCCAACCAGATGAGTGGGAGATAACGTCCCGACCCGTGGTAGCACCGGCGATCGCCGTCTTGGCAGCCGCATATTCCGTCGCCGCGTGCGGCGCCACCAGCACTCCGTCCGAGCTTCCATCCGAATCAGCTTCTTGATCGAGCGCTCGCTCTCGAGCCGCGCGCCGGCATAGGAGTCAGGAGGGGAGAGGAGCGGCCAGTCGCCGTCGACGAAGCAGAGCACCGGCGTGATTGTGGGCAGAGGTTCGATGCCGGCCGATCGCAGCGCAGCGTGGACGGCTTCGACCGGCCCGCGATCGCTCGAGCGCCACGTCGCCGACGAACAGACACATGAGCAAAGGCGCTCTCGGGTCTTGACCGCTCTGTGTCCACTGACTATAGTCACTGGTCAGATGATCACACGAACAGAGCGCGACGAGCGAAGAATCATGGCCAGCCGCTTCAAGGCGGAGTGCCTGGCGATCCTGGACCAGGTCGAGCAGCTTCGCATCTCCGTTGTCGTCACCAAGCACGGGCGTCCAATCGCGCGAGTGGTGCCGCTCGATGCCGGCTACGACGCACCCACGGTCGGCAGCGTCCGACTGGTAGCGGAGGCCGACGAAGCCTACTTCTCGACCGGCGAGGCGTGGGACGCGGAGGCGCGCTCGCCTTGAGCTTTCTCCTTGATACGCACGTCCTGCTGTGGTGGCTGGCCGGCGGTGATCGACTATCGCGTGGCGCAGCTGCCGCCATCGAGGGAGCCGACGCGGTTCTCCTGAGTTCGCTCACGTTCTGGGAGACAGCAACCCTTAAACGACTGGGACGAGTTGAGCTCGACCGGGAGCTAGGCGTGTGGGTCCAGGACGTCCTGCGCCAGCCACGAGTCGCGATGGCGCCGCTGTCACCGGAGGCAGCCGCTTGGGCAGGCAACCTCGGATCCACCTTTCCGGGAGACCCTATCGATCGCCTGCTCTATGCCACCAGCCGGGACCTACGGGTCCCCCTGATCAGCAAGGACGATGGCCTTCGCGCTTTCGCCGCCGCAACCGGAGACGTTGAGATCGTCTGGTAATCAGTCCGACTGACCTGCGGCCGAACGGACCTGTAGCCTCTGCCGGACATGGCAGTCATCGAGACGCAGGGCCTCACCAAGCACTACGGGATGGGGCGATTCCCACCACGCCGGCGGCACGAGACCGTGCGCGCGCTGCACGAGCTGACGATCGGTGTCGAGGAGGGCGAGATCTTCGGCTTCCTCGGGCCCAATGGCGCGGGCAAGACGACGACCATCCGGCTGTTACTCGGCCTGCTCCATCCCACCTCGGGCGGCGCGCGCGTGCTGGGCCACGACATCTGTGGCGGCAGCATCGCAATTCGCGCCGCGACCGGCTATCTGCCCGGCGGCATCGCGCTCTACGACACACTGACCGGCGAGCAGATGCTCGACTACCTGGGCGGTCTCTATGGCCGCCCGACATCGCTGCGCGCTGAGTTGGCCGACCGGCTGGAGATGTCCGCACGGACTCTCAAGCGGCCGGTGCGCGACTACTCGCGCGGCATGCGCCAGAAGATCGGCATCATCCAAGCGCTGCAGCATGACCCCGAGCTGGCCATCCTCGACGAGCCCACCGAGGGCCTCGACCCGCTCATGCAGCGCGCCTTCTATGACCTGCTCGACGAGCGGCGCAAGGCTGGCCGCACCGTCTTCTTCTCGTCGCACGTGCTGTCCGAGGTCGAGCGGCTATGTGACCGCGTGGCGATCATCCGGGCCGGTGAGATGGTGGCGCTATCCAACGTGCCCGAACTGTTGGCCCACCGCAAGCGACACGTCGAGATGCGCTACGTCGGCGAACCCGTGGTGCTGGACGGTGTCACCGGCGTGTCGGGCGTCGTCGTCCGCCCCACACACCTGTCGTGCGAGCTCGAAGGCGACGTCCGGCCGTTCCTGGCCGCCATCCACGGCGCTGCCATCACCGACCTGACCATCGAGCCGGCGCGCCTCGAGGAGGCATTCCTCGAGTATTACGCCGATGAGGACGCGGCGGAGGTCGCTGCGGCAGCGCACTTGGTCGAGGCAGCCAGGTGAGCGTCACCGTCTTTCGCCACGTTGTGCGCCAGCAGCGTCTGCGGCTGTTGGTTGTCGTGGCCGCGCTGACCGGCTGGGGCATGCTCATGCCGATCGTCTACGCCACGTTCGGTGTTCAGATGCAGGACATCGTCCGCCAATTTCCGGCGCTGGAGCAGTACATGCACTTCGGTGGCGGCGACATGTTCACCCTGTCCGGCTCGATCGCAGTGGGCTATATCCACCCGATCGCGATCGCCCTGCTGGCCGTGTTCGCCATCGCCTTCCCGCTCAGCGGCGTGGCCGGCGAGCGGCAGCGCGGAACGCTCGAAATCGTCCTCGCGCGGCCGGTCTCGCGGCGGTCGTATTACGTGACGCTCCTGGTTGCCGCAATCCTGTTCATCGGGCTGGCCGTGGCGGCAACTCTGATCGGCACGGTCATCGCCGCTGCCGCAGCCAACGTTCTCGACCAACTGAAGCTGGAGAACATGCCGTTGCTGTGGCTGAACGGTGTTCTGCTCTACTTCGCGATCGCCGCGATCGCCTTCGCCGCCTCGGTCAGCTTCGACCGGATTGGCCCGGCGGCGGGCATCGTGCTGGGCATCGTGCTGGTCGCCTATGCCCTGCAGATCATCGGCTCTCTCTGGCCCGATGCCGAGTGGCTCCAGCCGTACTCGCTTTTCCACTACCTGCAACCGGACCTGGTCCTGCGCGAGGGCCTGCAGGTCTTCGACACGGCGCTGCTGCTGGTGGTCGGCGCCGGCGCAGCGGTGTATGCCCTGATCGTCTTCCCGCGGCGCGACCTGGGCGCGCCCGCGTAGGGGTCCCGGCCGCGTGACCGAGGCCGCCGTTGACCGCGTCCTGACCGCCGCACCACCCACGTTCACCGAGATCCCGTACACCTGCGAGGGGAGGGCCGGCAACTGCGTAACTTCTCGCCGATCAGCGGCCGCTGGGCCTTCCTCGAAGTCACCGACCCTTGGTGCGCCGCAAAGTTCCTGGCCGCGGATGTCGTCGCTTGACGCCCTCACGTCGAGTCACTATTGTACGGATGGCGTCCGTACAGCAATGGAGAAGCGATGACCCTCGCCCGACCGCCACGCAAGGAAGACCGACTGGAGCTGAGGCTCCGGCCAGCCGAACGTCGCCTCCTGGACGAGGCGGCGCAGGCAAGCGCCATGAGCACAAGCGCGTTCGTGCTATCTCATGCAACGGCGGCAGCACAAAGCGTGCTCGCCGATCGCACTCACTTCGTCCTGCCAGACGATCGTTGGGATGCCTTCGTGCAGCTCCTCGAGCGCGACGAACGCCCGCAGCCGGAACTCGCCGCCTTCCTCGCTCGACCGACTATCTTCCGCGACGAGTGACGGAGTTCCGTCGACCGGAACCTATAAGCGCCGAGCACGACGTCGCTGACTTCGATTGCGGCTCGGATGCGCAGACGACGTGGCTCAGGGACTACGCAGTCCAGGCGCATCGATCGGATTCGGCGCGTGTGTACGTGGTCTGCGAATCTGGGACGAAGACCGTAGTCGGTTACTACGGATTGGCCGCAGGATCTGTCGCGCACGACAGCGTTTCGCCTCGAATTGCGCGGGGCCTCGGGCGTTATCCGATACCCGTAATCGTCCTAACGCGGCTTGGCGTGGATCGGACCGGGCAAGGCCAGGGGCTCGGGAAGAGCCTCGTCCACGATGCTCTGCTCCAAACGGTGGCAGTTGCCGAGCGCGTGGGAGTCCGCGCCCTTCTGATCCATGCTGAAACGCCGGAGGCTGCTGCGTTCTACCGTAGGCTCAGTCCGGCGTTCGAAGAGTCGCCGACGGACCCTCTCCATGTGATCCTGCTCATGAAGGATCTGCGCCGTGCCATACGAGATGCTGCGGCAACGCCTGCGGCAAGCACGGAATGACCAGACGCGGCCGCTTCGCCCTGAAGATGTGGATCTCAGAGTAGAACAGGTGCACCGATGATCTGCCCCGCCTGCCAGACCGCTAATGAAGCCGATCGGAAGTTCTGCTCGGAGTGCGGGGCAGGCCTGGCATCAGTGTGCCCAAGCTGCGGCATGCGGAACTCGGCGGCGTCCAAGTTCTGTGGTGAATGCGGCGCGGCGCTGACGACGGCCGAGCCTAGGAGGCTGAGCGTGGCCGCGGCCGATACGCAGCCGCTGGTCGCGACAGTCGAACGTCGACTGGTGAGCGTGCTGTTCGCCGACCTCGTGGGCTTCACGCGCCTGGCAGAAGACCGCGACGCCGAAGATACGCGAGCGCTCTTGAGTGCCTATTTCGACAGCGCGCGCCAAGTCATCGATCGGTACGGCGGCACCGTCGAGAAGTTCATCGGCGACGCTGTCATGGCCGTCTGGGGTACTCCGACTGCCCACGAGGATGACGCCGAGCGGGCGGTGCGGGCGGGCCTCGAGCTCGTACAGGCCGTGAACGGGCTGGGGGTGCAACTTGGGGCCGACCTCGCGATCCGGGCGGGGATCCTCACCGGCGAAGTCGCCGTCACGCTGGGTGCTGAGGGGGAGGGTATGGTCGCGGGCGACCTGGTCAATACCGCCTCTCGCCTCCAGTCGGTGGCGCCCGCGGGAACCGTGCTCGTCGGCGAGACGACCTACCGTGCGGCCGGCGATGCGATCGCTTTCGAGCCGCTCGGTGACCAACAGCTCAAAGGCAAGGAGCTGCCGGTGCCCGCCTGGCGTGCCCTGCGGGTGGTTGCCAGGCGAGGCGGGGCCGGCCGCGCCGAGGCGCTGGAAGCCCCCTTCGTGGGCCGCGCCGAGGAGCTGCTGCTGCTCAAGGAACTCCTTCATATCACTGGTCGCGAGCAGCGGCCGCGGCTGGTGTCGATCACGGGAGCCGCCGGAATCGGCAAGAGTCGGCTCGCCTGGGAACTGCTGAAGTACACCGACGGCCTGGTTGAGGACATCTACTGGCACGAAGGTCGTTCGCCCGCCTACGGCGAGGGCGTCACCTTCTGGGCCCTGGGCGAGATGATCCGTCAGCGCGCCGGGATCGCTGAGATTGATGCTGCCGACGTCGCCCGCGAGAAGCTCCAGGCCGCGGTGAGCCAGTACGTGGCGGACGAGGAGGAGCGATCCTGGATCCAGCCCGCCCTTGCCGGCCTGCTTGGGCTGGAAGAGCTGCCGTCCGTTGAGCGCGAGCGGCTCTTCAGTGCATGGCGCACCTTCGTTGAGCGCGTGGCGGAGCACGGCACGACAGTCCTCGTCTTCGAGGATCTCCAATGGGCCGACGCGGGCCTGCTCGACTTCATCGAGCACCTTCTCGAGTGGTCCCGCTCTCGCCCGATCCTGGTCGTGACGCTGGCCCGGCCGGAGCTGCTGGATGTGCGCCAAACGTGGGGCCTCCGTCAACGCAGCTTCAGCGCCCTGCATCTGGAACCCTTGGCGCCGGAGTTCATGCGCAGTCTGGTGGAAGGGGTCGCTCCGGGCGTCCCGCAGCCGCTCGTCGAGCGGATCGTCGACCGTGCCGGCGGCGTGCCGCTATACGCGGTGGAACTGGTGCGCATGCTGGTGGCAGACGGTCGCCTGGTGGCCGATGACGGCCGATTCCGAGCCGTCGATGCGATTGACCAGCTGTCCGTACCACCGTCCCTGCAAGCCCTGCTTGCCGCGCGCCTGGATGCTCTCGATCCGGCCGACCGAGCGCTGCTCCAGACCGCCGCCGTCCTGGGCCAGGTCTTTCGCGTGGCTGCAATCGTCGAGGTGAGTGGCCTGGACGCCATGTCCGTCGAGGCGGCGCTCGAGCGAATGGTGAGGAACGAGCTGATCGCACTGGAGGCTGATCCTGGATCGCCGGAACGCGGCCAGTATCGCTTCCTTCAGAGCCCGACCCGCGAAGTCGCCGCGGGCATGCTGGCGCGTCGCGAGCGTCACGCGCGCCATCTGGCCGCCGCGCGCTACTACGAACAGCTCGGCGACCCGGAGCTGGCCGGCGTTCTGGCCAACCACTACCTGGAGGCATACCGCGCCGCGCAGGCGGGAACGGAGGCGGACGCTCTGGCGACGCACGCCCGGGTCGCCTTGACCGCCGCCGCGGACCGCGCCGCCGCCCTGCACTCTCACGAGCAGACGCTCGCCTATGCCGAACAGGCGCTGTCAATCAGCGTGGATGACACCGAGCGCGCCGCGCTCTGGGAGCGGGCCGGCGAGGCGTCGATGTCGCTGGCGCGCGGAGAACAGTCCGCCGAGTACCTCCGCCGCGCGCTGGCCGTACGTCAGGCTGGCGCCGACACTGAAGCGATCGCGCGCGTTACCTGGCGCCTCGGCCGCGTGCTGATCAACAGTGGCCAGCCGGAGCGGGGTCTGGAGTTGCTCGAGCGGGCGGTTGCCGAGCGTTCCGAAGACCAGCCGGCCTACGCTCAGGTTTTCGCCGAGCTCGCGCGCGGCTACCTCATGGCGAACAGGTCCGGCGAATCGATTCTCGACGTGGTGGACCGTGCGCTGAGCATCGCCGAGCGGTTCGAGCTGATGCCGGTGATCGTCCAGGCATTCATCACCAAAGGACTCGTTCTCGGTCTGGATCTTGGTCGCCAGCAGGAAGGGATCGCGTTACTTCGGGCCGCGGACGAGCTGGCGGCGGCCGCGGGGGACGTGCTCGCCCGGGTCCGCGCCCTCGGCAACCTGCCGAATCTGCAGCTACCCGATGATCCCCACGCCGCGCGGCGTTCGGGGGAGGCAGGTCTGAGTGAGGCGCTCCGCATCGGTGCCGGGGGGCAGATGACGTTCCTGCCCGGAAACACGATGGAGGCGATGTTCGTCACCGGCGCCTGGGACGATGCGTTGCGGCTGGGCGCGGAGTTCAGCGTAGAGACGATCGGTGCTCGCCACTACATTCCCATCCTCTCTGTCACCAGCAAGGTCGCCGCTCTTCGTGGAGATCGGGATCGGGCCGCTTCGGAGCTCGAGGAGATGATGGAGCTGCTGCGGGGGATCACTGAACCGCAGATATCCGTGATCGGCCCGAACACCGAGGCACTTCACGCATTCGCGGCAGGGCGTTTCGACGAGGCGCTGCGTCTGGCGCTCGAAGGGATACGCGTCACGGCGGGTGATGCATACGCGGGCGCTGTGCTGGCGGCTCGGTGTGCGTTTTGGCTGGTAGATGAGCGCGGACACAACGCCGCGGCGACGGCTTTCGGCGAGGTACAGGTGCGTGGCCGGATGATCGCCGCCATGCGGCGCGATATCGAGGCTGGCGCCCTCGCCCTCTCCGGCCGGCGTGACGCTGCGGTCGCCGCCTTCCGGGAGGCGACTCGCCGCTGGCAAGAGCTGGACCTGCCTCTGGACCTGGCCCTCGCGCAACTCGCCCTCGCGGCCGCAGTCGGCCCGGAAACGGACGACGGCGCAACAGCCCGTGCGGCGGCCCTCGACGTCATGGAGCGGCTCGGTGCCGGCTCCTTGGCCGGGCTTATTGAAGAACGGCTCACGGATACCGCCCGCGCCTTCGCATCCGGCGCAGCCACCTGAACCTGGGGATGCACGCACGTCCACGTGATACGCTGTGGTCCACCCCTTCACCTGTGGAGCGACTCGTGGCCAAGACGAACCTGACCGTGCAACTGGACGAGACCGTGGTGCGCCGCGCAAAGGTGGTAGCAGCCAAGCGCGGGACATCGGTCAGCGCGCTTGTCGCGCGCCAGCTCAACGAGCTTGCAGCAGAGGACGAGCGGTACGAGGCTGCACGCCAGCGGGCAATCGAACTGATGGACCGGGCGAAGCCTCACGGCGGGAGGAACTGGACGCGCGACGAGCTGTACGCCGAGCGATTGGATCGCTATGGCCAGCGAGGCTAGGGCGTTCGTCGACACCAACGTGCTGCTGTACGCGTACGACGCCTCTGAAACAGTCAAGCAGCCTGTTGCCCGAGCCACGCTGGAGCGGCTATGGGGTGACCGAACCGGTGCGGTCAGCACGCAGGTGCTGGCGGAGTTCTACAACGCAGCCACGCGCAAGCTCGATCCACCGGTGAGTCGCGCCCACGCGCGCGAGATCATCGACCTCTACGCAGCCTGGCCCGTCGTCCTGCTCGAGCCCGCCCTGATCCTGGCCGCGACACGTATCGAGGAAGAGCACCAGCTCTCGCTCTGGGATGCCCTCGTGCTCGAGGCGGCCCGCGTTGCCGGCGCCGAGCGACTGCTCACCGAGGACCTGCAGCACGGCCAGGTCATTGGCGGTGTCCGCATCGAGAATCCTTTCCGGATGCCGGCCGTACCCGCTGATACCAGTCGGACCTAACCGCGAGAAGGCGGTGGCGATCCTCGAGATGGCAAAGCACGGAGTCGAGGCGCAGGCGGCGGCGCGTTGAAGGTGCTGCTCGACGAGATGCTGCCCATCGGCCTCCGCGAGCTGCGCCCAGACCACGAAGTGGTCACTGCATCTTATGCCGGGCTCGCGAGGATCCCCAACGGCGACATGCTCGATGGCGCCGTCATCAAGGTCAGCAACCACTACGGCGACGAAGTCATGAAGGTGTTGGCTGTCTAGGAAGTGGCCGGGGCGCGACCAGTTGCTCCCGATCGGTGTCCGCCAGAGGTTGCCAGGAAACGACGTCGTGACCGCCGAGGCGCGGGAGTGTTGCCCGCGCGGGCAGGCGTTGGTTATACTTCGAGTATGAAGACCGCAGTCTCCGTTCCCAACGACGTTTTCAACAGAGCCGAGCAATTGGCGCGCGCCGCCGGGAGGTCGCGCAGCGACGTCTACAGTGCTGCACTCCGCGAGTATGTCGCGCGTCACGATCCGGATGAGGTCACCGAAGCGGTCAACCGAGCGATGGAGGAGCTCGGCGAGGAGGCGGCTCCTGACGCATTCGGTCGGGAGACGGCGCGGCGGGTGCTGGCGAGCTCGGAATGGTGATCTCGCAGGGTGACGTATGGTGGGCCGATCTGGCCGTGCCTACAGGGTCGGAACCCGGCTACCGTCGCCCCGTCGTGGTCGTGCAGGGCGATACGTTCAACCGGAGCTCTATCCGTACCGTGGTCTGCGTCCCTGTAACGGGCAGCCTGAAGTGGGCGACCACCCCGGGCAACGTGCTACTCAAGGCACGTCAGACGGGACTCCAGCGCGACTCAGTAGCGAACGTCTCGCAGGTCACCTCGCTGGACCGCTCGGCACTGACCGAGCGCGTCGGCAAGCTCAGCGAGTCGAAACTCGACCTGGTCCTTGGTGGCCTCGATGTCGTGCTCGGCCGCTAGTTTCTGCGACTTCGCCGTCGACCCGCTGGCGGGGGAGGAGGCCTCCACTCGCGGCCGGCTGACCATCCTCCAGGCGCGCATGAACCCTGACCTGGCGATGGGCGACGAGCTGCTCAAGAAGACCGGCTCGGGCAACCTGTTCATGGTCTTCGGCGAACCCGACATTGAGATCAAGCAGACCTCCGACAACCAGCTGGTGCTCGAGATCCACGGACTGGACGTCTACGACCCGACCACCGGCCAGGTGCGCTCATCGGCGGTCGACGACATCGCCGCCTGGTTCCTCGACACCGACTACGACGGCGACGCATTCTTCGTCCGCCACGCCTACTTCACCGGCGCCGACGACCCCTACGACCGCCTGCGCAAAGCCTTGAAGGCAGACACCTCCGACGAAGCCTGGGCGAAAGTCAACTCGACCATCAGCCGTCCGTTCCCTCGCCTCCTAACGGGCAAGATCGCCGTCAAGGTCATCAACCACTACGGCGACGAAGTCATGAAGGTATTCGCTGTGTGAGTCGAGGATGTGACGATCCAGGCGAGGATCACCGAGCTCGTGAATCGGCTGGTGGAGTGGTGGGAGCCGCAGTCCATGTCGAGCTGGCCGCCGGCCGCTGGCACGAATTGTCGCTGGTCGAGCAGCTTGCCAACATCGGCAGCGAGGTCGGCCGAGCCGCACGTGCTAAGTCGACGGAAGACGAGACTCGGCTGGCCAGCGCTCTCGATCGATGCCTCGAACTCTTCGACCTCACGCTCGCTGATGACCGCTGGCGGCACTGCCGTCGAGAGATTGCCCGCGCCCGCGAGACCGTGTGCGATTTTCTGGTTGGCGACAACGTGTTCGGCTTGACGGCCGAATCTCTCGACCAATACTTTCTGCCGTTCGCAATGGCCGCGCGGCGAAGATCCTCACACCACCCTCGGCATTGACGAGACGGCCAGATGGTGCCATTGTGGCACCATGCAGCCCAAGCGACCCACGGTTGCCCGCCGTCGACGCCTGTCCGTGGATCTTCCACCCGAGACCGAGGCGGCGACTCGTCACGTCGCGAACCGCTATTTTCGAGGAGTCACGACCGACGCTATCCGCTCCTCGCTGTCGCTCCTGGCCTGGGTGATCGAGGCCAAGCGCGAGGGGAAGCGGGTGATCGCCGTTCGTCGCGACCGGCTGCCGGACCAGTTCGAGGAGCCCGTGCTGCCGGGCATCGAGGAGCAGCTCTCGTCGGATCCGACATGGCTCGTCGATCGGCCGCATCCCTGGCGCCGGCAGCCGTGGATCAAGGGCCGACGCGTTACCGCCGGCGATCTGGCACGCACGATCGAGATCGAGCAGTGGTCGTCCGAGCAGGCCGCCGCCGAGTTGGACCTGCCGGTGGAGGCGATCCTCGAGGCGCAGCGTTACCTGGCCGCCAATCGCGACCTCGTGCTGGCCGAGGAACAAGAAAACGCGATCGCCGCACAGGAGGCGACGGCCGTACCGGCGTGAGGATCCTCGTTGATGAGGACCTTGCCAGCCGGGAGCTGCTCAGTCGTCTGGAGTCTGCCCTTCCGGGCGACGTGCTCCACCCAGAAAAGGAGACGTCCGACGAGGACGTGTGGAGCCGGGCCCAGAGCGAAGGTGCAGCCATCCTGACGGGCAACGTCGTCGACTTCCTGAGCCTCGCGCGACAGCGGTCGACTCATCACGGACTGCTCCTGGTCTACCGGCGGAACGACCCGCGGGACCTCCACGCCGCTGGCATTGCCGCAAGCGTCTTCGCGATCACTGAACGCTATCCCGACGGCGTCGATGACCTCGTCCTGGCAGTCAACGACTACGCCCGGAAGTCGACCCAATCGAGCTAATGCTGGCGATGAGTGGGAGCAAACGCGACTCTGTGATCCGGTAGCATCGCCCAATGTTTCCAGCGTCCGGCCACACGCAGGCGGCTACGCTCGACGACTTCCCACGCGTTCCGCTGATGTTCGGACCATCGCCTGTCCATCCGCTGCCCCGACTAAGCGCCGCGCTGGGCGGCAAGGTCGAGATCTGGGCCAAGCGCGAGGACTGCAACAGCGGCATCGCCTTCGGTGGCAACAAGGTGCGCAAGCTCGAATACCTCGCCGCGGACGCCCTCGCTAAGGGCTGCGACACGCTCGTGTCCATCGGTGGCATCCAGTCGAACCACACACGCGCCGTCACCGGTGTCGCGCGCCATCTTGGCCTGAACGTGGTCACCGTCCAGGAGCACTGGGTCGACTGGGACGATCCGGGCTACGAGACGGTTGGCAACATCCAGCTCACCCGCATCATGGGCGGCGACATCCGGATGGATCGGGCGGGCTTCGACATCGGCATCCGCGACAGCTGGCGCCAGGCGCTCGACTCGGTGGAGGCCGCAGGCGGCAAGCCATACCCGATACCCGCTGGGGCATCAGACCACCCGCTTGGAGGCCTGGGCTTCGCGAACTGGGTGCGCGAAGTCGCGGCGCAGGAGAGGGAGCTCGGGCTGTTCTTTGACCGCGTCATCGTGTGCACCGTGACCGGGTCGACCCACGCGGGGATGATCGCCGGCGTCGCCCTGGAGGGGAGGGGCGATCGGGAGGTCATCGGCATCGACGCTTCCAAGACACTCGACAAGACGCGCGACCAGGTGGCGCGCATCGCGCGGGCGACCGCTGCGGCGATCGGCGTCGAGCGTGAGCTGCGAGATGACGAGATCACGCTCGTGGATGGCTACGCCGGCCCGGTTTACGGCGTGCCCGACGAGGGGACGATCGAGGCGATCCAGCTTGCCGCGCGGACCGAGGGGATGCTCACGGACCCGGTCTACGAGGGCAAGTCAATGGCCGGCCTGATCGGGATGGTCCGCTCAGGCGAGATCCCAGCCGGATCGCGAGTCCTCTACGCGCACCTGGGCGGCCAGCCAGCCCTATCGGCCTACGCCCACACTCCCGGCCTCGGCGGCTAGGGTCTGGCACGTTCGTAGGATCCATCGTGGATCGCCGCGCGTGGCTGCACAGATCTTCCTGGAACCCGCGCTCCTCATCGTCTACGCTTCGGCCCTCGGGCAGTCAGCATGAAGAGAGGGGCACAGGGCTTGGCTGACGCCGCCACGATCGAGAACCCGGTGATCAACTCGCCGTTCGTCGAGCCGCTGCGCCACTTCGTCATGCTCGATGGCAAGCCGACGGGCGAGACGGAAGACCGCCGCCGCCCGTCGGAGTTCTTCGTCCCCGTCGCACAGCCGAAGAAGCGCTCGGCCGCCCAGCTGACGTTTGACCAGTTCGGACCACCCACCAAGCAGCAGCCGAACGAGATCGTCAACGAGATCCGCCAGGCGGTCGCCCGCTGGCGTCAGCAGGACTACCCGCATACGACGTCCGTCACCAAGGACCTCCTCGCCTACTGGCGCGACGAGGACCGCGAGCGGCGCCTGTTCTTCTGCCAGTTCGAGGCGGCAGAGACCGCGATCTACCTGACCGAGGCGGCAGAGAAGCTGGGCGACACCAACGCCCTCAATCAGATCCGCACCCAGAACGCCCAGCTGAACACAGGCCTCCCGCGGATGGCCTTCAAGATGGCCACAGGGTCGGGCAAGACGGTGGTGATGGCCATGTTCATCGCGTGGCAGGCGCTCAACAAGCAGGCCAACGCGCAGGATCGGCGTTTCAGCGACAGGTTCCTGGTCGTCACGCCCGGGATCACGATCAAGGACCGACTCCGGGTGCTGCTCCCCAACGATCCGGGCAACTACTACCAGCAGATGGACATCGTCAGCGCTGAGCAGCTTGCGCGGCTGCAGTCCACCACGATCCTCGTAACCAACTACCACGCACTCATCCGGCGCGAGAAGATCCAGGCCGCCAGCCTGACCAAGAAGATCCTCGCCGGCGGCGCTGACGACGATCGCTTCAAGGAGACGCCGGCGGAGATGGTTCGCCGCGTCTGCCGCGACTTCGGCAACGCCAGGAACATCGTCGTGATCAACGACGAGGCGCACCACTGCTACGCCCCAGCGCCCAAGGAAAGGGCGGCCGACGAGGCACTGGCACCTGACGAGCGCCAGCTGGCCAAGGAAGACCTCGAGGAGGCCCGCGTCTGGCTGAGCGGGCTGCAGGCCGTCCAGGAGAAGCTCGGCGTGCGGTCGGTCTTCGATCTGAGCGCGACGCCGTTCTTCCTGAAGGGCTCGGGCTACGCGGAGGGGACGCTCTTCCCGTGGGTGGTGAGCGACTTCGGGCTGATGGACGCGATCGAGTCGGGCATCGTCAAGGTGCCGCGCGTGCCGGTGTCAGACGACTCGATGACCGGCACCAGCCCCATGTACCGCGACCTCTGGCCACGAGTGCGCGACGCGCTCCCGCGCAAGGGCATCCGCGACACGCCAATCGACGGCATGCCGGTCATCCCCAAGGAGCTCGAAGGCGCCCTGCGTACTCTCTATGCCGACTACGAGCGCTCCTTCGACTCCTGGGCGGAAGCGGGCATCGGCACGCCACCCGTGTTCATCGTCGTGTGCTCGAACACGGCCACCTCCAAGCTCGTCTACGACTGGATCGCCGGCTGGGAGAAAGACACCGGCGCGGTAGTTCCCGGCGAGCTCCCACTGTTCTCCAATGAACACGACGGCGGCATGCGCGACCGGCCAAACACCATACTGGTCGACTCGGCCCAGCTCGACCGCGGCGACGCCCTGGATCCCGCTTTCCGCAAGGCCGCTCACGCGGAGATCGAGGCGTTCAAGCGCGAGTACGTCACCCGCTTCCCTGGCCGGAGTGTCGAGGACATCACCGACGAGGACATCCTGCGCGAGGTCATGAACACGGTCGGCAAGAAAGACCGCCTGGGCGAGCACGTCCGCTGCGTCGTCTCGGTTGCCATGCTGACCGAAGGCTGGGACGCGAATACCGTTACCCACATTCTGGGCATCCGCGCCTTCGGGACGCAGCTTCTGTGCGAGCAAGTGGTCGGCCGGGCGCTGCGCCGAGCCTCCTACGACACGGACGAGAACGGCATGTTCGACGCCCAGTACGCGGAGGTCTACGGCGTGCCATTCAGCTTCCTGTCCGTGTCCGGGAAGGGGAGGGTCAAGGCCGCCAAACCGGTGCTCACCGTCCGCGCGCTACCGGAGAGGGCAAACCTCCGGATCGAGTTCCCGCGGGTGGTCGGCTACCGCTACGAGATGCCGGCCGACCGACTCGATGCTCGCTTCGACGACTCATCGATCCTCCAGCTGTCCACGCAGGACGTCGCCCTGCGGACCGAGGTGGACCCGATCGTGGGCGAGATGGAGATCCACACGCTCGACGGCATGCGCGACCTGCGCATGCAGACGGTCGAGTTCACGATCGCCAAGCGCACGCTCGATAACCACTTCCGGGACGACGAGGGCGGGGAGCGACCTTGGCTCTTCCCTCAGCTCGTCCAGATCACGCGTGAATGGATCGCGAAGTGCGTCACGCCTTACCTGAAGGACAACGCCTTCCCGCAGATGCTCGTCTTCGTCGAATACAGCCACGCCGCCGCGGACAGGATCCGCCAGGCGATCGTGGCCGGCACGGTCGGCGAGAAGCGCTTGCTGCCCAGCCTGCGGCCGTACGAGCCAATCGGATCGACCGACTACGTCTATTTCGAGACGACCAAGACCTGCTACGACACGATCAAGAGCCAGATCAACCGCGTGGTCCAGGACTCGGGCTGGGAGTCGAAACTGGCTGACGTGCTCGAGTCGATGTCCGAGGTCGTCGCGTACGCCAAGAACCAGGGCCTCAACTTCAAGATCCCGTACACACTCGAGGGGAGGGCCGGCAACTACGTGCCCGACTTCCTCATCCGTGTGCGGGACGCCGCTTCAACCGGCCCGGACGACCTCCTGACGCTCGTCCTGGAGGTTAGCGGCGAGGCGCGCAAGGACAAGCAGGCCAAGGTCGCCGCTGCGGAGCACCTGTGGATCCCCGCCGTTTACAACTGGGGCGGCGCCGGCCGCTGGGCCTTCCTCGAAGTCACCGATCCGTGGGATGCGGGCAGTCTGATTCGCGAAAAGTTCCTCGCGCCCGAGTTGACGACTGGGCAAACTGCGTAGATGAGCGATGAGCGGGCGGTCGACTACTCCATTGCGACCCGCGTCCCCGGTTTGGTACGCATGTCTTTCGCGCCTCGTCGGGCGCCGTGCGGAGATGATGCGGATCAGTACACCCGCTCATCGTCTACGGGGCGTGCGCGCGATGGGGGTCCCAACGTCCGCTGGCGCGCTTCGCGGAACCGGCGCATGTGCTCGGCCTCCTCCGGAGTACGGTCTGGCAGGAACGGCGTGGCCAGCCGCTGGAGATCAGGCCCAGTTGCGACTACTTTCCGTGCGCCGGCCGCATCTCTGTATGCGACCGCCCACCCTGCCAGCGAGCCCACATTCTCGAGGACACGCGCGGCGAGTCCAAGAGCGTTCTCACTCGACACGAATAGCTTCGACACGCGGTTTCCCACGTCGTCTTCCAGCCAATACGCGGTTGCGCCAGGGATCGCCGGCGCCGGTGGCCGCGTTGCCCGAGTAGCTGAGGTGGCTCGGGGCCGGTTACAAATCTTCGTACGCATGTCGTTCGCGCTTCGTGGCGCGTCGTGCGGAGATGATGCGCATCTTACCCTCTCGATCGGTGACCACCACGACGACCAGCTGACGCCCGTGGCTGGATTCGCCGATGACGATCCACC
>Ga0209751_10002195_pt1 | contig 19720 bp, 19 predicted proteins | sample RifCSP13_1_FD_184019 | JGI IMG/M metagenome (GOLD analysis project Ga0209751, IMG submission 184019) | Soil microbial communities from Rifle, Colorado - Rifle CSP2_sed 13_1 (SPAdes) (version 2) | ecosystem: Environmental > Terrestrial > Deep subsurface > Rock core/Sediment | place: Rifle... | reverse complement strand
AAAAAGTCCTTCACCTTGCTAGGGGAATCCTCCTGTTTAACCAACTTTTCAATTCCACCGATGGCCAGAGCCACCGCCGAAGCTTTCACTCCAAGCATGGCTCCGATGGAACGCAGAGGCAGCGCTGTTTGGCGTCTGATGAGATACATGGCTATATGCCTTGCCAACGATTTTCTCCTTTTCTCCTCAAAACCTAAAATATCATCGCGGTCGAGCATCAGGCTGACGGCCCTTAGGATTCTCTCCGCCTTCTTGAGTGAGGAGCTCTCTCCGTGGAGCTGAAAATTCTGAAATTCTGCGAAGACCTTTTCGACAAAATTGGCGGGGCCCACGATTTGCTGAGATATAACACGGGGGTAAGTGTTTTCCCTCAGGCTCCCATTTTCAACAAATTCCCTATAATATTTTCGTTGCTCCTCCAGGCTGGTGCCAAACCGGGCTAAAACAGTCTCGACCTCGACCAGGCCCGAATCACTGCGACCGAGATAGATACGGTAACTGCTCCATGGGTAGTCCCTTTGCTTTCGTTTTTTCAATCCTCGGTCGAAATGGGCTCGATGAATATAGCGGGTAATTTCAGCCAGCCGGGTTTCTTTGTGGATGAGATAGCTCCTGTATCGTCCCTCGAAAAGCGTCCCTCGCCGTCCGTGCCGTCGGTTGAAATATTGGGTATAGCTCGTCCCCAGGCACTGCATCATTTTACTTATATTCCCCTGAGGAGTTTCGAGGAGAAGATGGACCGCTCGTTTTAATAGAACGTAAGCATAAATCGTGCTGCCGAACCGGTCTTGGTAGTGGCTGAGGAGGTCGAGGTAGCGTTGTTTATCATAGTCGTCGCGAAACAACGGCCGACGATGGTAAGCGCGGGCGGTTAAGTGGCATAAAGCTCCTGCGTATTGGATTCTTAGCGGCCTGGCCATTGAAGAGACTTCCGAGCAAAACGAGTGACTAAATATCCCAACTCGTGACAACATGCAAGAAAAAAATTGAAGGTCCGACCCTGTTGCACCAAAAGTCTGACCCCAAAAAGTAAAGGTCCGACCCTTTAGAAGGTTTAGCGAGCGGGACCGACCCAAAACCTGGCAACGAAACCAAAGATCCGACGACGGAAAAGAAATTTCCTTGACATTGGGCCAAAATAGAGGTTCAATAACAATATATAGGGGTCATGGAAGTTAAAAACCCCAGTAAAAGCCGACCGGGATCCTTAGGGAAAGGAGGTTTCGTGCTGACCCTAACGAGCTTCTGGTCTCCCCCCCAACCGAATCGAGCCCCTTCTTTTTCTTTTGTCCCAGCCCCTGTAGAAAGCAATCAAATCTGCGGGAGTACCTCTCAGGCTCCTCATGGGTAACACGATCATTAGCCGCCCAGCGAAAATTAGGCCAGTTAAGAAGCGCCGCTCAACCTTTTTTCTTAAACAGGATCAACTCCGAAAGGGGGAGTCATGGGGATGAATAATAATAAGGATTTCGGAACGCTAATCCGGAAGGACCGGGACGCACGCAAGGTGAAATCTTGGCGAGGCAACCTGCTTGGCTACCTCGACAAGCTCAAGGAGGATGCCTCCGTCACCAAACTGGCCCACGCCCGGATCTATGACATCGTCATGAAGGGCGGTGTGCGAGACATTCAAGAAATCGAGGATCCTCGGATCAAGCGGCTTTACAAAGACGAATCGGTCAAGGTCTACGACTTCTTCGCCGATGAATTCTTCGGGATAGAGAAAGCCATCGCGCAGATCGTCCGCTATTTCCACGCGGCCTCGTTAAAAGGCGAGGAAAGTCGCCAGGTCCTCTATCTGATGGGGCCTGTAGGCTCAGGGAAAAGCTCCCTGATCGAGAAACTCCACCGGGGCCTGGAGCAGAGTGACCCCATCTTCGCCATTGAGGGCTGCCCCATGTTCGAGGAGCCCATCCATCTCATCCCACGCCACCTGCGCAAAGAATTCGAAAAGATGCTAGGCGTTCACGTCGAAGGAGATCTCTGTCCGGTTTGCCGCTATCGACTGAAGGAAGAATTCCATGGGCGCTATGAGGAGTTTCCGGTGGGCACCGTGGAGTTTTCCAAGCGAGCCCGGGTCGGCGTCGGGGTCGTGCCGCCGGTCGACCCTAACAACCAGGACACCTCGGTCCTCATCGGCAGCGAAGATATCTCCAAGCTCGACCTCTACTCCGAAGGAGATCCACGCGTCCTAGAGCTTAACGGGGCGCTCAATATTGGCAATCGTGGGATGGTCGAATTTATCGAGGTCTTCAAAAACGAAATCGAATATCTCCATTGTATGATCACCGCGACTCAAGAAAAGGTCATCCCGGCGCCAGGCCGCCACGGGCTGGTGTATGTCGATACGGTGATCGTGGCCCACTCCAATGAAGCTGAGTGGCAGAAGTTTAAAGCCGACCATACCAATGAGGCGATCCTGGACCGGATCGTGGTGATCAAGGTTCCCTATAACCTCCGGCTTTCCGAGGAAGTCAAAATCTACCAGAAAATCATTCGCCATTCCGATTTCCACGCCCATGTGGCCCCGCACACTTTGGAGATCGCTTCCATGTTCGCCATCCTTTCCCGCCTGGAGCCGACCAACAAGTGCGACCTAATGACGAAAGTCAAGCTCTACAACGGGGAAGAGGTCGTTGAAAAGGGAAGGACCAAAAAGGTCGATGTTCAGGAACTCCGCGAAGCGGCCAAGCGCGAGGGCATGACGGGCATCTCGACCCGTTTCATCATGAAGGCGCTCGACAACGCCCTTTCGGACAACACAGCAGGCAACTGCATCAACCCCATCAATGTCCGGGAGGCGCTGATCAACATGGTGAAGGACGCGGATCTGCCCGACGACAGCCGCAAAATATATCTGGAGTTTCTCCAGGACACCCTGCACAAGGAGTACCTCGAGTTCCTGGAAAAAGAGATCACTCGGGCTTTCGTTTATTCTTATCAGGAGCAGGCCGAGGCCCTCTTCCAGAACTATCTGGACCACGCTGAGGCCTACGTCAACAAGAGCAAGGTCAAGGATAGAAACACCAAGGAGGAGCTCTCACCCGACGAGGGCTTTATGAAATCGATTGAGGAGCAGATCGCCATCATCGGCTCGGCGGCCGACGGTTTCCGCCAGGAGGTCATCGCCTATCTCTGGGCCGCCAATCGTAGAGGGGAAAAAATCGATTACGGCAGCTATGAACCTTTGAAAGAGGCCATCGAGAAGAAACTGATGACCTCGGTGCGCGATCTGAGCCGCATCATCACCAAGGCCAGGACACGGGATGAGGAGCAAAGCGAAAAGTACAACACCATGGTAAAAAATCTCCTCGACAACGGATATTGTTCGAGCTGTGTGGATGTCGTTCTCAAATATGCGGCCAACAATCTGTGGAAAGATTGATTGTAAGCTGGGAGGCCAAAAAGCTGGAATGCTAGAAAGCTTCCAAGCCTCCCAGTTTCCCAGCCTTCAAGCTAACAAGCTTCCTAGCCTTTTAGCTTAAACCATGGAGACCATTTTTCGTTCCTACGACTTTTCCTCCGCCCAACGGAGCGACCGCAGCGCGGGAGATCGCCTGCGCCACCGCCAAAAGGTCTACGAAGCTATCCGGCAGAATATCGCGGACATCATCGCCGAGGAGTCGATCATCGGCAAGGACCGTAACCGCATCATCAAAGTCCCCATCCGTGGAGTGAAAGAGTACCGCTTTATCTACGGGGAGAACGTGCCCGGTGTCGGGCAAGGCGGCAGCGAGGAGGCACAACCCGGTCAGGTCATCGGCAAAGGCAAAGAGGCTGGGCAGGACCGCCGCGCCGGGGATCAGCCCGGGGTGGATTATTATGAGACCGATGTCACCCTGGAAGAACTCATCGAGATCATGTTCGAGGATCTCCAACTGCCCTATCTGGAGAGGAAACACCTGCGGGAAATCGAAGTCGAGCAGCAATACAAACGTAAGGGCTACCGGAAAAAAGGGATCCGGGTCCGCCTCGACAAGAGGCGCACAGCCCGCTCCCGGGTCAAGCGCAGGAAGGCCACCCAGCGAGAAGAAATCATCTCCTTTCAATCGCGACGCTTCCCTTTTCACCAGGACGATCTCACGTACCGACATACCGTGAGCGACATTCGGCGCGAGTCCAATGCAGTGGTCCTTTGCGTCATGGACACCTCGGGCTCCATGGACACCATGAAAAAGTACCTGGCGCGGAGTTTCTTTTTTCTCCTCTACCAGTTCCTTTGCACCAAATATCAAAACGTCGAGATCGTATTCATCGCTCACCACACCGAGGCGCGCGAGGTCACGGAAGAGGAATTTTTTCATAAGGGGGAATCCGGTGGGACCTTCATTTCTTCGGGTTACGACAAGGCCCTGGAAATTATTCACCAGAGATTCCACCCCACCCTCTGGAATGTCTACGTCTTTCATTGCTCCGACGGCGACAACTTCGAATCCGACAATCCCGCCGCCCTACAAGCCGCCAAGCAGATCGCCGAGATCGCCAACCTTTTTGGCTACGGCGAAATCAAGCCGTTGGGCTCCGGCTATTACGGCAATAGCATGATCCAATTTTTCTCGCAGCTGCAAGCGGATAACTTCCAGACCGTCCAGATCCAGCGCAGGGAAGACATCTGGCCCTCGTTCAAAGTTTTCTTGAGCAAAGATCGTGCGCGGGAAGAGACGGTCCTATGAGTGCGCACACGCGCCTCAATCGTCAAGGGACGCTCGTCACTCCCCTGACCCCTCGACCAGACTAGCGGTATTGAGCCATGGCCGCACCGTATACCATGGAGGAATTAAAAGCCTGGAACGATCGGATCGTAGCCCAGGTAGAGAAATTCGGCTTGGACACTTATCCCCAGGAGTTCGAGATCTGCGATCACGAACAGATGCTGAGCTACACGGTCTATTCCGGAATGCCGTCCCATTACCCCCACTGGTCTTACGGTAAAGGCTACGAAAAGCTGAAAACCCTCTACGATTACGGCGTTAGTGGGCTTCCCTACGAGATGGTGATCAACTCTGACCCCTGCATCGCATACTTGATGCGGGACAATTCCCTCCTGCTCCAGATCCTTACGATGGCCCACGTGTACGGCCACAACGACTTCTTCAAGAACAATTTCACTTTCAAAACCAATCGCTCAGAGTTCACCCTCGAGACCTTTAAAGCCCACGCCGACCGCGTTCGCCGGTATGTGGAGGACCCCAGTATTGGGCTGGAAAAAGTGGAGCGGATTCTCGATGCGGCCCACGCCCTGGGCCTTCAATGCCGGCGCAACCTGGCTATTCGGAAAGAGACGCCGGAAGAGCAGCAGGAGCGACGGCTCGAGGAAGCCCAGCCCTCAGCCGACCCTTTTCAAACCATCCATCGGCGCAAAGAATATACCGCCCCGGATCTGAACCGAGTGCCGCTTTATCCAGACGAGGATCTCCTGATCTTCATCCGTGACCACAACCCGCACTTCAGTAACTGGGAAAAAGACCTCCTCACGATTGCCCACGAGGAAACCCAGTATTTCATTCCGCAAATGGAAACCAAAATCATGAATGAGGGTTGGGCCAGCGTCTGGCATAAACGCATCCTGGAAAGTCTCGACCTGCCCCAGGGCATGCAGCTCGAGTTCATGGTGCGGCATAACCAAGTCCTGAGCCCGATCCCCGGCGGGATCAACCCTTACCATCTGGGCACCAAAATATGGGAGGACATCGAAACGCGCTGGGATCAGCCTTCAGCCGAAAAAGAGAAGGATCACGGCCCGAGAAAAAAGAGCGGCAAGGAGAAAGTTTTCGAAGTCCGCGAGGTTGAGCGGGACAGCTCTTTTCTTCGTCGCTACCTGACCGAAGAATTAGTCCGCGATCTCAACCTCTTTGAATACCAGAGCCGCGGAGGTGAAAAGGTCGTCAGTCGGGTGGCCGACACGGAAAATTGGCGCGAGATTAAGGAAACCCTGATCCGAAATGTGGGCATGGGAACAGTCCCTGTCATTAAGATTGAGGATGCGGATTACAACAGCAACCGCGTGCTCTTTCTCAAACACTACCACGACGGCAGAGATCTTCAGTTAGAATACGCCGAAAAGACCATGCAGTACTTGCATCAGTTGTGGGGACGGGAAGTGGCGTTGGAGACCATGATCAACGATAAGAAATCCCTCCTCTGGTTTGCCAATGACAAGCTCGGAATCAAACCCTTTCATTAGAGTTTAGAGAATCCAGAGCCAAGAGCCTAGAGCGGAGGGCTAAGGGGGTCGGTTTCGTCTGCTTGTCGATTCAGCCAGGAGATTAGGAAGCTCGAATGCTACCGAGCTTCCCAGCCTCCTAGTTTCCTCGCCGCCTATCCGGCATCTATTTGCCACTCGCCGTCTGCTGCTTCTTTACTCTTGACTCTCCGCTCTCAACTCTAGACACTCAAGTAGCTGTTATGATGGCTCACGACCTCGCACCCATCCAGGCCTGCATTCGGAACATCCTGGAACGAAAGGCCGTAGAGAAGCATTTGGTCGCCGGGATCATCGGCGATGCCCCTTCTCACTACTCCAAAAGCCCGCCGCTCTGGAACAAAGTCTTCCACGCTCTCAACATGGAGGCTGTCTACCTGCCCTTCGATGTCGATGAGGCGCGCCTGGCAGATTTCGTCCAAGCGCTCAAAGCATGTGACCGCGTCATGGGGGCGAACGTCACGGTTCCATATAAGGTTAAGATTATCGACTACCTGGACGACATCGACGAGCAAGCCAAGCGGATCAAAGCCGTCAATACCATCATCCGTACTCGGGAAGGACGCCTGCGCGGCACCAATACGGACGGCAGGGGGTTTATCGACAGCCTTACGCTCCCTCAACCGGGAGAAAAGAGTCCCTTTGTAGACTCTCTTCGAGGGGTCGACGTTCTCATTATCGGGTCTGGAGGTTCGGCCCGCGCAGTCGCTTTTCACCTAGCGGAAGCGGTCCAAAGGGGCCAACTCCTGATCTGCAACCGGACGCCGGCAGCGGCTCGTGACTTAGCCGCGGAGGTTGATGACCTCTTTGGCAATGCCGCTGCCATTGAAGAGACCGAGATTGAGCGATGGGCACCGAAGGTGGGATTGGTCGTCAATTGCACGACCAAAGGTCAGGGCGGGATACGCCGCCTTTCGGACGGAAGAATCACCCTCCTTGAACCTTATTCCGCTCTGGCACCCGCGAAGCCCGCCGTTTTTCCCGAAGGCGATTACGGAAAGCCCGGGTTTTACCGCGCCTGGCTGAGCGCCTCGCTCAGCGACATCGAGGCCAACAACCGAGCCTCGTTGAACCTTGCCCTCACCATACCCCCGCACGTCGGGTTCTGTGACCTAATCTACTTCCCTGCCGAGACGGTTTTCCTGCGCCATGGAAGGCTGAGCGGCCATAAGACACTCAATGGCAAGGGGATGATCATTGCCCAAGCTGTCGAAGCTTTTTATCAGCAGATCTGCCGTGAATATTTACATCGGCTGGGTCTCTACCAGACGGAAACCTACCGGCGCATCTCCGAGCTCATGTATGAGGCGTGGACGGGGTGAGCCCGGAGGACACACTTCCGGCAAAACAGGAAAAAGAAAACCAGAGGTCGCAGGGGTCACCTCACTCATCTAGTGGTTTGCCTGGCCCATCCTGACCGAGAGTAAATAAGGTAGCCTCCGAGAAAGATCAGCGCCAGGCTGAACCATTGAGCTTCAGTCAATCCCAGCCCGATCACCGGATTCACACGCCAGAATTCCACCGTAAAACGCGCCAGGCCCGCCAGAACGAGGTAAAGCGAAAACATCGTACCCTCGGGATAACCCTTTTTCCGCAGCGGCCAGAGGATGGCAAGAACGATCATCGACTGAATGAACTCGTAAATCGACGTGGGATGGACCTTAACTCCCGCGGGATAGGGAACACCGGTCAGAGGATGAACCCAGCCAATGATCGCATTGGTATAGGCGACACCCCAGGGAAGACCCGTGACGGTTCCCCAGTCCCCATCTCCGGCGACATGGCAACCCAGGCGCCCGATGCCATACGCCACGGCCAGGGCCGGAGCAAAGATATCCGCACCCCGGAACCAGGGAATGTGTCCACGCCGAACCACCCAGGTAACCGCTAGCGCGCCCCCAACCAATCCTCCATACCAGGTAAAGCCGGCACCGCTAAAGATATACTCCCAGGGAGAGCGTACGAAGGCGCTCCAGTCCTCGATAATGAAAAGCACCCTCGCACCTGCGAAGCCGCCAAGCGCCGCGGCGAAAATCATCGTCGGGGCAAGCTCCAGGTTATAACGATATCGTTTGAGCTCAAGCCAGACAACCCAACCGGCACCGAGCGCGGCCAAGGCTATCAATGTGCCAAAGCTGTATATGGTCAGCGGACCGATCTTCAAGAGGACTGGATACACCCGAGCACCTCACAGGCTTGGAAATGTTTCTAGGGTACCAAAAAAAACGCCATTACCCAAGGAGTCGCTGCGGGGATTTATTCTGGTTATTTGGGCCTTCTCGAGGAGTTGGGTTCAGGTTTTTCCCTCTTGTATCCGCAACAAAATCATTTTAATAGACCTTAAGATGAAAATTCTCCTGCAGAGGATTAGAGAAGGCAGGGTAACGATTGAAGGAGAGCCTATAGGTGAAACCGGACCGGGACTTTGTCTCTTCCTCGGCATCGCCAAAGAAGACACCGAAAGAGACGCTGATGAGCTGGTAGAAAAGGTGACCCAACTTAGAGTCTTTGAAGATCAAACGGGAAAGATGAACCGCTCTCTCAAAGACGTGAACGGGGAAATTCTGATCGTCTCCGAGTTCACCCTTTACGGCGACTGCACCCGAGGGAGGAGACCCTCCTTTAGCCAAGCCGCGCCACCCGAAGAGGCACAGAAGCTCTATTTCTATTTTGTGCAAAAAGTCAAAGACCTCGGTATTAAAGTGGCCACAGGCAGATTTCAGGCCAAGATGGACGTTCGGACCATCAACGACGGACCGGTAACTTTGATACTGGAGAGCCCCTAAAAATAGCGAATTGCGAATTGTGAATTGCGAATAGTTTTCAAGCCGATTTGTTCTCGCCATTTCGCCATTCGCTATTCGCCATTGGCCATTGTCATGCACGTCGTGCTCTACCAACCCGAAATCCCTCCTAATACGGGAAGTATTGCGCGCTTATGCGCCGCGACTTGTACTCCCTTGCATTTAATCGCGCCGCTGGGCTTTAGCATCAATGACAAACAATTGAAGCGGGCAGGATTAGATTACTGGCCGTACGTCGAGGTTCGGCTCCACGCCTCCTGGGAGGAGTTCCTAAAGGAGGAGAATGGTAAGAGGCTCTTACTATTTTCCAAAAAGGCTGCGCAATCGTATACCCGGGCGGCTTATCACGAAGAGGACTTCCTGGTTTTTGGACCGGAGACCCGGGGCCTACCTCAGGAACTCCTCAACACCCACCGGGAACGGTCCTATCGGATCCCCATGATGAGCCAAGAAGTGCGGAGTCTTAATCTGTCTAATGCCGTTTCTATTGTCCTCTATGAAGCGTTAAGGCAACTTGGGAAGGTCTAAAGGGGGTTGACGCCACGATGGAATAGGGTTATTTAAGCTACAGCAAAATCCTTAGGACAAGGGGGGTTACCATGCGGGGGTGGTTTTCGACAACCGGACAGCGCCTGGGGTGGCTTCTGGGGCTTTTCCTTCTGTTTTCAACCAACGGAAGTTCTTTGAATTCGGCCGAGAAAGCGGAACCAAAGAGCTCTGCCGAACCCAAGGAGTCCTTCAATCTGATCCTGCCCTACACTGACGTAACGGTGGGACAGGGTCAAGACGTGACTATGGATGCGGAGTTCGTCAACCGAACGAAAAATCCCGTCCAGGTCGGCATAACCCTCGAAGGAGTCCCCCAGGGATGGGAGGTGGGGTTCAATTCTCGCTACCCGAGTTACCCCGTGCGCTCTGTGATGATTCAGGGAGAGAAATCAACGACGGTTGAGTTCAAGACCAAGGTTCCCGAAAAGACCAAGCCGGGAAATTATGAGGTGAAGGTCGCCGCTAAAGACGAGGCTGGTACCACAAGCCAAGTCGCAAAGGTAACATACCGGGTAACCTCCAAGAAAGTTGAAACAGGAGGACTTAAGCTCACGAGCCAATACCCGGTCTTAACCACTCCCACAGGACAAATCCTCAAGTTCACCGTGGATCTCAAAAATGAAATCAACAAGCCGCTCACGGCATCCCTGGTAGCGCAAGCACCAGAGGGCTGGGTGGTTCGCTTCAAGCCCCAATATGGTGACACGATAATATCATCTCTCGCCCTGAAGGAAAACGGTACCGAAACCTTGAGCGTCGAAATCGACTCTCCAGTGCAGGCCAAGGCAGGGGAATACCCAGTAACTGTGAGAGCACGTGCGGGAGCCTTTGAAGCCTCCACGAATCTAAAAGTTACACTCAGAGGCACTCCCGATTTGAGGATTGGGACCAGGGCCGAAACGCTGAACACCTCTCTTACCGCCGGAAAGAGAACTCCGGTAGAAATTCTCGTGGGAAACGCGGGAAGCGCTCTGGTCCGTAATCTTACATTTATCGCTTCGAAGAAGCCAGAGAAATGGACGGTTGAATTTAAGCCGGACAAAATCGACGTGATCAATCCAGGGGAGGTCCGCGAGATAAAAATGGAAATCCTGCCACCTCCGAGGACCATAGCCGGCGATTATCTCCTCTCGTTTACTCCTAATAGCCCCGATGCCGTAGCGAAACCCGTCGAGTTCAGGGTCACAGTCTCAACACCCACCTTGTGGGGTTGGCTTGGAGTAGCAATTGTCGCTGCGGTGGTCCTAGGGTTAGGGGTGGTTTTCGTCCGCTTGGGCAGAAGATGAGCGCTGTTATTGAGGCTCAAAACTTAACCAAGCGCTACCGAGACCTGGTTGCGGTCAATGACCTCACCCTAAAGGTGGAGCCGGGAGAGATTTTTGGCTTTCTCGGTCCCAACGGGGCCGGAAAGACTACAACCATCTTGATGCTCCTTGGACTGACCGAGCCGACATCTGGACAGGCATCGGTATGCGGATTCGACCCGACAAGCCAACCCCTTGAAGTCAAGAAACGGGTTGGTTACCTGCCAGAGAACCCGGGCTTCTATGAAGACCTGAGCGCACGGGAGAATCTATGCTACCTCGCTCGGTTAAATCGCATCTCCGAGGGAGAGTCTGACCGTAGAATTACACGCTTATTTGAACAGGTGGGACTTGGACGGGATGCGGACCGTCCCGTAAGAGAATTCTCGCGGGGAATGAAGCAAAGGCTTGGAATCGCAGAGGTGTTGGTCAAGGAGCCTCAGGTGCTCATTCTCGACGAGCCCACGTTGGGCTTAGATCCCGATGGAGCGGTTCGCATTCTGGAACTGATCACACAGTTAAGCCATGAGCGAGGCCTTACCGTCCTCCTCTGTTCCCACCAGCTGCACCAGGTGCAACAGATGTGTCGCCGAATCGGCATTATCGTTAAAGGAAAACTGATTGTTCAGGGGCAAGTGGATAAGCTCGGAGCCGCTGTCCTCAAAGAGCGGCAGTGGAATTTTCTGGTCGAGGTGGATGGTGCTACCGACGGACTGGAGGGGGAACTGCGTTCGCTCTCAGGGGTCGCGGGAATCGAGCAACGCAACCGAGGGTGGCTACTTCGCTGCACCAAGGATGTACGGCGCGAAGTGGTCGCACTCATAACCCAGAAGGGGATCGGCCTGCTCCAACTCCGCTCTGAGGATCCTACCCTGGAGGAGATCTATCTCAAATATTTCCGTGAGGCTTAAACTATGGATGTAGTATTTTGGAAGGAGCTTGCAGATCAGTTTAGCAGCCGCCGGTTTATGATTCTGCTGACTATCATTGTGCTGACTGGAATGTGGGCCACTTATTCGGCTGGGCAAACGATTCGCCAGGACGCGGAAAATATGCCCACAGAATATGTCTTCCTACTGTTGCTCACCTCTCAGTCCGGTGCCCTCTTTCCCCTAGCGACTTTTCTCGCCTTCCTTGGCCCACTCGTGGGGATTACACTCGGCTTCGACGCGATCAGTGGAGAATACGCACGCGGAACTCTAAGCCGTGTCCTGTCCCAACCTATCTATAGGGACAGCCTGATTAATGGGAAATTTCTTGCCGGTCTCGCCACTGTGGCCATCTTCTGGGCTTCCATTCTCATCCTCGTCATCGGTCTCGGGATGAGCTTGCTTGGTTTTCCACCAAATGCTGAAGAGCTTTGGCGCATGCTCATCTTTACGTTCGTCGGGATTACTTATGTAGGGTTCTGGCTAGCCTTAGCGCTGCTTTTCTCGATCCTTTTCCAGAGAACGGTCACCGCGGCTCTTGGCTCTCTTGCAGTTTGGTTGTTCCTAGCCATCTTTGTGTCGATGATTGCCAAGGTGGCGTCCGATATGATCGTCCCAAATCCATCAACACCGGAGCAATTAGTCCAGCAAACAAATATTGACACTGTTGTTAGTCGCTTCTCTCCCAATACGCTCTATTCCGAGACCGTTCATATCTTACTGAACCCCATCGCACGGGCCTTTGGACCTGTCCTCCAAGAGCAATTGACAGGGATTTTACCCACCCCCCTGGCCCTGGGCCAGAGTCTCCTTCTTATTTTTCCGCACATCGCGACCTTATTCGCCTTGGTCGGTGTGTGCTTCGGTATCTCTTATATCAAGTTCATGCGCGCCGAAATCCGCGCCTGATGAGCCCGGCCCGGCGAGGCGTCAAACCGGCCTTCAATAGGGCTGAAGCCAGCTGAGTTTTGAACTGGTGGATCTGGACCTTTCTTGGTCTTTACGCATTCCCTTCTAGCCGCTTCTTTACCGCTTGGGCGAACTCTTCCATGGCCTGGTCCGCCTTGCGCTTGATGATGCTGTGCCCTAAGGTAGCCAGTTTTCCCAGGATATCCACCGATGCCACAAAGGACAGAAGGGTCTTATCGCCGTCCCCTTTGAGGCGCGCCTCTAGGTCCACTTTCATGCGGCTTCCCACGCGGTTATCCGCCCCGGTCGCCTGGACTTTGATGTATGACAAATCGTCGCTCCCAAGGACCTCGATCCGCATGGGAAATTCCACCCGGAAGGGGCCGACCTTTTCCACCAGTAAAGCCGTGTACTGCTTTCTTGGCTCGACCGTCTTGGCCTCCTTGCATCCCGGCACGCAGGTGATGAAGCGGTCAACGTCCCACAGGAACTGCCAGACTTTTTCCTTGGATGCAAGAATTTCTACTTCTTTCTCAAACTGCAAGATATCCCCCTTTCATCAAGGAAGCCTCCAAGGATGGGCCGGGCCTAATCGGCCCCGGCCACCGTGTCCTTGACGTCCTTAAACTCTTTGTTGAGATAATCTTTGAGCTTCTTCTTCACTCGCTCCTCAATCTGGCGCACACGCTCGCGACTGATTCCGTACTTCTCGCCGATCTCCCTCAGGGTAAGCGGGGCCTCGTTGAGCAAACGCTCCCGGAAAATGACCAGTTCCTTATCCTTTAATCCGCGAGCGAACGCTTCCATCTTCTCGCTCAGGACCTGCCGGTATTCAGCCTCCGCCAGGCGCTCCTCCGGAGTCTGTTTATTGTCGGCCAAGAAATTCAGCAGCGTGACCTCTTCGTCATCGCCGATAGGCACGTCGGTGGAAAGGTCCCGATTAGCGAGGCGTTGCTCCATCTCCACGACTTCGCCTTCCTTGACGTTAAGACGCTGCGCTAAGAGTTTTGGCCCGGGCGTGAAGCCCTCCGCCTCGAGCTTCTGCTTTTCTTTTTGCAAATTAAAAAAAAGCTTTCGTTGCGCCTGTGTGGTGCCGATCTTAACCATGCGCCAGTCGTTCATTATGCAACGGATGATATAAGCCCGTATCCACCAGACCGCGTAAGAGGGGAAGCGAATACCCCGGTAAGGATCGAAATTCTTTAGCGCCTCCATAACACCGATGTTCCCCTCTTGAATGAGATCCAGGAGATTCCTGAAGGCCTTTTGGTATTCCCGGGCGATCATGACGACCAACCGAAGGTTGGAGGTGACCAGCTTATAGGCGGCCTCGATGTTGCCAAACTGTTTATATTCGACCGCCAGGCGGTGCTCTTCCTCCCGCGTCAACAGGGGATAGCGCCGGATCTCCATGAGATAGCGCTGCAGCGGATCGTATGGGACGAGGGCCTTTTCAGAGGCATCAGCCTCCTCGTTGGGGTCGACCTGATCATCAAATAGATCGATCTCTCCCATGGACGGCTCGTCACGGGGATCCGAATGCTCGTCAGCCATGCGATGTTCAACCTGTATAGTTAAAAAATCTAGATCCTTTTGGAGGCCTTTTCAACAAGCTCCAGGTTGGACCGATCCAGGCAAATGAGGATACCAAGGTCAAAAGGGTGTGAGCCGAAATGATGGAATATTCCTAGGCGGATTCCGTCGCACCGGTGGCCTTCTTCCTGACAAGCCCCGCTGCCACCTCTCTCAAGGCAATAACCACCTCACGATTATCCGCAGTGACAAGGGGTTTTGCCCCCTTGAAAAGCTGCCTCGCCCTTCTCGAGGCGAGCATAACCAACTCAAAGCGGTTCGGAATCTTCTGGAGACAATCTTCAACTGTAACGCGCGCCACCGACCCCTCCTCAACTGACTAATTATTGCTTATTCAAGCAGAATCGCTCTTTCCAGTCAACCGCTCCAAGCCTTTCGCGAAAATCTATAGAGGCTCGTTGGTTATTCCCACCAAGGGGAAAATGAGCGCGCAGACCCGCAAATCGGAGTGCTAACCCTAGAAAGAGTGCCTTCAGAGCTAACCCCTCGCCCAAACAGTCTTGACAAGGTGCCGTGCCAACCCTAAGCTTTTGTTATCGGGGCATGAAAAAATGATCCAGGACTTGCTCAAGAAACTGCGCGCCAAGCTTAAGTTCGGGTCCACAGAAGATGGCCGGCCCAAAGCTGTCGATCCGTCGGCCGCACTCAGAACCAACTATCGCGACTTACTCCAGCTTGCCAAACAGATTGAGTCCCACGCGGAAAGGGCTCCCTATCCCCATATGGCGGAGATTCTCCGACAAATTGCGCGGGAGAAAAAGGCAAGCGCCAACGCGTTGAAGGAAAAAATACCAGCTTTAGAGGAGACTGAGGTGCCTCACCTGGCGATCAGAGCAGGCAAAAACCACTGGGAAAGGATGGTTCAAGATTTAGAGGATCAAAAGGCTTTCGAGGAGAATTTCCTCCAGCTGGCGGGCCTTATGGCCGAGGAGCGGCCGGAGATTAGCCGTCTCCTCAGGGAGATTGTTAGCACGCAAGCGCCTCACAAAGAAAAGTTTCTAGACCTGATCGCCCGCGCCGATCCGCAAGCCCATCTTTATTGACAAGACAGCTTCCCGCCCCCGGTTCCCAGAGTTGACCCTGCAAGGTTTTGGCTGAACCGCTTGGTTCGGGGACGGCAAACCACGCCGGGACGGCTTTCGCGGCGTTAGGAGACGAGATAGACGGCGATATAGAGGGAATCGAGTGACGGCTCTCTAATGTTCAGCCCGGCTTAAACTTCGGCTCCGCGAGAAGGCCATATCCAAGGCTATCCCGGTGACAATGGCGTTCCAGGCCTGATCTTCGGATAGACCAGAAGTCTTAAAAGAGCGCCAAAGTAATAGGATCTCCTCCTCTGTTACGCTCTCAAAGGGATCGGCATCTTGTTCAGGTGCTTTAACTATGACTTGGTTGTATCTCATGGGCCAAGATGACACTACCTGCGAAACCGCTGAAAGCAATCGTTGTGCCAGACTCCTAACTGCCCGAAATAATGACATTCCTAAATGTTGAGGGTGATAAATAGGGCCACTTTTAGGCAAAAATTGTCAAGAAATGGGAATTGCGACAGCGGTATATTGGGAAAAGGCGGTTGATCAGTCGATGACGCCGACGCCGGAAATCTCTACCATGCAATCAGGATTATATAAGCTCTTTACCTCGACTAACGTAATAGCCGGGAAATAGTTGCCGAACACCTGCCGGTAAGCCGTGCCAAGCGCCTTTTTGTTGGCCAGATAAGCCTCTAGATTGGTAATATACATCGTCAGCACGGCATACTGGTGGGGCTTGCCCCCCGCCCCTTCGATGGCCGCTTTCAGATTCTGCACCACCTGGCAGAACTGGGCGACAAAGTCGCCCTTCCCGACCACGGCTCCGCTAGCGTCGAAGGGGGCCTGACCTGCGACATACACAATCTTTCCCGATGAGATCTTCGCCACATGCGAGTAGCCTATGGGATTTTCCAACCCGGTTGGATTTAACAGTTCGAACGGCATTTCGCTTCCCTCCTATTTCTCAGGGGATTCCCAGGAAGAGATGAATTTTTCCATTTCGCCTACGACATCCTCCGAAGCCGGCACGTACGGTAGGATTATCCGCGTTGCCCCGGCCTCCCAGTAGGGCTGAATTTTTTCGCGAATTTCTCTGACAGAGGTCGCAGCGATAAACGGGACACCGGCGAACAGCCGATCAGTGATCAATGCCCTAGCGGCATGAAAGCCCCCCGACTTCCACGCGGACCTCATCGCTTCAGCCTCAGCGGCGAATCCCATGCGGCTTAGAAGATCCCGGTAGTAATCGGCCAGGGCATAGAAAGTAAGGGTGTGGCTGAGCGCCTCCCGAGCCTGGTCAAATTTTTGCGCCACCGAGCAGCGAATTTTACAAATGATTTCCAGGCTATTGGGGTCCTTTCCCGCCTCTTCAGCTCCTCGCTTAACCTCGCCAACAATACGGCGGATCTCCGTGGGGTTGGCCATATTAATCAAGACTCCGTCAGTAAGCCATCCGGCCATCCGACTCATCTTGGGACCAAAGGCCGCAAGGTAGATCGGAATCGGTCTGGAAGAAGGCTTAAAGGCCAGCTTGAAACCCTGAGAGGAGAAAAATTGCCCGTCAAATTGGAGTTTTTCCCCCCTCATGGCCGCTCGCACAATTTCGATATACTCCCTGACGCGGCTCAGAGGACGATCGAAGGAAAGGCCATGCCACTTGGCGATCGTCGGATTGGAGGAACCAATGCCCAAAAGGAATCGGCCTCGCGAGAGTTCATCGAGTCCAACCGACTGAAGCGCGAGGGTCGCGGGCGTCCGACCCAGGATGTGATACACCGCAGAGCCAATCTCCATGCGATCGGTGACAGCCGCGATTGCCGCGAGCATTACCGTGGGATCTTTATTATTGGCTTCCCCACCCCAAGCGCAGCCGAAGCCATGCTTCTCCGCGAGCCTAGCAAGCTGCGGGATCGCATCCATCGGTAGTCGGGCTCCGGAATTAAACTCTATATCGATCTGCATCCCTGCTCCTTACTTGGCTCAATCTTGAAGCGAGAAGCTCCCGCATCTCCAACGGCCCCGGTAGAGGAAATCGACAAATCCCCTTCTTCGGGTCACACACTCCCCGCTTGAGCCATCTCGATTTTCCAGGATAACAAAACCTGCAGTTCAGTGTCTTGGGCCGGGAAGAGGAACGACCCTCATGCCCTCGAGCTTTTCGATATAGCGCATCATTCGATAGGCGCTTTCTACTTCGGAAACATCGAAACGGGGAAGGGCCTTGAACGTTTTTATATACTCAGGGCCGGACTCGACTCTGGCTCCAATGAACCCAAAACTTCGCTGCTTGATGGAACTGAGCACCTTACTCTTAAAATCCTCGGGAGACGCAGCCCAGACTGCCTCGCTGATCCCGGCCCCTTTAGCCACAGCGATCAGATCGGCGCCCACGGCGGTTGCCGTTTTGAGCAACCCCGAAGCTTCATACATCCCATTGTCGAACACCATATAGACCAGGTTAGCGGGCTTTTCCCGGGCCAGGGTAGGTAGACCACAGAGGTTCATCAGGAGGGCGCCGTCGCCGTCTATGGCCAAGATCCGGCGGCGCGGCAGCGCCAGAGCCAGACCCAAGGCGATCGACTGGACCAGCCCAAGCGTCCTCACCCGCAGGTTCCCTTCACTAGGTCGCAAGGAAGTCCATTCCGTGGAGCCGCCGCCTCCGATCGTGATCACCAGGGCATCGCCAACCTCCTGGGCTATCGCCTGAAGACACTCAAACCGCTTCATCTTCGCGTCCCTAAAACATCCTTAGTTAGAAGGACCGCCACGGGCCTTCTGGAATCGACAGCCAGCGTGGTCGCACCCTTGATGGTCGGCCTGATGTCTTCCACCTTCCTCAGGACGTAATAGCGAATCCCCAATCCCGCCAGGACCGGCTCGGTCACGCTCCCCAGCGTCGAAAACCCTTCATCCCCGATATCCCCCGCATAATAGATCAACAGCACGATAGGAATATTGAAATTCAGCGCCGTGGTGGTGAGTGCATTACAACTGTTTAAGAAACCCCCGTTTTGCATGATGATGGCCGTCGTCTTGCCCCCCATGTAAGCGCCGGCACAGATACCAATTCCCTCTTCCTCCCTGCACAATGGCACGTGCTTGATATCCTGGTCAGCATCGACCAGCTCCAGAAGCTTGGCAATGTTATAGTCAGGCAACGAGGTCACGAAGTTGATGCCGGCTTCCTTCATCGCTTGTAGAATCATCCTTGGTTCCTCGGCGTTGATCAATGCGAGCCCTCCTCTAAAATTTAACCGCTCTGCTCACTTCATCCCCGCCTCCTCCACCCGTGGCGTAGAACCAGGACAGAAACCGTCGCTCCAGCGAAAGATAGGCAAAGACCCTAGACCCCCCGATCGAGTTACGAGGATGCGGAGAACGCTCCGGAAGACTCCCCAACCGACGGCTTCAACCCGGGAAACAAGTCGCGCTACGGGGGCAAGTGACTCGACGGATATTCCGAATAACACTAAATACCGGGTAGATCAAGGATGAGGAAAAGAGGCGAGAGGGGGATTCGAGTCCCAGGGCTCGGGCGAGGCTCTTGCCTTTGCCGGGAAGCTGGGCTAAAGAGAGGTCGAAGAAGGAGGGAGACCATGAGTACAGCGAAACGAATCAAACTCTACGACTTTAAAGCTTCTCCCAATTGCCAGCGGGTGAAGGTGGTCCTGGAAGAGAAAAAGCTTCCCTACGAAACCGTCCCGGTCGACCTGAGGGGAGGCGAGCAGAAAAAGGCTGACTTTCTCAAACTCAACCCTTACGGCAAAGTGCCGGTGATCATCGACGGGGAAACGGTTCTGTACGAATCTTGCATCATCAATGAGTACCTAGAAGATAAATACCCCGAGCCGCCGCTTCTGCCCAAGGACCCCGCCAAGAGGGCCAGAATCCGTATCCTCATCGATTACGGACTGAACCACCTCGATTCCGCCTATCAGAAAATCCGTCTGGAGCTGACGAAAGAGGAGAAGGAAAGAAACCAAGAGACCCTCGAGGGGGCAAAGCGGGAGCTTAGAAACCAGCTCCAGCGACTCGAGCGTGAGATCGGGGATCGGCCGTATCTCGCGGGCGAGTTTTCTCTCCTCGATGCCGACCTCGCGCCGCGCTTCCTGCGATTGGAGGGCTTTGGGGTCCTGCCGGATCCCTCCCTGCCCCGCCTGGGAAAATGGCTCGAGCGAATAAAGCAACGGCCCTCGGTGCAGGCCATTATGTAGCACCCTCAAACGCCGCCTTTGATTTCAGCCGGCCAAACGACCTCTTCCAAAAGCGCCGGAGGAGTCAATCTCAACTTGTCGGTCTCGAGTTTGATTTCCTTCCTCCTGCGGCCTCTTCTCCACCGTTGGAGCCGACAAGCTAGACCACAAACAGAGGGAGAAATCCGGATACCCGGCTTGGA
>Ga0209751_10002194_pt1 | contig 19724 bp, 30 predicted proteins | sample RifCSP13_1_FD_184019 | JGI IMG/M metagenome (GOLD analysis project Ga0209751, IMG submission 184019) | Soil microbial communities from Rifle, Colorado - Rifle CSP2_sed 13_1 (SPAdes) (version 2) | ecosystem: Environmental > Terrestrial > Deep subsurface > Rock core/Sediment | place: Rifle... | reverse complement strand
GAACGACCCCCGGAGGGCCGAGGGCACAGTATAGGGGCAGGTTGCGCGGTCCGTCCACGCTCGGCGCCCACGAGCTCGTGAGTCACGGCGACGGCGTCCGCAGAGGAGGCATCGACCTTGCGCCGGTTGCCGAGCTGCAGTTAGGGTGGTTGCTCTGCCGATAAGGGGGTTCCCCATGAGGCATCGTCGCCCGGTCGTTCGGCGCGTGCTCACGCTCTGCTCGCTCGCCGCACTCGTCCCGACGCTCCTGCAGGCATCGGCGACGGCGCAGGCCGGGACGCACGATCCGAAACGGCGGGCCCTCCATCGCCTCCACGAGGAGCTCGACCTCGTCTTCGCTCGCACATCGCCCGCCGGGCCGTCACCATCTGCTCCGATCGCGCCCGCCGTGACCCAGAACTTCCGAATCCTGGGGCACGAGCGGCTCCTCAAGGACGAGGTGCACGGCGACGTCTTCTTCTACGATCACGGCAGGCGCTTCGGGAAGTTCGCGTACATCGGCTCATGGGGCGGGCGCTGCGCCGGCGTCGGCGTGAACGTGATCGACGTGAGCGACCCCTCGAACCCGCGGCTTGTCGCGATCGCGGGCTCGCGCCCCGGAGAGTCGCACGAGGACGTGGTCGTGCGCCGGATCGGTGGTCATGACATCCTCGGGATCGGCGTCCAGCAGTGCGGCCGGGACGGGCGCAGCGGCCTCGACCTCTGGGACGTCACCGACCCGCGGCACCCCGAGCACATCCGGTTCTTCAAGACCCCCGGCGGCGTCCACGAGCTCGACATAGCCGTGCGGCCGGGCGGACGCGCGCTCGCTCTGCTGGCCCTGCCGTTCCTGGAATTCGGCAACACGTACTTGGGCCAAGAGAACGGCGGCGAGCTCCGCATCGTCGACATCACGAAGCCCTCGAAGCCGGTCGAGCTCGCCGACTGGGGCGTGATCGCGGACGCGTCGATCCCGATCCCGTCAGGCACACGGCCCTTCAGGAGCACCTTCCAGGGCCTCGGGAACAGCGCCGTGATCCTCGACCACAGCGTCCGCGCGGCGGATGACGGCATGACGGCGTACGCCTCGTGGTGGGACGTCGGGGTGCTGAAGTTCGACATCTCCAACCCGTCGCACCCCAGTCTCGTCGGCCGGACGACCTTCCCGATCGACGCCGACGGATCGGCGCACTCGATGACGCCCTACGACGCCGGCGGACAGCGATACCTGCTGACGAACGACGAGGACGGCGAGGCCACGCCGGTTCCCACCGTAACCTCCAGCGCGACGGGTGACACGAAGTACGGCGGCGTGGAGATGTGGTGGGCCCCCACCCCCCTCTACTCGGTCGGGCCGCTCGAGGGCAGAGTGTTCGACGCCGGCGAGGGGTGCGCCCCACGCGACTACCGCCACGCCGGGGGAAGGATCGTCATCGCCGATGCGATCGACCCCTTCTACCGCGGCCTAATCGAGGGCTGGCCGAGGCCTCCGTGCAAGGTGGGCGAGCAGGCGATCCTGGCGGCCCAGGCCGACGCGATCGCGTTCCTGCCCAGCCTGGTCAGTCCCGACAACACCTACCCGTACTTCCAGGGTAGGTTCCGCGAGGTCCAGCGGAAGACGGGCGGGATGCCTATCGTGGGGATCTCCCGGATCGACCACCAGGTGCGGGCGATCCGCAGCGCGCTGGACGCCGGCGAGCGGGTCACGATGCGCCTGGAACCCGGCGTTGCCGACCGCGGGTACCTCCGGGTCTTCCGCGAATCGTCGGTACGGGATCTCGATGGGGACGGCGTCCTCGAGTACCGGCAAGTCGGCGCGTTCAACGACCTGGCGAACGTGATCGGCGAGATCGAGCCGCCGGCGGGAACCTGGGAGATCCACAACACGGAGGTCAACGGCAGCCGCGCCTACTCGTCCTGGTACACGAACGGGATCGTCGCGCTAGACATGTCGAACCCGGCGAACCCATCGATGGTCGGGCAGTTCATTCCGCCGGCGACACGCCGGTTCGAAGGGATCTTCGGGGCGCCGTTCCCGCTCGTGTGGGGGGTCGCGATCGACCCCGAGACCGGCATCGTCTACGCGAGCGACATGCGCAGCGGCCTCTGGATCGTCCAGCCGACGGGGCCAGCCGCAGCGCCGTGATCGCGAACCGACCGCGTCGGAGCAGGGCTCACCCTCGTGCCGTCAGCACCTCGCGCCCGTCGCCGGTGATCGCGATCGTGTGCTCGAAGTGCGCCGAGAGGGATCGGTCTGCCGTCACGACCGTCCACTCGTCCGCCAGCACCGCCGTCTCCCAGACGCCCAGATTCACCATCGGCTCGACCGCGACCACGAGCCCGGGCCGCATCTCCGGCCCCCGCCCCGGCGGCCCGTAGTTCGGCACCTGCGGGTCCTCGTGGAGGTTCCGCCCGATCCCGTGGCCCACGTACTCACGCACGATCGAGAACCCGGCACCCTCCACCACCTGTTCGACCGCGTGGGAGATGTCCGACAGCCGCCCGCCCGGTCGGATCTGTGAGATCCCCGCCTCGAGCGCCTCCTCGGTCACCCACACCAGCTTCTCGGCCTCTGCGCTCGGCGCCCGGCCCCCCACGAAGACGCTTACCGCGGAATCCGCGTGGAACCCGTCCCAGATCGCCCCGAAGTCCAGCGAGAGCAGATCGCCATCGCGAAGGACCCGATCCCTGGAGGGGATCCCGTGAACCACCTCGTGGTTGAGCGACGCGCATATCGAAGCCGGGAAGGCCGGTCGGTGACCGCCACCGTAGCCCTTGAACGATGGTGCCGCGCCGAGCGACCGGATGAACTCCTCGGCCACGCGATCGAGGTCCGCCGTCGTCGCTCCCGGCCTCACCGCCGCCAGCACGCGGTCTATGGTCTCGGCCACGATGCGGCCCGCCTCGCGCATGCGCTCGAGGTCTTGCGGCGTCTTGTAGTCGATCACGTGGCCAGGTCGACTATGTCGGATATGGCCTCGAGGGTTCGCTCGGTCACCACGTCCTCGCGCACCTCCGCGTCGACCTCGCGCAGCAATCCTCGCTCCCAGAAGAAGAACTCGAGCGGCTCGGTATCCTCGCGATAGACGTCCAGGCGGCGCCTCACCGTCACCTCGTCGTCGTCGTCGCGCCGCCGGAGCGGCGCGCCGCAGACGTCGCACTCCTTGTCGAGCTTCGGCGGCTTGTACTCCATGTTGTACGTGCGCTTGCACGACGGGCACGTCCAGCGCGCAGCCAGGCGCTTCACCGCCATCTCGTCCCCGATCTTGAACTTCAGCACGCACGAGAGCGGCCTACTGATCTCGGCGAGCGCGTTCTCGAGGGCCTGCGCCTGCGGCACCGTCCGCGGGAAGCCGTCGAGGATGAACCCGTCCCTCGTGTCAGGCCGGCCCAGGCGTTCCATCACGAGCTGCACCATCATGTCGTCGGGAACGTACTCACCGCGGTCCATGTAGTCCTTTGCCGCCAGCCCCAGCTCGGTCCCCTTCGCCGCGGCGTCCCGGAGGATATCGCCGGTCGAGATGTTCGCGATGCCGTAGCGCTCGGCCAGGCGGCGGGCCTGCGTTCCCTTGCCTGCCCCCGGCGGGCCGAGCAGGACGATCCGCATCCCGGCTACCTCAGGAAGCCCTCGTAGTGCCGCATCATCAGCTGCGACTCGAGCTGCTTCATGGTCTCCAGCGCGACGCCGACCGTGATGAGGATCGAGGTCCCGCCGAAGGGGAACTGCTGGAACGCCCAGAACGCGAGCACGATCGACGGAACGAGCGCCACCGTCGCCAGGTACAGCGACCCCGGCAGGGTGATGCGGACCAGGATATCGTTCAGGTACGTTGCGGTCGGCGGGCCCGGCCGGATCCCGGGGACGAACCCCCCGTACTTCCGCAGGTTGTCCGCGGTGTCGACCGGGTTGAAGGCGATCGCCGTGTAGAAGTAGGCGAAGAACACGACCATCATCCCGTACACGACCATGTACAGGACGCTCTGCGGGTTCGTGAGCTGGTCGGCCACCGACTTGAACCAGGAGGCGTGGTACACGCTCGCGATGAGCGTCGGGAAGTAGAGCACCGACGAGGCGAAGATGATCGGGATGACACCGGCCTGGTTCACCTTGAGGGGGATGTAGGTGCTGCCGCCGGTCGTCATCTTGCGCCCGACGACCCGCTTCGCGTACTGCACGGGGATCCGCCGCTGCCCCTGCTCGAGGAAGATCACGGCGACGATGATCAGGACGCCGATCGCCAGGATTATCGAGAACTTGCCCCACCCGCTCTGCCGGAAGATCGCGAGCCCTTCCTGCGGCAGTCGCGAGATGACGCTCGCGAAGATCAGCACCGACATGCCGTTGCCGATCCCCCGCTGCGTGATCAGCTCGCCCATCCACATGATGAGCGCGGTCCCCGCCGTCAGGATGAGCACGATCAGCATCACGTTGCCGGGGTTCCAGCGGTCGCCGGGCAGGATGTTCACGCCCAGCTGGCCCGAGTGGAACAGGAACACGAGGCCCGTCGACTGCAGGAGCGCCAGCATCACGGTCACGTAGCGCGTCCACTGGTTGATCTTCTTGATGCCCGTCTCGCCCTGCTTCTGCCACTCCTCGAGCTTCGGGATCACCACCGTGAGGAGCTGCATCATGATCGAGCTCGTGATGTAGGGCATGATGCCGAGCGCGAACACGGCCATGCGGGTGAGCGCCCCGCCGGAGAAGATGTCGATGAACGACAGGAATCCCTGACCGGACTGCTTCTGGAGCTCCACCTGCAGCTGGCTCACGTCCACCGCGGGGACCGGCAGGTGCGACCCGAACCGGTAGACCGCGATGACGAACAGCGTGAAGAGGATCTTCGCGCGAAGGTCCGGAAGCTTGAAGGCGTTGACGAAGGCTTTGAGCACAGGGCCTCGATTCTACCCCCGACTAGGAGATCAGCTCTGCGCGGCCCCCGGCACCTTCGATCTTCGCGCGCGCCGCAGCCGAGAACGCGTGCGCGCGGACGACGAGCGCCTTGCCGAGCTCGCCGCGGGCCAGCACCTTGACCGGTTTTCCCTTGCGCACCAGGCCATGCGCGAGCATCGCCGCCGGGTCGACCTCGCCGCCGTCGAAGACCTTACCGAGCGTCTCGACGTTCACGGCCGCGTACTCGACCCTGTTGGGATTCTGGAAGCCCTTGAGCTTCGGCACGCGGCGTTGCAGCGGCATCTGGCCGCCCTCGAAACCCAGCTTGGACTGGTGGCGAGCCTTGTACCCCTTGGTGCCACGGCCGGCGGTCTTGCCCTTGCCGGCGGCCTTTCCTCGGCCGACGCGCCTGCGGCCGCTCTTCGCGCCCTCGGCGGGCCGGAGATGGTGGAGCTTCATTCCACCTCCTCGACATCGACGAGGTGACGGACCTTCGCGATCATCCCTCGGATCTCGGGACGGTCCTCCTTGATCACCGAATCGTCGATCCGGTGAAGGCCGAGGCGCCTGACCGTGTCCTTCTGCTCCTTCGGCCGGCCGATCGCCGAGCGACGCTGCGTCACCCTAAGCCTGGTCACCGTAGACCTCCTGAAGAGCCTCGGCGCGCTTGGCGTTCATCCGCGCCTCGGCGGCCGCGACGGCCTCGACCATCGGCTTGGGCGCCACGGCCTGCACGTCGCGCCCGCGCAGCCGCGCGACTTCCTCCGGCTTCCGCAGGGACCTCAGACCCACCGCTGCGGCCCTCACGATGTTGATGGCGTTGGAGGAGCCGAGCGACTTGGAGAGGATGTCCTTGATGCCGGCGCACTCGACGAGCGCGCGCACGGGGCCGCCGGCGATGACCCCGGTGCCCGGCGCGGCCGGCTTCAACATGACGACGCCGGCGCCGTCCTCGCCGACGATCTCGTGCGGGATGGTGGTACCCATCATTGGCACCTCGAACATCTTCTTGCGGGCCTCCTCGACCCCCTTTGAGATGGCGGCCGGCACCTCCTTGGCCTTGCCGTAGCCAACGCCGACGCGCCCTGCGCCGTCGCCCACGACGACGAGCGCAGCGAACGAGAACCGGCGGCCGCCCTTCACCACCTTGGCGACCCGGTTGATGGAGATGACCCGCTCCTCGAACGGGCTCTTCTGCTCGCTCGCGTCGTAGCGCCTCATCAGATCGTGAGCCCTCCCTCCCTGGCGCCCTCGGCGAGGGCCGCCACGCGGCCGTGGTAGAGGCGGCCGCCACGGTCGAACACCACCCGATCGACGCCGGCTTCCTTGGCCCTTTCGGCGAGGAGCGCGCCCACTGCCTTGGCTCGGGCCGTCTTGGCGCCTCCGGCTTTCACCTCGAGGTCCGAGGCGGCCGCGAGGGTCCGCGCCGAGGCGTCGTCGATCAGCTGCGCGTAGATGTGCCGGTTCGACCGGAACACGGCCAGCCGCGGGCGTTGCGGGCTCCCGGAGATCTTCTTCCGAACGCGGCGGTGCCTGCGGATGCGGCCGAGACGCTTCCTCTCGGCATCCATCAGACAACCGCCCCCTTCGCGGCCTTCCCAGCCTTCTTGCGCACGAACTCCCCTTCGTAGCGGATGCCCTTGCCCTTGTATGGCTCGGGTTTGCGGAGCTTCCGGATGTTGGCGGCCGTCTCGCCCACCAGTTGCTTGTCGTTGCCTCGCACCGTGATCCGCGTGGGCGCGGGCACTTCGAACTCGATGCCCTCGGGGCGCCGCACCACCACGGGATGAGAGTAGCCGACCGCGATCTCGAGGTCCTGGCCCTTCATCTGGGCACGGTACCCGACTCCGACGATCTCGAGGCTCCTCTCGAAGCCCTTCGTCACGCCGTCGACCATGTTCGCGATCAGCGAGCGCGTGAGCCCGTGGAGGCTTCGGTGGAACCCCTCGTCGCTCGAGCGCTCGACCCGCACGGCCCCCTCCTCCTGCGCGATCCGGACGTCGGCGTGCATGCGCTGCGAGAGCGTGCCTCGCGGGCCGGTCACCGTAACCGTGTTGTCCGCGGTCACCGTCACCTCGACACCGCTTGGGATCTTTATGGGCTGCTTCCCGATCCGACTCATCGCTCGCTCACCACACGTGCGCCAGAACTTCGCCGCCCACGCCCTTGCGAGAGGCCTCCCGGTCGGTCATCAGGCCCTGCGAGGTAGACAGGATCGCGATCCCCAGGCCGCCCAGCACCCGCGGCAGCCGGTCTCGCTTCGCATAGACGCGCCGGCCCGGCGTCGACACGCGCTTCAGCCCGGAGATCGTCCGCTTGCGGCTGCGGTCGTACTTCAGGCGGACACGGAAGGAGGAGTGGATGCCCTCGCCCTCACGACCGAAGCCCCCGATGTAGCCCTCGCGCTCGAGGATGCCGAGCAGCGCCTCGTTCATCTTCGAGACGGGGACGACGAGCTCTTCCTTGTAGGCGATGTTCGCGTTGCGGACGCGCGTCAACAGGTCGCCCACCGGGTCGGAGACGTTGGTCCGGAGCGTCACCATGAGGCTTTGGTCACCCCCGGAAGCTCGCCGGCGTGCGCCAGCTCGCGGAAGCAGATCCGGCAGAGCAGGAACCGCCGGAACACCGCGCGAGACCGGCCGCATCGCCGGCAACGCGTGTAGTCGCGGACGCGGAACTTCTTCCGCCGTCGCTGCTTCTCGACCAATGCCTTCTTTGCCATCCGATCCCCCTAGGACGCCGCCGCCTCGGCCGGCGCAGGCTGTCCCGCGAACGGGAACCCGAGCGCTCGGAGCAGGGCCAACCCATCTTCGTCGTTCTTCGCCGTGGTGACCACCGTGATGTCCATCCCGCGGATCTTCAGCACCTTGTCGTAGTCGACCTCGGGGAAGATCAGCTGCTCGGTGATGCCTATCGTGTAGTTCCCGTGCCCGTCGAACGACTTGGTGTCCAGACCGCGGAAGTCGCGGATCCTCGGGATCGCGAGAGCCAGCAGACGGTCCAGGAACTCCCACATCCGGTCGCCGCGCAGGGTCACCTTGGCGCCGATCGCCATCCCCTCGCGGAGCTTGAACCCGGCGATCGACTTCCGCGCCTTGGTCACGATCGGCCTCTGGCCCGTGATCACCTGCAGGTCCTCGAGCGCCGCGTCGAGCATCTTCCCGTCCTTCAGGGAATCGCCGACGCCCATGTTCACGACGACCCTGTCCATCCGCGGGACCTGCATCGGGTTGCCGTACCCGAGCTCGCGCATGAGACGGGGCACGATCTCCCCCCGGTACCGGTGAAGGAGCCTCGGCTTCTCGCTCACAGCGCCGCCTCGCACTTCCGGCATATCCGTACCTTGTCGTCGCCCTCGATCCGGTGGCCTACCCTGGTCGGCTTGCCGCAGGACCTGCACACGATCTGCACGTTCGAGATGTCGATGAACATCTCCTTGTCGATGATGCCGCCCTGCTGGAGCTGGGAGCCGCTCTTGGACTTCTTGCCGCTCGCGCGCTGATGCTTCTTCGCGAGGGCGGCGCCCTCCACCAGCACACGTCCCTCCCGCGGCAGGACGGTCACGACCCGGCCGGTGTGACCCCTACTCTTGCCGGCGAGCACCATCACCGTGTCGTCCTTCTTTATTCTTGCGCCCGGCATGGCTACAGCACCTCCGGGGCGAGAGAGATGATCTTCATGAACCGTTTCTCGCGGAGCTCCCTGGCGACCGGACCGAAGATGCGCGTGCCGCGCGGGTTCCTCGAGTCGGGGGTTAGAAGGACCACGGCGTTGTCGTCGAACCTTATATACGAGCCGTCGGAGCGTCGCCGTTCCTTCGCCGTGCGGACGACGACCGCCTTCACGACCTCGCCCTTCTTCACCGCGCCGCCGGGAAGAGCATCCTTCACGGAGCCGACGATTACGTCGCCGATGCCCGCGTAGCGTCGGTGGGAGCCGCCCAGCACGCGGATGCACAGGAGCTCCCTCGCTCCCGTGTTGTCCGCGACCTTGCAGCGCGTCTCCTGTTGGATCACTACTTGGCCCTCTCCACGATCTCGAGGACCCGCCAGCGCTTGGTCTTGGAAAGCGGGCGTGTCTCCACCACCCGGACCGTGTCGCCCAGGTGCGCATCGTTGTTCTCGTCGTGGGCCGCGAGCTTCGAGGAGCGGCGGACGGTCTTCTTGTAGACGGGGTGCCGCATCGACCGCTCGATCTTGACGAGCACGGTCTTGTCCATCCTCTCGGAGACGACGACGCCGGTCCGGACCTTGCGGCTCGCCCGCCCCTCGGTCTGCTGCTCGCTCACGAGTAGTCCTCCCCCTCCTCGACCGGCGCGTCGCCGGGCTCGCTCTCACCCTCGGAGGTCTCGGTGGCCTCGGGGGCCGCGGTCTCTTTGGCGGGAGCCTCCTCGGCGCGCTTGCGGAGGCGCCGCCTCGGGCGTTCCGCAGCAACCTCGGTCTCCTCCGCCTCGAACGGCTCGTGCCCGAGCTCCCGCTCGCGCAGGATCGTGAGCATCCGCGCCATGTCGTGGCGCACCTGCTTCAGCCGCATCGGGTTGTCGAGCTGGCCGGTCGCAAGCTGGAACCGCAGGTTGAACAGCTCCTCCTTCGAGGCCTCGATCTGCTCGATGAGATCTCCGGAGTCGAGCGCTCGAAGCCCCGGCAGGTTCTTCGGCATCTACTCACCACCGCCCGCACGGGAGATGAACTTCGTCTTGATCGGCAGCTTGTGCGCGGCACGGAGCATCGCTGACCTGGCGAGGGTCTCGGGAACGCCAGCCAACTCGAACATCACGCGGCCGGGCTTGACGACCGCCACCCAGCCCTCCGGGTTGCCCTTTCCCGAGCCCATCCGGGTCTCCGCCGGCTTCTTGGTGAAGGGCTTGTCGGGAAAGATGTTGATCCACACCTTCCCGCCGCGCCTGATGTGCCGCGTTATCGCCACACGTGCGGCCTCGATCTGTCGGTTCGTTATCCACGCCGCCTCGAGCGCTACCAGCCCGAAGTCGCCGAAGTGGATCTCGGTTCCACCCTTGGCGATGCCCCGCCGCCTCCCGCGGTGCTGCTTGCGGTGCTTGACCTTCTTGGGCGCGAGCATCAGGACTCGCTCCCCTCGGGCGGAGTCTCCGCCGCGGCCGCATCGGGAGCCGCATCCGTAGCGGCATCCGTAGCCGCATCCGTAGCCGGCTCCGTAGCCGGCTCCGCCGGGACCACCGGGCTCTCGGGCTCCTCGACCGGGGCGACGCCGAGCACCTCGCGCTCGTCGGTTATGAGCGCGCCGGTGGACGCGCCCCCACCACCGGCGCCTAGTTGCGCGAGGGCACGAGCGCGTGCCCGCTCGGTCTCCTGCTCCGCGGCCGGGATCTCGTCGCCGTGGTAGACCCAGACCTTCACGCCGATCTGCCCAAACGTCGTTTTGGCCTCGGCTACGCCGAAGTCGATCTTGGCCCGGAGGGTGTGCAGGGGAACGCGCCCCTCCCGGTACCACTCACGTCTCGACATCTCGGTGCCGCCCAGGCGCCCGCCGCACTGCACGCGAACGCCGAGCGCTCCGGAGCGCATCGCGGTCTGGACGGCGCGCCGCATCGCCCGGCGGAACGACACGCGTCCGACCAGCTGGTCGGCCACGCCATGCGCGAGGAGTGCGGCGTCGGTCTCCGGCCGCGACTCCGAGGCCGCCTGATTCATGTCCTCGACCTTCACGTCCACGCGCTTCCTCGTGTAGCGCTCCACGTCCTTGCGGATCCGATCGACCTCCGCGCCCTTGCGGCCGATCACGATGCCGGGCCGGGCCGTGCGGATGAACACCCAGATCTGGTCGCCCTTGCGCTCGATGTCGATCGAGGAGATGCCGGCGCGGGACAGCCGCGACCGGATGTGCCTCCGGATCCAGACGTCCTCGTGGAGCGCCTCCGCGTAGTCGCGGCCGGCGTACCAGTTGGACTTCCAGGGGTAGATGATCCCCAGGCGGAACCCGTACGGATTGACCTTATGCCCCAACCTGCTGCTCCTCCATGGTCTTCACCACGACCGTCACGTGCGAGGTCCGCTTGCGGATCCGAGCCGCCCGGCCGTACGCGCGCGGCCTGTAGCGCTTCATCGTGGGGCCCTCGTCGACCCACACGCGCTCCACAAGGAGGTTCTGCGCCACCACGCCGGGCGTGCGCTCGGCGTTGGCGACGGCGGAGTCGAGCACGTTCCCGACGTCGCGCGACGCGCCGAGCGGCGAGAACCTGAGGATCCGCCTCGCGTCCTCGACGTGCCGCCCCCGGATGAGGTTCACGACCCGCCGCATCTTCCGCGGCGAGATCCTCGCGAACTTCACGGTCGCCTTCGCTTCCACTCCCCTACCTCACCGTCGTGCTCCGCTCGGACCTCGCGTGCGAGCGGAAGGTGCGGGTCGGCGCGAACTCGCCGAGCTTGTGCCCGACCATCGACTCCGAAACGTAGATCGGAACGTGCTTGCGACCGTCGTGGACGGCGATCGTGTGCCCGACCATCTCGGGCACGATCGTCGAGCGACGCGACCAGGTCTTCACGACCCTCTTGTCTCCACGCTTGTTCATCTCGACGATCTTGACCATGAGGTACTCGTCGACGAACGGTCCCTTCTTGATCGACCTCGGCATCAGCCACGCCCCTTCCCGCGACGCCTGACGATCAGCTTGTCCGACCGCTTGCCCTTCTTGCGGGTGCGGCCCTCCTTCTTGCCCCAGGGCGAGGTGGGATGCCGGCCGCCGGAAGCCTTGCCCTCTCCGCCCCCGAGCGGGTGGTCGACCGGGTTCATCGCGACGCCCCGCACCGATGGGCGCTTGCGGAGCCAGCGACTCCGGCCGGCCTTGCCGAGCGAGGTCAGCTCGTGCTCGGGGTTGCCGACGACCCCGACCGTCCCCCTGCAGGCCGCCTCTACCATCCGCGTCTCGCCCGAGGGCAGCCGAAGCGTCGCGTACTTGCCCTCCTTGGCCATCAGCTGAACGCTCGAGCCTGCGGAACGCGCCATCTTCGCGCCGCCGCCGGGCTTCAGCTCGACGGCGTGCACCACCGTTCCGACCGGGATGTTGCGGAGCGGCAGAGCGTTGCCCGGCCGGATGTCGGCGCCCTCCCCCGACATCAGCCGGTCGCCCTGCTTCACACCCTGCGGCGCCAGGATGTAGCGCTTCTCGCCGTCCGCGTAGTGGAGCAGCGCGATCCTGGCGCTCCGGTTGGGGTCGTACTCGATGTGAGCCACCTTGGCCGGGATGCCGTCCTTGTCACGCCGGAAATCGACGGTCCGGTAGCGCCGCTTCGAGCCGCCCCCCTGGTGACGCATCGTGATCCGTCCCTTGTTGTTGCGCCCGGCGCGGTTCCGACCCTTGTCGAGCAGCGACTTCTCGGGTTCGGCTCGCGTTATCTCCTCGAATCCGGAGGTGCTGGCGCCCCTTCGGCCCGGCGTGGTCGGCTTGTACTTGCGAACGGCCATAGCTACGCCCCGCCCTCGAAGATCTCGATCGAATCGCCTTCGGCCAGCGTGACGATGGCCCGCTTCTGGTCGGGGCGAGTGCCCCGCGTGAAGCGGTAGCGCTTGGTCTTCCCCCTACGGTTCAACGTGTTCACCGAGAGCACCCGGACGTTCCAGATGGCCTGCACGGCCTCCTTGATCTCCGTCTTGTTCGCGCGCGGGTCCACGAGGAACGTGTAGGTGTTCTTCTCAAGGCCCGCGTAGGACTTCTCCGAGACGATCGGCCGGAAGATTACGTCGCGGGGGCTCTTCACTCGGTCTCACCGCCCTCATCGGAGGGAGCGGAGGGAGCGGGCGCGGAGCCCTTGCCCTCCAAGCGATCGAGCGCAGCCTGGGTGAAGAGCACACGGTCGGCCGCGACGACCTCGTACGCGCCGAGGCCGCCGGAGAAACCGATACGCACGCTCGGCAGGTTCCGGAAGGAGAGCGCGACGTTCTCCTGTCCGTCGGGCTCGGGGAGCACGAGGAGGATCCTCCCCGCGAGCCGGAGCGCCTCGAGCACCTCGGCCGCCTCCTTGGTCTTCGGCTCGTCGAAGGACAGATCCGCGACAACGGCGATCTTGCCCGAGGCAAGCGCGTCGGAGAGCGCGGAGCGCAGCGCGCCCCTCTTCATCTTCTTGTTCACGCGGAGGTCGTGGTCGCGCGGCTGCGGCCCGTGGGCGACGCCCCCGCCCGTCCAGATCGGGGAGCGGATCGAGCCGTGGCGCGCGCGCCCGGTGCCCTTCTGCCGCCAGGGCTTCCGCCCACCGCCGGAGACCTCGCCGCGGGTCTTGGTGGAGTGCGTGCCCGCCTGCTGCGCGGCGAGCCCGGCGACGACGACCTGGTGCATGAGCGGCACGGACACATCGACCTCGAAGATCTCGGCCGCGAGCTCGCGACTGCCGACCTTCTTCCCCCCGGCGTCGAGCACGTCCACCTTCGCCATCACGCGCCGGCCTTCCCCGCCGCGGCCTTCACCGCGGAGCGCACCATGAGGAGGCCGCCCCTTGGACCGGGCACCGCGCCGCGCACCAGAAGGAGGTTCCTCTCGGGGTCGGCGGAGACGACCTCGAGGTTCAGCATCGTCACACGCTCGTGGCCCATGTGGCCGGCCATCTTCGTTCCACGGAACACGCGGGAAGGGGTCGCGCACGCGCCGATGGAGCCCGGCGAGCGGTGTTTGCGCTCCGTCCCGTGCGAGGCGGAGAGCCCGGAGAAGCCGTGGCGCTTCATGACCCCGGCGAAGCCCTTGCCCTTGGAGACACCGACCACGTCGGCCAGCTCGCCCGGGGAGAAGATGTCCACCTTTATCTCCTGCCCGGGCGAGTAGGTCGCCGCGTCGTCGGTGCGGAGCTCGACGATGTAGCGACCGGGAGCGCCCCCGTGCTCGTCGAAGTGGCCCCTCATCGGCTTCGACAGGCGCCGAGGCTCCGCGTAGGCGATCTGGACCGCCGCGTAGCCGTCCTTCTCGGGCGACTTGACCTGGGCCACGTAGCACGGCCCGGCCTGGATGACCGTGACCGGCACGGCCCGGGTGTCATCGAAGATCTGGGTCATGCCCAGCTTCGTCCCGAGGATGCCCTTGGTCTCCATCACAGCTTGATCTCGATATCCACGCCGGCGGACAGGTTCAGCCGCTGCAGCTCCTGAACGGTCTTGGAGGTCGCGTCCACGATGTCGATCAGCCGTTTGTGCGTGAGCATCTGGAAGTGCTCCCGCGAGTCCTTGTGCTTGTGCGGCCCCCGAACGACCGTATAGAGCGAGCGCTCGGTGGGAAGCGGCACCGGGCCCACGACCTTGGCGCCTGTCCGCGTCACGTGCTCGACGATGTCGCGCGCGGCCGCGTCCAGCGCCCTGTGGTCGTAGGCGCGGAGCTTGATCCTTATCCTCGGTGACGCCACCTTCGCTCCTCTACTTGACGACCTTCGTTACCCGACCGGCGCCAACGGTGCGGCCTCCCTCGCGGATCGCGAAGCGAAGCCCCTCCTCCATGGCGATCGGTGCGATCAGCTCGACGGTTATCTCCACGTTGTCACCGGGCATCACCATCTCCACGCCCTCGGGCAGGTTGGCTGTGCCGGTCACGTCTGTGGTTCTGAAGTAGAACTGGGGACGGTAGCCGTTGAAGAAGGGGGTGTGGCGGCCTCCCTCGTCCTTCGAAAGGACGTAGACCTGGGCACCGAAGGAGGTGTGGGGGGTTATCGTGCCCGGCTTTGCAAGGACCTGGCCCCGCTCGACCTCGTCCTTGTCGATCCCTCTTAGGAGCACCCCCACGTTGTCTCCTGCCCTTACCTCATCAAGGAGCTTCCTGAACATCTCGAGGTCGGTTGCCACGGTCTTTCTGGTATCGGTTATCCCTACGATCTCGACCTCGCCCATCTTCGCGAGGGTGCCTCGCTCCACCCGGCCGGTTACCACGGTGCCACGCCCGGTTATCGAAAAGACGTCCTCGATGGGCATGAGGAAGGGGCGGTCGACGTCTCTTTGCGGCTCCGGGATGTATGTGTCGCAGGCCGCCATGAGCTCCATGACCTGAGCCTTTGCGGCCTCGTCTCCCTCGAGGGCCTTAAGGGCGCTAACCCGGATGACCGGCACGTCCTCACCGGGGAACTCGTAGGAGGTAAGGAGCTCTCTTACCTCAAGCTCCACCAGGTCAAGGAGCTCTGGGTCATCTACCTGGTCGACCTTGTTAAGGGCGACCACTATGTAGGGGACGTTTACCTGACGGGCAAGTAGCACGTGCTCTCTTGTCTGGGGCATGGGGCCGTCTGCGGCAGAAACCACAAGGATCGCACCGTCCATCTGGGCGGCTCCTGTGATCATGTTCTTTATGTAGTCGGCGTGTCCGGGGCAGTCCACGTGGGCGTAGTGGCGTGCATCGGTCTGGTACTCCACGTGGGCGATCGCGATGGTTATGCCCCTCTCGCGCTCCTCGGGGGCCTTGTCGATCTCGTCGAAGGGGGTGAAATCGGCCAGTCCCTGCTCGGCGAGGACCTTGGTGATCGCCGCGGTAAGGGTGGTCTTGCCGTGGTCGATGTGGCCGATCGTTCCGATGTTCACGTGCGGCTTGGTCCGCTCGAACTTCTTCTTCGCCATCGCTCCTTCTCCTGTCACGCCCTCGTAGCGGGGGGCGGATTCGAACCGCCGACACAGCGATTATGAGCCGCTTGCTCTGCCACTGAGCTACCCCGCCCCAACGCGACCTCAGAGTTTACCGGCAGGCACGCCGGCCTGCCCGTAGCGCCTCCACCCGCTCCCCTATTCGCGGGGGTAGACTCACGACCGATCGAAGCGCGTCGAGCAAGAGGAGGGGACCGAGGGTGGAGCCGTGGATGTGGGTGCTGATCGGCGTCGCCGGTGCCATCGTGCTCGGCTGGTTCTTCCGGGCGATCCGCCGCGGAGGCGGCCGGCGCGGGGGCGGTGGCGGTGGCGGCAGGACCGTCGTCGTCGAGCGTGGAGGCGGCCGGCGCGGGTTTAGACGCCGCCGGCGCTACTAACCTCACCTCGCTACCGAGCCGGAGCGGGGAATCGAACCCCGGACCCCCTCCTTACCATGGAGGTGCTCTGCCGTCTGAGCCCGGCCTCCGGCGTGGGATCCAGGAAACGTGGTCGAAAACCGAGCCACGTGCCTCTTCGTCCCCCCCGGGAGTCTAGCGAAGGGCTCCGCCGGCGTCGTCAGCGGTTCGACGAAAGTTCGGAGGTCGTCTTGCCGAGTCCCTCGATCCGAACGGCCGCGACCTCTCGCACAACTTCAGATCCGCGCGCTACCTCTACACGTACCAGCTGCGATCGCTCGGAGCGTAGTCGGGGTGGCGGAGCCGCCAGGTGCCTGCCATCACCTTCCAGCGGATGCGTTTGTTCGGCCCCAAGAAAGGCATGGGCACCCGACAGACGATCCTGGTTCTGTCGCGCGAAAACCCGAGGTCGAGAGGAGATAGCTGTTCGTCATTGCGAACCGCGGTGCAGATTGCGTCCTCGCCGGAGAGCAGCAACAGCTTCGCGTCGAAGCGGGGGCCTCCGCGGGTGTCCAGCTTGACCTTGACGCCGAACCCGGTTCGCCATCCCGGCCAACGACCGTAAGATCGGACGACGACCGCCAAGACCCGTCGACCGTCAACCTGCAACACCTTCCTCGTGGTGGACCGGACGTCAGGGGTCGACTTGACGTCGTTCGGGTCGTAACCGGTGTCGCGATAGGTCGCGCCTGCTGTGGTTGGCGCCATGAGCGCCGCGATCAGGCACACTACGAGCACGCGCTTTGTCATGAACCAGACCTCCTGGTGGGTGGGCTCATACACCGATGGCCCAACGTCACTCGAGCGGCCGCCACGCGGGGGACGACCCGATGATGTCCAAGCTCACGAGGTCGCTGCCATCCGGATACATCGTCGCAAGCGTGAGGATACCTACACTCCAGAAGACGAGCCGATTCCCGTTCGGCGACCATGCCGGGCCGAGGTCTTCAGGATACTCAGCACCGGTCGGGTTCAACTCGATCTGGTCTGTACCGTCCGAGTTCACGACGTGGGTCCATGCGATGTCACCCGCGGCGTCGATGTCTCTCCAGTGCTCGTAGGCGATGCGCTCCCCATCCGGAGACCAGCTCGGGTCGTAGTCCCATCCGATATCGTTCGTGACCCGCGTCCTGCCGTGCCCGCGAACGCCCATCGTCCACACGTCGGTGGGATGGATGCTGTTCGTCCGGCGGACGCTCGTGAAGGCGATCCGTGTCCCGTCGGGCGACCAGTCCGGCGCCCGATCGAAACGACGGTCGCTGTGCTGCAGAAGCCGGAGACCCGATCCATCCACGTTCACTATCCATATCCCGGGGTACCGCTCGAAGGCGATCTGGCTTCCGTCCGGAGACCATGAGGGGTGCCCGTCCCACGTTCCCCGTTCTGGCGCGGTGACCTGGGTCACGCCTGAGCCATTCACGCTCACGAACCAGATCGCCCTCCCCCACTCGAACGCCAGGCGCTGTCCGTCGGCGCTCCAGGTTGGGTCGGACTTGGACCCTTTTCCTGAGGTCAGGGGCCGCGGGTCGGAGCCGTCGGGCCTCACCGTCCAGATCTCGGAGGTGGCTGTATCCACGTACGCGATCCGCCCATTCCGGCCCGGAAACGACGCGAGGGCAGGCGCGGCGACCGCCACCAGGCTCGCGATGGCGGTCCACATGCAGCAGACCAGTGCCCACACTGGACGCCCCCTTCGTTCCGCAGCCACACAACGGTTGGTCATGTGCCTCCTCGAGTCCTCCACGCGATCCATGGTCCGAATCCTGACGTGAGAACAGGAAACCGGTCAAACGCCGCGCGCGGCGGGTTGACTCACGGAGAAATCATGCATAGGGTCGGGAACGGTCATCGGGTTCCCTGCCGGCCACGCTGCGGGGCCTGGAGTCCAACCGGCAATGGTGCCCGCCATTGATGGGGGAGGCCACATGGCGAGCCCGGAGCAGATCCATATGGGTCCGAAGGGACGGCTGCAGACGCCTGACGTGCACGCTCGAGTCGGTAGGACCATGATGATCCTGCCTCGTCGCTCGCTGGTCCTGGCGATCGCGATCGCGCTCGCGCTCCTCGGCTCGATGCCACTCGCTGGTGGCACAGAGCGCGGGGGATCGATCCGCGCCACCGCCGCCCCCGTCCCCGGGAGCTACATCGTGACGCTCGCCCCGGGAACAGGAGATGTCGCGTCGGTGGCCGCTGATCTCGCCGGCAGGTACGACGGGCGCCTCGGCTACATCTACCGGTTCGCGCTCCGCGGTTTCTCCCTGCGCATGAGCGAGCAGGCGGCGCTGGCGCTCAGCAACAACCCACGCGTCGCCTCCGTCGAGCAGGACGGCGTGGTGACCGAAGACGACACTCAGGGCAACCCGACCTGGGGCCTGGATCGCATCGACCAGCGATCCCTGCCACTCGACGGGGCCTACACGTACGAAGCCACGGGCGCCGGCGTGACCGCCTACGTGATCGACAGCGGCATACGCATCTCACATGAGGAGTTCGGGGGCCGAGCCTCCTACGGATACGACGCGGTCGACGGGAGCCTGCCGGCGGACGACTGCCGTGGACACGGGACGCACGTCGCAGGGACGATCGGTGGCGCGACCTACGGAGTGGCCAAGGACGTGAACCTGGTTGCGGTGCGCGTGCTCGATTGCAACGGCTCCGGGACGGCGTCGGGCATCATCGCCGGGGTCGACTGGGTGACCGGGGATCACGACCCCGGCGAACCTGCCGTCACGAATATGAGCCTCGGTTTCGGGGGGGTGGTTTCGTCCCTCGACACGGCCGTGCGCAACTCGATCGCCGACGGGATCGTGTATGCACTCTCGGCCGGCAACAACAACACGCCCGCCTGCGATCGCTCGCCGTCCCGCGTCAGGGAAGCCCTCACGCTCGGCGCCACCGACAGGAACGACGCGAGGGCTTCATTCTCGAACTACGGGGAGTGCCTCGACCTGTTCGCGCCGGGGGTCAGTGTCACCTCGGCGTCGATCGAGGACGACGCTGCGACCGACGTGAAGAGCGGGACTTCGATGGCCGCTCCCCACGTCGCCGGCGTGGCCGCACTGCACCTGGAGATCGTCCCGACGGCGACCCCCAAGAAGGTGGGTTACGCCCTGACGTCGAACGCTACCTCCGGCGTCGTCCAGAACGCGGGGACGGGCTCACCGAACCTGCTCCTCTACTCGGGCTTCATCGGCGATGTTCCACCGAACAGCCTGCCGGCGGCCTCGTTCACCTCCTCCTGCTCCGGTCTCATCTGCGACTTCGCCGACACGAGCGTGGATCTCGACGGCGAGATCGCAAGCCGAAGCTGGAGCTTCGGGGACGGCGCCAGCGGGAGCGGAGTCACCCTGTCGCACACCTACGCTACCGGGGGCACCTTCACAGTGGCCCTGACGGTGACCGACGACAGCGGAGAGACCGGCATCGCAAGCGCCTCCGTCACCGTGACTCCGTGGAACCTGACGGTCACCGGCAAGAAGGTGAAGGGAACGAACTACGCCTACCTCGTCTGGAACGCTTCCGCGACCCCGGCGGCACTCGTCGACGTCTACCGCAACGGCTCCTGGTGGGCGAGGACAGACAACGATGGGTCGTGGTCCGAGTCCCTGGGCAAGAGCCGCGGCTCCTTCACCTACCGAGTCTGCCCGGCCGGCGACACGCGCTGCTCGAACGAGGCAAGAGTCACCTTCTAGGGAACCGGCATGTGAGTTCACGTTCACCGACCGACCTCTCATTCGACCTCCACGGGACCGGCGACCCCTAGCGGGCGCCACGCGTGGTCCGACCGCTGGTAGCAGATGACCGCGTAGTTCCGGGTGTCGCGCCGTCCCTAGGCCCGGACCACGTCCCCCACCACCCTGGATTGAGCACGAGATAGCCCT
>Ga0209751_10002193_pt1 | contig 19725 bp, 18 predicted proteins | sample RifCSP13_1_FD_184019 | JGI IMG/M metagenome (GOLD analysis project Ga0209751, IMG submission 184019) | Soil microbial communities from Rifle, Colorado - Rifle CSP2_sed 13_1 (SPAdes) (version 2) | ecosystem: Environmental > Terrestrial > Deep subsurface > Rock core/Sediment | place: Rifle... | reverse complement strand
GTAGGTTCGTAATGACCACTAAAGTGCACTAAAGGATTAGTTATTATCTTCATAATGGACCGAAAGACCATCCATATCAGCATTGTTGAGATGGGCACAATCGGAGCTGAAATCAGCTTGTTCTAATGGAGCTGGCACCTTGAGGTGAGCGATCCAATTCTAGCATGCTATTTTACTAGCCCTTCCAAGAATGAAGAATCAAGCTCTACATAACCAAAGACCTTGCAGTAATATTCCAGATATTTCTTACTCTCAAGGCACTAGCACCAACATGATATTATTTGTGTGATGAGGTTAAGCGATCGAGCGAGATGGACCCGCCAACACCGAAAGCGCCGATTATATTAGCAAGCATCGACTAAAAATGCTAGAAAAATGACAGAAATCTTGATTGCAGCGATCATAGGCGCGAGTGTTGCACTATTCATTTATTTTCATGGCAAGCGGCCGTCATTGGCAGTTACACGAGCCGTCCCAGATACGCCAGCGCAATTTAACGAAAGAATCGAGGTGCGTAACCACGGTCAAACCACTTATTCATATCGTGTACGAGTCGGTGACACATATCTAAAGTTCGAAAAGAAAGGTGTTAGCATGTCTAGAATAACGCTCCCACCCGGCGACGCCGCGGGCGTAATTCTCAAAGACGCGATTAATAGTTTGGGTCACCAAGACATAGTCATAGAATGTGCCAGCTGGCTACCGTGGTTAGATAAGGTAGTAATTTTCAGAAAGCGATTAGAAGAAATAAGTTAGAAATTGTAGGGCTCAATAGCTGAGCAATGGCATAAGTGTCTGAGGTCGTTGGTGTTTTCATATGACATTACAGTTGCATTATCGCCCGCCCAAGCTTTATTACTGCTCTTGCTTCTTATTGCACCATGTCGAAGCTGGATACAAAGAAGGCGTTAGAGCTACTAGAAAAGACCATTGAGGAAGCCGAAAGCTTGCGTGAAGGTTCTTATGATAACGGCAAAGACTATGTCGACGGTATAGATGAAAAAATCAAGCGCATATTAGAGATGTCATTTGACGATGCAGATGAAAAGCAGACAGAATATGACAGAGATGGCATTAATAGCTCTGTAGCCAGAAGTGCAAGCCCTGAAGTTCTTGAGGCCGACTACCAGAACAGAATATTGAGGTATCTACTGCGTCTTCATGCCATAAAAGAAGAATTAGAGCGCCTTAAAAGCATAGAAACTAGCGAAGCCAAACTAGACAAGACACAGGCAGATATTGAAAATGCAAAGAAAGAAGCAGAGAGGCGGGGTTTCGTAGAAGAGGGCAAATTTTACGGTGCTTTCATCGAAATAATAAACAGCCTGAGAGATGAACTTAAGGGTCGTGTCGAAAATTCGAAAGAGATTGCAGAAATAAAGAAAGATATTGCTGAGCTAAAAAAAGTTGTAATGCTGAAGGCAGAAGACCTGAGTATTGATACTGAATACTTGCAAGCCAAGAAACAACTTGAAGATGGAGAAGCCGAGAGACACTAAATAAAGCAAAAAGCGGGGTGGCGCTCTAACACCTAATAAACGAACTAGTTTTTCTAGAGGGTTACTGATGGCACGCACATACAGAGGACATAAATAAATGAGGTCATCGGGTTTGCTTGTTAATTCCCCTGTCGTAACCCAGTAGAACTACAGTATAGAAGCAGCGGAGCTTTTCTCACTATTCTTTTATAACACATTCTACTATCGACGAAGGCATGTATAGGCTATTGCACCAAAAGTGGAAGCTACTTACGGTTATTTCAGTTTCAGCTTTGATTGTTTTTGGCGCGTGGCCGGTAATTCTGAAAATTGCAGAAGCGACGAAGACTGTAAAGACAGTAATATCATCCAATATTAGCGATGGTTCTAGGTCATGAAGGCATGAGCAAGCGCAGCGTTTTTCAGCGGATTTCGATTGTATGCTTCATTCTTGTAGCGATAAGCCTTACTCCATTTACATACCATTCACGTCCTTTGTGGGCGCAGATAGCGCCCGAGTCCCCAATTATACACATGCAGGATACGACTGTAACATTTGGCTCACTAGTCTATTCTGGCAGACAGATAAACGCAGAGTATGTGACAGACACTTCCCAATTGATTGGAGACGAGATTGACAGCATTACCATTAGGTTGAAGAGAGTAGGCTCACCAACAGGTGATGCTGAAATTGGCGTATTCACTGAGAGCCTCTCTGTCAAGAAGCTATTCGGTACGATAACTACCGTTTCAACTCTCTCAACCGTGTGGCAAGATTACGATTTTAATCTCTCAGGAACTGATCTATACACAATAAAATCAGGGGACAGAATAGGAATAAAGTACGCTGGGGGCAGCGCTGGCAACGGCATTAACGTCATGATCGACAGGAACACTTCAGACCCATTCGACGGTACCAATTCGCAGCGCATCAGGTACGAATCTGGCTGGCTCTACTATGACACCGGAGAAGACATGTACATGATACTAAAGCAAACACATGATGGGTCAGGATCCGATACCACCCCACCGCCACCATCGCAATCGTTCCCCATTATTCATATGTCGGATACAACTGATACCGTTGGTATCGTGACATATTCAAGCAGACCAGTGCATGCAGAATATGTTACCGCTTCTTCCGAACTAGTAGGAGATAAGATTGATAGCGTTACCTTGAGATTAAAGAGAGTTGGCACAATTTCAGGCACTGCAGAGATTGGGGTAATCAACAACGACTTGTCAGTAAAGAAGCTGTTTGGTGCACTGAATGTCGCAACGTTGACACCAAGCTTCACAGACTACGAGTTCCAACTAACTGGTGATGAACTGTACACAATACAATCAGGCGACAGGATTGGCATAAAATTCACTGGGGGAGATATATCTAACAATCTCTTGGTGATGACTGATAAGGATTCTGAGGATCCGTTTGACTATGTCGACTCATATCGAACACATTACGCGGACGGATCTTGGAGAGACTACACATTCTATGATTTGTATATGATACTAAAGCAGACGCCGAACGATGTAACAGTGCCCCCAACACAGTCAATTCTTAAAGTCAACGCCGCGGATCTTACGGGTTCGGCTATAGAAGATGTCTATGTCACAATAGCTGAGGGTAATAGAGTTTTGTTTGCTGGAAACACTCCAGTTAGCTATCCAGTTAACGCCGGTACCACTTACAATGTTGGGACTTCACTCGAGGAAGTACTGGAAAATGCAAGCTATACCTTTGACCACTGGGATGATGGTAGTACTGATAGGAAGAGAACTGTTACGCCAACTTCTCAGAGTAGTACCACCCTAACGGCGTTTTACAAAGTCAACACCGCAGGTTGGGCGACGGTAACCGTCAACGCTGCAGCCCCATCTGGAGACCCGATTTCGGGCATCTACGTAACTATTTCGCCAGATGTCAGAAATATTGCCTCTGGGTATACTCCGCTCGCGTTCACGTTGGCTTCCGACACCGCTTACATCCTTAGTCCGCAGGATTATGGAAGTTACGCCTTTGACCACTGGGGGGATGGTGATACGACTAGGGCCAGAACCATTACACCTGCAGATCCCATGAACCTGATTGCTCATTTCAGAACTCTGCCATCCACAGTGGAAACACTAGCACCTTCAGTTATCGTCAGTTCGCCAAAGTCAGGACAAATGCTTACGAGCACTTCTCCAACAATCAGTGGCACCGCTTCCGACAACTTCGGAATAACTAAGGTTGAAGTCTCTGTAGATGGAGGAGAATTTGAAAAAGCCAGCGGTCTCGTACGCTGGTCATTTGCCATGATGGGTCTGTCTGATGGTTCGCATTCTGCAACTGTCAAAGCAACAGATGCCGCAGGAAATGCTCAAACCGCGACAATTGTTTTTATTGTCGCTACAAGTCCGATACTTACCAAGACTGGAGTCTACGTTCCACTATATGTCTATCCGTCACAATCAAACATGGTTCACTATAATACTGTCATGAACGCGAAAATTGCACACCCATCAGTACCGATAGTAGTGACGATCAACCCAGCGGGTGGTCCAGGAACCAGCAAGGATTTCAATTATGCCAATGCTATTGACAGATTACAATCTGCCGGAGTTGTGGTCATCGGCTATGTACCAACAAAATACGGATCCAGAGATATCAACGCCGTCAAATCGGACATTGACAAATTCATCAGTTGGTACGACATAGATGGAATCCATCTTGATGAAGTTGCTAATCGCGTCGGTTACGCGAATTACTATACACAACTGACGGAATACGGGCGGTCGCATGGAATAAGGATCATGCTAGGAAATGCCGGAGCCGATCCGCCTCAAAGCTATATCGGAACTGTGGACAGCATAGGCATTACCGAGGGATCAGGATATATGCCCACAGCGTGGTTGCAGTATTGCGTTTCATGCAGTAGTAGTGGATGGCACTACATTCATGATAAGAACAACTTTTGGTTTTTGAGATACAACATAGAAACGCTTGACACCCAATATGTAATTGAGGCTTCAAAGTGGGTAGGACTCTTGTATTTGACTGACGGTGTTTCTCCTGTGCGCTGGGATCATTTGCCGCCATATTTTGATACTCTAGTGGCCACGCTGGATAGTATACCGTGATGGTAGGCCACTTTTCAAGCAAGGCAATTACAACGAGTGCATCTCGGAAGGCATAAAATTCTTGTCAATATCGTCAAGGAAAAGGAAAACAATCCTAAGGAGCCAAGAAGCAGAAATGACTGAAGTCTTGAATCGGTGCCGTCGAATCAAGTACTTCAATAATAACTAAGGCCGGTAACATTTCCCCTTCATCAAACGTGTTTGTCATGAATAAGGATGTGTGGTATTCCAAATAATTGGAAGATTATAACTATAAGGTTCGCTCTCCTATGTATTTAATATAAGGAGATAATTAGAAAAGCGGCTCAAATCGTTGTTACCTAAGTTTTGTTACTCTGAATAATTATAATTTTTCCTGATCGAACGAGAAAGCGCGTTCATGCACGAAGGTGGGTATTTGGCCAGATGCCCCTAAGTTAACAAGCAGTGACGTCCCTAACTTAACACTCCATGGCCCTAGTTTAACAGAGCGTCCAAATCACCCGAAGATTGAACAGTGTCATACAGATTACTACGAACTCAGATAAGTTTAAGTGCTGAAATTATTCCAGCACAGTTTGAGAGCATAAATACTGCCAGCGGTTTATGGTGAATACAAGGATAAAAAATCTTGTTGAACAAGGAGGGGGGATAACTGCTAAGTGAAAAAGAGATCATCAGGATCTTTGCAGACAAGCTTGGCATAGCTGACCTTGACGACGTTGCCCTGCTTGGCAAGAACATTGTTTTCAAGGCAGACATGCTGGTCGCAAGCACCGACGTACCGCCCCGCATGGAAGCTTGGCAGATAGCCAGAAAAAGCATTGTGTCCTGCGTCAGCGACCTTGCTGCCAAGGGCGTCAGGCCGGACGCGGCAATGATATCCCTTGGCCTGCCAAGGAACTGCACCCGTCCCTACGTCGAGGGGCTTGCGAAAGGCTTTGCCGGCGCCTCAAAAGAATTTGCCGTCAAAATAGTGGGTGGGGACACAAACGAAGCCGGCGGGCTTGTAATAGACTGCAGCATGGTAGGCTTTGCAGGTAGCAAAATGCCGAGAAGGAAAGGGGCGAGGCCAAGCGATGTTGTTGTGGTATCCGGCATGTTCGGCCTGCCGCCTGCAGGACTTGCGATCCTGATGCGAAATGCTAAAGCTGCTGGCGCGTTCAGAAAGCAGGCGGCCGAGTCTGTGCTTATGCCGGCGCCAAGGCAACGCTTTGGTCTCGCGCTTGCAAAATATTTTTCGTCTTCAATTGATTCAAGCGACGGGCTTGCGATATCGCTCTACGAGCTGGCGAGGCAGAGCAAAGTCGACATTGCAGTCGACAATTTTCCAGTTGCAGACGGAGTGGAGAAATTTGCGCAGGAAAATGGCCTTGACGCGCACGAGCTGGTGTTACATGGCGGCGAGGAATACGAAATCGTCGCAACAATCCCGAAAGCAAAATTAAAGCAGGCCGAGGCTGCGGCACGGGAGGCAAATGTTGATCTGCATGTCATTGGCAGGGTGCGAAAGGGGTCCGGTAACGTCTTTGTCGGCAAAAAGCTGCTTGAGAACAGGGGCTACGACCACTTCCGCCTGCGATAACGTTTTTAACCCTCTAAAGAGGCGATTGTAAGTGCATGTCTGAAACCACCAACGAAATTACCCAGACAAAGTGGGGAGTAGCCCACATCTTTAGCAGTTACAATAACACGCTTGTCCACATCACCGACCTGAGCGGGAGCGAAACAATCTCATTCAGCTCTGGCGGGCGCCATGTTACTGCCGACAGGTATGAATCATCACCGTATGCGGCCATGAAGTCGGCTGTCGCGGCGGCAGACGTGGCCAAGTCAAAGGGCATCAGCGCGCTCCACATCCGCGTGAGAGCGGTTGGCGGGGTAGGCCCGAGAATTCCCGGTCCCGGAGCCCAGGCGGCCATCAGGGCGCTGGCAAGGGCAGGCTTCCGTATCGGCAGAATAGACGACGTGACTCCCATACCGCACGACACTACAAGAAAGCCGGGCGGCAGAAGGGGTCGCAGAGTCTAGATCGATTTCATTTCCGGCGCCATTTTTATCTGGGCTCCACAGCCCCTGTTTTTCAATTCTTTCTGCAGCCACGCGATGAACTTGTCCTCGAATTTCTTGCCCTTTGAAGCGTCTATTTCGTACGCGTGGGCCGCGTATATTTTTTCCACGAACTGGCCGGCGAGGAACATCTTGACAAACGACCAGCCGGCGCTCTGAACCGGCGGGTCAAGCGCAAACGCGTTTTCAATCTGGCATGTCTTCTGCCATTCTGACAATAGACTGACGGCAATATTTCGGTCCAGCTCAAAATCAATTGTCTGAAAATCGAGGATAAATGTGCCTATTAGCAAATCAATCATTCTGCTGCTTTAGCTTGTCAGAGAACGAGATGAGCTTGCCCTTGTCCTCCACCTTGATAGTGGTGTTGACCCTCACGTTGAGCCCGACCGACCTGAAAAGCGCCAAGAGCTCGCCCCCGGATATCTGGCTTGTTATTTCGCCTGACAGCATCAATTCAGCGATCCTTGCAACGATGGCTTCAGTTTGAGAAGGGTACTGCGCATAAGCAAGGTTTAGTACTTCGCCGCCCCTGTCGTAAAGGTAGCTGGACACAACTTCCCGGGCAGACCTCTTCTTCGGCAGGCTTGATGATTTTGCCTTTTCAAGCGCCACAGCTTTTTCGCGCAGCTCTTTTAGCTTCCGCGCCTTGATTATCTCGATGTCAGGGTCATCAGACGTCAGCCCTTTATCACCCCTATTGGTACGAGCCTCACGACCTTTGTAGCGATGCCAAGCGAGTGCGACACGTCGGCGACTGCGTCTACGTCCTTGTAAGCTTCTGGTGTCTCTTCGACCATGCCCTCCCTCGTCAGCGCCTTGACATAGATGCCCTTTGACTCGAGCTCGCTTTTCACGGCCTCGGCTGTGTAGCTGCGCCTTGCGGCAGACCTTGACATCGTCCTGCCGGCTCCGTGCGCGGTAGAGCCAAAGCTGAGGTCAAGCGACTTTTGGCCTCCAAGCAGGATCCAGCTGGCAGTGCCCATGGAGCCAGGTATTATCACGGGCTGGCCGATGCTGCGGTACCTGTCCGGCACCTGCTCCATGCCTGCGGGGAACGCCCTGGTGGCACCTTTTCGGTGGACAACAACTTCGCGTGTGCCTTCTCCGTCCACCCTGTGGCGCTCCACTTTGGCAATGTTGTGCGCAACGTCGTAAACGAGATCCATGTCAAGGCCGTCCTCGCCTACCTTGAAGACGCGCTCAAAAGTCTTGCGCGTCCAGTGGGTGATCATTTGCCGATTAGCCCACGCAAAGTTGAGTGCGGAATACATTGCTTTTCTGTAGTCCTCACCCTCCTTCGACCTGTTGGGAACGCACGCTAACTCCCTGTCTGCAAGCGTCAATCCATATTTTCGCAGCGCAGATTCAGAAACGCGCAAATAATCAGTACAGATCTGGTGACCAAAGCCGCGGGACCCGCAATGGATTAGCACTGTCAGCTGCCCAACCTGATCAAGGCCCATCGTCTTGGCCGCCCGCTCGTCGAAAATCTTATCCACCTTTTGCACTTCAAGAAAGTGGTTGCCAGAGCCTAGAGACCCAAGCTGCGTAGCGCCCCTCTTTCTTGCAGTGTCTGAGACGCTTGCAGGGTCTGCGCCGGCCATCATGCCGCTTTCTTCGCACACCTCGGCGTCGTTCTCGGTGCCGTAGCCGTGCCTGATTGCCCACCTTACTCCTTCGACCAAGAGCTCGTCAAGCTCCGGCTTGGTCAGCCTGACTGTGCCCTCGCTCCCCACGCCGGAGGGGATTGACTTGAAAAGCTCATTAACGAGATCCTTTAGACGCGGCCGCAGATCGCTTTCTGTCAGATTCGTCCGCACAAGCCGGACGCCGCAGTTGATGTCATAGCCCACGCCGCCGGGACTGATGACTCCTTCCTCGATATCAGTCGCAGCCACGCCACCGACAGGAAAGCCATAGCCCTCGTGGCCGTCTGGCAGAACGACTACGTGCTTTTTTACTCCAGGCAGCGTCGCGACGTTTGCCGCCTGGTCGATTGTCCTGTCAGTTACCATTTTTGATATCAGAGAATCGTTTGCGTATATTGTGACTGGGACCTTCATGCCTTTGGCCGGGTTTGCGTCTATGCGATATTCGAGATCGCTTACCTTCTTGACCCGGTGGTTGCCGCTCCTTGTGACAAGCTCCAATGTTATTTTGAGTTGTTACTGCAAGTTATTATAAGCCTTGCCCGGCATAGGCGGCAAACCTGCCGCTGTACGTTTTCAGCACTTATTCGCCTGTAATTTCATGAAGCTTTCCAAGCTGGATAATGTGCCCCTTGTGGTAATTCTCATGCGCTCTTGTGCCCCTTGGTCATAGTAGGACCACTCGCCGGCGTCGTATTTTTCCAGGTTGCCGACGCGCCAGTTTATTCCCTTGCCAAACACGACTGGCGCCCGGTAGTCATATGTGTATTCATAGCATTTCCAGATGAACAGGAGCGAGTTTGTGTGACCGTTGAGCACATAGGTTTTCTGGAACCCCGGCTTTGCGAGAAGCTGCAGGAACGTTGAATCCCGGCCTCCCACGCTTGCAACCCCGCCGCTCCCAGCCATTCGGCAGTGTTGATGAAATTCTGCCTTGCCTGCGGGTCGCCTGTCAGTTAGTAGTCGTCATAATTCTTTATCTCCTGCTGGGTCGCCACCTTTGGATTGTAAACCTTGCCGATTGATCTACCATAGTCGTACATCATGACTCCGTTTTCGTCTGGGACCAGCTCTGCGCTGGTGGTGGCCAAGCTTGCCATTGCAACCATCCTAACGGCAAAGATCGATAATAACGAAACGTAAAACCTGGATTTAGAGTTCACATGATCATCTGCCTGAATTTACCTTAAGAAATGTCTGCAATAGATTTCTGAATGAGGTGTACGCGAACAAGATTTATTTTCACCACCCTACCGCTCTACATTATATGCCGATACTGCCGATAGACTCTGGACGTTACGGTAGCAAAGAGATGCGCGAGATTTTCGAGGATGAGAAGCGACTGCAATACCAATTAGACTTTGAGGCGGCCGTTGCGCAGGCCCAGGCCCAGATGAATATGATCCCGGCCGACGCGGCCAAAGAGATTGCAAAGGGAGCCCGCTCTGGGAAAGTCACGCTCACACGGGTTGGCGAGCTTGAGGCGGTGAGCGAGCACGACACTGCAGCCATGGTAGAAGCGCTGAGCGAGCAGGTGTCGGCAAAGGCCAAGCCGTGGATACACTATGGGCTGACCAGTAATGACATCATTGACACGTCGACCTGCATGCAGATGCGCAACGCGTTTTCGATCATCGAGTCAAGAGTTGCCAAGCTGGCTTTATTGCTGGCAGACAGAGCAGTCGAGTTCAAGGCGGTGCCGGCAGTGGGCAGGACGCACGGGCAGCACGCCAGCATCATTTCGTTTGGATTAAAATTTGCAGTGTGGGCCGCAGAAATGGCCAAGCACGTCGAGCGAATAGAGGAAGGCAAGAAACGCTTTTTGCTCTGCAAGACACTAGGCGTAGTCGGCACCGGCTCGCTAATGGGCGACAGGGCGCTTGAAGTGCAGAAAATTGTCGCGCAAAATCTGGGGCTTTACCCGGTGGACGCCGCGACACAGGTGATGCCCCGTGAGCGTTTTGCTGAGATGCAGTTTTGCACCGCGCTGATTGGCACGACGCTTGACAAGATCGCGTTAGAGGTCAGGAACTTGCAGCGCACAGAAATAGGAGAAGTCGCCGAGCCGTTCAGGAAGGGCCAGATGGGCAGCAGCGCCGTGCCTGTCAAGCGCAACCCGATAAAAAGCGAGCGGGTGTCTTCTCTGGCAAAAATGCTGCGCTCGCTTGTCAGCGTGTCGATGGAAAACATTGCACTGTGGCACGAGCGCGACCTTTCAAATTCTGCCAATGAACGCTTTACGCTTCCAATGGCAGCGATACTGCTTGACGAAATGCTCAACGCGATGACAAAGGTTGTTTCTGAGCTTAAGGTGAACAGGGAAAGGATCGCGTCAAACATCGAGATGACGAAAGGCCAGATCTATGCCGAGTTTGTGCTTGAGGCGCTCGTGAATAAAGGTGTCGCGCGCTTTGAAGCGTACCGCGACATACAGCGCGTCGCCTTTGCGGCGCTTGAATCCGGCGAACACTTTTTCGACGCTGCGTCAAAGGACAGTAGTATTTCAAAACACCTGTCAAAGCAGGAGTTGAAAGCGATATTTGAAGCCCGGAACCACCTTGCAGCGTCCGGGAAAATAATCGAGAAGGTGGCCAAGATGGTCAGAAACGCTGTAAAAATATAGAGTGCCGTCGGTGAGATTTGAGCTCACGACAGCTCGGTCTTCAGCTTCACCCCAAAAAGGTCGAGTGCTCTCCCAGGCTGAGCTACGACGGCACCGTCAAGACTGTTTTGCAATTCATATATAATCGTGTCTGGCTAGAGCTCGTCCATTCCAAAGTTGTGGTAGCACTGGTTGCACCGGAACTTTTCCCTGCCGGGGTTCCCAGAAACTACTTCAAGCTCGCTCTTTGTTTTGCATTTCGGACACCTACCATAGATCGTCTTTCTCGGCAATACTTTCGATATGGTACTGCGGGATTATATTAGCTGTTGTTTTCACCATGCATTATTACATACATCAGCCTAAGAATGCATTGATTGCCTAATTGGCAATGGCAACCTGCGTCCGCTGTGGAAGGTCCGTATATGAGGACGGACGTATTCCAAGGAGTACAGAACGATCTTACTCAAATTAAATAAACAAGAAGGTAGAGTTCCACTATCATGATAAATATCGATAACCAGAACCCCGTGATAGACTGGCCTGAGGAGCGTAGACGGCAGTTCCTTGAAGAGTTTGAAAAGCCGTTCAAGCGCGAAAGGTGCAATGAGCGGTTCAAGAAGAAAAAGTATCTGAGCGATCAAAGTCCTCTCTTATTATGAGAGAAGATGCCGGAGGCGGGATTTGAGCCCGCGACCTTACGATTTCTTATTGTATTAGATTATGAGTCGTACGCTCTAACCAAGCTGAGCTACCCCGGCTGTTGCCACCTGAAATTTCGCACTACATAATATAAGCTATTCAAACATCCGCCGGACGTCGCCTTCAAGCACGCCAGAGCCAGAATGCAGCCTGTCGATGTGGTTCGATAGACCCTTCTTTGTGTCAAAGGGCGACTCACAGTACGGACAGATCAGCTTGGCAGTGCTGATGTCCTTCATGTAGACAATTGCTTTTGGGTTGATGATGCAGACAGGCGTACCCTTGATCGCGGTGTGCACGGTTGACATCGTTGCCATGTGTATCTTTTCAAAAATGTCGTCGCGTGATACCATGCCAAGGACTGCCGAGTGCGAGCTCACGATCACTTGCCGGATCACGTGCTTGTCCATTATTGACAGCGTTTCCTGGATGGTGTTGTGCGGATCCACCGCCAGCACCGGGCTTGTCATTATTTCCCGGAGCCTGACCTTGCCGGGGCTCCTCCCCTGCGACATGACTTTGAACAGAATATCCGTCTTGCTAACAATGCCCACGACCTCGCCAAGGTGTGAAGCAAGGATGCTCCGGATGTGCTTTTCCTTCATAAGGTTCAGCGCTTCGTCCGCGAACCTGTCGCTTTCTAGAATGACCACGTTTGTGTTGATAAAGTGCTCTACAGACGTCGCCAAAAGTGACGTGATGTCGGGAACAAAGTCGCTCATACGTAATTATCCATTCTGATTTATTTAAGCGTGGCTAAGGCATCTTGTCCTCAAACTTTAGCTTGATAAGGTTCTGGCCGCCTGCCTTGCGTATCTCGACGAGTTCCTCCCTCTCCAGCCTCTTGACCAGCCGCCATATCGTGGTTTTGGGCAGCTGGAACTTGGTCCTGATTTCGCTTTCAAACGCGGCCCCTTCTTTTTCTGCAAGGAATTTCAAGACCTGCTGGTCTTCGGGGCGTAGGTGCGGCCTTTCTTCAAGTATCCTATCAACTATTCTGCCAAGCACCGATTTGTCTATCTGCGATTCCGGGATTGTGCCCGGCTCCACCGGCACGTTGCTCTCTTCCAGGCGCTTTTCTTCGGCAGGCTCCTCCATCTTTTCCTCTTTTACTTCTGCTGAAAGAGGCCGGACTGCTGTCTTCGTTCTGCTATTGTTAGAAGCCTTCGGCGGCTCCCTCCTCTGCACTTGTAACGCAGGCTTTCTCATTTTAAGAAAGACCAGCGCGCCCACGCCGCCTGCTGCGGCTATTGCACCGGCGATTATCGCTCCCATTGGTATCTGCGGTTCGGGCGGCCTGTCGCCTATTGCCCTAACGGCGTCTTCTGCAGAATCTTTTGCCGATGCATAATTGCCGCTTGCAAATTCGTTGTTTGCCTGTTCCAGCAGTTGCCGGGCAGCAACTACGTCACGGCCTTCACCTTCAGCTTGGTCTATCTGGTTCTTGGCATCATCGATTGCATTTTGCGCAGCCTCATAGTTCCTGCCTGCGGCAACAGCAGCATCATTTGCCTGCCCTGCCAGTTCCTCGGCTTCACTGAACCTCCTGTCGTCCCGGGCAACAGTCGCATTCTGGAGAACCTCCTCTGCGACAGTCAGGATTATGTCTGTGTGGATGATGCGGGTTTCTTTGATCGCTGTATCAGCGAGCCGGATGGCAATGTTTGCCTGATCCTCGGTGCCAAGTACTCCTATTGCGTAGCTAACGTTAATGTCGCCAGGTTCGTCAAATGTCAGTAGAGACTGACCACCGAAATTCGTGATCGCGGGAAAAGGTTCTCCAGGGTCGATAAGCACGCTATCAGGTGGAAGCCTTACCGAAAAGCCAATGGTGGCCTTGAACGAAAACGTCCATATCCCTTGATTCCTGTTAGCAAGGTCAGGCGTCGTGTAGCTTATCCTGACGTTTGAAACGCCGGGTGTGTCTAACACAATTTCGTTCGGGCTATCCCCGATGTCGTATCTTACCAGCTCGTCCTCGTAATCCACGACGATCAGGTCGTTTATGTGGGTGCCGCCGAACAGCTTGATCTTTATTTCCTCGTCAAGCGGGTCTTTCAGGCTGACGTCGTATTCGACAAGCGTGTCGCCGTTTGCAAAAAGCGCCATAAAGAGGGACTCGGAAGCGTAGTCTTCCTGTTGCGCGGACGCCGGAATAATGGCAATTACAACAAAAAATAGAATCCCTGGAATGAAAAATCTAGTTCCATTTTTCCAAGGATATGTAGATATCATCAGAATGACTTTCCAAGCTTAAAAGGAACGCTGCAAACGATATAAGTCTTGTGACCGTATGTGCTAATTCTTCATTTCGGGGTAGAACGTTCTAAAGTTCTTGTCCTGGTGGCTTTCGACCCACCTGAATTTGCGCTGTAGCGTCGCGGTGTAGACCTTTGTCCAGTCAAGCTCGACAAAGTTGAGCCAGGCCTTCATGACGCGCGGGTCGATGTAATTGCGGAGCGACGTGCCAAGGCTATAGTCGCGCGTCTCCTGTTGTAGCTTCATCTGCACTTCCATCTTTTCGAGCCGCTCTTTTAACCGCTGCCCTTGAAGATCGGTCTTCCATTTTTTTGCCGCAATGTGTGCCTTTAGCTGCGCAATGACTTCCTTCTTTTTGGCTATCGACTCTTCGAATTTTTCAATCGCCTTTTTGGCCGCGGGGTTCTTGGGGTCGACTCCCTTTTTGTGATTGCACTTTATCGCTGCTTCAAGGTTTGCCTTCCTGGCGGCGTAAATCTTTTGCGCCTCCGAAGAGCTCCGCTCGATTCTTGTCTTTGCCAGCTCTTGTTGCACGACCCTTGTGGCGATGCAGGTCCTGAAGACCTTGGCGGTGAGCCCCGGCATTATCTCCTGCAAGAACCCGTTTACCTTGCGCGAGTTGATGCCGTCGAATATAGGGTCACCGGGCTTTTTTCCCTGCATGAACTTTTTCAGATTGTCGTAAAGCGCCTTTGTGTCATCGGAATTGACCTCCAGCGTTTTTTGCCAGGGGACGCTGTCTTTACCCAAAAAGTTAAACTCGATCAGGTTATTGCTGCCTGTCTGCGGGAATTTGATATGTTCCACCCTGAGCGTGCTTGCGCCCACGGTGTCGGCCTCGTCAGGGTCCTTTTCGTCGCCCACCCTCATGGCAAGCTTGAGTATAAGATAAGCGACCGTTGCGGTCTTGTCGCCTCCCTTCATCATCCTCCTTGTCACTTCGCGGTGCACCCTGCCCTCCTGCTCAGCGAGCTTTTTAGCCTTGTCATATTTTGCGCGATCGTTTTCCTGCCGGAGCGCCGCCGAGTCGTGCAGCCATACATACTTGCGCTTGCCAGTCAGGTTTTCCATCCAGGTGGCAAGCCACGTCGATGAATGGTCATGAACTACAGTGTGCCAGTTGCCCTCCTGCACCGGCGCGCTTTCTCCCATGTTGAGCGTCACGTCTTTGGGCTGCACCCGGGGCTTCCACCGCCCGCGCATTGGGTGCTGGCCGCGGCCCATGAACAGCCCAGGCGGCTCTACCAGCCAGTTTGCGATGTCTACTTCAGCTCCATCAACCACCGCCTTGCCGTACATCGCCTTGAGCCTTTCGCGCTCGGCCTTTTTGGCCAACGAGATCTTTTTCTTTTCCTCTTTGGCAAGAGTCTTGTACCTCTCCTTTTCATGCTCCTTCATCCTCTTTTCTTCGTCGGCTAGTTTGTAAGCGGTCGAAAAGTCAATGTCTTTAATCGTGATGTTCTCGAATTTTTCCGGCAGGAATTTTTTGAGGTCACCCACGAAATTTTCCTGAAAAACTGGGTCCTGCACGTAATGCGTGTCCTTTTTCTTTGCCCACGCATAAATGAGTTCTTCCTGATCGCGGTTGAGCGCCAGCTTTTCCCCCCTGATCGTGACGACGATGCCCCTTGGCTGGTACTCAGGCGGAAATGCGACACCCTTGTGCTCTAATGACTGCCACTTTGCACGCGTAGCAGTAACGGCCTCTTCCAATTTTATTTAAAAACGCCTAGGACTACTCTTAAACCTTATCCTGTTACACGAGCGCCCTGTCGCCCCAGACCTTCTCGCCAATCTCTGTCTTTTGGCCTTCTGCTATCCTGCTCATTACCTCAATGGCGGCGTGCTTGTGGAGATATTCGTTGTTGTTGCCGCAGCGGTAGGAATAGGTGCAGCGGGGGCAGCCACTTTCGCTCTTGCAGGGGCAATCTGACAGTATGCGCAGCGCCCGGCCAAACGCCTTGTCGAGCCTGTCAAACAGCGCCTTGCTCGCACCATTGCCGCCAACGCTTCCATCGTAGACAAATATCAGCCCCGAAGACCCAAGCGATATGCCGCCAAGGTCCTGCGACGCGCCGCCGGTTATCATGGCGCTCCCTTCTATAATGACGTGCTCTGACGCGTGGAAGCCGCTCATTTCCACGTGCTGCTCATCGTCAACTTTTTGCAAGATGTCGGCGGGCCGGGGCGCTCTGAACACAAAGCCCTTTGTCACGAGTTCGTATTCGAGCGGCTTGTCCAGCAGCACCTTCTTGCCCTGCGTCACCTCCTGCCCAATCTCGATGTTGGCGTAGCCCAGTACCTTCTTTTGGATCTTGAGCGCGCAGTACTCCACTTCGACGCCAATGACAAGCTTTTTCTCGTACACTTCCAGAATGGAGGGCCACTCGTCCGTGAGCGCCTTTGTGTAGTACGGGTAGTCAGAAGGGATCAATGCAAGCTCGGCGTAGGGCTGGCTGTTTGGCTCAAAATGTAGCGCCTGCACTTTGTAGCGGCGGCCGGCAAGAAAGTATATCGCGTTTGGATGCAGCTCCTCAAGTGCCTGCGGGAGCGACCTGTCGCCAATGATCTTGTTGTTGAATTTGATGTCAACCCTGCTCCCGATGCCCCGTATGCTGTACTCGCCAAGCATTTTCATGGCCCCCTTCAGGTCAGGCATGAATCTTTCCCTGACGATCTTGACAACGCCCTTCGAGACGAGCTTTTGCAGCACGTTCCAAACCGGCCTAGATTCTGCCATCGACAGCGGCCTGTCGCATGTCATCGCAAGCACCTGGTACTCCTGCACGAACGGATTTGCCGGGTCGGTGTACGCGTACTCGTGGTCAGTCAAATAGTCTGCAGGATGCAACTTGTAGTACTGGCTTATCGGGTCGTTGCCAAGAGCAAGAAAGGCGTACCCCTGCTGGCCGCGCCTTGCAGCGCGTCCGACCCTCTGGGTGAGCCGGTTGATAGGCACGATGTTTGATATTATCGCGTCCACGTCACCGATGTCTATGCCAAGCTCGAGCGTGGGCGTCGCGGATATTGCCATGAGCTGCCCCGACTTGAATTGCTGCTCTAACTCCTTTCTCAGGGCAGGCGGCAGGCCGGCCCTGTGCACCCTGATGCTGACTCCCTGCCGCGACCCGTAGAACGCCATCAGCTCAGAGCCGAGGTGCGAGCTGGCAAACGCTATCGTTCTGTGCCTTCTCTTTGTTGTCTGCTTCAGGAGGTCGAGCGCAAGCGACCTGTACGAGCGTAGCGAGGGGAAGATTATCGCGAGGTTTATCCTGCCCCGCCTGCCCCTGCCCTGCACGACCTGCATCTTTCTGCCAAAGAGCGTCTGGCAGAATTCGTCACCATTTGGCAGAGTAGCCGACGCGGCGACCAGCTGGAGCCTTTTGCCGACAAGCCTCTCAAGCCTAGCAATGATGTAGTGAACGTTCGCCCCAAAGACACCGGTGTAAACGTGGGCCTCGTCGATTACCAGAAATCGCGCAGTTCTTATCATGCGGGAGAATTTCGTCCGGTGCATCATGTGGTAGTGCAGCACATCAAAGTTGGTGACAATGACGTCGGGCGGCGATTCCATTATGTAGCTTCGCTCTTTTTCCGGAGTGTCGCCATCAAGGACTGCCACCCTTGCACCAAGCGGCCCTGCCAGCTCTTTTATCTTTGGCAGCTGGTCGCGGGAAAGGGCCTTTGTCGGGTATACGAATATTGCAGACACCTTGCCTTCGCCGGCACGAAGCGATCCAAAGCGCGTCAGTTCCTCCGCGATTTTCTGCAATACAGGTATGGAAAAGGCCTCAGTCTTACCTGACGCGGTGGGCGCTGTGATTACAACATCATGGCCCTGCAGGATTTTCTTTATCGCCTGCTCCTGAAAACTGTAAAGGCGCTCGATCTTTTTACCTTTCAGGACATTGATTATGGCTTCGTCCAAAGGCAGGTCTTCAATGTTTGAGCCGAGCTCGGGCGGCGGCTCTTCAATTGCCTGAAAGTCAACAACATAGTCCTGCTGCGAGCGCAGCACTTCTTCAAGGAGCGGGTCACCGGCTGCGTTGGCGGCTGCCATAAGAGCGCCTATCTCTGCGGCAGGCCGGATTATCCTTTCCTGCTCCATCAAGAGTTTCAGGTCTGCAGCGTCTTCGACGCCGGTGCCGCTCTCATATCGGTCGAGAAAGTCAAGGTAAGCCTCGTCTGTGTTTCCCGCTGTTGGAACTATGGAACAAATCTTGCATTTGGAGCAGCGGAATATCAGCCGTCCGTCAAATATCTTGTCGACTCCGATTGAATGGGGCGAGCTGCACTTTGGGCAGCGGTAGTTGACCACGGTAAAGGCGCTTGCACACTTTATAGATAAAATGCTTTTCTATTTCTTGGTGATTTACCATTCGTAGGATTGCAAGACAACCCACGCAAAGTTCTTGCCAAGACAAAGACTGTGAACAGAAGCTTTGATGACGTGTTTGATTTCTTTGGAGACCCAAAGAGCATGGAAATTGGAGGAACGGCAGAATCCGTGACAAAGGGCAGCAACGGATGGTAGTCATTTGATCATGTCGTTGCAGACAAAGCAAAAATGAAGCATGTGCCGGTCAGAAATGCTGGTGTTCTGGACCACATCTTTGTTAGCGCTGGCCTAACATGGAAGGTCCAGGTCAGAATCATTCCAAACCAGAGCGGCGCGATAGTTGTCTGGACTTTCATTAAACCTGACATCTTGGGTGACGGGCAGTTTGAAAAGCAGCTGGAAGGCTTTGATCGCGAGATTGCCCTCTGGAAGAAGGCGCTGGAAGGCCGGCAAAATTAGCTATAATAATGGCGTTGCAGAAGTTGGAGCCAGTTGTCCGGTCTTGGGAGCCGCTACTGGGACGAGGTAATTGAAGTTCTGCGTTCCATAATCCCCGTTTACGACAGGGTGAACAGGGTCATCTCGCTGGGCAAGGACGAGAAGTACAGACTACACGGCATCCGTGGGCGGGTGACGCCCGGCAATGTCGTGCTTGACGCCGGCTCTGGCTACGGCAACATGTCCCGCGTTGCCCTTGCAGAGGCCGGCGGCGACGCCGAGATAGTGATGTACGACCCTATCCCGGAGATGCTCGCAAACGTAAAAAACTATTTGCCCGACGCGCAGGCGGCGCTTTCCTCCGGCATCTTTGAATACATGCCCTTCCGTGACGGGACATTTGACGCGGTGCTATGCGGCTATTCGCTCCGCGACGCGATAGAGCTCCATCAGGCGATAGCCGAAATGCACAGGGTGCTAAAGTCTGGCGGCCGGCTTGTGATCGTTGACCTTGGCAAGCCTGATGATTCTGTTTCAAGGGCGTTTGTCTCGATGTATCTGAAATATTTCCTCGGGCTGTTTGCCTACCTGGTTGCAGGCAAGGCAGGCTTGAAATTCAAGACACTCTACGGCACGTACCTGCGTTGGCCCAGAAATTCAGAGCTTGACTCTATACTGAAGGAAAAGTTTTCGCGGGTGCAGTTTGACAGGGGAATGATGGGCGGCGCGGTAATCATAGCAGCGTACAAGTAGGGTCGCAAGTGAACCGCGCAGTCCTGCTCGTTGCAATTTGCGCCGCCATCGTGGGCGTCTCGTACGGCATGCATTCGCCGATCGTGCCCGTGTTTGCAAGGGGTGAGCTTGCCGCCGACTACTCGCAGGTGGGCCTGATCGGGATGGTGAACTACTTGCCCTACATGTTTGCGCCATTTTTCGTCGGCATTTTGCTTGACAGGCTCAACAAGTCCTACATGCTCGTGTCCGGCATACTGCTCAACGTGTTTTCGATCTTTATGCTGTCCACCGTGCAATCCGTGCCGGAGATGATGTTCTATAGGGCTCTTGCCGGCGTGGCCCATGCTC
>Ga0209751_10002191_pt1 | contig 19730 bp, 19 predicted proteins | sample RifCSP13_1_FD_184019 | JGI IMG/M metagenome (GOLD analysis project Ga0209751, IMG submission 184019) | Soil microbial communities from Rifle, Colorado - Rifle CSP2_sed 13_1 (SPAdes) (version 2) | ecosystem: Environmental > Terrestrial > Deep subsurface > Rock core/Sediment | place: Rifle... | reverse complement strand
TCACCCAGGAGCAGATCCTGGGGCGCGCCTTCGTGCGCTACTTCCCCCTCGATCGGGTGGGGATCATCAGCCGCCCGACCTACGACGGCCTGCCCGACCGGGCCAGCCCGCAGCCGACGCCGGCCGCCTGGTGGTGGAGCTACCCGCGCGGGGGTTCCTCGGCCACGATCCAGGTGTCGATCGCGCGCGGGTAGTCGACCAGGCCATCTGACCCGAACCAGAGCGCCAGCTCGGCGTCGGCGGTTTCCGGCGCGTCGGAGGCGTGCAGCAGGTTGCGCAGGCCGCTGATCCCCAGGTCGCCCCGGATCGTGCCGGGGGCCGCCTGGTCCGGCAGGGTGGCCCCGGTCATGCGCCGCACGATCGCGATCGATTCGGGACCTTCAAGCGCAATGGCCGCCACCGGCCCGGAGGTGATGAAATCGACCAGGCCGGCGTAGAAGTGCTTGCCGGCGTGGACCGCGTAGTGGCGCTCCGCCATTCCGCGCGAAACGGTCAGGAGGCGCAGCCCGACCACCTTGAGGCCTCGCGCCTCGAAGCGCGCCAGGATCTCGCCGACCAGGCCGCGTTGGACGCCGTCGGGCTTGACCAGGACCAGGGTTCGCTGCATGGGTGGGTGCCGCTCCGCTACGGGATCAGGCCTGCGCGGCGCGGCTGTAGGCGGCGGCCGCTTCCGCGCCGCGTCCGGCGGCCTTCAGCAGGTCGCCGAAGAGTAGCAGACGCTCCGCGGCCGGCTCCTCACCCAGCGTGCGCTCGACAAGGTCGATCCCATCCTCGGCCAGGCGCGGATCGAGCCGCACGGCGAGCGCCAGGTGTCGGTCGGCATCGGGAAGGTTTGCTTCGCGGTACGCCACTCTGGCGCGCTCGAGGCTGGCGTGCGCCGCCGCCGTCTGGGCCGGATCCGGCACGCTGCCGGTGGATCCCGCCGCCGCTTCCGAGGCACGGACGTCGGCTTCGGTGCGATCCAGGGTCCGAAGCGCGGCGGGCGGCGGCCAAGCGATGCGCGACGGCGTGCCGGCCCGCAGGCGCCACGCCTCGTCGACCCCCAGCGCGGCGACGACCTGCTGGGCAAGGGTGTCGGCCTGGTCGGGATGCCCCGAGCTTGCCAGGGCCTCGGCCTCGATCATGGCGAAGATCGGGCGCTGGCGCTCGAGGCTGACCGCCCGAACCCCGGCCAGCGCGGCGCCGGCTGCCAGGGGCCGGCCCTGGCGCCAGAGGGCCTCGCCGAGCATCGAGCGGGCGGCGTCGAGCTCCTCGACTCCCCCACGGCCTTCGGCCTCGATCCGCGCGATCCGGCGCCGGAGCACGGACTCGGCCAGGGTCGGCAGGCCTGACGCGAGCTGCCCGCGGGCGAGGGCCAGGTCATCGGGCACCAGGTCAATGATCGATGGGGCCGGCGGCTCCGGTTCGACCAGCGGTTCGTCGGTCATCCGCGCAGCGCTCGTTCATACGGGAGCCGTGAACGGAACGGCCCCAGCATCGCCAGGCGAGCCTGGTCGGGTCGCAGGTGGACACGCGCCACGCGCAGCAGATCCTCGATCGTCACCGCGTCCAGCCGTTCGACGACCTCCTCGACGCTGAGGATCCGCGGCAGGAGCGACTCGCCGGTCCCCAGCCACGCGGCCACGGCCCCGGTCTCCTCCATGCGCAGCACCAGCCGTCCGCTGGTATAAGCCCGTGCGCGATCGAGCTCGCTCTGGCGGACGGGCTCCTGGGTGACTCGTTCGAGCTGCTCCAGGATGGCCGCCAGCACCTGGGCGGCCCGATCGGGCTCGAAGCCGGCATGCACCCCCACCGTTCCGCAGTCGGCGTAGGTCGAGGAGAAGGTCGAGACGTCGTAGGCCAGCGAGCGGCGCTCACGCAGCTCCACGAAGAGCCGGCTGCTCATCCCGTCGCCGAGCACCGCCCCGAGCAGTTCCAGCGCCCAGCGGTCGGGGTCTTCGCGCGACACGCCCGGCATCCCGAGGCACAGGTTGCCCTGCGACAGACGACGGAACGCGACCCGCACCCGACCCGCCGGCGCCGGCTGCGGGGCGGTCTCGTCCAACGCCGCCACCGCGCCGCCGAGCTGGTCGGACGCCTGGTCCGAGCCCGCCAGCCAGGCGTCCTGGCCGTCGAACCAACTGGCGGTGGCGCGCAGCACGCGCTCGTGATCCACCGCCCCGGCAACCGCGAGGACCAGGTGCGGCGGGCGGTACCAGCGCCGCCAGTGATTGACGACGCCGTTTCGAGTTGCACGACGCACGCTGCGTGGCGTGCCCGCGATCTCCCGCCCGAGCGGGTGGCTGGGAAAGAGGAGGTCGTCGAACAGGCTGAACACGTGATCACCGGGCGAATCCACGTACATCCGGATCTCGTCCACGATCACCGGCTTCTCGGCAGAGAGGTCCGCCCCTCGCAGCAGCGGTCGCAGCACCAGGTCGGCCAGGGACGCGAGGGCGCGGTCCGTCGCGGCCGCCGGCACCCGCGCCGAATAGACCGTCAGCTCCCGATCGGTCGAGGCGTTGAGCGTGCCGCCGCAGGCCTCGACCGCCTCCGAGACGGAGCCCGGATCCGGATGGGCGGCGGTGCCCTTGAAGGCAAGGTGCTCGAGCAGGTGCGAGAGGCCGGCCTCCGCTTCGGACTCGCGACGCGAGCCGACCCCGACGAACAGGCCGGCCGCGACTGACCGGGCGGCGGGCATGCTCTGGGTGATGACCCGCAGCCCGCCGGGCAGCACGGTTCGCTCGTGCGACGCCGGGCCGTGCCGCCGCGAGGGGCGCCGCGCTGGCAGGGTGGCGGCCACCCTAGCCGTCCTCTCCCTCGTCGGACGCCTCGGGAGACATCATCAGCTCCATCTGGATGAAGCGCAGGTCGCGGGCCAGCTCGGCCGGCGTGCGCGGCAGCGGATGACCCGTCTCAGAGGGGTCCTCCGGGTCGCCGCGAGGTCCGCCGTGCGCGAACTCGATCACCACCCGCTCCGTGCCGATCACCAGGGTGTAGACCAGCAACTGGTCCGAGCGGGTGTCGAACTGGAGGTAATCGAACGAGTCAAGGTTGAGGCAGATCGCCAGCGGCGTGAAGTACGAGGCGATCTCGGGGTGGTCGAGCACGATCCGCTCGACCCAGCCGGTTCCGGCCGACGTCACCTGGTCCGCGCGCCAGTACGCATAACTGACCGTCTGCTTGAGCAGCGGGCGCAGGATGTTGTAGATGTCGCTCTTGTTGGTGACGACGCCGGTGTTGATGTACAGCTTGGCTCGGGGCGCGTCGGACATCGCCGGCGAGTCTAGCACCGGGTCCCGCGCGCGGACCCGCTCGGGGCGGCTGGTAGGATGACGCGCGTGAAGTTGCTGGCATGCGACATCGGCAATACGAACGTTAGTTTCGGCCTGTTCGAAGATGGTCGGCTGGCCGGGTCCTGGCGGGCCACGAGCCGGGCGACGGCCACCCCTGACGAAGCTGCCGCCCTGACCGCCGGCCTGCTGGCGCTCGATGGGCGCCGCCTGGCTGAGCTCGACGCGGTTGCGATCGCCTCCGTGGTGCCGCCACTGACCGAGACATATGAGCAGTTCCTGCGCGAGCGGATGAACCTCGCCCCGGTGCGGATCGATGCCGCTGCGTTGGCCGGGGTGCTGGCGATCGAGATCGACCGCCCCGCCGAGGCGGGGGCTGACCGACTCGTGAACGCGCTCGCGGCGCGGACCGAGTTCGGTGGTCCGGCGATCGTGGTTGATTCGGGGACCAGCACCAACTTCGACCTGGTCAGCGCCGAGGGCGCGTACATCGGTGGCGCCATCGCGCCGGGGCTCGGGCTCAGCCTTGAGGCACTCGTCGGGTACGCCAGCAAGCTGCCACGCATCGAGCTGCGGCGCCCGCCCTCGGCCATCGGTGCCAACACGGTGCATGCCATGCAGAGCGGCACGGTGCTCGGCTACATCGGCCTCGTCAGCGGACTGCTGACCGCGCTGCGGGGCGAGCTGATCGAGCGTTCGCCGGCCGGCAGCCGGGTGACCGTGGTCGCGACCGGGGGCTACACCCACCAGGCGTGGCTGCACGAGGTGCCGGGGATCGACGCGTTCGAGCCGGACCTCACCCTGCGCGGCATCTCCTACGCCTGGGAGGCGATCCAGGCCGGCGCGCCCGCCGGTGCGCGAGAGGCCACCCATGACCGATGAGCACGGGACGCTGACCGGGCGACGAATCGTGGTGGGCGTGTCGGGGAGCATCGCCGCCTACAAGGCGGCCAGCCTGGTGCGGATGCTCGGCGAGCGGGGGGCGGTGGTGGACGTGGTCATGACCCCGGCCGCGACCGAGTTCGTCTCCGAGCTGACCTTCGCCTCGCTCACCCACCGGCCGGTGACCAGCGACGTGATGGCCCTCGACGGCGAGTCGCAGATCGCACACGTGGAGCTGGCCGAGGGCGCGGATGCGATCGTGGTCGCGCCGGCCACCGCCAACCTGATCGCCGAGCTGGCGGCCGGACTGGCCGGCAACGCGATCTCGGCGCTGGTCTGCGCCAGCCGCGCCCCGGTGCTGGTCGCACCGGCCATGGATGCGGGGATGTGGACCCATCCCGCCACCGCGCGCAACATCGAGACGCTGCGGGGCTTCGGCTACCTGGTGGTCGAGCCGGAGGTCGGGTCGCTGGCCAGCGGCCTGACCGGCGTCGGCCGCCTGGCGGAGCCGGCCAGCATCGTGGAGGCGGTCGAGCGCCTCTTCGCCAGGTCGGGCGACCTCGACGGGGTGAGCGTGGTGGTGTCGGCCGGCGGCACGCGCGAGCCGATCGACCCGGTCCGTTTCATCGGCAACCGGAGCAGCGGCAAGATGGGGGTGGCGATCGCCGAAGCCGCGCGCGACCGCGGTGCGAGCGTCCGCCTGATCGCGGGTGCGATGAGCATCTCCCCGCCGCGTGGCGTCCAGGTGACCGAGGCGATCACCGCGGCCGCGATGCGCCAGGCGGTGCTGCGCGAGGCAGCCGGTGCGCGGGTGTTGGTGATGGCGGCCGCGGTGGCGGACTTTGCCCCCAAGCGGACCAGCGCGCGCAAGATCAAGCGCGATGGCGCGGGACTGCGGGTGGACCTGGTGCCGAACCCGGACATCATCGCCGAGGTGGCCGAGCTGCCGGTGGGGGTGCGTCCCTTCCTGGTGGGCTTCGCGGCCGAGAGCGACGACCTGGAGGCCAACGCGCTCTCCAAGCTGCGCGACAAGGGCCTCGATCTGATCGTGGGCAACCGGGTGGGTGGCCCGTTCGATGCCATCGGCTCCGACGAGAACAAGGTCACCGTCTTCGGCCCGGAGGGCCCGCTCACCGACTGGCCGATGCTCCCCAAGCGCCAGGTCGCCGAGCGCCTGTGGGACCTGATCGCCGACCGCCTGCGGCGCGCCGGCGCCGAGCCCGCCGCGCCACGGACCCCTCGCGCGCGCGGTCGCTAGCGGTGGAGGTCCATCGATCCGTCGCGGGGCTTCGCGCGGCGATCCTCGAACGGCGGCGGGCGGGCGCATCGGTCGGCTACATCCCGACCATGGGCATGCTCCACGGCGGCCAGCTCTCGCTGGTGGCTCGGGCACACGCGAGTGACGGATGCGTGGTGGTCAGCTGCTTCACCAACCCATCGGAATTCGTTGCGCTCGACGAGTCCGGCCCGCGGCGGGATGAGGCGCGGGACCTGGCGCTGCTCGATGCCGCGGGTGCCGACCTGGCGTTCATTGCCGAGGCCGCGACCCTCTTCCCCGGCGACGACACGACCCGGGTCACCGTCGACGGCCTCACCAATCAGCTGGAGGGCGCATCGCGACCCGGCCATCTCGACGGGCTGACCACCGTTCTGCTGAAGCTCCTCCACATCGTTGGGCCGGCGCGGCTGTACCTGGGTCAGAAACACGCCCAGCAGGTGGTGATCCTGCGCCGCATGCTGCGCGACCTGTTCATGAACGTCGAGCTGGTGGTGTGTCCGACCATCCGCGAGGCGGACGGCCTGGCGCTCTCCTCGGCCAACGCCCAGCTCGGGATCGAGGAGCGACACGCCGCCGCCGTGCTCTTCCAGGCGCTGTCCGCCGCCCGGGAGGCGTACGAGGGCGGGGAGCGTTCCGCCGAGGTACTGCGGGCACGGATGATCGAGACCCTGGCCGGCGAGCCCCGGGCGCGGGTCGACTACGTCAGCGTGGCCGACGCTTCCAGCCTGGCCGAGCTGCAGCGGGTTTCCGGGCCGGCGCTGGCCCTGGTGGCGGCCTGGTTCGGGCGCACCCGCCTGAACGACACCATGCCCCTGGCCTGGGACGTCGCCTGAAAGTACTAGTGACGTCCGGGGGGCGATCCGTATAGTGCGGGTGTCACCGCGGCCCCGATTTCGATCGGCGTGCGCTGCGGGCGATGAGGAGGCCGGCGAGTGCCCACGTCCGGCCTCCTTTTCTGTGCCCGGCGTGGGTCGTCAGCGCCCCTCGGCGACGCGAGCAGCGGCCTTCCACGCTCGTTTGGAGGCCTGGTAGCGCTCCAGGGCCTCGGCCGAATCAACGTCACCGAGGGTCGGGTGGGAGGGCATCACCGCGTCCAGCCCCGGCAGCTGCAGCGCCAGGCGCTTGCCCAAGATGGCGAGGATCGAACGGACCTTCATGTCGCCGATGGATGGCAGCCCCAGCAGGCGCTTCTGCAGGTCGGCGCCGTCGCGCGCAGCGGTCCACACCCGCGCCGCATCCCCACCGTACTCGGACACGATCCGGGCGCAGAGCGCCTGGACCCGGGTCGCCATGGCACCCGGGAACCGGTGCAGGGCCGGCCGACGGCGGAAGACCTCGCCCAACGCGTTGGGCGGCATGGCCGCGATCCGGGCCGGATCCAGGTGGCCGATCCGGCGCCGCAGCTCGGCGGGCCCGCTGAAGGCCTTCTGGACGGTCACCTGCTGATCGAGCGCAAAGCCGATCAGGAGGGCCAGCGGGTCGCTGGCCAGGAGCCGATTGGCATCGGGGTCGTCGGTGAAGTGGAGCATCTCGGCGGGGGTCAGGTTCGTCATTCGGCAATCGTAGCCAGCAGCGCGTCGACGTCCAGCGCCTCGCCCACCAGGCGGATGATGGTCTCGATCTTGGCGGTGTCGGAGGCGTGGGTCTTGACCAGGATGGCGTTGATCGCCTGGGCGGCGTGGTAGGTATCGGTCTCTACCAGGAAGCTGAACAGGTTCGCCCGACGCAGCAGGTGCAGCACCGCCGGTGCGGGGCGGAAGCCCCCCGTCAGCACCAGCCCGGCGACCCGAGGGCGCGGACCGGCCACCAGGTGCGCGTCGAGCACCGCGCGAATCAGGTCCTCACGGTCGCCCGGCGTGATCAGCAGGGCTCGGTCCCGCAGCACGGGCACGGCGTGCTCGGCCAGCATGGCACCCACCGCGACCTGGCCGATGGTCCGGTTGGGCGTCGCCTCACCGGCAAGCAGCTCCCCGTCCAGGTGGGTGACGAGCAGCTCAAGCGAAGGGTTGGCCAGCAGCTCGCTGTACGGGATGGCGCCCAGCAGCTCGATGCCGTGCGCCGCCAGGCCCCGGCGCAGGATGGTCGGCAGGTCCGGGTGGAGCGCGATGTCGACCTTGTTCACGACCGCGCCCAGGACGCGCACCCCCTCGCGCTCGAAGAGTGCCCGATTGAGCACGATCTCGTCGATCGGTCGGCCCACCCCGCCCTCGCTGACGATGATCACCGGCGCCTCGAGCAGCGCGGCCACCCGAGCGTTGGAGAGGCCGACCACCGCACCCACCCCGGCATGCCCGGTGCCCTCGATGACCAGGACCTGGCGTCGCTTCCCCACCCGCGCCGCCGAGCGACGGACCGCCGCGGCGAGGTCGGTGCGAACCCGCCCCATCACGAAGTCGGTGGTGAAGTGGCGGGGCAGCGTGACCGGGCTCATGTCGTTGAGCCGATCCGGCAGCTCGAACGCGGCCTGCATCAGGATGGCGTCCTCGTCGGCCCGGGTGCCGTCGACCACCAGGTAGCGCTGCCCGACCGGCTTCATGAAGCCGGTGCGCAGGCCGCGCGCCGCAAAGGCCGCGATCAGCCCCAGCGAAGTGGTGGTCTTGCCGCGGTTCTGTCCGGTCGAGGCCAGGTACAGGCGCCGCGGATCGGTCACCCCCGTGGGCTGCTGCGCCGCTCGATCCGCTCCACCGCCTCGCGCAGGCGGGCCAGCAGCTCCGGCTCGATGGCCCCCGGCTCGAGGTGCTCGCCGAGCCGCTCCATCAGGTCGGCCGCGACTGCCAGCAGCACGTCGGCATCGGCGATGAAGAACTGCGGCTCGTTGTTGTAGCGCACCAACGTAAGCCGCCCCTGCAGCGTGGTCGGGCCCTCGTGTGAGATCTGGGTGCTGAAGTGGTGGCCCTGGATCCCGTCGGGGTTGTTCAGGAAGTTCAGCGCGTTGTCGATGGCCAGGCCGAATCGGGCACGCCATGCCACCAGCCGCTCATGGACCTCGGCCGACAGCCCGATCTCCCCCACCTCGTCGAAGACCTCGCGGGTGACGGTCAGCAGTCCAACCAGGGTCGAGCCGGCCCGGCTGCCGAGCATCACCTGGAGCGATCGCTCCAGGGTGAACACGTCCGAGTCGAAGCGGGGCGAGGTGGTGACCTCAGCCAGCAGGTCCTCGGCGTTGTCGAGCGCGCCGCTGTCCGCGAGGGCGGTGCCCAGGTTAAGGATCTCCTCGCGGAAGAGGAACCGTTCCTCGTGGTCGAGCATGCCCCGTCCCCGGCCTACGGGTACAGGCCGCGCAGGGAGGTGGCCTCGGCGACGCGCGCCACGGCGACCATGTAGGCCGCGATCCGCATGTCCACGCCGTGCTTCTCGCTCATGGCGTACACCGCGTCGAACGCCCGGTCCATGATCTCGTGCAGGCTCTCGTTGATCCGCTCCTCGGTCCAGAAGAACGACTGCATGTCCTGGACCCACTCGAAGTAGCTGACCGTCACGCCACCGGCGTTGCACAGGATGTCGGGGATGACGAAGATGCCGCGCTCGAAGAGGATCTCGTCGGCCTCGGGCGTGGTCGGCCCGTTGGCCGCCTCAGCCACGATCCTGGCCTTGACCCGCGGCGCATTGTGCTGGGTGATCTGGTTCTCGAGCGCCGCCGGGACCAGGATCTCGCAGTCGAGCTCCAGGATCTCCTGGTTGCTGATCGCCTCGGCGCCGGGAAAGCCGACGACGGTCCCGTGCTCGCGCTTCCAGGCGCTGACCCGGGCCGGGTCGAGGCCCTTGGGATTGAAGATTCCGCCACTCGAGTCGCTGACCGCGATGATCCGCGACCCCCCCGCCGCCAGCAGCTCGGCGGCGATCGAGCCGGCGTTGCCGTAGCCCTGGATGGCGACCCGGGCGCCGGCCAGCGGCACGTTGCGCGGGCCGGCGGCGCGCTGCAGGGTGAAGACTGCCCCGCGCGCGGTGGCCTCGTTACGGCCCAGCGAGCCGCCGACGGCGATCGGCTTGCCGGTCACCACGCCATGGATGGTGTAGCCGTTGTGCATCGAGAAGGTGTCCATCATCCAGGCCATGGTCTGGGCGTTGGTGTTCACGTCCGGGGCCGGGATGTCGCGGTCGGGCCCGATCAGCGGGCTGATCTCGGTCGTGAAGCGGCGGGTGAGGCCCTCCAGCTCACGGTTCGAGAGCTGCTTGGGGTCCACGATCACCCCGCCCTTGCCGCCGCCGTACGGGATATTGACCACGGCGCACTTCCAGGTCATCCACATCGCCAGCGCCCGGATCTCGTCGCGAGTCACGTCCTGGTGATAGCGGATGCCGCCCTTGGCCGGTCCACGTGACAGGTTGTGATGCACGCGGTAGCCGGTGAAGACCTCGACGTGCCCGTCGTCCATGCGGACCGGGAAGTTTACGGTCAGTTCGCGCTTGGGGACGCGCAGCACCTTGCGCAGGCCGGGGGCAAGGTCGAGGAGCTCGGCGGCACGGTCGAACTGGGCCTGGGCAACCGCCCAGATGTTCGGCGCTTCAGCGACAGGGTTGATGGCCATGGTGGTGGGTCGGAGCCTCCACTGCAATGGCGCCGCGGCGCCGCCGGCGGTTGTTGTCGGCAGCAGGCCGGACGCGGAATCGGGCCGATTATAGGTGCGCCCCTGCGCCGCGCGCCCCGTGCTGAAGGTCACACGGCGCCCGGGCCGACGGGCCCCTGGGCCATCGCCTCGATGGCGAGGGCCACCGCACCGCCGCCGCCCAGGCACAGCGTGGCCAGCCCATGACGTCCCCCTCGCCGGCGCAGCTCGTAGAGCAGGGTGGTGAGCACCCGCGCCCCCGACGCCCCGATCGGATGGCCAAGTGCGATGGCTCCCCCGTTCACGTTGACGCGCTCCCAGTCGAAGCCCAGGGCGTTGCCGTCGGCCAGCACCTGGGCCGCGAACGCCTCGTTGATCTCGATCAGGTCGAAGTCGGTCAGGGTCATGCCCAGCCTGTCGAGGAGCCGGCGCACGCCGGCGATCGGCGCCTCGAAGAGCCACTCCGCGGCCACGTCGGCCTGTGCGTAGCCGGTGATGCGGGCCAGCGGCTGCCACCCTTCCGCCGCGGCCAGCTCGGATGAGGCGAGCACCAGCGCGGCCGCGCCATCGGTGATGCCCGGGGCGTTGCCGGCGGTGACCGTCCCACCATCGGGCTGGAAGGCGGGCTTTAGCCGGGCCAGGGCCTCGGCCGAGGTATCGGCCCGGGGGTTCTCATCGGTGTCGACGGTGGTCGGACCCTTCTTTCCCGGCACCTCAACCGCCACGATCTCGTGGGTGAAGCGACCCTCGGCGATCGCCGCCAGAGCGCGCTGCTGGGAACGCAGCGCGAAGGCATCCTGTGCCTCGCGGCTGACCTGGTGCTTGGCCGCCACGCGCTCGGCGTGGACTCCCATGTGCACGTCGCAGATCGCGCACCACAGGCCGTCGTGGACGGTCGAGTCGACCACCGCCTGGTCGCCCAGCCGATAGCCGGCCCGGGCGCCCGGGAGCAGGTACGGCCCCAGGTTCATGTTCTCCATCCCCCCGGCCACGATCAGCTGCGCGTCACCGGCTCGGATGGCGGACGCGCCGAGCATCACCGCCTTCAGGCCGGAGCCGCACACCTTGTTGATGGTGGTGGCGCCCACGCCATCGGGCAGGCCCGCGCCCAGGGCCGCCTGGCGGGCCGGCGCCTGGCCGGCCCCGGCCTGGATGACCTGGCCCATCAAGACCTCGTCGATCCGTTCGGCCGGGACGCCGGCGCGACGCACCGCCTCGCGGATGGCGGTGGCCCCCAGCACGGTGGCCGGGACGGTGGACAGGCCGCCGCCGAACTTGCCGATCGGCGTTCGCGCGGCGGACAGGATCACGACGTCGGGCATCGGCGCCATGGTACGCGCCAGCCCGGTAGCGATCTCCGCGAGGGCTACTCCTTGTCGTCCACGTCGAAGAGGTAGGCCACCTTGTCGGCCCACTTGGCGACCACCACCCGGGTCTTGACCTTGAGCGATGGCGTCATCTCGCCCTCCTCCTCGGTCAGCAGACGGGGCAGGAGTGCGATGCGGCGCGGCCGCTCGTAGTTGGCGAAGTCCTCCACCTTGGTGCGGACCTCGCCCTCGATCAACTTCTGGACCGCCTTCTCCTCGATCAGCTGCTCCGGCGGCATCTCGGCGACGCCGTTCGCTGAGGCCCACTTGGCGACCTCGTCGAACTCGGGGACGATCAGGGCACCGGTGTACGGTTGGTTGTCGCCGAGCACCACCGCCTGGGCGATGTAGCGGCTGGTGAGCATCGCGATCTCCATCGGCGCGGGGGCCACGTTCTTGCCGTTGCCCAGCACGATGATGTTCTTGAGCCGATCCGTGATCCGGACCCGGCCGGCCTCGTCGATCTCACCGATGTCGCCGGTGTGGAACCAGCCATCGGGCTCGATCACCTTGGCAGTGTCCTCGGGCTGGTTGTGGTAGCCGACCATCACCTGCGGGCCGTGGGCCAGCAACTCACCGTTGGACGGATCGACCTTGATCTTCGTCCCGGCCACCGGCCGTCCGACCATCCCGAACTTGAAGTCGCTGGGGCGGTTGATAGTCAGCAGCGGGGCGGTCTCGGTCAGGCCCCAGCCCTCGAGGATCAGCATCCCCATCGCATAGAAGAACTCCCCCACCTCGCGAGACAGCGGCGCGCCGCCCGACACGAAATAGCGCACCCGACCGCCGGTCCGGGCCTTGATCCGGTGAAAGACGAGCCGATCCGCCACGCGCATCTGGACGCGCAAGCCGAACGAGTCCTCTCGCCCGGCAAGGTGGTTTTCGTAATGGCGGCGGCCGAGTCCAAGCGCCCAGTGGAAGATGCGCTGGCGCAGCTTGGGCGCGGCCTCAACCGTGGACAGGACCCGCGCGTACAGCCGCTCGTACAGGCGCGGAACCGAGACCATGACCGTGGGCTTGACCTCGGCCATGTTGGCCGCCAGGCGCTCGATGGCCGGCTCCGCGTAGGCGATCGTGCACCCTCGCCCCAGCGGCACGAACTGGCCGGCCGCGCGCTCGGTCATATGCGACAGCGGCAGGAACGATAGGAACAGGTCGCTCTCGTTGAAATCCACGGCCTGCACGCCGGCCCAGAAGATGTGCAGGATGTTGCCGTGGGTCAGCACCACCCCCTTCGGGTTGGCGGTCGTGCCCGAGGTGTGCACGATGGTCGCGACCTTCGAGGGCGGGAAGTCGTGCCAGGCTGCATTCCAGTCCCGCACCTCGCCGGGGTCCACCGTCGAGAGGTCGAAGATGTCGTCGAAGCTGATTGCCCCTTCCGGCAGGCGCCCCCGGTCGTCGATGACGACCACGTGCTCCAGGGTCGGGCATTCGGCCCGGACCTTGTCGATCTTGGCCGCCTGCTGCAGGTTCTCGACGAAGACCAGCCGCGCGCCGACGTTGTTGATCACGTACGCCGCCTGCCCCGGCTCGACCGAGGGATAGATCGGCGCGGTGACGGCGCCGAGCGACAGCGCGGCCATGTCGGCCACCAGCCACGCCGGACGGGTCCGGCTCATGACGCACACGCGATCGCCGTCGCGGATGCCCAGGTGCTTGAGGCCCATCGCCACCTGGGTGACCCAATCCCAGGTCTGGCGGTACGTGGTGCTGGTCCACTCGGCGGGCTCCTCCTCGGGTGGCGCGCCGCCCAGTTGCCGCTTCGTCTTCGGCAGTCTCCAGCGCAGCGCTTCCTTGTCGGGGAAGCGCTCGACGCTGCGATGAACCAGGTCCACCAGGTTGCTGGCGTGGAGCTCGTCGGGAATCACGAGCGGCTCGCCTTCAGAGATCAGCGGCCGCGAGAGAGATGCGCTGGACGGTTCGGCGGTGGCGGTCGTCATGAGGGCTGCCTCCGGTGCAAATGTCGGGCGGTGCCCGGCGGTGTGTGCATCATGCCCCATGCGCCGGCCGATGTGAACCGCCAAGTCTCGGCTCAGCCGCGCTTCGCCTCGTCGAGCACGGCGCGCGCGATGACCAGGCGCTGGACCTGGTTGGTGCCCTCGTAGATCTGGGCTCCCTTGGCATCGCGCATCAGCCGTTCCACCGGGTTGTCGCGGCTGTAGCCCGCGCCGCCGAAGATCTGCACCGCATCGGTCGCGACCCGCATCGCGACATCGCTGGCGAACAGCTTTGCCATGCTGGAGGCCTGCGCGATCGGCTGCCCGGCGTCACGCAGTCGAGCGGCGCGCCAAGTGAGCAGCCGCGCGGCATCGACCCCGGTGGCCGCGTCGGCCAGCATGGCCTGCACCATCTGCTGCTCCCCGATGGGCTTGCCGAACTGGCGCCGGGTCGAGGCGTGCCGGGCGGCATGCTCCAGGGCGGAGCGCGCCAGCCCCACGCAGGCGGCCGCGATGCTGATCCGGCCCGAGGCCAGCGCCTCCAGCGCGACCTTCAGCCCGTCGCCCTCCTCGCCGAGGCGATTCGCCACCGGCACCGCGGCATCGGTGAAGACGAGCTCGGCGGATGTGGTGTCGCGGATCCCCATCTTGCGCTCGTGGGAACCGACACCGAAGCCGGGAGTGCCACTCTCCACCACCAGCGCGACGGTCCCGGCCTGGCCGAGCGAGCGGTCCACGGTGGCAAATACCAGGTTGACCTCGGCTTCTCCCCCGTTGGTGATCCAGACCTTGGTCCCGTCGAGGCGGTAGGCGTCGCCATCGCGGCGCGCCCGCAGCGCAAGGGCGCCCGCATCCGAGCCGGAGCCCGGCTCGGTGAGCGCGAACGCGCCGAGCGAGCGACCGGCGGTCATGGCCGGCAGCAATCGTTCGCGGAGCTCGTCCGAACCGCGCTCCACGATTGGCAGCTGGACCAGGGCATGGACCGACATGCTGACCGCCATCCCCATGTCGGCGGCGCCAAGCTCCTCCATGACCAGGATCCAGTTGAAGTAGGGCATGCCCGCCCCGCCATATCGTTCCGGGTAGGGCACGCCTGCCAGTCCCAGCTCCCCCATCCGCGTGAAGAGCGATCGGTCGTAGCGCTCCTCCTCGTCGCGCTGCGCGACGGTGGGCGCCAGCTCGCGCTGCGCGAAGTCGCGGGCCAGGTCCCGCACGGCGCGCTCGTCCTCGGACAGGGAGAACGGATCGCGGCGCGGTCCGTCGGAGGTGGCTGGCATCAGCCGATCTTGGCGCCGGTGTCGTCGTACCGGTAGAAGCCGCGTCCGGCCTTGCGACCCAGGTGGCCCGCGGCCACCATCTGGCGCAGCAGCGGTGCGGCGCGGAACTTCGGATCCCCGAAGCCGCGGTACAGCACGTCCAGCACGTTGAGCATCACGTCGTTGCCGATGAAGTCGCACAGCTCCAGCGGGCCCATCGGGTGGTTCAGACCCAGCCGGGCACCGGTGTCGATGTCCGCTGCCGACCCGGTGCCGTCCATCAGGGCGAAGATCGCCTCGTTGATGAACGGGCCGAGCATGCGGTTGACGATGAAGCCCGGGTAGTCGCGCGCCTCGATCACGGTCTTGCCCAACTCCGTGGCGAAGGCACGACACGCAGCGGCGGTGGCGTCATCGGTCTCCAGGCCGCGGATGATCTCGATCAGGCCCATCACCGGCACCGGTGAGAAGAAGTGGAGGCCGATGAATCGGCTCGGCCGATCCGTGGCGGTGGCCAGCGCGGTGATGCTGAGGCTGCTGGTGTTGGAGGCGAAGATGGCGCCCGGGTCCGCCACGGCGCTGAGGGCGGTCCACGAGCTGCGCTTGAGCGCCTCGTCCTCGAAGACGGCCTCGATCAGCAGGTCGTGCCCCCCCGCCCCGTCGGTGCCCGCGCCGGTCGTGACCCGCGCCAGCTGCTCGTCGGCGGCGGCCCCTTCCAGGCGTCCCTTGGCGACCTGGCGCGCGAGGTTGGCCGCGATCCGGGCCTTGCCCTGCTCCGACAGCTCCGCGGTGCGGTCCGAGAGGGTCACCCGCTTCCCGGCGGCCGCGCTGATCTGGGCGATGCCGTGGCCCATCAGCCCGGCGCCCAGCACGAAGACCCGGTCGATGCTCATGATCGGCAAGCCTACCAGTCGCCCGTCAGCCGCTCGGCGGCGGTGAGGGGGTCCAGGCGTCGCTCGGCGAGGGCATCGAGGGTCGCCTCCCAGTCCGGGTGAGCCTCCGCGCGGCGCGTGACGAGGTGGGCCAGGGCCCGGCGCAGCTGGTGGCGCGCCCGGTCGCGGGCGCGCTGCGGGCCACGGGCGGTCTGGCGATGGGCCTCAACCGCGTCCGCCACGGCGGCCACCCCCTCGCCGGAGAGCGCGGTGGCCACCAGCACCGGCGGCGGCGTGCGCGTCAGCCGGCCGCCGACCGACGACAGCATGGCGCGCAGCTGGCGGGCGGCCGGCTCCGCGCCGGGTCGGTCGCCCTTGTTGACCACGATCAGGTCGGCCACCTCCAGCAGCCCGGCCTTGATGACCTGCACCTCGTCGCCCATCTCGGGGACCTCGACCACCACGGTCGTCTCCGCCAATCGCGCGATCTCGACCTCGCTCTGACCGGCGCCCACGGTCTCGATCAGCACCGGGTCGAAGCCCGCGGCGTCCAGGGCGGCCGCGGCCAGCCAGGTCACTGCGGCCAGCCCGCCCAGCTCCCCGCGCGCGGCCATGGAACGGATGAAGACGTCGGCGTCGCCGGCGTGCTCCATCATCCGGATCCGGTCGCCCATGATCGCGCCGCCGGTGAAGGGCGATGAGGGGTCGATCGCCAGGACCCCTACCCGGCGACCGCGGCGCCGCCACTCGCCCACCAGCCGGTTGACCAGGGTCGACTTGCCGCTCCCCGGCGGTCCGGTGATCCCCACCAGGTGTCCGCCCTGGCCGGCCGCGAGCAGCTCGGGAAGCAGCTCCCGGATCCCCGGGGCGTCGGATTCGATGGCGGTCAGCAGGCGGGCCAGCGCCCGGCGGTCCCCGCCCCGGGCGTCGCGCAGCAGCTCAGCCGGGCCGGCCACTGCTCCGCTCAGCCGGAGCGCCGGGCGTGCTCGCGAAGGTAGCGCGCGACCTCGCCGATGGTGGTGCCCGGGCCGAAGATCTCGGCGATGCCCGCCGCCTTCAGGGCAGCGATATCGGCGTCGGGGATGATCCCGCCGGCGGCCAACAGGACGTCGTCCATGCCGCGCTCGTGGAGCAGGGTCGCGACCTTGGGCAGCAGGGTCATGTGCGCGCCCGACAGGATCGAGAGGCCGACCACGTCGACGTCCTCCTGCGCCGCGGCGTCCGCGATCATCTCCGGCGTCTGGCGCAGGCCGGTGTAGATCACCTCGAAGCCCTCGTCGCGCAGGCCGCGGGCCAGGACCTTGGCTCCGCGGTCGTGCCCGTCCAGTCCGGGCTTGGCGATCAGGACGCGGATCGGTGCAGCATGCTCATCGGTCATCGGCGCGCTGATTCTAGCCCCGGCCGGCGGTGATCAGGGCGTCGATGGAGGCGGCCATTGATAGGTCACGCCCGGTCAGGCCGCCGGCGGCCTTGGTCGTCAGCCGGAACGTGGCGCGCCGCCAGGCGATCTCGATATCGGGGTGGTGATCGGCGGCCTCGGCCGCATCCGCCACCCGGTTGACCAGCTCGATCGCGGCCCGGAAGGAAGGGCAGCGCACGCTGCGCGTGATCCAGGCCCCCGCGCGTTGCCAATCGACCAGCTCGCGAAGGCCGGCGTCCACCTCCGCCTCGCTCAGCAGGGGGGCGTAGGGCATCGGCTCAGGTGGCCGGGCGCGATGCTCGGCCGACGAAGGCGAGGAACTCCGAGCGGGTGCGGGCGTCACGCCGGAACGTGCCCAGCATCGAGCTGGTGACCATCGTCGCGCCGGGCTTGGCCACCCCCCGGATCATCATGCACAGGTGGGTCGCCTCGACCACGCAGCCGACTCCCTTCGGCTCGAGGCGCTCCATCAGCAGCCCCGCGATCTGCTGGGTCATCCGCTCCTGGAGCTGCAGGCGGCGGGCGTACAGGTCCACCACCCGGGGAATCTTGGACAGGCCGATGACCCGGCCGCGCGGCAGGTAGCCCACGTGCGCCTTGCCGAAGAAGGGCAGCAGGTGGTGCTCGCACAGCGACGCGAACTCGATGTCGCGGACCACGACCATTTCGTCGTAGTCCACCTCGTACGACGCGGCCAGCAGCTCGTTTGGGTCGGAGGCATAGCCCGACGTCATCTCGGCGAACATGCGTCGGACCCGGTCGGGCGTGTCGATCAGGCCGGCACGCCCGGCGTCCTCGCCGATCTCCGCCAGCAGCGTGCGCACCGCATCCGGGATGCGGCTGCCGGTGTCATGGTCGCTCACGTGCTGCATCCTACCCGCTCGGTCCGAACTAGCCAGCCGACCGGGTGGATTGGCTCGGCTATGATCGAAGGCCGATGACCGCCCTGGCTCGCGGCCGCCATCCGCTCGCCGCCGCAGTCACCGGCGCGGCCATTGCCGCGCTGCTGGCAATCGGATGGCTCGTTCCGCCCGTGGCGATCCTGGCCGTCTGGCCGCTCCTGTTCCTGGTTCCGGGCTGGGCCGTCCTGTCCGTGGTTCGACCCCGGATCTCGGCCACCGGACGGCTCGGGCTGGCGGTGATCCTGTCGGTCGTGGGATCGGCTCACCTGGTGTACTGGCTCAGCCTGGCGACGGGCGGCTACCGACGCGAGGTGATCTGGCTGGCAGCGGCCCTGCTGGCCCTGCCCGGCGCGGTGGCCGCGTGGCGCGGGGGGGCCGGCTGGCTGGGTCGCGAGGTCGGCAGCGCGGCACGCGCGGTCCGCCGCGAACCGGCGGGCTTCGTGTTCGCGGGAGCCGTCGGCGCGCTGGTGGCCCTGATCCTGGCCAGCGGCCTGTGGCATCCGGTCCCGGGTGGGGTGGCCGCCGGCGGATCGAACTGGAGCGACCTGGGGGTCCACCTGTCGATCGCCCAGTCCCTGAACGCGGGGAACTTCCCGCCCCAGGTCCCCTATTTCGCCGGGGCGCCGCTGGTGTACCACTGGTTCTCCGACTTCCACGCGGCGATCGCCGCCTCCGCCGCCGGGCTGTTCGCGGTCCCCGCCTTCGTCGTGTCGTCGGCGATCCTGTCGGCCGCGCTGGCGCTGGCGGTCCACGGCCTGGCGCGCGCGCTGCTGCCCGGCCCCGGTGCGCGACAGGCGGCGCTGGTCGCCGCGGCCCTCGTGGCGCTGGGGGGTGGGCTGGGCTGGATCCGGCTGGTGGGCGACGTGAGCCTCGGGCTGGGGGACCCGCTGACCCTGATCAGCCTGAACTCGTATGACCACGCCTGGCTGACCGAATCGCCCCCCTACTTCCGGATCCCGTCGGTGATGGGCACCGGCCTGCTGGTGCATCGGGCCACGACCGCCGGGCTGCCAATCCTGGTCGGCGCGCTGCTGCTGCTGGTCGCGGGGCTGCCGAGCGCCCGCCGCCTGGCCGCTGGCTGGCGGGACCGTCCCGCGCTGATCGGGTTGGCCGGCGTGTGCGGCGCGCTGCTGGCGCCCTTCCATTTCTTCTTCTTCCCGGTGGTGCCGCTGCTGGCGCTGGCCTGGGCGGTGGCGGGCGGTCGCGCCTTCGACCGCGGCGCACCCCGCAACGCACTCCTGTTCCTGGCGCCCTACGCGCTGGCGCTGCCCTTCGCGCTGCCGGCCCTGGGGCAGGCGACGGCATCCGGCGACCTGCGCTGGGTGCCCGGCTGGGAATCGGCGCCCTGGGTCGATGGCGGCTGGGCGGTGGTCTTCTTCTACCTCACCAACCTGGGGATCCCGTTCGGCCTGGCCTTGATCGCGCTGCTCAGCCGGCGGGCCCCGCAGCGCAGTTTCCTGGCCGCGTGGCTGGCGGTCCTGTTCCTGATCCCCAACCTGGTGCAGGTCAGCATGGTCAGCTTCGACATGAACAAGCTGTTCCAGGCGATGTGGATCGGGGTGGCGATTGCCGCGGCGGGGTTGGTGCGGCGCTGGCCGTGGCCGGTCGCGCTGCTGATCGTGGTCATCAGCGCCCCATCCCCCCTGCTGGCCGGCGGATGGACCGCGGTGAACCGGGGCCAGGTGCTCAGCCATGCCGAGCTGGACGCCGCCGACTGGATCGCGGCCAACACACCGGCAGGCAGCGTGTTCGTGACCAACGGCTGGCTCAATTCGCCGACCGATCCGGCGGGCCGCCTCCGCGTGCTGACCTACTCGGTGTACATCGCCAACCTGGGGCTTGACCCCGGTCCGCGGATCGGGCAGGTCGACGAGATCTACTGCGGCGGGGACGCCGATCGCGCGGCCGACCTGGCGCGCTCGATGGGCGCGGGCTACCTGCTCGACACGGGGCCACCGCGCAGCGACTGCGGCGCACGCACGGATTTCGGTTCCAG
>Ga0209751_10002190_pt1 | contig 19738 bp, 18 predicted proteins | sample RifCSP13_1_FD_184019 | JGI IMG/M metagenome (GOLD analysis project Ga0209751, IMG submission 184019) | Soil microbial communities from Rifle, Colorado - Rifle CSP2_sed 13_1 (SPAdes) (version 2) | ecosystem: Environmental > Terrestrial > Deep subsurface > Rock core/Sediment | place: Rifle... | reverse complement strand
GCCCGGACCGGCCGCACCCCCGCCGATCGTCCCATCGTGGCGGCGGTTGCCCGCAAGAAAACTGACGGAACGGTGCTAACCGCGCTGTGCGGAGTCGCCGGCACCCCGGTGCTGGTGGACGATCCCGGCGGCCTCGAGCCTCCCGGCGATTTCCGGGGATCGACGACCTACCGGCGCCACATCGCCCAAGTGCTGGCCGGGCGAGTCAGGAAGCAGGTGAGCTGACCATGCAGATAACCATTTCACTCAACGGCGCCAAACGTGAATTCGACGTCCCGCCCTACTACACCCTGCTCCGGCTCCTCCGGAAGCAGGGCCTCTTCAGCGTCCGTTTCGGTTCTGAGACCGGCGAGACCGGCGCAGCCGCCGTGCTGTTTGACGGCAAGCTCGCTTCCGCCGACATCCTGCTGGCTGCCCAGGCCGACGGTCACGAAGTGATCACTGTGGAATCGCTAAGCCGGGGCACCGATCTCCACCCGATCCAGAGCGCGTTCGCCGCCACCGGGGCCATCCAGTCCGGCTACTCGATTCCGGCCATGGTTCTCGGAGCTCTGGCTCTGCTGGAACGAGACCCCGACCCCTCGGAAGAGGCGATCCGCGACATGTTGTCAGGAATCCTCGATCGCGAAACTGCCTACGTGAAGCCGGTGGAGGCCGTCAAACGGGCCGCCGCCCTCATGCGAGGTGAGCAACCCGAGCCTTTCCGACCCCTCGTCCTTGCTCCCATGACCGACGGTGTTCACCCGGTGGAGGTAGATCCGACCGACCCACGTCCGATCGCTTCGCCGGCCGTCCCCCGGCTGGTTCCTTCGAAGGACGTGCCTGACATGCAGGTGGTGGGCAAGCCGGAGATAAAGGTAGATGCCCTCAAGTTGGTGAAGGGCAATCCTGCCTTCACCGACGACATCGAACTGCGCGACATGCTGTACGCCAAGGTTATGCGCAGCCCCCACGCCCATGCCCGCATCGTCGACATCGACGACAGCCGAGCCCGGGCACTGCCGGGTGTCCACGAAGTGCTCCACTACCAGAACACGCCCCACATCCGGTACGCGTCCGGCGGCCAGTCGTGGCCAAATCCGAAGCCCTACGACCAGGTGAGCTTCGACAACAAGGTCCGCCACGTCGGCGATCGGGTGGCCGCGGTGGCTGCCGAAACGCTCGAGATCGCCGAGCAGGCGATTCGGCTCATCGACGTGACCTATGAGGTGCTCCCCGCCGTGTTCGAAGAGAACGAAGCCATACGCGGAGACGCTCCCGTCATCCACGACGAGGAGGACGCCGATGGCATCTACGACGCTTCCCGCAATATCGCCCGCCACATGCAAGTACAGGTGGGCGACGTCGACACCGGCTTTGAACAGGCCGACCACGTCTTCGAGCGCACCTTCCGGGTCCACCAGGTGCAGCAGGCCCCGATCGAGCCCCACATCACCATCGGCTGGTTCGACGCCGACGAGCGCCTCGTGCTACGGACCGCCACCCAGGTGCCGTTCCATACCAGGCGCATGGTGGCACCGCTGCTCGGCATGAACATCAAGGACATCCGGGTGATCAAGCCCCGCATCGGCGGCGGATTTGGAGCCAAGCAGGAAATGCTGCTGGAAGACATCGTCGGCCACTTCGTCAAGGCGACCCGACGCCCGGTCCGGCTGGAGCTCACCCGGGAAGAGGAGTTCATGTCGAGCCGCACCCGGCATCCCCAGACCATCACCTTCAAGACCGGTGTCATGGACGACGGGACCCTGGTGGCTCAAGAGATGCGCCTGATCGGCAACACCGGCGCCTACGGCACCCACGGCTACACGGTCCAGAACATCACCGGCCTGCGCGGCCTTACGTCTTACAATTGCCCCAACAAGCGGTTCGTGTGCGACGTGGCCTACACCAACATCCCGGTCCCGGGCGCCTATCGTGGCTACGGCGCCCCGCAGGCGGAATTCGCCCTGGAAGCCCACATGGAAGACCTTGCGGCCGCTCTCGGCCGCGAGGTTATCGACTTCAAGCGGCAGAACTGGGTGAAGGCCGGCGACGAGCTGAACATCGCCCCGTTCATAGGCGAGCGGGATGTCGTGGAAGAAGACATCGGGGAGCTTCCGGTGGTTCATACCAGCGGCATCGAAGAGTGCGTCGCCCAGGGCAAGCGCGCAATCGGCTGGCACCGGCGAGAAGACTCCGAGTGGATACAGCCGCCCGACCGCCCCCACATCCGGCGGGGACTCGGGTTTGCGTTCTGCATGCATGGCACCGGCATCCCTTTCCTCGACATGGGCGGCTGCAGCATCAAGCTCAACGACGACGGCTCGTTCAACATCGCGGTAGGAGCCACCGACCTGGGAACCGGAGCCGATACCGTCCTCGCCCAGATCGCCGCCGAGGTGTTGGGAGTGCCGCTGGAGGATATCCTCATGTATTCCTCCGACACCGACATGACCCCCTTCGACGTGGGTGCCTACGCCTCGAGTACCACATACATCTCCGGCATGTCGGTGAAAAAGGCGGCCGACTCGGTCAAAGAGCAGCTCCAGGACCGGGCTGCCGACATGCTCGGGGTCAGCGACCCGCGCAGCATCGACCTGCGGAAACGCCGCGCCTGGGCACTCGATGGCAGCTCGGTGAGTTTGGAGGAAGTCGCCCTCGACTCGCTGCACTGGCAGAACCAGCAACAGATCATGGGTACCGGTTCGTTCATGGCCACGGAGTGCCCACCGCCCTTCGGCGCCCAGTTTGTCGAGATCGAGCTGGACGTGGAGACCGGCGAAATCGTCGTCAAGAAGCTGGTCATGGCGGTGGATTGCGGCGTGGCGATCAACCCCATCACCGCGTCGGGCCAGGTTGAGGGCGGAATGCTGCAGGCGCTCGGCTACGGCCACTCCGAGGAGATGGCATACGACGAGGACGGGCGCATGGTCAACGCCCGCTTCGGTCCGTACAAGATCTACCGGGCAGACGAAATGCCCGAGACCGAGGTCTACCTGATCCAGACCATGGAGGAAAGCGGCCCCTTTGGAGCAAAAGCCGTCGCCGAGATCCCCAAGGACGGCGTGGCGCCCGCCCTCCGAAGTGCCATCGTCAATGCGGTTGGGGTGGCCATGGACGCGATTCCATTTACCCCCGAACGGGTGTGGAAGGCACTCGCCGGCTCGTGACGCTCATCCTCGGTGACTGGCTTATCACATCGGTGCAGGACCCGCCGCGCTCCGATTGGGGGGTGCGGGTAACGGGCGGCGAGATCACCGAGACCGGACCGACGGCCGAGTTACGGGAGCGTTACCCGGGTGACGAGGTCGTCGAAGCCGCCGGCCGGGTGATTGCTCCGGGCTTCGTCGACGGCCACATGCATCTGTACGGGACCCTGGCACATGGAATCCCGGTAGCGAACGCTCCAACAGATTTCTGGAGTTTCCTGGACGGTTTCTGGTGGCCGAACGTCGAGGATGCCCTCGACCATGAGATGATCACGGCTGCCACCGAGTGGGTGGCCGCCGAGTTGCTGGCGGGTGGCGTCACCACCTTCCACGACGTGCTCGAGGCTCCCTTCGCTCTCCCCGACGCGCTCTTTGCTCAGAAAGAAGTGGTGGACCGCCTGGGCAACCGGGCGATCCTTTCGTTCGAAGCCACCGAGCGGGTGGATGCCACCAACGGTCAGCTCGGCCTCAGCGAGAACGCCCGGTTCATCGAGGCTTGCCGCAACGAGGGCAACCTGGTTTCCGGGATGATGTGCTACCACACCACGTTCACCTGCTCGCCGGAACTCATTCGCCAGGCCTTCGAGCTGGCCTGCGACCTCGACGTCCTATGCCATGCCCACGTGAACGAGGGAACCCACGAACCGCAATGGTGCCTGGACAACAAAGGGATGCGCACGTTCGAGTACTACGACGAGCTGGGCGTGGCCGGTCCCCGCATGCTTGCTTCCCAGTGCGTGCAGCTCTCGGCGAGGGAGCGGCGGATCATTGCGGACCGAGGTGTCCGTTGTGTGCATATGCCGCTCTCAAACGGCGAAGTGGGTGGTGGCATTGCCCCCGTACCAGAGCAGCTGGCCGCCGGCGTCACGATGGGGCTAGGCTCGGACGGATACGTGACGGACGCCTTCGAGGTCATGCGAGGAGCCTTCCTCATCCACAAGGCCCGCCTCCAGGACCCGCAGGTGATGCCGGCCTGCCAGGTGTTCGGGCTCGCCACCGAGGGCAGCGCCCGGGCGCTTGGGTTGGACCGGGTCGGCCGGCTGGAGCCGGGCTGGGCGGCCGACCTCCAGCTCATCGACGCGCGGTTCCCTACCCCGCCGGCGGACCACAACCTGTTCGATCAGATAGTGCTGTGGCGGAGCCGGCAGGACGTCACCGACGTCATGGTCGCCGGGCGGTGGCGGGTGCGAGACAGTGAAGTGCTCAGTGTGGACCGGGAGCGTTTGCGAGCCCGGGTTGTCGAACAAGCGGAACGGGTATGGGCGAGGATCTGATCAATCAGCGCATCCTGCCCGAGCTTGCCGAGGCGCTCGGAGGCGACATGCCGGTGGCGTTCGCACAAAACGGGGTGTCGGCAAGCTCGCTGGCGAAGCTGTTTGTTCCCATCGGCATGGAGTTGAACGCCGAGACTCCTGAGGAGATCGCCGTGTCCATCATGAGCGAGATCGTCATGGAGCTGCGGCGGGTCCGGCGATGCAATGGCCGACCCGACCTCGTAACCGCAGGATGATCCGCCCGAGCATCAACATCATGCCGCAGGTTCCGGTTCCCCGGATCGTGGACCTCGCTCGCCACGCCGAGGAGCTCGGGTTCTCCCGCTGCTGGGTCTATGACGAGGGGCTGGCGGGGCGCGACGTCTACGTGGGCCTGGCCGCCATTGCCCGCGCCACCGGGCGACTGCAGATCGGTCCCGGCATCACCAACCCCTTCACGCGCCACCCCGGCGTCACCGCAGCCGCCATCGCCACCCTCGACGAGTATTCGGGAGGGCGCGCCTTTCTGGGCATCGGAGCCGGCGGCAGTCTCACGCTCGATCCGCTCGGCATCGAGCACCGCCACTCCCTCACTGCGGTGCGAGAGGTAATCGAAGCCTGCCGACCGCTGTTCGCCGGTGAGGTTGTCGATTACACCGGCCACTATTTCGGCTTGTGCGGAGCCCACCTCGACTACGCCCGACCCGACATCGAGATCTGGCTGGCGGGACGAGGCCCAAAGATGCTGGCTCTCGGCGGCGAGATGGCCGACGGCGTCATGCTGGAGTTCATTCACCGGACGCTGCTCGTCCGTGAGTTCGATCGGGTTCGGACGGCTGGGGCCCAAGGCGCCAACCATCCGCGAATCTGCTACTCGACGATGATCGTGACCAATGAGGCCACGATGGCGGCCACCAAGCCCCACATGACTTACCGGTTGGTGGATTCCCCCGCGGTGGTACAGGAAATGATGGGAATCGGCGACGGGGAGGTCGCAGCCATCCGTTCGGCGATGGCCGACGGTATCCATGCGGCCGGTCGACAGATCCGGGACGAGTGGGTGCAGCCGTTTGTGATCTCGGGCACGGTCGAGGAATGCGTGGAACAGGTCCGGGAACTCGACGAAGCGGGGGTCGACGAGTTCCTCCTCCCGCTCCTTCAAGAAGAAGGTGCCGTCGAGCTCATGGACACGCTGGCCGAGATCATGGCCAGGATCTGAGTTGAACCACCTGTGGGCAACGCCGCCGCCATCAGGTCTGTACCGCATCGGACGGTCGAATGGCCGCTCGACGCGCGCCGGCTCGCCGACGCGGCCAGCTCAGACTCCGTAGCCGTTCGGGACGCCGGGCACCTGCTGGTACCCCGAGGCACCTCGGTGCGGCTCTGCGGGCACTGGGAGCCTTCCAATTCTGGCCGCCTGAGCCTCATGCCAGACCGGCAAGTTCGCGCTCGACCTTTTCCACGAATTGCCGCCGCCGGGCCTCCGTCGAGCGATCCAGGTTGTAGAGCGAAATCCAACGCCGCCGGCAGCGCCGATGAGCCCGGCCGCCCAGGCCCCGCATGACCACCCGGCGCCCGACCTCCCCCTCAACGAAATTGATCGGCCAGGACGAACCGTGGGTCGTCACCGCCACGATCTTCTTCAGCTCCGGATACCGATGGCGCGCCGACCAGCACCTGTCGATCCAATCTAGCAGCGGCGCCGGGAGAGAGGACCACCAGGTCGGGTACATGAGCACGAGAGCGTTGGCCCAGGCGAGCTGCCCTGCACGATCGAGACCCTCTTCCTCTGCGTAGAGGTCTAGATGGCGCACATCGTGGGACACCGACAGCACCCTCAGCGCCCGGGCACGAAGGTGGGCGGAAAACGACTCCTCGAGGGGGTGGCAAGACACCACCAGGACCTTCATGCTCGCCTCACAAACGTGCCATCCGGCGGGCTACCGCCGCCACGAACTGATCGCGGCGCTCCGGCGCCGCCGCCGGCTCGTTGAAGAGACCGCTCCACGAGCTCTTGACACGTCGCGGAATGTTGGCCCGGAGGGCCCGTAGCAGAATCCGGCGCGACCCGTCTCCCACCCGGCGAACCTGCCAGCAGCCCATGTCATACGTCGTGACCCCGGCGACCAGGTCGAGTCGATGGAGGTTGGGCCGGACCCGGTGGTTCTCATCGAACACGAACGCGACTCCCGGAACCAGAACCCGCTCCAACCAGGCTTTGAGGATGGCGGGGGGCTGCCACCAGCGGGTGGGGAACACAAACACCATGCCCGAGGCGGCTCCGGCCAGGCTGGCATGGTCGGCCACCATCGGGTCCACGATCGGCTCGTTGCCGTGATACCCCCGCCGTTCGGCCGGGCTCAGCCGGGGGGCAAAACCGAGCTGGTAAAGATCGAGGACGTGCACGGGTCCCCGATGGGCCAGCCCGGTTTCGACCGCCCCTAGGAGGGCTTCAAACAGCGGATCGGGGCGCTCGAACGCGGCGATGACCAGGGTGAAGGACGCATCCACGGCCCCCACGCTAGCCCTTGCTGACGACGAGCGGCTTCGGCCACAGCTAAGGTGCCAGACATGGTTGTTCACGTTGACAAGCTCTTGAGTCTCTACCGAGACATGTGGGTGATCCGGGCATTCGAGCAGGGACTCGAACGGGAGTTTCAGAAGGGAAACGTGCCCGGAATGCTCCACACCGGGCTGGGCCAGGAAGCCACCCAGAGTGCCCTCGCCGCCCATCTCACCGCCACGGACGCCTTCTTCCCCGACCATCGGTGCCACGGCATCAACGCTCTCGCGCAGGAGCGCCACGCCGGCAACGGCCGCAAGATCATGGCCGAGCTATTCGGCCGGGCCACCGGCGTATGCAGCGGCAAAGGCGGCAGTCTCCACTCGGCCGACCCGGCGGTCGGCAATTACGGAGACAACGCCGTGGAGGGCTCGTACATGGCCACCGTATTGGGAGTCGCGCTCGCCTACCAGCTGCGCGCCGAACCCAGTGTCGCCTGTTGCATCATCGGCGACGGCACCGTCGGCAGGGGTGAGTTCCACGAAAGCCTCAACCTGGCCGCCATCTGGAACCTGCCGGTTCTGTATGCGTGCGTGAACAACGGCTACGCCATCTCCACTCCGGTAGCGGAGGCCCACGCCTCCGGCGACACTGTCGACCTGGTCCGGGGATACGGCATAACGTGCGCACAGGTCGACGGCAACGACATCGAAGCCGCCTATGAAGCCGTCGCCACCGCACTGGAGGAGATCCGGGCAGGAAACGGCCCCTATTTCCTCGAGTTCAAGACCTGGCGATGGCAGGGCATCTTCGCTGGCGAGTTCCGCCCGCCGGACGAGGTGAAGCACTGGAAAGAGGACCGCGATCCGATCAAGCTGGCCCGGGCTCGTCTTCTCGAGATCGGCGAAGTCGACGAGGAGGAGCTCGAACACATCAAGGCGGAAGTGGAGGCGGAGATCGAAGGCTGGATCCAATTCGCCATGAAGAGCCCGATGCCCGACCCGGCCAAAGCAACCGCCGACGTGTACGTGGGATGGGAGGTGGCAGGCAAATGACGACCCAAACCGACGTCCGCACCCGCACGTTCGTCCAGGCCCTCAACGAGGCACTTGACCTCTCCATGGATGCCTATCCGGAGATGTTCCTCATCGGAGAGGACATCGGGGCGATGGGAGGCGACTTCGGCGTCACCAAGCGACTGTGGCAGAAATACGGAGGCGACCGGGTGCGCGATACCCCGCTCTCGGAGGCCGCCATCGTCGGGACCTGTGTCGGAGCGGCCATGGTCGGGATGCGTCCGGTGGCCGAGATCATGTTCGCCGATTTCCTCGGTGAGTGCTTCGACCAGCTCGTCAACAACGCGGCCAAGATGCACTACATGTTCGACGGACAGTTCACAGCCTCCATCGTGGTACGTACCGCCTCGGGCGGCGGATTCGGCGGCGGACCGCATCACTCCCAGTCGGTCGAGGGCTGGTTCCTAAATGTCCCCGGCCTGGTCGTTGTCGGACCGACCACCCCCGCCGACGCCAAGGGCCTGCTGATCTCATCGATCGAGAACGACAATCCGGTGCTCTTCCTGGAGCACAAGGGGCTGTACCGAACCAAAGGCGAGGTGCCGGAAGGCATGTACCGGACTCCGTTGCGGAGCGCGGCGGTGGCCCGGCCCGGCACCGACGTCACGGTGGTCGCCGCCATGCGCATGGTCAACGAGTCGCTGGAAGCAGCCGAGATCCTCAGTGGCAACGGCATCGACATCGAAGTGATCGACCTCCGCACGATCAAGCCCTACGACGCCGACACTTTGATCGAGTCGGTGAAGCGCACCGGCCGGGCGGTAGTGGTGAACGAGGCGCCTCGGACCGGCGGCCTTGCCTCGGAGCTGAGCGCCACCATCTCGGAAGAATGCTTTCGGGATCTGAAAGCTCCAGTCACCCGGGTGGCGGCCGTGGACGCCCCCATCCCGTTCTCCTTGGAGCTGGAGAAGCACATCCTGCCCGGACGCGATGACATCGTCAAAGCCGTGAAGCGGACAATGGCAGGCTGATGGAGGAGGGACGACATGGCACATGACGTGATCCTTCCCAAACTGGGCCTGACCATGGAGGACGGGATCATCGTCACCTGGGAGAAGAAGGTGGGCGACACCGTCAAAGAGGGCGAGCCCATCGCCGTCATTGAAACCGAGAAGATAGACACCGATCTCCTCGCCCCGGCTAGCGGCACTCTTACGGAGGTTTTATTCCCCGAAGGAACCACGGTGCTGGTGGGAACCGTCATCGCCCGCATCGAGAGTTGAGCATCACCCAATGAGCAGGCGCCTCATCGACCGGGTAGCGGTGGTGACGGGTGCGTCACGGGGCATCGGAGCCGCCACCGCAGTGGCCTGCGCAGCGGAGGGAGCGAAAGTCGTGGTCAATTACCGCGCCGACAAGGCGGGAGCAGACGCCACCATCGGCAAGATCGAAGCGGCGGGCGGGCACGGCCTGCTCCTCCAGGCCGACGTCTCGGACACCGCCGACGCCGAGCGACTCGTTGCGAAAGTCACGTCTGAGCTGGGACCCATCGACGTGCTGGTAAACAACGCCGCCGCCTTCAGCCGTTCCTCCTTCCTCGACGCCGATCTCGACGAACTTGACCGGGACTGGGCTACCAACGTACGGGGCCTCTATTACCTTTCCCAACTGGTGGCCCGCTCCATGGTGGAGAGCGGCCGGGGGGTGATCGTGCATGTCAGCTCCATCCTGGCCCGGCTCGCCGTCCCGAACCGCACCGTCTACTGCGCCACCAAGGGGGCGGTGGAGAGCCTGACCCGGGCGATGGCTATCGACCTGGCCGGCACCGGAGTGCGGGTAAACGCGGTCGCGCCGGGCCTCATCTCCACCGAGGGGCTGCTGGCGGGCATGCCCGACACCGAACTCCAGGCCGCCATCCAGCGCTACGTACCAGGAGGACGTTTCGGTGATCCCGAGGAGATCGCCCACGTCGTCACGTTTCTCGCCTCCGACGACGCCCGCTATGTGAACGGCTCGGTGATCCCCGTCGACGCCGGCCTGGGAGGTCGGGAAGCAGGTCCGGCAGCATGATAAGCATCAACCGGGAGGCGATGAAGGTGGTCCGGGCCATCCTGGACGCGCCCGAAGCCCTGGGTGTCAAGCCCATCACCCTGGACAACGGCTCGACCGTTCTCGACATGGGCCTGGAAGCCCCGGGTGGCTGGCTGGCCGCCAAGTACTACACACTCGTCACGCTCGGCGGCCTGGCAGACGTGAGCTACGAGGCGTTCCCACTGGGCGACCGCATGCTGGCAGCAGCGCGGGTGATGATCGACCATCCGCAAGAGGCATGTGTTGCCTCGCAGATCGCCGGGTGGCGGATCGACGAGCCGGGCACCGAGTTCGCCGCCATCGTTTCGGGCCCGGGACGGGCGCTCAACCGGAATCCGGACGACTACTTCAAGTACGTCGATTACCGGGACAGGCACAGCGAGGCGGTGGTCACCATCCAAGCATCCCGCCCGGTCTCCACCGCAGTCGCCGACACCATCGCCGACGGCTGCGGTGTCGAACCCGGCAACGTGTACATTCTGCTCGCCCCCAACCGCAGCCTGGCCTGCGCCGTGCAGGTCGCAGCCCGCATCGTCGAGCAGAGCCTCCACCGGCTGGGTGAAGAGGACTTCGATCTGCGGAGCGTGCGCTCGGCGTACGGATTCGGGGTGATCCCTCCCCTCATCGACGACGACGTCGTTTCCATGGGCCGAATCAACGATTCGTTGCTCTACGGCGGGATCGCCACGATCACGGTCGAGTCCACCGACGAAGAATGCGGGCGGGTGGTCGGGAACGTCGTGTCTTCTGCGTCGCCCGCCTACGGGCGACCCTTCGTCGAGATCTATGAGGACGCCGGCAGAGACTTCTACGAGATCCCCACCGATCTCCACTCTCCCGCTGTCCTCCACCTCAACAACCTGTCCACCGGCCGCACGTTCAGTGCTGGAGCGATCAACGAAGATGTGCTCCGGCGGTCTTTCTTCGGCGATACATGACCCGGCTCGGCCTGCAGATCGTTCCGACCATGCCGCCGGACGAGGTGATCGACACGATCGTGGCGGCGGAGGCCATTGGCTATGAGTACTGCCAAGTAGCCGACGAGGGCCTCATGGCAGACGTCTACACAGTCCTGGGTGCGGCCGCCGGACGAACCAGCACCATCCGGCTCGGGGTGGCCACAAACGGCTACACGAGGCACCCGGCCGCCACCGCTGCCGCGCTTGCCACCGTGGACCATCTTTCCGGCGGCCGGGCGTTCGTGACCCTGGTGGCGGGTGGGACGATGGTGCTCGGCCCATTGGGTATCTCCCGTGAACAACCGGTCGTCGTCATGAGGGAGACCATCGAGATCCTGCGCCGCCTCTGGTCCGGCGAACCAGTCACCTGGAAGGGGGAGCGCTTTCACCTCGATCGGGCCCAGCTCCACATCAACGGCGGTTTCTCGATCCCAATCTTTATGGCGGTCCGGGGCCCCCGTTTGCTACGTGTGGCAGGTTAGATGGCCGACGGCGTGGTCCTGATAGCGAAGTTCGACCTGGGCGACGCACTGGCGACGGTTGTGGAGGGCCGCGGCGATCGGACCGGCGAATTCACCCGGGCCTATCTCGATCGGCTGACGTTCACGCCCGCCATGCTCGAGGAGGCAAAGAGCCTGTACTCCTATGCACTCCTCGACTCGCCCGAGCGGCTGCTGCACAACCTCGGCCTCGACGAGGGCGCGATCGATGCCCTCAAGCAGGCCGTTGCCGACGGGGGTCCGGCGGCCGCCACCGCCCTAGTCACTCCGGACATGGTGCGTGCCTATCAAATCGCAGGCACGCCGGAAGAATGCCGGCAGGCGCTGTCCGAGCTGGTTGCATTACACGAACTCGACCTGTTCATGATGAATATCATCTCTTCCGGGCTCGACACCAACACCCGGCTGCTCGAGGACGTCCGGGAGATCATCGCCGTGGAGGTGGCATGAGTGACAAGGTGTTGACAAACGGCCTGCTCCCGGACGGCCGATCAGTTGATATCGCAATCGCCGATGGTGTGATCGAAGCAGTCGAGCCGGGGGGAACCTCACGGCCACAGGTCGGAACCGAGATCGTCGATCTGGACCACCGGCTGCTGGTGCCAGCCTTTGGCGAGCCACACGCGCATCTCGACAAGGCCTATCTGGCGGACGAAGTCCCAAACGTGAGCGGCGATCTGATCGGGGCGGTCGAGGCGATTCTGAAATCGTGGCCGCGACTGCAGCTCGAGGACATCGTGACGCGGGCGACCATGGCGGTCCGCCGCCTGGTGGCATCCGGAACCACCGCCATCCGCACCCATGCAGACCTCAACCCCGTGGGCGGCATGAAGTCGGTTGAGGCGCTGGTGGCCGTCAGGGAAGCGGTGGCGCATTTGTGTGACGTCCAGGTGGTTCCGCTCAGCCTGCCGGTAACCGGCGAGCAGGGCCCGATCGGGCGCCGGCTGCTCGATCAGGCACTCACGACCGGCATCGACATCGTCGGAGGATGCCCGCATCTCGAGCACGATCCACTCGCCGCCATCGACATCGCCCTCGACGCCGCCGTCGAGTCCGGCTTGCCGGTGGACCTCCATTTCGACGAGGTGCTCGACGAATCGGTCCAGCATCTCCCCGAGCTGGCCCGGAGGGTGATGGTGCGGGGATTGGAGGGTCGGGTAACGGCGTCACATTGTGTGAGCCACGGTCTGCTCCCACCTGACCGGCAGCGGGAGGTCGGTCGGCTCCTGGCGGATGCGGGGGTGGCAGTTGTCACCAATCCTCGCACCAACCTCTTCCTGCAGGCCCGTGGCATCAACCAGGCACCGCCGCGGGGGCTGGCCGGCGTACGTGCCCTGCTGGATGCCGGAACGACGGTGGCGGCCGGGGCCGACAACGTTCAGGACCCCTTCTATTTCATCGGACGATCCGATGCACTGGAGACGGCCACCTTCCTGGTCACCGTCGCTCATCTCACTATTGAGGAGGCCTGGGAGCTGGTGGGGCCGGCCGTCCGGCGAGTGCTCGGGCTTGCGTCGGTCGCAGTCGAAGTGGGGGCACCCGCCGAGCTGGTGGCCATTCGGGCGGGGTCGATCCGCCAGGCAATCGCCGATCAGCCGGTCGACCGGCTCGTTTTTCATCAAGGGAGGCTCGTGGCACGGACCACCGCCGAGACCTGGGTGGCCTAACCCTCTGAAGGGTACACCGCTGCGGTGCGACGTTGTGTCCTGAAAGGGCGCGCCCGGCGTTTCGCCGGTGCCAACTGGGGCACGGCAACCTCACCGCCAAGATGATCATTCACTATGGACGTCATGACCGGCGGCCGGATGTGTCTGGGGATCGGAGCCGGCTGGAAAGAGGACGAGTGGCTCGCCTACGGCTACGCCTTCCCTTGCGCCCGGCAACGCCTCGCCACCCTGGAAGAACAGGTCCAGGTGATTACGTCCAAGATGGGGCCTGGTCGGGCGAGTTTCCACGATGAGCATGCCTCGTTGGACGGTGCCATCAATGTGCCGAAGCCGGTGCAGGAGCCGCGGGCGCCGATCATGGTGGGAGGCAACGGCCCCTACATCACCTGGCGGCTGGCCGCCCGCTCCGCCGACAAGCTCAACCTCGACGGCATGACACCCGTCTGGGTTCTCGACGACACCGGCCGTAAACCCCATCTCCTTACACCCGGGAATGGGCATAGCGAGCTTGTCGACGGCGACCGGCGGTGCCAGCATGTCGCGAATGGTGAGGGTATTCATCGCTCGCACCCAGCGGACGGACCGTGTCGGCGCCAAGTAAGCTCGAAGCTCCCGATGGGAGGAGCCCCGGTGGAACATGCAGGACGGGTAGTGGCGGTCACCGGCAGCGGACAGGGCACCGGTATGGCCATCGCCGACGCCTTCGCGCGGGAGGGGGCAACGGTTGTGGTCTCGGACATCAACCCGGAAACGGCCGCCGACACCGCCGCCCGGATCGCCGGGGTCTACGGGGTGGAGGCCCTGGCGTGGACAACCGACGTGGCCGATCCCCGGCAGTGCGCCGATCTCATATCCGCTGTCTTCGAGCGCTTCGGCGGTCTCGATGTGCTCGTCAATTGCGCCGGGATCTTCAGCCGGGTGCCGGCGGTAGACATTGACGCGGAGGAGTGGAGCCGGGTCTTCGACGTGTGCCTGCACGGAGCCTTCTATTGCTCCCGGGAGGCCGCCCGTCGCTGGATGGCCGATGACCGTCCGGGCGTAATCGTCAACATCAGCAGCACCGCCTCCACCCACAGCTCACCCGGCACGGCCGCCTATTCGGCGGCCAAGGCCGGTCTCTCCATGCTCACTCGCGCGCTTGGCGTGGAGTGGGCTCCTCACCATATCCGGGTCAATGCGGTGGCCCCCAGCCACATCAACGTCGAGCGGCTGCGCCAAGTCGGCGAGGCCGGCATCCTCGACCTGGGGGCGATCGCCCGTTCGGTGCCGATGGGACGCATTGCCGAGCCGGAGGAGGTGGCCGACGCGGTGCTCTTCCTCGCCGGCGACAAGGCGAGATTCGTCACCAGTCAGGTGCTGTTTGTCGACGGCGGGTTCAGCGTTCCCCCGATCTACCGCTACGAGCAGAGCTGAGGCTCAGCCGGCCCGGACGTGCGAGTAGGCGAGGGGGAAGAGGGCATAGAACATCGCTGCTTTCAGGAGCTTGGTGACGTCCACCTGGTCGTTTGGCGTGTGAGCCCACACCTCCTCCATCGGGCCGAATCCGAGCGACGGGATGCCCGCCTCGCCCGCCGAGTACGAGGCGTTTGTGCTGAACTGCCACACGTCAACGGGGGGTGGTTCCCCCCATAGGGCGGCGTAGGTCAAGAGCCCGGCGTGGATGAGGGGGTTGTCCTCTGCCAGCAGCCAACCGGGGAAGAAAGCGGGCCCGGTCAGGTCGACGCCGGTCCAGGTCCGGATCGACTGTCGGGGAATCTCCACGATGGCTCCGTGGCGCTCGACCGCCCGGCGGATCTCGGTCAGCACGCTGTCGGGCGTCTCACCCGGGGTGAGGCGCCTGTCGATGGTGGCTTCGCACCAGCTGGGAACCGTGTTGGGGGTGTGTGGCGAGGCGATCATCGTCACCACCTGGGTCCCGTGGCCAAGTACCGGGTCGGTGGGCAGCGACAGGGCCAACACTTCCAGGTCGTCGAGGACGCGCCGCATCGTCAGGATGGCGTTGCTGCCCAGTTCGGGGGTGCTGGCGTGGGCGGCCGTCCCCCGAACCCGGATCTTCAGCTCGCAGCGGCCCCGGTGGCCGCGTCTCAGCGTGAGGTCGGTGGCCTCGGCTATGAGCACCGCGTCTGGAACGGGAAAGCCATCCTTCTCGATCAGATGGCGCATGGCGAAGCCTTCTGCGTCTTCCTCGAGCGTGGCACCCTGCACGGTCACGGTACAGTCACCGGTCAGTTCGAGCCGGCCGGCCAGGCAGCCACCGTACACAATGGCGGCTACTCCGCCCTTGCAGTCGGAAGCACCCAGCCCGTAGAGCTTGCCGCCCGTCAGCGTGGGTTCGAGCGGCGGGTACGGCCACTCCTCTTCATCGGCGACCTCGTTGTGATCCAGGTGGGCGTCGTAGAGCAGGCGGAACCGGCCGTTGCCGACGGTGGCGAGCGCGTCACCGGCGCTGCTCATACGGACCTCATGCATGCCGCAGCCCCGCATTTCCTCGAGGGTGCGCTCCACCGCTTCGCCTTCCTCGCCGGTGTAACTCCGCCGCCGGATGAGGTCCGAGAGAAAGTCGACCTGAGCTTGAGCGATCGACGGCGCCTCGGCCTTTACCCGCTCGGCTGCCTCCGCCAGGTGGGTAGGGACGACGAGCCCTCCCGCGGCCGCGCTCAGCTCCGTCCACCCATCGTGAGGGCCATGAGTGCCTTCTGCACGTGCAGGCGGTTTTCCGCCTGCCGGTAGATGACCGACTGGGGGCCGTCGATGACGTCGTCGTCGGCCTCGTGACCGCGGTCGATGGGCATGCAGTGCATGTAGGCGGCCCGGGGCCCGGCCAGCTTCATCCGGTCGGCGGTGGCCCGCCACGACCGGTTCTTGGCTGCCATCGCCTCCACCTCGTCCTGGTTCTCGGTGACCATGATCGGACCCCACGACTTGGGGTACACGAAGTCGGCGCCCTCGAAGGCGGCGTCCATATCATGCACCTCTTCCAGCTTCACGCCGGCCTCCGCGGCGTTGGCTCGGGCGGTTTCCATCACATCGGGCATCATGTGGTAGCCCTCCGGATAGGCGAGTGTGACGTCCATGCCGAAGCGGGGCATCAGCATGACTAGCGACTGTGGCACGCTGAGCGGCCGTACGTACTTGGGGGCGTAGGTCCAGGAGATAACGAACTTACGGCCCCGCAGGTCACGCCCGTAGAGCTCCTGGAGTGTCATGAGGTCGGACATCGCCTGGCAGGGGTGGTCGACGTCGTCCTGCATACTGATGATCGGAGCGTCGGCGTGCTTCGCGATCTCGTACAGGTACTCTTGCCCCACCCCGGTCGTGCTGTTGCGGATGGCGATGCCGTGACCGTAACTGCTGAGAACGATGCCGGTGTCCTGAGCATTCTCGCCGTGGTCGATCTGGGTGGCCTTTGGGGTGAGATAGATGGCGTGCCCGCCCAGCTGGGTCATCCCGGTCTCGAAGGAGTTGCGAGTGCGGGTGCTCTCCTCGAAGAAGAGCATGTAGAGGGTCTTGGCCCGCAGGATGTGGTCGTGGGGTACTCCCATCGCGAAGTCCTGCTTCAGTCGGAACGCCAGGTCCAGGACGGTAACGAGATCGTCGACGGACCAGTCCTGGGTGGTGATGAAGTCCTTTTCGCAGAGCGTCGTGTTCACTGTTCAACCTCGCGGTGCGGCGGCATGTCGTGCCGATGGCTCGGCGACACCAAGTTAGTCTCTTCCGCCTTCCGATATCTCCTGGGACCGACCCGTGGCGGCTGTAGCCGGAGTAGAGTCGGAAATCGGGCCGTCCCAACCAGCCGTGGAGCGTTGATGACATCTGACCAGATCAGTCGACGTAACCTCACCGGCGAAAGGGATGCGCTCCTCATGGCCCAGGCCCGGCATCAGCTCTACTCCTCACCGCTCGTCATCAGCGCGACTCCATGGAGTATCTCTACGGCCTCGACGGCAACCAATATCGCGATTGCTTCAGCGGGATCCTGGTGACCAGCCGCCTGCCCGAACCGGCCCACCCGACCGGCGAGCGGTTCGCTGAGGGCCTCGGTGCCGCCATCGAACCCGGGCTCACCGGCAAAGTACGAGGGAGGGACGTGTTCCTTGGGATGGAACTGGTACCGAACCACGAGACACGGGAGCCGGCCACCGACGAGGCGTTCGCCCTCATCGAGAGACGCCGTGAAAACGGCCTCCTGGTCGGCAAGTCGGGCCCCTGCGGCAACGTGATTCGCATCGGACCACCGCTGACCATTTCCGACGACCATGTCGCCCGGGCACTTGAGACCCTCGGAGACGCTTTCCGACTCGTGAAGCAGGTGGTATGAACGACAGGCGCCCGCCCGCTCCGAGCCGTGGGGTCGAGGAATTCATCTCCCGACCGCTCCACCGCATGTATGTCGGCGGCGCGTGGACGAACGGGACGACCGGCTACACCATTGACGTCTCGAGCCCCTCAGATGGCTCCGGGCTGGGGGCGTTCCCGCTTGCCGGGCCCGATGATGTGGACGGCGCCGTGGTTGCCGCTCGGGAGGCGTTCGACGGGGCCTGGCGCCGAATGCGGCCCGCCGAGCGGGAGCGGCACCTCCGGCGGTTCGCGGAGCTGGTGGAGCAGGACGCCGACGCCCTGGCCGAGATCGAGTCGCTCGACAACGGCAAGCCGATCGGCCACACGCGACCCATCGATGCCCCGGTGGCAGCCCGGCTGTGCTTCGCCTTCGCTGGCTGGCCCACCAAGATCGCGGGTGAAACCCCCTCGGTCTCCGCCCCCGACCTCTTCGTCTACACCCTGAGACAGCCGGTGGGAGTGGTGGCGGCGATCATCCCTTGGAACTACCCCCTCATCCACACGGTGCAGAAGATCATGCCGGCGTTGGCCTGCGGCAATACCGTGATTCTCAAGCCGTCCGAAAAAGCTTCGCTCCCCAGCCTGCGCCTGGCCGAGCTGGTGGCCGCGGCCGACCTTCCGGCCGGGGCGGTCAACATCGTGACCGGCGACGGCAGCACCGGCGCGTTGCTGTCCGCCCACCCGGGCATCGACAAGATCGCGTTCACCGGCTCGGTGGCCGCCGGCCGGGCGGTGATGCGAGCGGCGGCCGACTCGGTCAAACGGGTGAGCCTGGAGCTGGGGAACAAGGGCGCCAACATCATTTTCCCCGACGCCGACCTCGCCGAGGCTATCCCCCGCAGCTTCGGCGCCGCGTTCGGCAACACCGGCCAGAGCTGCGTGGCAGGGTCACGCCTGTTTGTGCACGAGGATCTGTATGAACGGGCCGTAACGGAGCTGGTTGAGCTGGCGAAAAAGGCCCGCATCGGCCATGCCCTCGACCCGGACACCCAACTCGGGCCGATTATCGACGAAAAGCAGCTCAACACCATCGTCGGCTTCATCGGTCAGGGGCAGGCTGAAGGGGCCACCCTCCGGACCGGCGGAAGCAGGCTCACCGAAGGCCCGCTGGCGGACGGCTTCTACCTCGACCCCACCATATTCACCGACGTCGACGATGCCATGGCCATCGCCTGCGAGGAGATCTTCGGACCGGTCCTCACCCTGCACCCCTTCTCGAGCGAGGAGGAGGTGGTGCGCCGTGCCAACAACACCCCATACGGCTTAGCGTCGGCCATCTGGACCGGCTCGGTGTCTCGCGCCCATCGGGTAGCCGCCCAGATGGAAACTGGGGTGGTGTGGGTGAACACGTTCGACATGTTCGACGCCTCGGTGCCGTTCGGCGGGTTCAAGAGCAGCGGGTTCGGGCGCGACAACGGCCGCGACGTCATCGACATGTACACCGAGTCGCGAGCAGTGTGGGTTAGTACGCGATGATCGATCATTTCCAGTTTCAGCTCGCCACTCGCATCGTCTGGGGACCTGCGGAGAAAACCGTGACCGAAGAGGCGGCTCACCTCGGTGCCGGTCGCGTCCTACTCGTGACGGATCCCGGCCTTCTCGAAAGTGGGCTGGCGGATGTGCTCCGTGGCGGCCTGGAACGATCCGGGGTGGCCGTGACGGTTTTCGCCGGTGTGGCCGGCAATCCCACCACCGGCGATGTCGCGGCCGCCACCGCCTCTGCAATAGAAGCAGGTAGTGAGGCGATCGTCGCCCTCGGCGGTGGTTCGCCGATCGATGTGGCGAAAGCAGCGGCGATGCTGCTGGCAAACGGCGGCGCCTATCCCGAATACCAGTGGGAGGGCAAGCCGGTCACCCGGCGCAGCCATCCGCTCGTAGCAGTGCCGACCACCGCCGGAACGGGCAGCGAAGTGACCAGGGTGGCGGTGATTTCAGATCCCGACCGGCACCTCAAGAAGGGCGTGTTGAGCCCGCTCATGTTTCCTCACATTGCGGTCCTAGACCCCGCCCTCACCATAGGCCTGCCCGCCCGGCTCACGGCCGCGACCGGGATGGATGCCGTCTCCCATTCGATGGAAGCCTTCACCGGTAAGCGACCCGGCCCCCTGAGCGACCTGCTGGCCATCGAGTCGCTGCGGCTGGCTCTCGCGCACCTCGTGCCTGCCACCCGGGATGGCGAGAACCTGGTGGCCCGCAGCGGGATGATGCTGGCCGCCCTTTACG
>Ga0209751_10002188_pt1 | contig 19746 bp, 11 predicted proteins | sample RifCSP13_1_FD_184019 | JGI IMG/M metagenome (GOLD analysis project Ga0209751, IMG submission 184019) | Soil microbial communities from Rifle, Colorado - Rifle CSP2_sed 13_1 (SPAdes) (version 2) | ecosystem: Environmental > Terrestrial > Deep subsurface > Rock core/Sediment | place: Rifle... | reverse complement strand
CCCCCGGGCATACTTCTCCCTATACCGTTATCAGCTTCCTCATTCTCACCAGGTTGTAAGCAGCCGTGGCGAAGATGAAGATCCAGTTCGCAAGTGCGGTGCCGCGATGGCGCAGCTTGCGCAGCAGACGACCGACTTCAGCCAGCCGAAAATCTCTTCAATCCGTTTGCGCTTCTGTTGACTGACTTGATAACCCTCGTGGCGCGTCGTCCGTCCATCGATGGCCGACTTGCGATTGGTGTTGTTCTGGGCCACGTGCGGTGTCACCTGCAGTTCGCGCAAGTCCTTGACGAAATCATGCGTGTCATAGTTCTTGTCGCCACCCATGGTTACTCTACCTTCGCCGCTGATCTCTTCCGCGAAGGCCAGGCCCGCGTCGCGCTCCGCCGTGCCGGTCGCCAGCGTCGCGCAAGCAGAGACCGCCAAGCCATTGCGGTTCTCCATCAACAGATGGCCGGCGTAACCCAGCTTCGCCTCTTTGCCCTTGCCTTTGCGGCACAACATCGAATCCGGATCAGTAGTAGATTGATGAGTTTTGTTCGACCGCTTCTGGCCGTGAAAGTTTACTGTCGGATTACCGGGATCGTCTGGCGGCGGGTCGTCTTGCTTCTCCTTCGGCTTGAAGCTCTTCAGACTGGCCGCCGCTTCCAGCAAAGTGCCATCAACCGTGAAGTGCTCATCACTCAGCAGTTCATAGCCGCGCGCCTGCTCCAACACCGCCCCGAAGAACTGTTCGGCAATGTCGCCGCGCAGCAGCCGCTCACGATTCTTCGTGAAGGTGGTCGCATCCCAGACACGGTCGTCCATGTTCAGGCCGACGAACCAGCGAAAGAGCATGTTGTAATTCAGCTCTTCCATCAGCAATCGCTCACTGCGCACGCTATAGAGCACTTGCAGCAACAGCGCTCGCAACAACTTCTCCGGCGCGATCGAGGGCCGGCCCAGCCGCGCATAAAGCTTATCGAACTGCGGCGACAGTTGTACAAACACGGCATCCGAAAGCTTGCGGATCGCACGCAGCGGATCATCCTGCGGCACCCGTTGCTCTGGCGAGAGGTAACTGTACATTCCTGCTTGCTGAAGATCGTCTCCCCGCATCATGCTCCTCCATCGTTGATGTTGGACCATATTATAATTGACCATGATCATTCTGTGCGGAGAAAGTTTAGTTTTTCAGCAGCCTGCTAGGTCAGGGTCGTCAGATGAGAGGCGAGGTCGTATCCGTATTCGGTGACCACGCCAGTCGGAAGAGTCAACGAAGTGCGACGACCAATCGCATCATAGGCTAGCATCACAATCGATGCTGCGTTGCGTGATCTGGGTCAATCGATTGGCGTTGTAATACGTGTAGTTAACCGTGGGCTGTCCTGCAACAGTAGGTGCGCCGGCCGGAGGTGTCGTACGAGTTGCTAACGCTGCCTTGCGGTGTCGTCTCACTTGTTTGAGAACACAAACAAGACAGCATGAGTACACAATTATGACGGTGCTGCCTCACTTGCGTTGGTCATAGCAGTAGAGGGATGCCGCTTTGCAGACAGACTCCAACCATTAGATGAATCGCTGATCGAAATCTCGTTGTTTGATCCAGCGATTGTCGACGAAGTAACCTTCTGGCGAAATCGCATCATCCACCCGCCGCGTCGTATTGGAAGGTGGCATTGACACCTGGACCAGTCATTGACACTAATCGGTTGCGAGCATCCCACGTGTAACTGTTCGCGCCATCGTTTGTCAGATTGCCGTTGAGGTCGTAGCTGAGTGTCTGACTGCCGAATGTCAGTTGTTGATTCGCCGCGTTATAGGTGGCCGATGCAAGCGTTTGTGGCGTGAGGCTGCGCGCGAAACTACCACCCATTCGCGTGCGTCTCCCGCTTGCATCGTATTCATACGTGAGATCGCCAAGCACGGTCTGACCGCTCTTGTACGTCAGGCTCGTCAGATGAGAGGCGAGGTCATAGCCGTATTCGGTGACCACGCCGTTGGGGAGTGACAATGACGTGCGCCGGCCAATTGCATCATAGGCAATGGAGACGGTTGAACTGCCCTGCGTAATCTGCGTTAGGCGACTGCCATTGTCGTACGTGTAGTTTACCGTGGGCTGTCCTGCGACAGTCATGCTGGTGCGCCGGCCGGCATTGTCATAGGTATAGCTGACCGAGCCCTGCGAGGTGGTACCGCCCAAACGATCGAGGTTGTCGTAACCGTAAGTAATTGTCCCGGAGAGCGAGTCAACAACCTGCGTGAGCTGGTTGACTGAATCGTACGTGTAAGTAATCGTGGAAGTGTCGGCGTATGTAACCTGAATTAAGCGGTCCAGCGCATCATAAGTGAAGTTTGTGATCTGACCCTTGCGAACTGTAGCCCTTTTCAGGTTGCCGTTGAGATCGTACTCGTAAGTGTCGTCATGGAGTAAAGGATCGCGCCGTGTGATGACACGGTCCATATTGTCATAGATGTAGCTGGTGACGCTGTTGCGCGCATCGGTGATACTCAGAATGTTTCCATTCGGGTCGTAAGCAAACGCCGTGACACCCTGCAATGGATCTATCCCACGAGTGGGTTGATTCAGGCTGTCATACTCATAACACGTTGTCTCTCCCAGGGGGTTGCTTGTGCGCGCAAGTCTTCCGGCGGCGTCGATGTATCGTGTAACGGTACGGTTAAGCACGTCGGTGATCGCAACCAGATCGCCCGAGTCGTAAGTGAATTGCACCGTGTGCTCGAGCGGATCTTCGGCGGTCAAGACCTGGCCCGCGGCGTTGTAGGTAAAGGTCGTTTGTTGGTTGAGAGAGTCGGTGACTGTAATTAATTTGCCATTGGAATCGTAGTCAAATGAAGCTGTGTGATTCAGCGGGTCAGTGACGCTGGCGAGATTGCCAAAGACCGGTTCATAGGTCATCGTCGCCGTGACGGCATTCGGGGTGTCCGCAAGCCGGGTGACGCTCGTCACGTTACCTTCAGCGTCATAGGCCATCGCTGTCTTGCGACTGAGCGGATCCGTGGCGCTGATGAAAATGCTACTTGTCTGTCGTATAGATTCACTCCCAACTGTCCCACGATGAGCGCGAGGCTTACCACGTTCCAAACGGCGATCATGTAGCTGACGCTCAGGTTGAACATGTAGAGAATCATCCCTGTGAGACTGAATAGAAACAACGCGGCATCTATCAATATTTTCCACCGGGCATCCTTGTCCAGAATACCGCTTGCTACAACGCACACTCCGAAACCCAAATAGAGTATCGCGTACCGGTAAAGGATGAATCTCATAACCTGACTCGATGATATTGGACCAGCTGTTGTTGTCAGCGTTGGCCTCCCTGCAGGGTCGGTGAAGGCTCAAAGCCGTTAAAATCGTACGGCAACCTTGATTGCCAACAAATCCCCGGATTCGTAAGTGAATTGCACCATGCGCTGAGTGGGTCGGTGGCCGTCAATACCTGACCCGCGGTGTTGTATGTGAAAGGACGTTTGCTGGTTGAGAGAGTCGGTAACGGGAGTCAATTTGCCACCGGAATGATAAGCCAGCGAAGCCGTGGGGTTCAGCGGATCGGTGAGGCTAGCGAGATTGCTAGATCCGAGCACCTAAAATCTCATTATGTCGCTTGCACCCAGGCCATAAGGCTGCCGATTACGGGTGAGTATCTTTATCCAAAGATACTCATGACCTTTGGAGTCCGGAATTTTCCCTGAAATCCAACGCCAGTCATCTCGGTGTTCAGATGAACTCAAAAAGAAATCGGCGTTAGGCATACCCCATTTATCCGGGTATTCCCGGCTTTTTCTCGAAACCTTCCGCTGCCCTTATTGCTTCTTCAATTGCACTCGAGAGAGCCTCGGCTTCTTCCAGTCCAAATGCGACCTCTACATCGCCATCTTGCATTGAGGACAGGCAAATAAATATTTGACCGGCCGCAGCGCGAACGATTGCGGACGCTCTGTCCCTGGACTGCGCATCAACGAGATTAATGGTGGCGATTTCTTTCATCTTCATTTCACCTCAATTCAGAATACTACCCTAGATCTCTAGGGAAGAGGATCGCCGGGCAAATATCTTTGTCGCCCTGCTGGGGTGTAAAGATGATAATGCGGACCTCGGTGCCAAGACGGAGCGTTAGGATGATAAGGATGTTGTTCGAATGTGATCTTCACGTGGTCAGAGGTTTGCCACATAACTTTGTTACGCCCAATGAATGCGCCGTCTGGAATACGCGTCCCCTGGATACCCAACATGTCGTCCATCGCAGCTGCGCTCCTAGGCCAGGTAGGACCGCCTCCCCTTGGCATGCCGGCGGCACCAGCGACAGCCATAGCCGCGCCCCAGGCCACGGCTAAGCCTTGCCCGACGCCGTATCCAGTTGAACTGGGATCGACGGCAGCGCCACCAGGCGTCAACCCTCTCAATGCGCCGATGGGACTCCATCCAGGAGGCAGCATTGCACAACCACAACCTCCTTGGCCATTCGCCAGCATCACTGCCGTGTCGGCAAGGCCTCGTGTGATATTGTCACCGAAGCCGGCAGCAACCTGGGCGCCATGGGCGAGGATTAGCCATCCCAAGTCGATCTTGTCTGTGCCAAAGGGATCTGTAAAGCTTATTGGATTGTTCTCAACATAGGCATAAAGGTTGATGCCTCCTGCCATGCCGATGGGGTCTTCCGAGAGAAATCGCTGCAGTTGAGGCGAATAATACCGCCCCCGATTGAAATAGAGACCTGTACCATCGTTTTCCCTTCCCGTGTACTGGGTGACGTTACTGTTCGAAGGCCCGGGGCTGGTGCTGGAACCGAACGCACCATAGCTGTATTCAGTCTGCAACGCGCCGGAAGCATCGGTAAGTGAAAGCAGGCTTCCCAACCCATCAACCAGCGGGCTCCATGTTCCGGTTGCATCGCTGCGGGTGTAAACTTCATCGATGCCGCCACTGAGAACGTTTGCATTGCCAGTTTGCGAAGATTGTTCCTGAACGACGTTTGCACCGGCGTAAAGGAAACTTGTCGTGGTGCCGTTGATAGTCTTGCTGCTTCTGCTGCCGGTAGCGTCATATTGGAAAGTGGCATTCACACCCGGACCGGTCACGGATGCTAATCGGTCACGAGCATCCCAGGTATAAGTGTTTTCGCTATCGTTTGTCAGATTGCCGTTGAGATCATAACTGAGCGTTTGGCTGTCAAATGTCAATTGTTGGTTAGACGCGTTGTAGGTTGCCGAGGCAAGCGCTCGTGGGGTCAGGCTGCGCGCAAAGCTGCCGCCCATTCGAGTCCGTCTACCGGCGGCATCGTATTCATAAGTGAGATCCCCGAGCACAGTCTGACCCAGTTTGTAGGTGAGGCTGGTCAATTGCGAGGCAAGGTCATAGCCGTATTCGGTAATCACGCCATTCGGCAAGGTGAGCGAGGTCCGGCGACCGATCGCGTCATAAGCGAGGGTCACAATCGAGCTGCCTTGCGTTATCTGGGTTAGTCGATTGGCGTTGTCGTAAGTGTAATTAACCGTAGGCTGGCCAGCCACAGTCATGCTGGTGCGGCGGCCGGCGGCATCGTATGTGTAGTTGACCGAGCCCTGCGGTGTCGTTTCGCTCGTTAACCGATCGAGGTTGTCGTAGCCGTAGGTGATAGTTCCTGAAAGCGAATCAACGACTTGCGTCAGCCGGTTGACCGAATCGTAGCTGTAAGTGGTTGTTGAGGTGTCAGCGTAGCTAACCTGAGTGCGCCGGTCGAGGGCGTCATAGGTGAAGTTGGTAATCTGGCCTTTGCGATCTGTGACCTTCTTCAAGTTGCCATTTAAGTCGTACTCGTAGGTTTCGTCACGCAGCAGCGGATCACGTCGCGTGATCACGCGGTCCATGTTGTCGTAGATGTAGCTGGTTACGCTGTTGCGCGCGTCGGTGATGCTAAGAACGTTTCCGTTTGGGTCGTAGGCGGAGGCGGTGACACCCTGCAAGGGATCTATGCCGCGAGTTGGATGATTTAAATTGTCATATTCATAACGCGTAGCGTCACCCAAGGTGTTGGCTGTCCGAGTTAGTCTGCCCGCAGCGTCGATGTAGCGGGTAACGGTCCGATTGAGCGAATCGGTAATAGCTACAAGGTCGCCAGAGTCATAAGTGAACTGCACAATGCGCTGCGAGGGATCTGTCGCTGTAAGCAGTTGGCCCGCGGCATTGTAGGTAAAGGTCGTTTGCTGGTTGAGAGGGTCAGTAGCGGTAATTAGTTTGCCAGTGGAATCATAAGCCAGCGAAGCCGTGTGATTGAGAGGATCCGTGAGGCTGGCAAGATTGCCAAATATCGGCTCATAAGTCATGGTCGCTGTGACGGCGTCCGGGGTGTCGGCCAGTCTGGTGACGCTGGTGATGTTCCCTTGCGCATCATAAGTCATTGCCGTCTTCCGACTGAGGGGATCCGTAACGCTAAGAATGAAATTGGTTCCCGCTTGGCGTTCGTAGCTGTAGGTTTGCTGCTCGGGCAGGCCCAGCGCAAGGGTGTCTGTCAGCGTGTAGCCGCTTGAGTTGAAGGTCGCGCGCCGCACGTGACCGCGGGGATCAGTGACATCAGTTTGCGTAACATTTCCAGAACCGCCCACAACGTAGGCAAACTGGAAGACTCCTGTGTCAGCCAGCGTTTGGCGGGTGATTCTGCCACTGCTGGGGTCATACTCGTTTGTAAGATAAACAACACCGCGTGGATCTTTGATAGTTGTCATGCGGCCGGCCGAGTCGTACGTATACTCAGTTATTCCTCCGCCGGCATCGGTGACTTTCCACAGACGCAAATTTGCGTCATAAGTGTAACTAACGGTTCGGCCAATGTTGTCCCTGGCTTGTGTGATGAAATTGAAATTATTCGGATCTCGAGTAAATTCAACCCAGCGACCATTTGGCGAGATAATTTTGCTGGCAGTGATTGTGATTTTGTTACCATAACGATCGGTGATTGACTCGAGCGAGGTATTGCCGCCAACTCCAAAGACGCCCGGGGTTATCCCGAAGTGCATTACTGTGCCGTTTCGGAGTTTGATGTCCCAGCTCATCGATGATCCGTTATTTAGTGATAGTGTCGATTTATAAAACTCTGTTGGAGTGGCTGTGTGTTCGCCCCAAACACCGTCAGTTCTGGCCGGGTCATGGTTGTAGCGAATGCGGCCACCGTCTGGAAGTATCAGATCACCAACGCTCGACGAGTCACCCACGATGATCATTTCATAAGGATGCGAGATGCCGATGCCAAATCCGCGAGGTCGCGTGTCCATCTGTCTGTACGTGCGTGACAGCACGATTGGCATGACATCTGGCAGCGCTAGATCGGTCTTGTGGTAAACGAAGAATCCTGTTCCCAGATCAACTGGATCTGCGCCGAAGGTATTGTTCCCTGGTGCCCCTGCGGGTCCAGGGCCTTGTGCCCACGGGACCATGATGGAGACGCAGTACATACTTTGCAGCTCAACCCCTGGATCCGGCACCACCTGTCGCCTGTCCGGTGTAACCGTGCCTCGGCCGTAGAGGTACCAACCAACGCCTGATGAATCGTAGTTCCAGAAGTCTACTCGTGCGCCGGCGGGAAGATTCTGGTAATTGGGAAAAATGATGCGCAGGCCCGGACGCTTCTCTCCATTCGGTCCTTCGACTCTGGCGCCGTGTAGCTGCAGCGTGTACAGAAGACCGTCAGTCACACCGGGCGGCAGCGGGAAAGGAGGACGATCAACGGGGATGGGAGTAATCGCTACCTTTGTGAGCTCTCGTCTTGTATGAGCCGCCATGTGGTGCATCCCGGATGGCATCCTTAAGACAGCGGCGCCAGGAATGCGCACCTCCATGCCCGGAACACGCGGCGTGGTTACGGCGGTCTCGCGATTTGTGGGAATCGACAGGCTGACAGCATTCTGCTCGTCAAGCACCGGAAGCCAGATCTTGTAACTCAAGACAGTAGTCTTGCCCGCAGCAATATCAACCAGGACGTCAAAAGTCCCATAGGTCTTGCCCGGTCTGCTTGCTGAGTGGCCGTGAATCGTAAGGCCGTGTCGACCCGACTGTAGAGAAGAAAGCAAGAAGCGGCCCGTGTGATCGGTGACGGTGGTTTTGTCACCGATTTGCAAAGTCACATTCGCTAGCGGATTGCCGCTCAGGGCCAGTACCTGGCCTGAAAGGGCGGTCTCTCCCGCCGCAGCCTCGAGTGCTGGGAGCGAGCCAGCCTGCGCTTCGGGGCGTCCGCTGCGCCAGTCTCCTTTCAGATGCTTCACTTCAGGAATCCAGCTATCGCCATCGATGATCTGAGGAGCCGTTCCACACATTTTCTCATTAGGAATCGAACCATCTCCCTTGGTTTTAAAACCAACTGTGGTGTATGGAAGTGGCCTGTTTTTCTTGTCTGTCGCTTTGTCGATGGTTAGGTGGTAAGAGCTATCGACGGCGAGCGGAGCCAGTGGCGTAATGAATGCGAGAATGCCCTGCTCAGCCGGAACAACTTTCGTAGCTACTGCGCGATGTGGCCCGAGGAGCGTGACTGTCTCAGGGCTGACACTTTCCACCTGCAAGCCGGTTGAGAAACGGAGAGCAATGCGCGTATTCGGGTCCACGTCCATCGCCCCATTACCGGGCGAGGAGAACTCCAACCGTAGTTCATCATTGTCTCGCAGGTCTTGAGGCGAGCCAGTCCAAATAACAGTTTGAGATTCAGGATCGTATATCTCTCCATCAGATAACGGTTCACCTTCTGAATTTGTTCCACCCGACAGAAGTACGGTGCCGTCTGCTCGGAGATGTGCAGTAGCCTTCTTACGTGGGAACTGCGATCTCGCGTCCAATACCGTTACTTTTCTATTTTCCGGATCCCACAGCTCCAGTTTATTCAGCAGCCGTCCTTTCTGGTCCGAGCCGCCGGCTACAAGCACACGGCCGTCTGTCATTAGTGTTGCCGTATGATAGGCACGCACCGTCAATCCTTTAACGGACAACTTCTGAAATGTCTGCGTTTCCGGATCGAAGAGTTCAGCCGTCTCAATTACGGATTGATCGCCGCCGATGCCCCCCAGGATCAAGACTCTGCCGTCCGGAAGCATTGTGGCGGTATGCCAGGCGCGGGCGCTATGAAGTTCTGTGGCCAACACAATTGTCGTGCCTGAGCGGTCGTCCTGGATCTCGGCTTTTGCACCTGGGCCATCCTTGCCCTCGCCACCCAGTAACAGCCAGCGTCCATCCTGAAGCAAAGTCGCGCTTTGACCTTCTGGTTTTTCCAGAGTCTGAACTGCTTTGGATGCAGGTGGCTTTGCAAATCGCGTGGGCGCGATTCTTTCTGCCCGGCGAGGCAACTCAATCCTTTTAGGATCTCGAGCAAACGCCATTAGCTGTCCGCACGCCAGGTACAGCGCCAGGATCAGGTTGAAGCCAAACGTGACTCGCTTTCTCATCTTCGTTTCTCCACAGTTGTGCAGTTTGCTTAGGGGCTGGTCAAGCTGACAGTGATACTGCCAGTACCAGCCAAATCGGGATCGATTACTATGGTGTAGGTTCCCGCAATCGTTAACGGCGGTGGACCAAAAGCATAGTTGCTCGCGCCAGTTGATAGCGAGGTGTGCACAGTTCCATCCGGCCGGAACAGCTTGAAGAAAAGACTTCCCATGGTGTTGTTGGACCAAGCAACCGTTAACTGTTGGTTGGCGAGGCCATCAAAAGTGAGCAGTATGGCCTGCCCCGGTGTGGCAACCGTGGCGGTTACGGGTGCTCCGCCAACCTGAATCGTGCTGGTTACGTCGGAGGCGTCATAAAGTGTCAGCGTCATGTTCCCGGTATTGTTCCCGGCCGGATCGATGAAGATCGAGTACGTTCCTGAAAGTGGAAGCGTCAGAGTGTCAACAAAACCGCTGGGTGGGCTCACATTGGCCACAGCGAGATCCGTGCCATCGGGCTTGCGTAGATATGCAGTGCTGAATCCAACTGTTACGCCGGTGATGTTCAAGCTCACTTTTTGACCGGCGGTTCCGGCAAACGTAAAGCTGGCATTCTGACCCGGCGCGGCGATTGCTATCGGCGTCCCAGCTCCGCCGATGGTCAGCGATGCGCTTACATCGGCAGGTACATTGTAGAGAGTTACGGTAACGCTACCCGTGTAGCTACCCCATGGATCTATCAGAATGGTATGTGGGCCTGTGGTATCCAGGGTTAAGGCATCGATGAAATCCCCGTTCCAACCACTGTTGATGAATCTTTGGACGATGCTGGTCCCGTCCGGTTTCTTCAGGTAAACGTCGTAGGCAATTCCAGCGCTGCTAAAATTCAGACTGACCCTTTGTCCGGCCGAACCTTCGAATGTGAGCTGAGCATTCTGACCCGGAGTGCCCATGTTAACTGTCACAGGCGATCCTCCGGCGACGATTGGCCCGATACTGTCAGTGGCGTCATAAAGCCTTACGTTAGTGGTTCCCGTAGCCGCGGCCCCCGGGTTAACTAAGACCGTGTAGGTCCCGGTAACAGGCAGAGTCTGTTTATCGATGAATGCTTCGGGACCCAGTCCCGGCGGATTGAAGAACGCAGACGCGAGGTCACTACCGTCTGGCTTCTTGATGGTCACGCTACCCGTGATTGAGGAGCCAGTGGTGACCAAACTAATTCCCTGTCCCTGGGTTCCGGCGAATGTGAGACTGGCATTCTGACCGGGAGTTGTGTTGCTCACGGGTTGAGCCGCGCCACCTACCGTTATTGACCCGCTAAGATCGGGAGGAACTTCGTAAAGCGATATGGGAGTGCCCCCGGTTGTCGTGCCATCACCGCGGACCACGATGGTGTAGATGCCAGTGGCAGGAAGAAGGAATGGCTCGATGAATTTTTGGTTGGCCCAGGAGACCAGTGTTTGAGACTGGAGAAGAGCCGACCCATCAGGCCGGTAAAAGTCCACATAACCATATGAGATCGTGGATGGGCCAAGGTTGATGCTAATCCGCTGCCCCGCGACGCCATCAAACAGCACCATGGCGATCTTGTTCGCGGTATTGATCACCGGCGTCAAGCTTTGCCCGATTGTCATTCTCGCCGTGTATTCAACATCTGCGGCAGTTCGAGGCGGCGGTGGCACAAAGAAATCACCGCCAGCGATTGCGGAACCATAAGGCGTGGTAACTGAGATCTTGCCTGAGACAATGGCCGAAACCTTGGCAACAATGCTTGTCGGCGCAGCCGTGGTCACTTGAGCGCGGACATTGCTGAATTTGACGTTGTTGTGCATCGGGATTGTCTGAAAGTTGCTGCCAGAAATTGTGATGGCATTGCCCGGCGCGCCGATTGTCGGGGAGAAGCTGCTGATGGCTGGCGCACCCGAGCCTTCTCCCACCGCAAAAGAGGTTCCGCTCGATGCGGAGCCATTTGGACTGAGCACGGTTATCGGTCCCGTGGTAGCTCCGGGTGGAACAACCGCGACAATCCTTGTTGCGGTGGCAGACGTCACGGCGGCCACGGTACCGTTGAATTGAACGGTATTTTGACTGGCCGTCGCGCTAAACCCGGCACCATGGATTGTGACGGAAGAACCGATTTGGCCGCCTGCCGGCGTGAAGTTAATGACGGAAACCTGATTTGAACTTTGCCGCGAGATAGATAGCAAGTTACCCACGGCATCGTAGGAATAGATAACGGTGTCTGTGGGACCAACGGTCGAAACCAGTCTTCCCAGGGGATCATAGATATAAGACATGGGGCCGCTTACAATGGTCTCGAGGTTGAGATTAACAGCGGTCGTTTCACCCGCGGTCACTGTCACCAGGCTGCGGCTTTTCGTGCCATATCCTGGCGCCGAAGCCTCGACCGTATAGGTTCCCGCATTGAGTTCAGCAAGCGTGTAGTTCCCCGCGCCATTTGTGGTTACGGTTGTGACTGTCGTCGTCCCTTGCAGCGCCTTCACCGTTGCTCCGGCGATTGGTGTTGTTCCCTCGGCGTTCACGACCGTTCCCGAAACTGTTCCGGTCGTAACAACAGTAAAAGTGATTCCGCTGCTGGCCTGCCCATTAACTGTCACCACAACTGGACCGCTGCTTGCTCCAGAGGGAACTGGAGTGGTAATGCTGCTGGCGCTCCAACTTGTTGGGGTTGTTGATGCGCCGTTGAAGGTGACAGTGCTAGAGCCTTGAGTGGCGCCGAAAGTGGTGCCGGTGATAGTTACAGAAGTGCCGACAGGACCAGAGGTCGGTGAAAGACTATTTATCTTTGGTGTGACGGTAAAAGTGAGTGCGTTGCTGCTCTGTCCATTGACGGTAGCAACCACTGGGCCGGTTGTGGCGCTGGCCGGCACTTGAGCAACGATGCTCGTGGCACTCCAGCTGCTCGGACTTGCGGTAACACCGTTGAAGGTGATGGTGCTGGAACCCTGCGTGGCCCCAAAGTTCGAACCCGCAATGGTTACCGCCGTACCAACCGGAGCAGAGGTGGTTGACAGACTGGTTATTGACGGTGGGGGAATAGCTGTTGGTATTACGACCCGGGAATCGTAGTTTCCGTTTAGGGTTCCCTCCACATTCAATACGCCATAGGTATTTGAAGTGGCTTTCGTGGCGACGTTGACTCCTACCCATAAGTAGAACCGGTCGGAGGTAGTCATCACAACACTTGCACTTGTAGTTCCTGAAAGTGTGTATGCCGTCAGTGTGCTAGTCAGTGCACTTGAACCGGTAGTCGTGCAGATCAGAGTCCCGGCCCCATTATTAAGGCGCAGCTTTGCTCTGGGATAGATAACTCCAGAGCTTGAGCTCTTTTTCATCCAGAGCGTGAAGGTGATTGTCGAGCCAGCGGGGATGACGCCCGACACATTCGGCACCCCGCTCTGCGTGTCAAAGGCCTTGATTTGATATTCGCCCGGCGCCAGATTTTTTAAGTTAGCCGATTGAATCGCGAGCGTTGTTCCATCAGGGTTCGCGGTTTTCAGTTGAAAGAGTCCACTTGTTGAGGAGTTTTCCTTATGGAGGTGGTATGTAGAAGTCTGAGCTTGTGTATAAACTCCGAATGCTAGTATTAGAGCAAGAGCGGCTAAAGCTCTGTGAATTAAGCTAGCCATCGGCTTAGGCTCCTTTGATGGATGAATGGCAGTTTTGAGCAGACGAAGATCACAGTTCCGCAATGCTGATTTCCCGGCGTTGCTTTGTATTTCTCAGTACGGTGCCGCTGGCTGAGCGACGTCTCGCTTGCGAGGTTGTAGTTCAGTGCTCCAGATGAAAACTCTTAGCGCCCCTGATGAGTGCCGCACTTACAAATTTCAGTTGTTCTCTAGTGCAACAGCCGTACCAGGAATCGACTAAGAATGAGGAGTCTTCTTAAGTAACATTGCTTTGGTGGTTTACGCGTCGATTACCCCTGGGCTGTTCAAGCAATCCCCTATGAACCGCTCGGATACTTTGTATCCAAAAAAAACAGCTTGCAGAACGAAGGCACGCTGCTTCCTATGCTTTTCTCTGGGAGTCGCTTGCAGTTTGAGGAAGACCGGCTAACTGAAAACTAAGTATCCAACTGATTAGTTAGTATGCAGACTTTCGTCGTTCAGCATTTTAGGATTTGCTGAATCTCAGCTCCTTGGCATTTTTCGCCCGGCAAACAAGAACCTAGACTGCTTGAGGCATCAAGTTGTGTGCCAGACTGCGGGAATGCCTGCCTCTGTAGATCGGAAATTGGATGGAACCTCTATCCGATAAAAGCGTTGAGCTCATGTTAATATCTAACACATGCTGCTCGATTCGATTGAGGTTTCTCATTTTCGAAATCTGAGCGGAAAAATTTCCTGCGGCTCCCGCCTAAACATAATCGTCGGTCACAACGGGCAGGGTAAAACAAACTGGCTGGAGGCCATCTATCTCCCGGCGTGGTCAAAATCTTTCCGCACGACTCGTTTGCAGGAGGCTATCGCCTTTGGTTCAGAAGTTGGCTTATCAGAGGAAAAATCACGGGCGGGAACAAGATTGAAAGGCAGTTGCACGCGCCGGTATTATGAGCGATGAAAGCTTCTAAGATGGCGACGATCTTTTGTTGCTGGCTGCGGGGCAGCTTGGAAGCGGCTTCGGATAGTTGGTGCATTCTGCCGGCTAGTCCGGTTCCGTGTTTCTCCTTTCCGTTAGTACCCACCAAATCTTCAACTGAAACATTCAGAGTTGCGGCCGGGCTGAGCAACTGATCGCGGTGCGACGGGATGGCGCTCCCAGTGAGCGTAAGCCCGATGCGAGAGGCCGAGTCTGGCCGCCGAGTTCCTGTTGAGAGAGGCTTCGATACCCGAAACAGACTTCGTTAAAAGATTGGCACGTTCAATCTATACTGAGGTTCATGGACCATCCAACGTACGACGATCCGTTTCCTTACATTACTGGGAGGAACTATGTCTGCAGGGATTTCTGACGTGTGTCCTGCCCAGAGCGTGGGAGTTTTGACACCACGCTCTGATCAATCCAGGTTACGCTTGAACCTTCGCTCCGTGAACCTCTGTTCCTTGAGTTCGATCGTCCTTAGAGTAAAAGAGAGTCAAAGCTGGCAAGAGTATGTAAACGGACAGCCCTAAGTGCCGTCTGTTCTTGAATTTACCGTGATTTACTGGCACAGCTACTGCACAATGTACCGAAAGCAGTCACTTTTAGGTCTTTCTAAACGATTCTCGCAACCCGTAACTTGTTGAAAATAAATGGCGGAGCCGACGGGATTCGAACCCGCGACCTCCGACGTGACAGGCCGGCGTTCTAACCAGCTGAACTACGACTCCGCATCGAATTAAGTTTTCAAACTACGACTGCTCTCGCGCCAATCAACGGCTGCCCGCTAACCGATCAGAAATTTTGGTAGGCACGGAGGGATTCGAACCCCCAACCTCTTCCTTGTAAGGGAAGCCGTCTACCATTGACGTACGTGCCTACAGGAGACGGGCTTTTTACCCATCATTCGATTAGCCGACCTGCAACGTTGCTGCCACTGGAGGCAAGCCGCTGGGGTCTCGGTCTGAAGAAAAAGCGTCTTGCGACACGTCCGCATGCAAAGAGCTTAGCACGATTTGCCCTGGATGATTATGCACTGCAAAGCGAAATGTCATGCTAAGAGAATGGCTTAGGTAGTGTCAAGGCAGCTCCGCTGGTTGAAACGTAGTTTCGATGGTCGGACCTAAAATCATTTGCCATATATCAGTTCACATTTCTCATTTTCCATTTAATAACGGACGATGCTCAAAGTTTTGGAAAGCGGAGGATGGTGAAAGTTTTTGGAAAGCGGAAGATGCCTCAAGACCTTTTGAAAAATGAGCGGAAGTCGCCGTGGTATCTGGCGACAATGTGGCTACGATAGATCTGTTTTGACAAATGAAAACTGAGAAATGTCAAATGCCAAATGAAAGATTGGTCCGGCTTTGCCGATGAATGACTTTCCAGCTATGATCCTGGCCAACGCTGCCGGTCAGTTGTCCTAGCATGAAGACCTACTCGGGTGACAATAGATTCTTGGCCCGCCTGATCGTGATTACTATTTGCCTGCTCTCCGTCTGCACAATCTTATTACCGGCTGGAGCTCAGAAAGCAAATCAACAGCGGCCCCGAAGAGTGTCGAGCGGTGAAACTCAAACGTCCGGACAGGACAACTCTTCCACTAACTCTGGCGATGAGGTTGAGGAAGGCGATGTGGTGCGCGTAGACACACAGTTGGTGTCAGTGCCAGCCGTTGTTACCAGTAGCTCAGGCCGGGTCGTAGCGGGCCTAAAGGCGGACAACTTTCTGTTATTCGAAGATGGGAGACCGCAGACCATCAGCAATTTTGCCACCACTGAAGCCCCTTTTGAGGTTGCACTCCTGCTTGACACTTCGGGCTCGACTCGCGCCGACGTTGCGCTGATTCGCCAGGCTGCCAATGTTTTCATTGACGCTCTTCGTTCGGGAGACCGTGTGGCTATCCTGGCCTTCGATACGAAACGCGCCGGATCCTCGAGGGTTGCTACAGTCCAGGTTTTGGCGAAGCTGACCGATAATAGGAAGACACTCCGCGCTGCGATAGAAAGTCTGGGCTCGAGCAACGGCACTCCATTCTACGATGCCCTGGAGCGCGTCGCAGACGACATCTTTCGAGACCCACCGCGCCAGGAGGTGCGCGGACGTCGGGCGCTGGTGGCGTTAACGGATGGGGTGGATTCCACCAGCGAGTCAGACTTCGCGGCGGCACGCAGCAGACTGGTGCGCGCAGGAGCCGCCTGTTATTTCGTCCAGGTGAACACAGAGGATTTTGTTGAAGACCGGCTCCTCAAAGACTGCGAGGATGACGGCAGGCTCACACTTTCGGCCCAGCAGCTCCAGCGGTATCGAAGAATCTTTGTGCCGCGGGCGAAGCCGGAAGACTATGTCGACTTCTGCAAAATGGGACAATTCGAGCGGATGCAGATTAGTCGGGACCTATACAATCTGGCGCGTCGCGAGATGAACGATTTGGCCAAAGCCACCGGCGGAAAAAATTCCGCTGCAGCTAGTTTGCAGGATGCGCGCCTTGCCTTTGCAAACGTAGCGACAGAGATTGGCACACAATACAGCCTCGGATACTATCCAACGAACAAGGCGCGAGATGGTAAATATCGCTCGATTCGAGTGGAAGTGCGCGGTTTGACAGATAAATCGGAGGTGCGGGCTCGTGAGGGTTACTACGCGCCGAAGAACTAGCCATTTGACAATTATCATTTGACAGTTTTCATTTGGCATTTTTGGCTACCATAGAATTTGGTCGCCAATGAAAAATGAGAAATGCCAAGTGTCCAATGTCAAATGAAGCTTCGCAAAGGTTTCCAGCACCGAAGGACTAACCATTTGACATTTTTCATTTGACAGTTTTCATTTGGCATTCTTGGCTACCATGAATCTGGTCGCCAATGAAAAATGAGAAATGCCAAATGTCCAATGTCAAATGAAGCTTCGCAACAGTTCCCAGTCCTACACTGATGTCAAGACAAGCCTGCTTCAACCGTATCGCGTTAATTGTCCTTGATGGCGCCGGAATAGGTGCCATGCCTGACGCTGCCGATTGGGGCGATTCGGGGTCGGACACCTTCGGCCATATACTCGAGTCACGACAACTAAGACTGCCAAATTTACAGCGCTATGGTCTCGGAAACATCCGGCCACTTGCGGGAGTGCCAGCATTGGCCCAAACAGCGGGTTCTTACGGTCGGTGCGCTCTTCGATCAAACGGCAAGGATACAACTACAGGTCATTGGGAAATGGCCGGCATCATTCTAGAGCGCGCGTTTCCTACCTACCCGCAGGGATTTCCACCCGCAATAATTGAACGGTTTGTGCGCGAGACAAATGTTCCAGGAATACTAGGAAATATTCCGGCTTCGGGCACGGAGATCATAAAGGAGTTGGGCGCCGAACACGTCTCGTCCGGCAAACCCATCGTCTACACATCAGCTGACTCTGTTTTTCAGATCGCTGCCCATGAAGAAGTAATTCCACTCAGCCGGCTCTATGAAATTTGCGAAACAGCTCGGAAGCTTCTTGATGGGGAACACAAGGTTGGTCGCGTTATTGCGCGACCTTTTCTGGGCCAGCCGGGCGGTTTCTATCGCACCGAGAACCGGCACGATTATGCAGTACCTCCACCGCCCCGGAATCTGCTTACGGCCCTCGCGGCTGAAGATCTCGATGTAGTCTGCGTTGGCAAAATAGCCTCCATCTATGATTCTTTGGGAGTGACGCAGGACCTTACTGCAAAGAACAATTCTCAAGCGATTGAGCAAACGCTCGCCGCCCTGGAGAACGATCACCGTGGTCTCATATTCTCGAATCTTGTAGATTTTGACATGCTCTATGGTCATCGCCGGGATACGGAAGGGTTCGCCCGAGCGCTGGAGGATTTCGATGCGCGGTTACCGGATATTGAGGCGGCGTTGCACGATGATGATTTGATAATAATCACCGCGGACCATGGCAACGATCCAACTTTCGCCGGCACTGATCACACGCGTGAGTATGCCCCCTTACTCGTCTATGGCAGGCATGCTCGCGCCGTCGATCTTGGTACCCGGGATTCACTTTCAGATATTGGACAGACTGTTGCCGAGAATTTTGGCCTCAAGTTGGAAGCGGGGAGAAGTTTTCTGGAAATGCTAACGTGACATGTATCGCAAACTGTTAGTTTGCGCGCGCAAGCTAACAGCTTGCGTTACGCTACCAGCTTGAGCTACTTAGAGAAGCTCCGATAGATCGTCTCAATCCACTGGTCTGTTTTGATAAATCCTGTTCCCCACGGTTTCCACTCGTCTGGCAGCCCTTCGCTCTTAATTTGCTCGAGTGTTTTGCCGGCGCCCATGCTCTTCCGCACTACAGCTGTCGTTTCCATCAGCATGCGATGATACGACTTGAGATCGTCCAGGCTTGAGATGGGGCCATGACCAGGGATGAGTTTCACGCCTGCGGGCAGTTTCTGAATGACGTCGCCGATATTTTTGGTTAACCCCTCGACATTTCCACCGCTTTCCAGATCCACAAACGGAAAGCGTCCGGCAAAGAAATCGTCACCCATGTGAACGACGTTGGAGCCCGAGAAGAAAATCACGCTGTCTCCGTCTGTGTGGCCGTGAGGGAAGTGAATGACCCGAATCTCCTCGCCATTGAAGTGGACGGAGAGTGACTGGTCAAAAGTGATAACAGGAAGAGCCTCTTTGGGTGACGCTGGGGTTGTGCGCTTAAACAACTCGGATTTCTGTTCACTTGCCAAGCGCTTGCGGACATTGTCATGAGCGATGATCGGAGCCTCAGGCGAGAAGACCGCATTCCCACCTGTGTGATCCCCGTGCCAGTGCGTGTTCAATACAAACTTAAGCTTGCCATCTCCCAGTGATTTCAGGGCTGCCTTGATCTTATCAGCCAGCGGAGCGAATTGGTCGTCAACTATTAAGATTCCGTCCGTTCCCACGGAAACCCCAATATTGCCACCGGCTCCCTGGAGCATGTACACTTTCCCGTCGACTTTGCTGGCCGTGATCTCGACTTTGGAGAAGTCTTGTTGTGCAGCCGCCGCTCCCGCAAAGAGCAGTAGAAGGAGAACTGCCAATAGTGGTTTGGAAGTTGTATTCACTCTCTTTTCGCTCCCTTATGTTTGACTGATTCAGATCACGGGGTTCAATTCTCGGGCGTCTTTAGAATGGCAATAAAAGGCAGATTGCGATAGCGTTCGGCGAAATCCAAGCCATACCCAACCACAAAATGATCGGGGATCTTAAAACCTAGATAATCGATCTGCACGTTTCGCTCGCGCCGCTCGTATTTATCCAGCAGCGCTACTAGTTTCACACTCGCTGCGCCACGGGATTTCAAGTTCGCAAGCAGGTAGGAGAGGGTCAATCCTGTATCTACGATGTCCTCAACTACAATGATGTCGCGACCTTCTATAGGTACATCCAGATCCTTGAGAATGCGGACTTCACCTGACGTGCGTGTCGAGGTTCCGTAGCTTGAGATCGCGATGAATTCAATGCTCAGCCGAATGTCGATTGCCCGCAAAAGATCACTGAGAAAGAAGCACGCACCCTTGAGGACACCGATCAAAAGCGGATTGCGATCCGCATAATCGCGCGTGATATCGGCTCCAATCTCTTTGATGCGTGCTTGTATCTGCTGTTCCGAAAGCAGCACTTCCAGATTAGGATTGCGAAATTCGGACGCATGCGCTGACGATGTCGCCAATTGTCTTTTCTCCTTACCCTGAAATCCCGATTGTGGAGGGGGTATTAAAGCTGGTAATCCGAGCGACGCGCAGAGGTGGATTGC
>Ga0209751_10002187_pt1 | contig 19746 bp, 17 predicted proteins | sample RifCSP13_1_FD_184019 | JGI IMG/M metagenome (GOLD analysis project Ga0209751, IMG submission 184019) | Soil microbial communities from Rifle, Colorado - Rifle CSP2_sed 13_1 (SPAdes) (version 2) | ecosystem: Environmental > Terrestrial > Deep subsurface > Rock core/Sediment | place: Rifle... | reverse complement strand
CCAGGCGCGCCGGCTCGAGATCCAGCTCGACCGGCAGGTCGGCGCGCACCGTGACCAGGTCGCGCCAGCGGTAGACGGCATCGCGGTGCTCGGCCAGCTTGAGGCGCAGCTTCTCGGGTTGAACCGCGTCGAGGTCGGCGTAGATGCCGTCGACCGAGCCGTGGTCGATGACCAGTCTGGCCGCGGTCTTCTCGCCCACGCCAGGGATGCCCGGGATGTTGTCGGTCGTGTCACCTTTGAGCGCCTTGAAATCGATCATCTGCTCCGGCCGCAGGCCGTAGCGCTCCATCACGTGCGCGGGGTCGTAGTAGGTCGTCTGCTGGACGCCGCCGCGGGTGGTCATGAGCGTTGTCCGCTCGCTCACCAGTTGGAGCAGGTCGAGATCGCCCGAGACAATGGTGGTCTGCACGTCGTGCGCCTCGGCCTGGCGGACCAGCGCCGCGATCAGATCATCGGCCTCATAACCCTGGAGCTGGTAGATGGGAATGCCGAAGGCCTCGATGATCTGGCGCACGACCGGAAACTGATCGCGCAGGTCGTCGGGCATCTCGCGCCGGGTGGCCTTGTATTCGGCGAACTGCTCGTGCCGGAAGGTCGGCCCGGCGAGGTCGAAGCAGGCGATGACGTAGTCCGGCTTCACGTCCTGGAAGCCGCGCAGGACGATGCTCCAGAAGCCGAAGACGGCATTGACGAGCTTGCCCTTGCTCGTGGTCAGGGGCGTATTCAGGAGCGCGAAATAGGCGCGGTAGATGAGGCTGTTGGAGTCGAGAAGCATCAACCGCTGCACGCTTCCGAGTGTACCGGCCGATACCCTCGGCGCCGGGGGTCGAGATCAGCGCAGGAGCGGGTCGGAGAACCTCTGGCGGGCTGCGTAGAGCAGAACAAGGATGACCAACGCGATCGCAGTCAGACTGAGGCCGGCATAGATCAGTACTTCACGCACCCCGAGCGCGGATGGTGTCGCCGCCTCAGGGGCACCGGCCTCATCTGGCACGGGCCGTGCGCCCGGGCTGGCGTCGACATAGGCGTTGTTGAGCTCACTGTCGGCTGAACCTTGGGCGTTCATTGGCCCGTCCGAGTCTCCGAGTTCGCGGCCTGGGGCAACAGTCGGGCCTTCCATACCGTTGGTATCGCTTCGGTGAACGTCGGGGCTGGGCGCAGCTCCGACACTCATGTCAGTTGTCGTCGGGGGTGCACCGGGGGTGGCCGCGCCGAGGATGGGCAGGACGCCCACGACGCTCATCACCAGTCCGAGCGACAGCGCGACGGCGGCAACGGGGCGGACCGCCGCCCAGCCCGAACCGGTCAGCGCGCGCAGCCAGCGTTCGAGGCGTGAGCCACGCAGCTTGTCGGCCTGTTCAGCCGTCAGCCTGAAGTCACGCGGCCGCCTGGCTGCGGGCAGCTGCCCGACGGCGCGTGAAAGGCGGCCTATGTCATCGGCCAGGGCGGCGCACTCGCTGCACCGCTGGATCAGGTCCTGCGCCTCGTGGTCCTGGCCGAACTGCGCATCGCCCACGGCGTAGCGTGCGACGAGCAGCCGGTCATGCCGGCGATGGTCTGAGACAAGGGAACGGGAGTTGCGCACGGTCAATTGACGCCTCTAATCACGCAGCAGTTCCATGTCCGCGCCGAGCAGCTCGCGCAGCGCCAGCCGGCCACGGTGGATGCGTGACTTGACCGTGCCCAGCGAGACGCCGGTGATGTCGGCGATCTCCTGGTAGTCGAAGCCCTCCACGTCGTAGAGCACGATCGCCGTACGCTGGTCGGTCGTTATCTCGGCCAGCGCCTCGGTCAGCGCGCGCGCCGTCTGGTTGCGCATCGCGCGGCGCTCGGGCGACGCCTCCTCCCCTGCCGGCGGCTGCCACGAGTCGTCTTCCCACTCGGGATAGGGATCAGCCGGCCGGCGCTTGCGGTAGCGCAGCACGTCAGTCGCGGCATTGAGCGCGATGCGCGTCAACCAGCTGCGGAACGAATCGCCGCGGAAGCGGTCGAGGTTGCGGTAGCAGCTGAAGAGCGCCTCCTGGACCGCGTCGGCGGCCGACTCGCGATCGTGCACGACGCGCACCACCAGCGCAAACAGGTAGTCCTGGTAGAGCAGCACGATCTCGTTGAATGCCTCGAGATCACCGCCCACGGCGCGCTGCACCAGCGCCCGATCACGGACGTGCTGGAGATCATCGTGCGGCTTTGCTGCGACTGCGCCATCGTCGACCGGTTCGGCCGAATCGTCGACGGCGGACGCGGACGGGGACGGCGTCGCCTCGACCATTTCCTTCACGGATCAGTAGTCCCTCCGGCGCCGGGGTCTGCGCCCGAGTCTAGCATCGGACCCTGGACTGGCCCTCGCCGGTTCAGCTCTTGGGTCCTATGAACTCGTCCAGGATCGCCACGCTGCCTCGCTTGGCGACTGAGATGTTCCATCTGTTGTTCGGGCGGTACTCGACACCGATCAGCTCGCATGCGTGCACAAATGTTGCTCGGATGTCATCCGAGTGATTGGTGAAGAAGTAGCGCGGGTACTGGTAGCGCACGCCGAGTCGATTCCTTACCCGATTGATGACACGACAGCCGTCCGAGTGGATCAGCCCCTTGATCAACTCCTTGGGGTGTCGCTCGACGAGCTGCAACTGCCAGGCTTCGAGCGAGATCTTCCGGAGGTGTTTAGGGCCTGAACCGTGCTGCGGGAACACGCATAGCCAGTGCTTCCAGGTCGAGACGAGTTCAAGGCAGCCTTGCCTGCGAACGCTGTTTACCCGATTTCCGGCTATTTCGATCATGGCGCCCGCGCAGGCCTTGATGATGTCTGCGTATCGAGCATCCTGAAAGACACGCAGACGCCAGACTCCGTTCGCCTGACGGGAGAGCATGCCGTCGCCCAGGTATACGCCAAGCAGATAGACGTACAGCGGGCCGAGGCCACGCTCGTCGACACACGCGGTTGGATCGGGCGGCGTGGCACGACACTTTGGCCATGGAATGGAGTCGAATGGTGCGGCGGGTGGGACTCGAACCCACACGTCCTTGCGGACAGCAGTGTTTGAGACTGCACTGTCTTCCGATTCCAGCACCGCCGCGTACGCACCTCGAAATATACGAGATGCCTGCATTATAGAACACTCGTTCTGAATTTGCGCGGTCGCGAATGCCAGTCGCGGGCCCGCGATCGTCCTGATCCACAACCTGATCGCTGGCCACAACACCGGCGGGCCAAGGACACCGTCCCAGAACGCTGGTCGGACATCGCGGCCAGCGTTTACGCTTGCCCACTCATTTGATCGGAGGTGAGCAGGCATGTTCCAGCTTTCGCAATTCGAACTGGCAAGGTTCCAGCATTCGCATGGCGGCGACGATTGGCACGACATGCACGAGGTCGCGCCTGCCCACGACAGCGCCGAGTCCGACTCGGAGCGCTCCTGGGCACGCGGCCGGATCTTCCGCTGCTCGACGTGCGAGGAGGAGATCCGGGTGATGACCTCCGACCAGGAGCCACCCAGCCAGCGCTAGACGGCGCATAGGCAGCCTAGGCGAGATTCAGGCGCACCACTCGTTGGCCGAGGCGGCGGCCGATGAGCGCCACCAACTCGCTGTCGTAAGCCACCCCGACGCGCAACTCCATGCGCTGGACCCGGCCGCCGCCGGCCGGGATGTGCAGCACAAGGGGCGTGTCGCCGGGTCGCTCGTGGACGATCTGGCGCAACTCGCCCAGGGCGGCCACGACTTCCTCATGGGCGCCGGGCATAAACCGCACGTGGAGCGTCTGGCCGGCAGCGGCCTGGACCGGCAACGTCGGCTCCTGCTCGGCCGCGACCAGCTGGGCAACCGCTTCCTCGGGTAGCGGGGACTCGTCGTCCGCGGCAGCCGCCGCGCCGGCCACGTGAACCGGCGTCGTCCGACCCGCGCTCACGGCGAACGAGACCTCGATGGTGCCCCTCACCTCGCCGCCACGCAGCGGCGACACGAGCGGCACCGTGCGCGCGACGCGCCTGTCGGCCAGCGGCGACGGCGTTGCATCGTCCGCCGCTCCCCCCGGTCCGACCGCGATCGGCGCGAGCGGTGCGTGCCCGAAATCGACGCCGTTGCCGTTGCGACCTGGTTGCGCGGTAGGCCGCACGCCGTTGCCGCGCGGCCGGCCGCGATCGCCGCGCGACAGTTGGCGGGCGAACTCGGCGCTGCCCATGGCCGTCGCCTCTTCCCAGGTCCACAGTGCATCGGCGAGGAGCACCGTCTCGTCGCCCTTGTGGTCGACGCGGCCGGCAACCAGCAGGATGGCGTCCTCCGCCCACGTCGGCTCGGTCTGCTCGAAGACCTTGGGGAAGACGATCACCTCCATCGTGCCCTGCAGGTCCTCGATCGTGGCCACGCCCATCGTCGCGCGAGCCTTGGTGATCACTCGCCGGACCTCGGTCAACACGCCGCCGATGCACACGCGCTGCTGGTCGAGCTCTTCGCCCATCTCGCCGCTGTACGCGGTCACGTACTCGCCGATCACGCCGGCCAGCTCGCCCAGCGGATGGTCGGACAGGTACAGGCCGAGCAGTTCCTTCTCCCAGCGCAGCCTCTCGCGTGGCGCAGCCTCGGTGATGCCCTCGGGCAGCGGCCGTTCGAGCGGCGTCGCGTCGGCACCGGTGTCGAACAGCGAGACCTGGCCAGTCAGCCGATCGCGCTGGGTGGCCTGTCCAGCGGCAAGTGCGTCGTCGAGCGCCAGGAGCAGCTGCGCCTGGTGACCGAGGCCGTTGAGCGCACCAACTTTGATGAGCGACTCGATCACGCGCCGGTTGACCAGCCGCAGATCGATCCGGGCGCAGAAATCGGCCAGCGACCGGAACGGGCCGCCTTCGGTGCGCGCGTTGACGATCGATTCGATCGCGCCATGGCCGACGTTCTTGATCGCCAGCAGCCCGAAGCGAATGGCATCACTCTCGACCGAGAAGTCGAGCCCGCTGGCGTGCACGTCGGGCGGGCGGACCTCGATTCCCAGTCGGCGGCATTCGGCGATCGCGGCGGCCACCTTCTCGGCCGAGTCACGTACCGCCGTCAGCACGCTGGTCATGTACTCGACGGTGTAATTCGCCTTGAGATAGGCGGTCTGATAGGCGATCAGGCCGTAGCACGTCGCGTGGGCCTTGTTGAAGCCGTAGCGTTCGAACGGCTCGAAGGCCTTGAAGACGGCGTCGATGACGTGCGGCGGCACTCCGCGCTCGGCGGCGCGCTGGACGAACTTGTCCTTCTGCGCGCGCAGCACGGCCGACTTCTTCTTGCGGATGGCGTAGCCGAGCGTGTCCGCCTCCGGCCCGGAGAAGCCGCCCAGGGCCATCGCCGCGGCCATGATGTCTTCCTGGTAGACGAAGATGCCGTACGTCTTGCGCAGGTACGGCTCGAGCAGCGGGTGAAGGTAGGTCACCTTCTCCTGGCCATGCTTGCGCCGAATGTAGGCCGGGATGTTGTCCATCGGACCCGGCCTGAAGAGGGCGACCATCGCCGCCAGGTCGAGGACCGAGGTTGGGCGCAGCTCCTTGACGTAGCGGCGCATGCCCGGTGACTCGAGCTGGAACACGCCCGTCGTCTCGCCCGATGCGAGCAGTTCGAACGTCTTCGTGTCATCGAGCGGGATGTGGTCGAGATCGATGGCTGTGCCGCGCTCGGCGCGAATCAGGTCGACCGCCTGGCGCAGGATGGTCAGGTTGGCCAGGCCCAGGAAGTCGAACTTGAGCAGGCCGAGCGCCTCGACGCCGTGCATCTCGTACTGGGTCATCAACCCGTCCGAGTTGGTCGCGTGCTGGAGCGGCATCAGCTCGGTCAGCGGGTCGCGGCTGATGACCACGCCGGCGGCGTGGGTAGAAGCGTTGCGCGCGACGCCCTCGAGCTGCCCGGCCAGCTCGAGCAGACGCTTGACCTTGGGGTCGCCGTCGCGCATCTCGCGCAGGGCGGGCGAAACCACGAGCGCCTCTTCGAGCTTGATGCCGAGCTGATTGGGCACCGCCTTGGCGATGCGGTCGACCTCGCCATAACCGAGGCCGAGCACGCGGCCGACGTCGCGGATGGCGGCCCGGGCGAGCATCGTGCCGAAGGTGATGATCTGTGCCACGTGGTCGCTGCCGTACTTGTGGGTCACGTAGCGGATGACCTCGTCGCGCCGCGCGTCCTCGAAGTCGACGTCGATGTCGGGCATGGTCACCCGGTCGGGATTGAGGAAGCGCTCGAAGGGCAGTTCGTAATGGATCGGGTCGACCGGGGTGATGCCCAGCGTGTAGGTGACGATCGAGCCCGGCGCTGAGCCGCGGCAGGTGGTCGCGATGTGCTGCTCGCGGGCAAAACGAACGAAGTCGGCCACGATCAGGAAGTAGCCTGCGTAGCCCATCGAGATGATGACCCCGAGCTCGTAGTCGAGGCGGCGCTGGAGCTCTTCGGTCACCTCGCCATACCGTTCGCGCAGTCCCCGCTCGCATTCGCTGCGCAACCAGCTCTCGACGGTGTGGCCCTCTGGGACCGGGAAATCCGGCAGCCGGAGCTGGCCGAAGGGCAGCTCCAGGTCGACCATCTCCGCGACCCGACGGGTATTCGCGATCGCCTCGGGCTGATCGGCGAACAGGGCCGCCATCTCGGCCGCGCTCTTGAGGTAGAACTCGTTTGATTCGAAGCGCATCCGGCCGGGCGTGTCGAGGTTGGCGGCGGTGCCCACGCACAGCAGCACGTCGTGGGCGTCGGACTGCTCGCGCCGAACGTAGTGCAGGTCGTTGGTCGCCACCAGTGGGATGCCCATCTGCGGGCCGAGGCGGACGAGCTGCTCGTTCAACCGGCGCTGCTCGGGCAGGCCGTGGTCCTGCAGCTCGAGGAAGAAGTTGCCCTCGCCCAGGATGTCGCGGTAGTTGCCCGCTATGCGCCGCGCTTCGACCTCGTCATTGCTCTCCAACGCACGGGCGACCTCGCCGTTGAGGCAGGCCGACAGGCCGATCAGGCCCTGGGCATGCTGGGCCAGGTACTCACGGTCGATGCGCGGCTTGTAGTAGTAGCCGTCGATGTGCGCGTCGGTCACGATCCGGCACAGGTTCTGATAGCCGGTCCAGTCGCGCGCCAGCAGGACCAGGTGGTACGGCTGGGCGTCTGCCTTGCCCTCGCGGTCGGTCATCGAGCGCCGCGCGACGTAGGTCTCGACGCCGATGATCGGCTTGATCTCGGCCGTGCGGCAGGCCTGGTAGAACGCGACCGCGCCGTACAGCGCTCCGTGATCGGTCAGTCCGAGCGAGTCGAAACCGAGCACCCTGGCCTGTTCGACCATCTCGCTGATACGGCCCAGCCCGTCGAGCAGGCTGAACTCCGAGTGGACGTGGAGATGTGTGAAATCACGCGCGGCGACGGACAAATCGGCTCCCTACACGGTCTCGACCGACAGTAAGCGGCTCAACCGTTCAACGGCTAGGCCGTTTTCCCCGAAGTTCGTCCACTTTGGCCGGCGCTGAATGTGGACAGCGCGGCCATGAGCGTCAAGTATAGAACACGCGTGCTGTTTGTGACCTGGCTACGATCTCGGCCAGGAGGTGACAGCGAGGGCAACATCATCGAGCTGAGCGAACCTGGCGCCGGTTGAGCGGGCTGTCCGCGCCGTCCGGCTCGAGGATCTCGACCGCGCCGGGCACGACCTGTACTTCAACTTCGCCGCCCACGCCATAGACGAGCTCATCGTCGACGCGCAGGACGCCGCGCGGCGGCGTGAAGCGGATCGAGCGGCCCTGGACGACCTCCAGCGGCGGCAGCTTGATCTCGTGGTGGCCGAGGCGGCGCGTGAGGTAGTCAAGCATTTGAAGCCGGTCGGCGGCGGCGATGAAGACGATGTCGAGCCGCCCATCACCGGTCCGCGCGCCGGACGCGAGGGCCACGCCGGGTCCGCCCAGGCGAATGTTCATGACCTCCACGCCGAGATAGTTACCCGAGTAGTCATGGCCATCGATGTCGATCTGCCACCGCTCAGGCTGGACCTGCTCCACGACGCGGCGCAGGTACGTCAGGGCACGATCGATCTCGTTGCCCACGAGCGTCGACGAATCCTCGATCGCCTCCTTGCCGCGCTCGATGGCCAGCGCAAAGGGACCGTCACCCACCGCCTCGACGAAGTGCCGCCATCCGCCATCTGCGATGCGCACCCTGCCCACGTCGAATGGTCGCCGCGCGGCGGTGCGCCAGTCTGCGGCCAACTCGCGCAGGTCGCCGGCGATGCCCAGGCTGCGGCCGATGTTGTTGGCCGTCCCGATGGGCAGCAGGGCGACCGGCATCGAGCCGCCGGCAAGCTGTTTGAGCACTTTGGCCGCCGTTCCGTCGCCACCGGCGGCCACGACCAGGTCAGCCGGCCGCTGAAGGGCTTTTTTCCAGTCCTTCTTGATCGACTCGTAACGCACCTGAAAGCCCGCTTCGGCGAGCATCTTCTTCAGGTCCGCGCCTGACGGCCGTCCATCGCCGGCGGCCGGATTATGGATCAACGTCAGACGCACGGGAGCCTATGGCCTACTGGTCGGCCAACGACGACGGCATTCACAGCGCGGGCCTGGCCCTGCTGGCGCGGGTCGCGGCGCGCTTCGGCGAGACTCGCGTCGTCGAGCCGGAGGTCGAGCAGTCGTCGTCGAGTCATGCGATCACCTCTTCGCGCCCGATGACCTACCGACGTACGCAGCTCGCCGGCGGCGTGGAAGCGTACCGCGTCAACGGTACGCCCGCTGACTGTGTGACGCTCGGCCTGTATCACCCGCCCAAGGCCGACGTGGCCCTTTCGGGCATCAACCTGCCTACCATCCGCAGCAGGATGTCCGAGCCCGATTTCGACACGCTCATCACACAGGCGCTCGAGCAACTGCCGGAGCAGTTCCGAGCGCGACTCGACACGGTCGCGATCGTGGTTGACGAGGATGCCTCGCCCGAGACGCTCGCGCGCGTCGGCGCGCGCGGTCTGTTCGGTCTCTACGAGGGCGTGCCGCGGACGCTGCTGGGAGCCTCAGCCGCGCCAGTGGCGAGCAAGATCACCATCTTCCGCAGGCCGCTCGAGCTGCATTTCCGCGATCCGGCGTCGCGCGCCGGTGCAGTGCGCGACACGCTCTTTCACGAGATCGCGCACCACTTCGGGATCAGCGACGCGCGCCTGAGCGAGCTCAGCGCGCAGAGTCGGCGTCGTCCGGGGGCTTCTCGTTGAGCCACGGCCGGTCGGCGAAGAGCTCCGTCAGCCAGCGCCCGATTGGCCCGGGTGGCGGCTCCTCCTGCACCCCCTCCAGCAGGCGCTCCATCGTCGCCGCCAGTTCGCCGCTCAGCGCTGCGACGCCTTCGCGGTTGGCCTTTCGGTCACCGATCTCGACCGGCGGGCCAACGCGCAGGCGAATACGCTTGCCGAAGCGCAGCCAGCGCGTACCGCTTATCGCCAGTGGCACGACCGGCACGCGCCCACGCAGGGCGAAGAAGGCGGCGCCGTCCTGGAGCGGCACGATCTCACCCTCGCGGTCCGACAGACGCCCCTCACCGGCGATGCCCAACGCGTAACCCGCGTTGAGCACACCCATCGCCCGCCGAGTCGTGTCGATGAGGTCCGACTTCGATGGCTTGAAGGGCACCGCCAGACGGCCCCAGCTGATCAGCCGGTTGCGCCAGCCAACGCGCATGTCCTCTTCCCTGGGACCAAGGATGAAGAACCGGTGGCGCCTCGGCCACCAGCCCACGACCAGGAACGGGTCGACCCAGTTGGGGTGGTTGAAATTGAGCACGTAGGGCGGCGCCGCAGGCAGATGTTCGAGGCCCTCGATGCCCACACGCAGGTAGCACGACGCGAGAAAACGGACGCTGTAGCGGATGAAGTAGCGCTTGAGCGGCCCGGCCGGTCTAGGCGCCGGCAGCGAACTCTGGCTCAAGGCGGGCCACCGGCGGCAGTGCGACGAGAGGTGGAACGCCGTTCGAATCCCGTTCCAGCTCGTCGAGGAAGACGGGCACCAGTGAGGGATCGAACTGGACGCCACGCAGGCGGCGCAGTTCCTCGGCCGCTCTCTCGTGCGGTTGGGCGGGCTGATAGGGCCGGCCGTGGACCATCGCCTCGTACGCGTCGGCGATGGCGACGATGCGCGCGCCGTGCGGTATCTGCTCGCCACGCAGTCCGTCGGGGTAGCCCGTGCCGTTGAAGCGCTCGTGGTGATGGCGGATGATCGGGGCGAAGGCGCGCGATGCGCGCAGCGGCGCACAGATGCGCTCGCCGATCTCGGGATGGCGACGCATCAGCCCCCACTCCTCCTCGCTCAGCGGCCCCTCCTTGCGCAGCAGGTGCTCGGACACGCCGATCTTGCCCACGTCGTGCAGCAGCGCGCCGTAGGCGACCGCCTCGAGCTCCTCGCCGCGGAGGCCGACCTGGGCGCCGACGCGCGCGGCGTGGTGGGCCAGCCAGCGACAGTGATGGACGAGGCCCAGGTCCTTGGCCTCGACCGCGTTGGCCAGCGCGGCAACGATCTGAGTCGCGCGCTCGAGACTGGTGATCGCGCGGCGCAGGCGCATGGCGCTGCGCATGCGCGCCAGCAGCTCGACCTGCTGGACGGGCTTGGCCAGGAAGTCATCCGCGCCGGCATCGAGCGCGGCGACCATGTCGTCGAGCGCGGTGTGAGCGGTGATGACCATCACCGGCAGCGTCGCCGTGAGCGGGTCGGCGCGCAACCGGCGGCAGATCTCGTAGCCGTCCATGCGCGGCAGGTTGAGATCGAGCAACACCAGTTGGGGCGCGTGCTCGACGATCGCGCGCATGCCGCTCTCGCCGTCGGGCAGGCCGATCACGCGATAGCCCTCGCGCTCGAGCACGCGCGCGAGCAGCATGCGCTGTGTGGGCTCGTCCTCGATGATCAGCACCAGCGGCGCGTCATCCGCCCCATTGCCCGCGACAGGTATCGCACCGGCGTGCGCCGGGTTGCCGCTGCGGCCCGCAAGATCCATTCGCCACTCCCTGCTGCGCGCGCATCCGGCGAAGCCGAATCAGCGCGGCAGTTCCCGCGGGCACGCGCCGGAACCGTCAGCGGTGAGTATGGCACGTGGCACGCGCCTGTTGCGGGCCGGTTGGCGCCCGCGTACGATGCCTGCGGTCGGAGGCGTCGCTGGCGAAGATCCGAGACAAGGACCGTTCGCAAGTCACCCGAGCGCGCCCTGCCAACTGGAGGAGGACACATGCGAACTCGTTCACTGGGGCTGGCCGCGCTGGCCATCGCGGCAATCCTGATCGCCGGCTGTACCCCGGCCGCGCCGGCAGGACTGAAGATCGGCCTGGTCACGGACGTCGGGACGCTCAACGACAAGAACTTCAACCAGTTCTCGTGGGAAGGCGCGCAGGACGGAGCAACCAAGGTCGGCGGCACGGCGGCATCTGCCGTCAGCGGCACCTCTGCCGACATCGCCCGCAACATCCAGTCGTTCGTCGACCAGCGGTACGACATCATCGTGACCGTCGGCTTCGCTGCCGGCAACGACACGATCAAGGCCGCCAAGGCGAACCCGACGATCAAGTTCATCGGCGTCGACCAGTCATTCATCTGCATCACCGAGACCGGTGACCCGGACCCGACGTTTGCCTGCCCGGGCAATCCGGCCACGCTGCTGCCCAACTACCAGGGCATCGGCTGGAAGGAGCAGCAGCCCGGTTACCTGGCCGGCATCGTCGCCGGCGTGCTGAGCGAATCCGGCGTCATCGCCGCCGTCGGCGGTACCGCGGCCGTTCCGGCCGTCCCGAACTACATCGTCGGGTACGCGAACGGTGCCAGGTCGGTCAACCCTGACATCGAGGTCGTCGTCCAGTACGTCTCCCCGCAGCCTGACGCAACGGCGTTTGCCGATGCGGCCGGCGGCAAGGCGTTCGCCCAGCAGCTGCTGGCGGGCAACCCCGACGTAGACGTGATCTTCCAGGTCGCCGGCCTGACCGGCAACGGCGTGCTCCAGGCGGCTTGCGAGGCCGGCATTCGCGCCATCGGCGTCGACGTCGACCAGTACGAGTCGACTCCGGACACCAAGGCATGCACGATCGTCAGCGCCGAGAAGAAGCTCAAGAAGAACGTCTCCGACGCGATCGTCCGCATCAAGGACGGAACCGCCGTGGGCGGCCCCTTGAAGCTCGACCTGACGACCGATGACGTCGGATTGTCGTCGTTCCACGAGTTCGCGAATCTGATCACCGCCGACACCCAGGCGAAGATCGATGCCGCGATCGAGGCAATGAAGGCCGGCACGCTGCAGGCCTGCGAAGTCAACGACTTCGGAGCCTGCGTGACCCTCGAGGGCGGGCAGCCGCCCTCCTGAGAGCCAATCGCAAGCTAGGCAGAATGACGGGCCGCCACCCCTTTGGGTGTGCGGCCCGTTTCCCTTAGTCGGAGCTGTTCATGGCCGGCAGTCCCGGAATCGCCACGGAGCATGTGCGTGCGCCGGCGCTTGAGATGCGCGGCATCACCAAGCGCTACCCGGGTGTAGTCGCCAACGATCACGTCGACCTGACCGTCCATCCCGGCGAGATCCACGCGCTGCTCGGCGAGAACGGCGCGGGCAAGTCGACTTTGATGAACATCCTGTACGGGCTGGCCAAGCCTGACGAGGGTGAGATCCTGCTCGACGGCAGCCCGATCCAGATCACCGGGCCGTCGGACGCAATCGCCCGGGGCATCAGCATGGTCCACCAGCACTTCATGCTCGTGCCCGTGCTGACCGTCGCCGAGAACATCCTGCTCGGTGACGAGACGATGGCCAACCCGATATTCATCGACCGCGCCGAGGCTCGCCGGCGGATCCGCGCACTGGGCCAGCGCTTCGGCTTCGAGATCGATCCCGACGAGCGGGTCGGCCAGCTGTCAGTCGGCTGGCAGCAACGCGTTGAAATCCTGAAGGCGCTTTACCGCGACGCGCGAATCCTCGTTCTCGACGAGCCGACGGCCGTCCTCACGCCACAGGAAACGACCGAGATATTCGCCGTGTTGCGCCGCCTGCGCGACGAAGGCCACAGCATCGTCTTCATCAGCCACAAGCTGTACGAGGTCCTTGAAATCGCCGATCGGATCACCGTCATCCGGCGCGGCAAGGTGGTCGGCGAGCGCAGGCCGGCAGAGACGGACGAGGAAGACCTGGCCGAGCTGATGGTCGGTCGCGAGGTCCAACTCGTGGTCGACCGCGGCGAGAGCCACCCGGGTGCCGTCACGCTCAGCGTCGAGGGCCTTGCCGTCAAGAACGATCGCGGACGGGAAGTCGTCCACGACATCACCTTCGAGATCCGCGCGGGTGAAATCTTCGGCGTGGCCGGGGTCGCCGGCAATGGACAGGACGAGCTGGTCGAGGCGATCACCGGGCTGCGCCGGCCGAGTGCCGGCAAGATCACCCTTGAGGGGCGCGACATCACCCACGCGGATATACGCGAGGTGCACGAGATGGACGTAGCGTTCGTGCCCGCCGATCGTCACCGCTACGGACTGGTGCTCTCCTTTCCGCTGACCGACAACCTCGTCCTGAACGACTACTTCAGCGAGCCCTTCGCCAACGGCCTGGTCCGCAACGACCAGGCGATCCTGGAACATGCCAGAGAGCTCATCGAGCGCTTCGACGCGCGGACTCCGTCTGCGACCGTGACCGCCAGCACGCTGTCGGGTGGCAACCAGCAGAAGATCATCGTCGCGCGCGAGTTCGACCGCGACCTCAAGCTGATCGTGCTCGACCAACCGACGCGCGGACTCGACGTGGGCAGCGTCGAGTTCATCCACAAACAGACCATCGCAAAGCGTGACGCCGGTACGGCCGTTCTGCTCGTATCTGCCGAGCTCGACGAAGTCCTGGAGCTCTCGGACCGAATCGGAGTGATGTTTCGGGGCCGGCTGGTCGCGATCGTAGACGGCCGCTCCGCGAGTCGCGAGGAGGTTGGCCTGCTGATGGCCACCGGCGGCCACGATGCCGACAGCCCGTCCACTTCGCCAGTCGTGGGCAGTGCCGCGTGATTCGCACCCTGCGCGCCCAACTCGCGGTGCCCGTGGGTGCGATCGTCCTGGCGCTCGTCGTCGGCGCGATCGTGCTGATCGCGTCGAGCCCGCTGGTGACCGGTCACATCGACGTGATGCTGCCGATCAGGACTTACCTTGCCCTGGTCCAGGGATCGGTGCTCTCCTTCGATGGACTCATTGACACCGCCGTCAACGCGACCCCACTGATTCTCGTCGGGCTGGCGGTCGGACTCGGCTTCAAGGCCGGACTATTCAACATCGGCGGCCAGGGGCAGTTCCTCATGGGTGCACTCGCCGCCGCCGGTGTCGGCGCCGCCCTCGCCAACAGTGGAGTGTTCATCGCGCTGCCCGCGGCGCTGCTCGCGGCCGTGATCGCCGGAGGCGTGTACGGGTTCATCCCGGGCATGCTCAAGGCGTACACCGGGGCGCACGAAGTGGTGACCACGATCATGCTCAACTACGTTGCCATCCAGCTGGTCGGCTACGCCATCACCGGGCCACTGCGCGCGACCGGCGCATCGTTCGCTCGATCACACGATGTCGTCGATGCCGCGCTGCCCGGGATCATCAATGCCGGTCGCGCACACGAGGGTCACCTGGGCATCATCATTCCGCTGATAGTCGTGCCGCTCATCTGGTGGCTGCTCTACCGGAGCACCATCGGCTTCGAGATCCGCACCGTGGGTGCCAATCCGGACGCGGCACGCTACGCGGGCATGCGGCCCCGCCGGATAGTCGTCTTCGCCCTTACCCTCGGGGGGGCGCTGGCCGGGCTAGGTGGAGCCGCCGAGATTCTGGGCGTCACGAGGTACATGCCTGCTTCGTATTCGACCAATATCGGCTTCGACGCGATCACCGTGGCGTTGCTCGGTCGCGCGCACCCCGTGGGCATCGTCTTCGCCGGCATTCTGCTGGGTGCGATGCGAGCCGGTGCCGGGTTGATGCAGGTCCAGGCAGGCATCCCGGTGCAGATGATCGATCTCCTGCAGGGAGTGATCCTGTTCTTCCTTGCCGCCGAGCTGGTGGTCCGCCGCGTGTTCCGAATTCGCCAGGCCGCGCGCGGTGTCGAAGAGCTGCAGACCGTGACCCGCACCTATGGCGGGCAGACGACGGCGCCCTAGGAGATGGAATTCCTGAACGACGTCCCGGTCCTCGGCCTCCTGATACAGCTCGTTTTCTACCTGGTCCAGGTTGTGATGACCAACGGCACGATCATCCTCGCACTGGCCACACCACTCGCCTTGGGCGCCATGTGCGGCGTCATGAACGAGCGCTCGGGGGTGGTCAACATCGGCATCGAGGGGATGATGCTGGGAAGCGCATTCACGGGCTGGTTCGTGACCTCACTCGTGGACCAGGCCCTGCCGGCCTCCCCCATCCTCGTGTTCGGGATCACGCCGGCTCTGCTGGCCGGGCTGCTGGCCGCGATCGCCATGGGCATGATCGCGTCGCTGGTGCACGGTTGGCTGTCGATCAGCCTGCGTGTCGACCAGATCATCAGCGGCACGATCATCAATATCGTCGCCTTCGGTGTGACCGGCTACCTCAACCTGCTGCTCAGTCGCAGTTCCACGCCGAGCGGCGGCAAGTTCACGCCGTTCGTGCCACCGGACTGGCTGACCGACCTGCCCATCGTCGGTTGGCTGTTCAAGATGTTCCTGCAGCAGGGACCGGTCACGATGTCGGTGATCATCATCGTCATCGTGCTCCAGATACTCCTGTTTCGGGCTCGCTGGGGACTGCGCACGAGGGCGGTCGGCGAGCACCCCAAGGCGGCCGAGACGGTGGGTATCGACGTCATCCGGCTGCGCTATCGGAACGTGATCATCGGAGGCGCGTTCGCGGGACTCGGTGGCGCGTGGTTCACGATCGATTTCGGCGGCTCGTTCGAGAACGGCATGACCAACGGTCGCGGCTTCATCGCACTGGCGGCGCTGATCTTCGGTCGCTGGCACCCGGTCGGGGCGTTCGGTGCGGCGCTGCTCTTTGCCGCCGCCGGATCCCTGGGGATCGCCATTCGGACCACACCACCCGCGGGCCAATTGGGCGAGATTCTGTCGTCGATCCCCGAGCAGATGTTCTCTGCCCTGCCCTACATCATCACGATCCTGGTCCTCGCCGGCGTCGTCGGGCGGAGCATTCCGCCCGCGGCCGACGGACAGCCGTACGAGCGGGAGAGCGCGGCCTGAGCCAGGAACGGCGCACTGCGATCGACATCCTCGACGCCCAGGAGAACAGCGGCCCGGTGCCGCTCCTCGACGGCGACGAACCGGCGCGGCTGCTGGCCCGAGCGCGGCGCATCGCGATGGTGGGCGCCTCGGCGAACTCCGCGCGCCCGTCGCACGGCGTGATGCGTTACCTGCTCGAGCAGGGTTACGAGGTGATACCGATCAATCCGACCGTGGGCGAGGTCCTGGGCCAGCCTGCCTACGCCACGCTCGAGGCCGCCGTCGCGGCCACCGGCGCGTTCGACATCGTCGATGTCTTCCGCCGGCCCGAGCACACGCCAGAGATCGCCCGCAGCGCCGTCGCCACGGGCGCCAGGGCGTTGTGGCTGCAACTCGGCGTGGTCAATTGGGAAGCGGCCCAGATCGCCCACGACGGGGGACTGGCAGTAGTCATGGACCGCTGCACAGCGATCGAGCACCGCCGCCTGCGCTACCTCGGCTGAGAGCGCCCATAACTGACACTTTTCGATTCCGGCCAAGTGGGCTCGACCAAGCCGAAAAGCGACGTTCGCGGGCCCGCCGGGCTCGGCTGCCAGGCCGCCGTAGACCTGGAAATCGAACAATGCGACTTATGAGAGCCCTGCCAAGGGCTCCTACCGGACCATGAAGCCGGCGACGATGAGCACGATGCCGGCGATGCCAACCGCGACCCACAGGTAGACCTGGCGGCGCAGCAACTCGCGCATCACGTCCGCCCCGGTCGGGCCGTTGTCCGCGCCGGAGGTGCGGCCGCCGCGCCAGGACTCGTAACGGCGAGCGTTGTCGGCCAACTGGTCCAGCTCGGTCATGCGCGCGAACGGCGCGCGGACACGCGACGCGGCGATGATGACGAGCACGATCCCGACCGCCCACAGGACGAGGTTGATCACTGCCTGAGACGCTCCCCGAGGAGTCTCTGGACGAGCGCCGCATCGGCCTGGCCGCGCGTCTGCTTCATCACCTGCCCGGTCAGGAACTTGAGCGCCTGTTCCTTGCCACCGCGGACATCGGCGACTGCGGCCGGGTTGGCAGCGATGACCTCCTCGATCACCGCGCCCAGCGCGGATTGGTCGCTGATCTGCCGCAGCCCGCGGACGGCGATGATCGACGCAACCGACTCGCCCGTGCGCAGGTGCTCTCCGTAGACCTCCTCCGCGTTCTGGCTCGACAGCTCACCTGCGTTGCGCAGGTTGACCAGCGCGGCCAGCTCTGCGCCCGATCGCCGGCCGAGGATGTCGGGCTCGGACTTCTGCTCGCGTAGAGCGATCTTGCTGAGCAGGCTGGCCGCCAGCTTCGGATCGGGTGGTGGATCGGCGGCCATGGCCGCCTGGAAATAGTCGCCCGCAGCCGCGACGATCACCGCCGCGTCGTAGGCCGACAGGCCGAACTGCTCGCGGTAGCGCGCCCGGCGCGCGGCGGGCAGCTCGGGCATGGCCGCCCTGATCGTCTCGATCATGGCCGCGTCTGTGCGCAGCGGCGGCAGGTCAGGCTCGGGGAAGTAGCGGTAGTCCTCGGACTCTTCCTTGAGGCGCATGGTGTAGGTGACGCCGCGCGTGTCGTCCCAGCCGCGCGTCTCCTGGACGATGAGCTCCCCCGCGTCGAGTGCGCGCGCCTGGCGGTCGACCTCGAACGCGATCGCCCGCTCGACCGAGCGGAACGAGTTCATGTTCTTGACCTCGACCCGCGTGCCCAAGACCTCGGTACCGGCGGGGCGCAGCGATACGTTCGCCTCGACGCGCATCTGGCCCTCCTCCATCTGCGCATCGGATGCGCCGATGGTCAGCAGTAGCAGGCGCAGCTCCTCCGCGTATCGGCGGGCAGCCTCGGCCGATCCGATCACCGGCTCGGTCACGATCTCCATCAGCGGGATCCCGGAGCGATTGAAGTCGACCAGCGACAGCCGCCCGCCGCCCGGCGCGTCCTGGTGCAGCAGGCGCGCCGTGTCCTCCTCCAAGTGGGCGCGCGTGATGCCCACCGAGACCGGTCCATCGGAGGTCTCGACGGCAAGCGAACCCCCGGCTGCCAGGGGCAGGTCATATTGCGATATCTGGTAGCCCTTGGGCAGGTCGGGATAGAAGTAGTTCTTGCGGTCCCAGCGGGTCACCTCGGGGATCGCGGCGCCGATCGCCAGGCCGGTCGCCAGCACGTGCTCCACGGCGCGGCGGTTGATGACCGGCAGCGCACCGGGCAGACCGAGGCAGACCGGGCAGGTGTTGGAATTCGGCCCCGCGCCGCGCACGTCGGTCGAGCAGGCGCAGAACATCTTCGACGCGGTCTTCAGCTGGACGTGGATCTCGACGCCGATGACGACCTCGTAGCGCGTCGCGACAGGCGCGGTCATCAGCTCCGCAATGAGTCGACGAATCGGCGGATGCGCACCAGCGCCTCCTCGAGGTCCTCGTAGCTGGTGGCCAGCGTCGCCCTGACGTGTCCCTCACCGGACGGCCCGAAGGCGTTGCCGGGCACGACCGCGACCTTGTGCTCGAACAGCAGCCGCTCGCTGAACTCCTCGCTCGTCAGGCCAGTCGGTCGGATGCTCGGGAAGGCGTAGAAGGCGCCCAGCGGCTCGACCGTGGGCAGGCCGATCTCGTTCAGGCCGGCGACGAACATGCGCCGGCGGCGGTCGTACTCGGCGGTCATGCGCTGGACGTCGTGTTCGGCGCCGGTCAGCGCGACCAGCGCCGCGTCCTGGGCAGTCGTGGGCGCCGACATGATCTCGTACTGGTGGACCTTGACGATGCCCTCGAGCAGCTCCTTGGGCGCGCACACGTAGCCGACGCGCCAGCCGGTCATCGCGTAGGCCTTGCTGAAGCCGCCTATCAGCACAGTGCGCTCGCGCATGCCGTCCAGGCTGGCGATAGGCACATGGCGGTGCCCGCCGTACACGAGCCGGTCGTAGATCTCGTCGCTGACCACTAGCAGGTCGTGACGCTGCGCAATTTCCGCCAGGGCGCGCAGCTTGGCCTCGTCGAGCACGGCCCCGGTGGGGTTGCACGGATAGCCCAGGAAGAGGACCTTGGTGCCCGGCGTGATGGCCGCCTCGACCTGCTCCGGCTCGAGCGCGAAGCCGCTCGCCGCGGTGGTCGACACGAGCACCGGTTTGCCGCCGTTGAAGATGATCGACGGCAGGTAGGCGACGTCGCCCGGATCGACCAGCGCGGCCATCGTCGCCGCGACCGCCTCCGACGCGCCGACCGTGACGCAGATCTCGGACTCCGGGTTGTAGGCCACGCCGTATAGACGCTCAAGATGGCTGGCCAGCGCACGGCGCAGCTCGAGCGTGCCGTAGTTGCTGGTGTAGTGCGTACGTCCGGCGCGCAGCGAGCGGACTCCCTCTTCGATGATCTGCGGCGGAGTGGTGAAGTCGGGCTCGCCCACGCCCAGGCTGATCACGTCGGGCATCGTGGCGATGACATCGAAGAACTTGCGGATGCCCGACGGCGGGACGGCGCGGACGCGTTCGGACAGCCGCTCGCGGGCCATGACCGGCAACAGCGTTGTCATCGGGAATCCCTCACGACTACGTGGCCCGAGTATACGGTCAGGCCGCAGCGCGGACGGCGGCGGCGCGG